>Ga0134125_10010429_pt1 | contig 10439 bp, 11 predicted proteins | sample KB31751_FD_96464 | JGI IMG/M metagenome (GOLD analysis project Ga0134125, IMG submission 96464) | Terrestrial soil microbial communities with excess Nitrogen fertilizer from Kellogg Biological Station, Michigan, USA - KB3-175-1 | ecosystem: Environmental > Terrestrial > Soil > Unclassified ... | reverse complement strand
CGGCCTGTGCCAGCAATCGCGGCATTTCCAACGGATAGCGTTCGGCGATGCGGCCATAGCCCAACATGCCGTGGCGCCATGGAGAGAGGCCGGTGAGCAGCGCCGCGCGCGCGGGCGTGCAACTCGGGGTCGAAGAATAAGAGCAACGAAAGCGTGCTCCTTCACTCGCCAGCCGGTCGAGATTAGGAGTTTGTATGTCGCTGTTTCCGTCGGCGCCGAGGCAATCGCCTCGTAGCTGATCGGCCATCAGAAGCAGAATGTTCGGCTTTTTGCTGGAGGGACGCCGCGCTAATACCGCGGGCGCGGATAACGCGGCGCCGCTTAAGGTCATGAACTGCCTCCGCTTCATCGTTCTTCTTTCAAGATATGTCATGGCCGCGCGCCGGCGCGTGCTATCGAGACCGAAAACAAATGAAGCGATTGCTATTTGTGCCCGGGCAATGTTACTTCTTCTTTCTCTTCTCCATCTCCTTGCCGAGTTCGCGCGCGCGGTCCACCGCGTCGCTGGGAGCAAAGTCGTCCAGCTCGAAAAACTGGCGGATCTCGATTTCACCTTCCTGACCCTCGCCATGCGGAGCGGGAACCCGTTTAGCCCATTCGATCGCCTCTTCCCTGGAGTTCACCTGAATGATCCAGTATCCGGCGATCAGTTCCTTAGTCTCGGCGAAGGGGCCATCAATAACGGTGCGCTTGCCTCCGGAAAACTTGATGCGCGCGCCTTTGGAACTGGATTGGAGGCCGGCGAGGTCGAGCAGCACGCCGGCCTTCATCAGTTGCTCGTTGTATTTGCCCATCGCGGAAAGAATCTCTTCGCTCGGCATAACGCCCGCTTCCGAATCCTTACTGGCCTTCACAATCATCATGAATCTCATGATCACTTCTCCTTCAGGGGTATATCGAACGAGCGAGAGAAAAATCGACGCATTCGACATGAAAAAGCGGGGACGGCATTGACCGGCTTGCCGCCGCCCGATCATGCCGTTTCGGGCTGAACTTCGCGCAATCGGCGTTCCAAAAAGCGCCGTTCGCTGTCGTTAGTGACTAGCACCAGCGCTCGTTCGTAGCTCTTTGCAGCCTCCTCGGAGGAGCCGATCCGGCGCAGCAAATCGGCTCGCGCGGAATGGAGGAGATGATAGCCGTCGAGGTCGCCGGCGAGCGCATCGATGAGCGCGAGCGCCGGCCTGGAGCCGTGCACCATGGCGACCGCCACCGCCCGGTTCAGCGACACGATGGGAGAGGGTTGCAGGCGCTCAAGAAGGTCATAAAGCCCGAGAATTTGGGGCCAATCCGTATCTTCGGCCGATGCCGCGTGACAATGCAGGGCGGCAATGGCCGCCTGAATGGCGTAACGACCCGGTCCGTCGCGAAGCGATTCCTCCACCAGAGGCAATGCTTCCTCGATCTGCGCGCGGTCCCAGCGGCTGCGATCCTGATCCTCGAGAGTGACGAGATCGCCGTTTTCATCGAGACGGGCATGGCGCCGCGCATCGTGAAGAAGCATGAGTGCTAGTAACGCGGCCGCTTCCGCCGGAGGCTGGGGCATGAGCGTCCTTACCAGGCGCCCCAGGCGGATTGCCTCGGCGCAAAGATCGGTCCTGACGAGCCGTTCGCCCCGAGTGGTCGCATAGCCTTCGTTAAAGACGAGATAAATCACCGTCAGCACCGCGTCAAGACGCTCAGGCATTTCGTTCACACCGGGCACTCGATATGGAATGTGCGCATCGCGAATTTTGCGCTGCGCGCGAACGAGCCGCTGCGCCATCGTCGTAGGCGAAACAAGAAAAGCACGAGCGATTTCATCGGTTTCGAGACCGCCGAGGGTTCGAAGAGTCAGCGCAACCTGCGCTTCGAGCCCAAGCGCCGGATGGCAACAGGTGAAAATCAACTGCAGCCGGTCGTCGGGGATACCGGCGCTATCATAGTCCGGCTCTTCAATGCTCCGGTTCAACCCGGACGCCGCTATGGACTGGACGGCTTCGCTGAAGCGTGCTTGCCGCCGCAGCCGGTCGATGACCTTATGCCGGGCCGTCTGGATAATCCATGCGCGTGGCGCTTCCGGTATACCCGTGGTGCGCCATTGATCGACTGCCGCCGCAAATGCTTCCTGCGCGGCCTCCTCGGCCAGCTCAAAGTCATTGAAGAGCCGAATTAAAGTGGCTAGAATCCGGCCCCAATCGGAGCGATAGACTTCCTCGACAGCTTGGTCAGATTCCCGGTTCATAGGCTTATATAAATTTTCCGTCATGAGTGTCGATCCGGGCATCGGCCGTTCGATCTACTTATGGAGAGTTCACGATGGCGAACAGTAATGTAGACGACCCGAAAGTGGTATCGAGAGATGAGTGGCTGGTGGCCCGCAAAGAGCTGCTGGCGAAAGAAAAGGAGCTTACCCGCGCACGCGACGCATTGAGTGCCCAGCGGCGGGACCTGCCGTGGGTCAGGGTTGAGAAGGAGTATATTTTTGCCACAACGGACGGAAGCAAGAGCCTCTCCGATCTTTTCGACGGGCGTAGCCAGCTGATCCTCTACCATTTCATGTGGAGGCGGGAACTGGATGATGGCTGCGTTGGATGTTCGTTTCTGGCCGATCATATCGACGGGGTGAATATGCACCTCCCGCATCACGACGTGACCTTCATTGTGATGTCGCGCGCGCCGTTACCGCTGCTCGAAGCGTACAAAAAGCGTATGGGATGGCGCTTCAATTGGGTCTCGTCATTGGGCAGCGACTTCAATTTCGACTATCACGTATCGTTCGCCGAAGATGATTTGGCGAACGGCAAAGTTTTCTATAACTACAGAATGACCGATGCCTCAATCGAGGAACTTTCCGGCATTAGCGTCTTCTACAAGGATGCGAACGGCGATATATTTCATACCTATTCGAGTTATGCCCGGGGAAACGAGGAGGTGCTTGGCACGTACATGTATCTTGATCTGACGCCGAATGGCCGCAACGAGACCGGCCCCAATCACAACCTGGCGGACTGGGTGCGACACCACGATAGATACGGCGATGGAGGTTTCGTCGATGCGACGGGAGGGTATGTGGCGCCAAAGAGTTCAGTATCGTGTTGTCATTCAGCCGAGGAACAAACCGCGTGAGGAGCAAATCATGAGCACAATTTCATCCGTAAAAACTTCCGAGAGTAAAGCTGGCGAAATCGAAATGTTTCGGCGTAGCGCTCACGTCGTTCACAAAGTTGTCCAGCTCAATAGCGCCGATTTGACGCAGGCCGAAAGCCTGATTCAGCCTCGCCCCGCGGGAAACTGCCTGAACTGGGTGATCGGCCATCTGCTGTGTGTCTACGGGCACGCACTCCCACTGCTTGGACAGAAACCGGTCATCGAGGCAAGCGCGCTACAGCGCTATGACCGGGGCAGTTCTCCAATTACGGATGCTGCCGAGGCCAGGGAACTTTCAGAACTTATGAACGCGTGGGACGAGACTGCTGAACGGATCGATGCTGGGCTTTTGAGTCTTACTGCGGAGACTCTGGACGCTCCGGCTCCGTTTTCGCCAAACAACGATCCGAAGGAGACCGTCCGATCGCTTCTGACTCTGATCTTTTTCCATCAGGCTTACCATGCCGGCCAGACGGGCCTACTACGGAGAATCGTTGGAAAAGAGGGAGCAATCGCCTAATTTCCGATCCCCCGGAAACATGGACAGAATTTGGAAACCAGGGGCCGTTAAACTTAGTTCAGGAGTTACACGCATGAGATACATGTTGCTGATTTACCTCGATGAGCGAGCCTTGAATGAGACCGAACGGGAACAGTGTTATGCGGAATCCGCGAAGCTCACGCGGGATCTTGAAGCAAGCGGGCAGTATCTTGCCGCCGCTCCATTACATCCGACCTCAACGGCGACGAGCGTCCGGATGCGCGATGGCAAGCGGCTTGTAACCGACGGTCCGTTTGCAGAGACACGCGAGCAGTTAGGCGGTTACTTCCTGATAGACGCGAAGGATCTCGATGAGGCACTCGGCATAGCGGCCAGGATTCCGGGAGCGCGGGCGGGTACGGTCGAAGTCCGCCCGGTAGTGGAACTGGCTGGCTTGCCTCCGGATCGCTTATCGCGCGAATTGCATTCGAACGTTTAGGGCTACAAGACGCCAGCATAGAAACGCGAATGCCTTTGCTACTGAGCTGGTCTAGGGTATGCGCCGATTGCCGTATCAGGATTCGCTTTGCGACTTAGCGTCTCGGCATACGCTTGCTGCACCTCGTTGGGAAATGTCTTGATCATTGTTTCGATCTGCGACTGTATCTCTCTTACGATTTGTGGATTCTCCGGAGCGGCATCATAGCTCTCGTCCGGGTCGGCGCGCAAATTATACAGTTCCGGATGCGGCAACACGTAGTTGTGAATGCCTCCCTTCGGACCCGGAACGTATGCCGCGGTGTTGTGCCGCGCAACATGCAGTTTCCAGTCCTTCGATCGCGCGCATTGAAGATCCCAGTTATTGAAATAAAGTAGGGGAGGCCGTTCGATGGAGGTCTTTTCGGCGGTAAGAAGGGGCCAGATATCGATGCCGTCAAGCGGTTTGTGGGGAAGCGGCGCCCCGCAGAGCCGGGCCACAGTGGGGAAGATGTCCATCATCGAGGCAAGGCCATCGGCGATTTTGCCCTTAGGAATTCGACCGGGCCAGCGCGCGATAAACGGCTCGCGAACACCGCCTTCATAGGTGGTGTCCTTCCGCCCCCGAAGTTTTCCGGGACTGCCTTGATACCAAGGTCCGTTGTCGCTTGTGAAGAGCACTAATGTTTCTTGTTCCACGCCGTTTTCACGTAGTGCGCGGAGCACTTCGCCGACGCTCCAATCGATTTCTTCCACTGTGTCGCCATATAGACCTTCGGCGGATTTCCCGCGGAATCGCGGCGAGGCCGCCAGCGGGATGTGCGGAAAAGTATGTGGCATGTAAAGGAAAAACGACGACTTTTTTGCTGAGCGAATGAACTGAACAGCCTGCTCGGTGTAGCGTTGTGTAACAGTTTCGAGATTCGCCGGATTCTCGATTACATCGGTGTTATGCATCAGCACACGCGGAGTCATGTCGTTGCTGTATGGAATGCCGAAATACTCATCGAAACCGCGGCTGGTCGGCAAATAGGGTGTCGGTCGTCCCAAGTGCCACTTTCCAATACACATGGTCCTGTAGCCGCGTGATTTCAGCAGGTCGGCCATGGTTATTTCGTCAAGGTTAAGACCGCCCTTATCTTGCGGGAACAAGACCCGTGGTACGCCGACGCGGGTAGGATATCGTCCGGTCAACAATGCGGCCCGCGAGGGCGAGCAGACCGGATCCGCGGAGTTGAAATTGGTGAAGCGGATTCCCTCCGCTGCCATCCGGTCGAGGTTCGGCGTATGGATACTTGAGCCATAGCATTCGAGATCGCCGTAGCCGAGATCGTCGCACAGAATCACGACAACGTTCGGTGTCGTCTTTGTGGCGCCGATTAACCGCGGCCCCATGACGGCGCTGCTGGAAGCCAGAAAACTGCGCCTCGTCATGCGATCGCCTGCAACGATTGCCCCGTTCTCAAACGTTTATGAATCAATCTATTTCTAGATACCATAAACTCATCCTTCCGGTTGCGGCTGGTTTATTCCACATTTGAAAGTACGATTGCACCGACTCCTCGAAAGAGAAGTTTCATTACCGCGGCTGAAGGATCTCGATAAAGGAAGATGGGAGATGCCTAACATCACAACAGTTCGCCATGATCTCACGACGTAGTCTTCTCGTTGGCGGCGGGGCTCTCGCGGTTTCTCGCGCTTTATTCGCCGCTCCAAATCGCATCATCGACACTCATACGCATTTCTACGATCCCACTCGCCCGCACGGCGTCCCCTGGCCGTCTAAAAGCGAAAAAATCCTCTACCGGCCTGTGTTTCCGGAAGAGTTCAAACGCCTTACAGCGCGTTTGGGGATCACCGGAACAATCGCAGTCGAAGCCAGTCCCCTTGTCGAAGATAAACAGTGGGTGCTCGACCTTGCCGCCAGGGAACCGATCATCGTGGGAACAGTCGGCCATCTGGCGCCCGGAACGCCCGGATTCTCCAAGCAACTTGCACGATTTCACAAAAACCGTCGATTCCGCGGAATTCGCATTGCCGAATTTGGGCCACATTTGTCTGAGACTCCTTATGTTGAAGACCTAAAGCTGCTCTCACAGGCGGATCTCGAACTGGACATTCTTGGCGGCCCGCTCATTCTCGCCCAAGCCGTCCGCATTAGCGACATAGTGCCGGATTTGCGGATAGTGATAGAGCACCTCCCGTTTGACCCGCCGCCCAATCCCGCGGATCGCCTTGTGTATAAACACGCTCTCCACGAACTGGGACAGCGTCCTCAGGTCTACATCAAAGTGTCAAACGTTCTCCGTCGCTCCGGCAACGTCGTTCCCAAGGATTTGAATTTCTATCGCCCCTCTCTCGACGAACTATGGAACATCTTCGGCGCGGATCGTCTCGTTTACGGAAGTAACTGGCCAGTGAGTACGACGATTGCGCCTTATGAGGATGTGTTTGAAGTGGTTCACCAATATTTTGCCGCTAAGGGGCAAACTGTCATGGATAAGTTCTTTTGGAGAAATTCAAAGCTGGCTTACAAATGGTAACGGCTAGGCGCGACCGGCTTTCTCAGATCGACCGCGGGTCGTCGTGAACCGCGATCTGAGCCGCAAGGCACGCAGAAGTTTTTAAAATATACATTAGCTGAGTATTCTTGCGCGATTCTGTAACGCCGGGAGTCACTAAACACTTTTCCAACAGGCTACCGAGAAATTCGCTATCATCGATCCGGCGCCTTTTGTACGCTAACATGCAGCACCGGTCCATTCGCAAACGGACTTGAACACGATAGGAGAGCTTGGATCATGGATTCCCTTATATCTCGACGTCGAAGTTTGGGCGTATTTGCGTCCGCTTGTCTCGCCGCCCGCCTTTCGGGGCGGCCGCTCAGCGGTCTGAACATTGGCGTAATGGATGGTGTACTCGGTCAAGCATCGCAGCCTGAGTCCGTCGCGTCAGCCGCAAGCCTTGGGCTCGCTGGTGTGCAGGTTACACTTGGAACTCCGCAGCCTTCGGGGGGATTGCTTCTCTCCAACCCGCAACTCCAGCGCCAATTCGTCGAAGCTTCAAAGCGATACCGTGTCGCACTGCCAAACACCTACTTGGACGTGTTACACAAGGATTGCTTGAAGAATAACAGCGCTCAGGCCTTGCATTGGATCCGCGAGGGTTTAACGATCACAAAGGCGCTAGGCGCGAACGTTCTGATGCTGGTCTTCTTCGGCAAATGTGCGATCGAACGAGAATCGGAACAGAAATCTGTGATTGGTCCGCTGCGAGAAGCGTGCCGGATGGCACAAGATGTGGGCGTCGTGCTTGGATTCGAAAACACCATCTCGGCCTACAACAACATCGGCATCTTACAAGCCGTCAACTCACCAGCCTTAAAGATTTGGTATGACATCGGCAACTCGACGAATATCGGACACTTCAATGTCCCTGACGAAATTCGCCTGCTTGGGCGCGACCGGATTTGCGCCTTTCATATTAAAGACAAAGGCTACCTCAACTCCGGCGCCGTTCCCGTTCGTGGTGCGCTTCAGGCCATTCGTGACATTGGATTTAGGGGTTTTGCCATGCTTGAAACGTCTGCGCCCACCGGAGATCGGATTGCCGACCTGCGTCGAAATCTTGAGATTTTGAAGAACGATATCGCCGCTGTCGCAAGTGAGTCGGCCGTGAAATAGGATAGTGATGTTCAAATTCGCAGTCTATTCTGTGCAGTTCGAGAGTTGCTTTCATCCATGTTGATGACACGAATCGAATTGAAGACTAAGTGCATCGTCTTGATCTCATCAAACGCTAGATGTGCCTTTGTAGTTTTCAATTCTTAGGCAGCCGTGTTCTCCCCTGTATCTGTCAGACATTTCAGAGTGGATATCGCTCTCCGCGGGCATGTCCACGCATAACCCCGCTGTAAGTGGCTCCGGTGCTGGCCTTCGATACGTTGGGGCGCACTCAGTACGCAGGCACGTTCTTCTCACTTACCAGCGCCCAAGCTTAACGGGCGCTCCAAACTGTTTCTCAAACAGTCGCAGCATCCATTTTCTGTGCGCCTTCATAAAGGCATCGAAACGATTTGGATCAACCGGATCAAATCGAGGGCCCGCCCAATCTAGCTTCGGTTCCGGCGCGAACGCTTGGGCGACCGCACGAGGGTCGTTGGGCCGATCGACGATTTTCCCGATATAGCGATTGCCCTCGAAGACGATATCTTTCGCCGGGCCAAAGCCCGGAGCAAGTTCGTATGTACCGTCGTGATTGCGTTTGATTTCATGGCCGAATCGCGCGGCGCCCAGCGCGAAAAACGTGTTCTCGCGAAATACGGCATCCCGCGCCCATCCCTTCCACTTTGTGACGGCAACCATTTGCATGTCTGTTTCAGGACTTACGTAGATAACGTTATGAGCAACTCTTGTGTGCTCAGCGCCACTTAGGTTAAAGCCGCGAGTATGATCATTGCGGCTGATGTTGTAACGAATGACGGTTCCTTCGTTTCCGATGTTCTCCTGCACGTTGCGCTCGACGGGTGTGCAGATCAGCATGAACCCGCCTTCATTATCGTGACTGTAGTTGTACTGGAACGCCGTGTTGCGCGAGTTGTAGTCTGAATCAAACCCTTCGCCGTCCAGCGTAGTCCGCGTATCGTAGGCTTCGTTCAGTTGAAAAAGAGAGTCGTCAGTGCTCCAGGGCCAAATCCCGGCATTGTAACTGTGGGCGCGCCGATTGCAGTTGCGGGCTACATTGTGTTCGATCAGGGCATGGCTAGTCGCCCAAGGGACAATACCATCGCCGCCGATATCGTCCACGAAGTTATCACGAATGACAACATGCAGGCTCGGAAACCAGTGTGTGCGGAGAGCGTGGTAGCTCTGCGCTGCAATGCCTGAACGGTCAACGGATTGGACGATGTTGCGCTCTATCCGGAGATCGTCAAACCGGCTGGGCACTTTGTCACCCATCGTTCGAAAGATGATCCCGCCATTGTCCTTGGCGTTGTCGCCATTCCCGTTGATGCCGTTGACATCGTGGATGTAGAGTCCGGCAATCACTATGTGCCTTGCAGTGCCGAAGTTTTCGAGGAAGATGTGAACGCCTCTTCGAATGGCGGGCTGCGGTCCATGGTTGGTGATTTCGAGGTCTCGAATCTCCACGTTTTGTATGTTGTAGAGCCGAACGACGTCTTCGACCCGGCCCCCACCATCGATCTTAGGCTTTGCCCCGGGCCCGTAACGATCAACGACCAGCGGTGGACCGTCTGACCCTGAGACCCTCACGAAGAGCTGCCCTCTCCAAGTCGCACCGGCTCTAAAGAGCACGTGATCGCCGGAGTTGAACACTGTCGCATTCACTTTTTCGAGAGTTCGCCAAGCATCTTCCGGCGATGTTCCCGTGCTGGTATCATGGCCGCGATTGGAATCGATGTAATAAGTGGCGCCGTACACCAGCCCGGGTGCGCCGGCAAGCAAAGCGAGAAGCCAAAAAGCGCCGTTTATTCTATATGCCATAGAACCAGCTCTCCTATTCAAGATTTAGCCAAGAAGACATGTTACGCCATCTGGACTTGTCCCCAAAATTTAGACAAACGGTTAAGACTCAAAATTCATCGAATGGGGAATTTGAGTCATGGGATTGTCTCGCAGGCAGTTCACGAAAGAGTTCAAGCTGAAGGCTGTGCAGCGGCTGGAGCAAGGGGTATCGATAGCGGAGGTGGCGCGGGCATGGAAGTGAACGCCAACGTGCTACACCGTTGGCGGCGCGAGTTCCGGGAAGGGCCAGGGGACGCGTTTTCTGGCAATGGAAAACCGGCGCTGGTCGGAGGGGCGGATAGCGGAGCTGGACTGCAAGCTCGGCCAGCAGGCGCTGGAAATCGATTTTTTGAAGGGATGCTTGTAGCGCATCGAGGAACGGCGGATGCTGCAGGCATTGACTGGAAATCCGCGGTCTACCGGAAGGTCCAAGAAGAAATGAAAGCCAACCGGGGACTAACGATCGAGCGCATGGTGGAGCTGGGCCTAGTAAGCCAGTCCGGCTTCTACCGCTTTGGGGGCGGCGAGCAACGACAGCGCGCGGATCGCGATATGGATCTACGAGATGCTATCCAACGCATTGCGCTGCAGTGGCCGTGTTACGGGCGGCCGCGGATCACGCGCGAGTTACGGCCGCGCGGCTAGACGGTGAATGCAGAGCGCGTGTACCGGATCCTGCGGGAAGACAACCTGCTGTGCGTGCGCAAACGGAAATTCGTGATTACCACGGATTCCAACCATGGTCGGAAAGTGTATCCGAACCTGGCCCGTGAGATGGAGGTAACCGATATCGACCAACTCTGGGTGGCGGATATCACCTACATCCGCTT
>Ga0134125_10010428_pt1 | contig 10440 bp, 7 predicted proteins | sample KB31751_FD_96464 | JGI IMG/M metagenome (GOLD analysis project Ga0134125, IMG submission 96464) | Terrestrial soil microbial communities with excess Nitrogen fertilizer from Kellogg Biological Station, Michigan, USA - KB3-175-1 | ecosystem: Environmental > Terrestrial > Soil > Unclassified ... | reverse complement strand
TCCGCACCCGGATAGATCCGCAATTCGACGGTATCCGCCGGCCGCTCCATCGCATATTCCATTTCAGGACCCATTGGAACGATCGAACCCGCACGCACATACAAAGGCAATTTGTCGATCGGTGCCGCGGCCTGCACCGTCCGCCCGCCGGCAACCCTGGCCCCCGTCCAGAAATCATACCACACAGCTTTCGGCAAATACACCGGGCGCACAATCGCACCCGCCGTCGTCACCGGGCACACCAGAAAGGCAGGCCCGAACAGATACTGATCCGGCACCCGATATACTCCGGGGTCATCGCGGAAATCGAATGCCAGCGCACGCATGATCGTATAATTATCCTGCGTCACCATGCCCGCCAGCGAGTAGATATAGGGCAACAACCGGTACCGAAGATTGTCAAAATTCAACAACACCTTCCGCGTCGCTTCATCCCAGTTACGCGAATACAACGCCCGCTGTCCCTTCCCGTGGATACGGAAGATCGGGCAGAAGGTGCCAAACTGAAACCAGCGTGTGAACAGCTCGCGGTTCTCCGCCGTCGACCAATCGGGCGCCTGCCAGTTGAGATGATAGCCGCCGATATCCGAGGTCCAATAAGGTATCCCTGCGGCACAAGCATTGATTCCCTGCGGCACCTGGTCTTTGAAATCATGCCAGGTACACTGGATATCCGAAGACCACAGCGTGGACGCATTCCGCTGCTGACCCGCAAACGCCTGGCGCGCGAGAAAGAAAGCGCGTTTGCCCGGGATATCCTTCCGCCAGCCTTTATAGATGCCATCCGTGTGCATCAGGGAATAGGTGTTGAAGAAATCGACGCCCCTCCCGGTAAAAAACTGCGCCTGTCTGCGAGCGTCCAGCAGTGCACCATTATCCGGTTCGCACTGATCGATCCACCAGGCATCCCAGCCATAACGCTTGACAAGGCTGTCCCTCGCCTGCACCCAGTACAGTTGCCGCGCGTCGGGGTTATGCGCGTCGTAATACGTGTCGAACGTATGCGTCACCACGTTGTCCCAGGTGATGCTCGTCAGACCGCCCATGGCCTTCAAGGCGTCATAATTCGCGGTACCCTTCCCGAATACCGGCCATATCGATATCATTCCATGGAGATGTTCGTCATGCAGCGAGTCCAGCATTGCTTTCGGATCGGGATAGCGCTGCGGGTTCATCACGTGCGAACCGATCGGCAACGGCTCCCAATAGTACCAGTCTTGCACAATCACATCCACGGGGATATGCGCTTTCCGGTAACCCGCGCCGGCGCCAAGCACTTCTGCCTGTGTCTTGTAGCGATCCTCCGACTGAAAAAGCCCATAAGCCCACTTCCCGAACATCGGCGCGCGACCCGTGGCATCGCGATACAGCGATATGACACGATCGAATCCGGGGCCATAGAAAAAATAATAATCGACCATATTACCGCTTTCTGACACATAGCGGTATTTCGCGGGGTCCGACCCAAAGAATTGGGAGGCCGAATAATTATCCCATAACAATCCGTATCCCTTCGTGGACAACAGCACCGGTATCGCACCGGTCATGTATTTGATCAGCATCTCCTGGTCGCGTCCCTTGTAATCGATGGAACCCGAGTCCAGCGGATGACAACCCAGTCCGAACAGGCCCTCGTCGGCCGGCGACTGGAAAGCGGTCGAGCAGGAAAAAGTCGCGATGCTCGTTGCAAGGACCGCCCGCTGCATCGATTTGTTGTCCTTCGGGTCTTCCGCCAGTATCGTCTTTCCGCCGGCGTCCGCATAAGTAATGGCATTGCTAGCCTTGTCAACGGTGATGCGCAGACGCCCGGTCGTGATCACCACGGCGGCCCCCGTCTCCGACACCGTAAACGGCGCCTCCTCGCTAAAGCGATTGGTGATCACCAGCGAACGCCGCTGCTGCAGCCGCGGCAGAATGGAATATTGAACCTCGATAATGTCCGGACGACAGACGCGGATCTTCATTTCACCGACATCGAGCACAAAGCTCACGCCGTTGGTTTCCTTTTGCCACGACTTTACGGTGGCCGCGGCTGGTGATGAAACCAATAGGATCACAGCGAAAAAAAAAGCAATTCTCTTAGTGTGAATGATCGTCGTTAGCATGGCCTAAATATAAAGCATTTCCATGTTTCCAATTTTGTCAAAAACCTATCAATTTCGATCATTCGCCGCCATCATTTTCCCCTGTTTTGCGGCCGTTGTCCTTCCTTCCCCTTCCCATCATTTTTCCCCGCTTCGCACCCGTTATTCTACCTTTGTGGGATGGAACACTTATCCCCCATCGATACCGGCTCCTCCACACACGACTTCGACAGCATCAGCCCTTCCGCATACGCGCTTTTATTGATGAAGGGTCTCACCCCCATCCCTTATGCCCGGGAAGCCGCTGATCTATTGCTGTCGGTCGCACCGTCCGCTGCCGGGGCCTTCGGCGACCCCAACGGTTTGATCGATCCGCTCAAACGCGGCGCCGGCTTCTGGGCACGCGTCCTTCATTTCGAAAGCCGCTATATTTCCGTTGACCAGTTGCTCTCCGATCTGGACGCTACGAACATACTCGAGCTCTCCTCCGGTTTTTCCTTCCGCGGCCTGGCCCTCAGCCGCCGCCGCCCGGTCTATTATATCGATACCGACCTTCCCAGCCTCATCGCGACCAAACAACGTTTCATCGAATCCCTTACCGCCGCAGCCACCACAGCCACCACAGCCGCCGCAACCGCAACAACCGCCGCAGCCAGCGCAGCCACCGCATCCCCTGGACGCCCTATTCCCCCGGGCGACCCGATCCCGGGCCACTACGAGCTCCAACCACTCAACGCCCTCGACACCGCCGCCTTCGAAGCCACCGCACACCGCTTTCCTCCCGGCAAACTCACCATCGTCAACGAAGGCCTGCTCGTCTATCTCGACACTTCCGAAAAAGAGCGCCTCTGCCGGAACATCCGCAACATCCTGCTGCAACGCGGCGGCTCGTGGATCACCGCCGACATCTACCTGAAAAACCCCGGCTCTAATCTCTTCGGCGAAAAAAGCGACGCCTTCCTGAAATTCCTCGAACAACACAACATCGAAGAAAACAAATTCAACGACTTCGACGATGCGCGCGCCTTCTTCACACGCATGGGTTTCCGCGTCGACAAAGAAGCCGATGTCGACTTCACCACCCTCACCGCCCTCCCCAACCTCCTCGCCGCCGCCACCCCCGAACAACTCGAACGCCTCCGCCAATCAGGCCGCCCCCGGATCCACGCCACCTGGCGCCTCCGTCCCGCCTAACCCCCGCTCCGCGTCCGCCCGCAAAAAAACCGGCCCGCTTGCGCGGGCCGGCCTCTTCACTTCATGGACGCCGCAGGCGCCCTACTCCATATTGTCTTTTCGATTATCGTCCTGCACCTTCACCTGTCTTTTGGCCTTAGTTATCGGGTGATCGACACCCATTAATTCCAACCTTTTCTGATCGATCGTCATCTGCTTATTGATTCTAGCAACAGCCTTGTGGTCATGTATGGCTCTTCCGAACCGAAAATGCCCAAGGTCACGATTTACTACGTGAGCCGCTGCCCGGTGGTCACGTACCTCCGTCCGGAGGTCCGCCATATTATCTCTCTTTAGCTGGGCCTCCTCGCTTCTGCGGCCTTCCGATTTCTTAGGACCGATCGGCGCCGTGGCTACACCACAACTATATCAATGCCATTCCCATGCCAAAAGCAAATAACGCTGACTACCAGTCGCTTACTCCTCTTTCAAATTCTTCACGGGGTTTAACATCGCCGTTCGAACCGCCTGAATGCTCACAGTAGCCAATGTTAAGAAAATCACAACAACGCCTGCGAGTAAAAATATCCACCAATCTATCGCTGTCCGATATACGAAATCCTGCAGCCAACGATTCATCGCCCACCATGCGAATGGAAAGGCAATGAAGATCGCCACCATGGCAAGCCGCATGAAATCCTTCGACAATAAAAAGGTCAGATGCCCCATCGGCGCACCCAACACTTTGCGGATACCTATCTCGCGCACGCGCTGCTTCGCCGCATACGACGATAGGCCGAATAACCCCAGACACGCCAGCACGATCGCGATCGCTGAAAATATATTCATCACTTTGCCCAGCCGCTGCTCGGAGTCATGCAGCTTGTTATATTCCTCATCCATGAACCTCACCGAATAGGGGATCCCCGGCTCCAGCGCTTTGAATTTCGATTCAAGGAATGCCAGCGTCTGCGGCAGCCGACGACCCGATACCCGCACCAGCAAACGACCGGCCCGCATCGCCGGGAAAAGTACCAACCCTTCTATCGGGCTGTGCAGCGACTGAAAATTGAAATCCTTCACGACACCCTTCACATAACCAGGCCGCGAATCGTCCATGAACATCTTTTGCCCGATGGCCTGTTGCGGCGTCCAACCCAGCTGACGCGCTGCCGTCTCGTTGAGGATAAAATGGTATACCGGCTTCACGGCGCCGCCCGACGCCGATCCTCCGGACCCTGAACCGCCCGATCCCTTACCCCCAGATCCCGCAGAAGCACGCACACCACCTCCGGGTACATACGCGCCGGTAGCAGTAAAGTCATCCGGGTGCGCGTCGCGCATATCCTGCGCCGTAATATTCTCGCCCGCCACCAGCTTCAGTCCCGTAGCAGGTAAAAAGTCTTCATCGATGGGATTCCCGTACACGCTCATCTGCACCCCCGCCTGCATCTTCGCGCTCCGCATATTGTAACCGCCATAGATCACCACAGGGGACGAAGAACAATGGCTCACGCTCAGCACGTCCGGGTCGGTCTTGAACTGCGTCTTCAGGTAATCGATACGCGGAAGCATCTGGCTGACGATCGGCAGCTCCACCACATGATCCCGGTCATAACCCAGGTTGCGGTGCCGGATATAAGTCAGCTGCTGCTGCATAATGAACGTCGACACGATCAGGAACACCGATATGACGAACTGGAAGATGATCAGCGACTGCCGCAATCCCTGGCCGCTCCGCGTATTCTTGAACGCGCCTTTCAACACCTTCACCGGACGAAACCGCGATAACACCATTGCGGGATACCCGCCGGCCAGAAGACTCACTACCACCGCGGTCCCCAATACCATCCCCAAAAACACCGGCGATCCTAACGAGGCAGCCGGCAGCCGCCGGTCCGCCAGCCGGTTGAAAGCCGGCAACACCAGCAACACCACAGCCATGCTCAGCGCCACCGATCCCATACACAACAAGAATGACTCCCCGATGAACTGCCAGAACAGCTGCCCCCGGCCCGCCCCGACGACCTTCCGCACGCCCACTTCCCGCGCCCGGTCCACCGACCGCGCCGTACTCAGGTTGATATAGGTAGAACAAGCGATCACCAGGATCAGCAACGCCACTCCCGCAAGGATATAGATGTAGACGATACTCGTCCCGGGCTCGAACCCCACGTATTCGGAATACAGGTGTATCCGCGTGAACGGCTCCAGGAAAAAATTCACCGACGCGCCCGTTCCCTGCATCTCCTTTTTCATGAAGGCGGCGATCTTAGGTTGCAACGTCGCCATGTCTTCCGGCCGCCGCAACAGCAGGAACGTCCCATAATTGGCATCCCAGTAGGTCTCCTCCTGGTTGGCATACAGCGAGGAGAAGGACGCCAGGAAATCGAATTTGAACTGAGAGTTCGACGGCACCTCGGCCATCACGCCCGTCACGAGATAATCGAGAGTGTCTGTCCCTATCCGCAGCAGCTTGCCCATGGGATCGGCGTCGCCGAAATAACGGCGGGCGGTCGATTCGGTCAGGATCACCTTCCTGGGCCCCGACAAAGCCGTCCGCGTATCCCCTCGCAACAGCGAAAAGCTGAACACGTGGAAAAAACTGCTGTCGGCATACATGAACTTCTTCTCATAGAACAGCTTCTCCTGGTAACGCACGATCCGTTCATTCTCGGTCATTCGGACCGCAGCCTCCACCTCCGGGAACACCCGCCTGAAGGTCGGCGCCACTTTGGTGCTGGTGAAATTGCCGCGCCGCGCCTCCCCTCCGCCGTCAAAACGGTATTCCATGATCACCCGCGCGATCCGCGGCCCATTGACCTCGAAGTCGTCATAGCTCAGCTCGTGCCGGATAAAAAGGGCGATCACCAGGCAACTCGAAAGCCCGATCGTCAGGCCGAAAATATTGATGGCCGTAGCCATCCCGTTCTTGCGGAAATTACGCACCGCCGTGCGGAACCAGTTCCTGATCATAACCAAATCTACGAAACTCCCCGTACGCTTCTCGGAGGACCCCGACCGTCCATCATCCCGCCGCGCCGCCCCTCCCCAACTCTTTTACCGACAAAACCCCGCCATTGACCGCCCCGGGAACGAATACTACCTGACATCCCTTGTCCGGCGCCCCGATACCCCGTAGATTTGACTAAAATTTAGTAGCAACCATGGATGACGACAGACATATACACAGAAGGGCGGGGGGAGGCCGCGTTTGGGCAGGTCTTTTCCTGCTCGTCGTAGGCGGGGTTCTTCTCCTGGATCAGATGGGCTTTCCTCTACCGGACTGGCTTTTCAGCTGGCACGTCCTGCTCGTGGCGATAGGCATATTCATCGGCCTGCGCCACAACTTCAGAGGCGGCGCCTGGTTCATACTAATAGCGATTGGCGGTATCTATCTGATCCAGGACTTCAACCCCGATTACAATCTTCACCGGTATATATGGCCCGGTATCCTGATCCTCGTCGGACTGATCTTCATCCTCCGGCCCCGCCACCACTGGGACGAGGACGATGCCTGGAAATACAGGTGGAAACAGGAGATGAGGGACAAATGGCGCGAGCGCCACGAGCACAAATGGGGCGAGCACCATAAGAGAAAATGGCGCCAGCACCACTGGGATAAATTCATGCCAAACGACCCTGCCAATCCGGCGAACGCCGCCAACTCTTCCAATCCGGCCAACCCATACAATCCGGCCAACCCAACCAACCCAGCCGACCCTACCAGCCCCGCCGACCCTACTAACCCCTCCGGCGCATCAGACCAGTCCTACGGCTCCGGCTCGACGTACGCCGGCTCCTCCGGCCCTACCTGGTTATCCGAAGACTGGGTCGACACCACCTCCGTCTTCGGCGGCGTCCACAAAAAGATCGTCTCGAAGAACTTCAAAGGCGGCGACATCACCACCTTCCTCGGCGGTACCGAACTCGACCTCACCCAGGCCGATTTCACCGGCGTCATCCGCCTCGACGTAACCCAGGTCATGGGCGGCACCAAGATCCTCGTACCCGCGCATTGGGAAGTCCGCTCACAGGTGACCGCCATCTTCGCCGGTTTCGAAGACAAACGACAGGCGCCTGCCGTAACCAATCCGGAAAAGATACTCATCCTTGAAGGCACGTCGATCTTCGGCGGAATCGAACTGAAAAATTTCTAACGATGGCCCCACGGCCATATACTTTATACTTTATTCTTATGAACTGGTATCTCGCCAAGATCATTTTCAGGATCATTTGCGGTGATGGCAACCATACCCCGCAATTCGACGAACAATTGCGTCTCATCTCCGCCCACGACGAAGAAGAGGCATTCGAAAAGGCCATGTCGATCGGCAAACGCGAACAGGATCGTTTCTTTAACCACGAGAACCGGCTCGTCCAATGGAAATTCGTCAACGTCGCCGAACAATACCGGCTCAGCGGCCTGCTCGACGGAGCCGAGATGTACTCACGGATACAGGAGACCGACGATCCGGAAGCCTACATCGACCACGCCAACCGCCTCGCTGAACACATCCGCGCCGGCGGCACTCACAAAATACTTAGATTACTCTGACCATGGCGCGCGCCCCACTTTCGAACGGCAAATTCCTCCTGATCTTCCTCTCCTGGTGGGCCATCTGGGCCTTCATGCAGATCTCCCTGCTCGTCGGGTTCGGTCTGTCCTCCGGCACCGCCATCACCGATAGCCTCGTGTCCAATTCGCTCGTCGCCGTCCTTTGCGCATTTCTCAGCAACGGCATGCAATACTATCTCCCGAAAAAGGAGCTCTATTGGTATATCTTATTTACCAGCTTGGGCCTCAGCGCAATCATCCTGCTCATCTGCAAGGGGATCCTCGTTCCGCTGCTGAATGACAAGACCGACGCCGTCAACTATTCCGTCTTCTTCAACCGCAGCTGGGCCGTCCGCTTCGATATCGTCTTTTTGCAGGTCGCCTGCATGTCCATACTCAGCATCCTCTGGTATTCCGCCGAGGAGAAACAGGAAGACCGCCAACGCCGCAATGATGCCGAACGCCTCGCCAAGGAAGCCGAGCTGTTCAAGCTTCGCCAGCAGCTGGCCCCCCATTTCCTCTTTAATAGCCTCAACTCCATAAGCGCGCTCATCGTGAGCCATCCCGAACAGGCAAGGAAAATGATCCAGCAACTGTCCGACTTCCTGCGCGGCAATCTGAAAAAGGAAGAACAGCAATGGGTCCCCCTTTCCGAAGAGCTGCAATACCTCGAACTCTATCTCGATATCGAAAAAGTGCGTTTCGGCCATCGCCTGTCCACCGACATCCGCTGCGAGGACGGCTGTCTCGGCATGCGACTCCCCCCGATGCTACTGCAACCCATCGTTGAGAACGCGATAAAATTTGGTTTATACGACACCACCGAAGCCGTGACCATTGCCATCCGCGCGCGGCTCGACGGCAACTACGTGCGCATCGAGGTGGAAAACCCTTTCGACCCCGAAACCTCCCGGCCAAAAAAAGGTACGGGCTTTGGCCTGACTTCGATCCAGCGTAGATTATATTTGCTTTTTGCCCGGCCCGACCTCCTCGAAACCCGCGTCGACAATCATCTTTTCACGACAATCGTCAGAATCCCACAACAAATATGAGCACCAACACCACAACGGCTGCGTCCATCAAAACGGTCATCATCGACGACGAACCGCTCGCCCGATCTATCGTCCGCGAATACCTGCAATCCTTTACGCAGATCGCGATCGTGCAGGAATGCAACGATGGCTTCGAAGGCATAAAGGCTATCCAGGCCCACCACCCCGATCTGATCTTCCTCGACATCCAGATGCCGAAGATCAATGGTTTCGAGATGCTCGAGCTGGTCGAGCAACCGCCCGCCGTCATCTTTACCACCGCATTCGATGAATATGCGATCAAAGCGTTCGAAAGCCACGCCGTCGACTATCTCCTGAAGCCCTTCAATAAAGACCGATTCGACAAGGCCATACAAAAATGGCTCGACCGGCGCGCGCCTGGCTCTTCCGCCCAAACTCCCGGCGCCGCCGCAACTTCCGCCGCCACGGCAACAACCGACACCACCGAACAACTCCTCGAAACCGCCGCCCAATCTCCCGGGCAACAACAACGCGTCGTCGTCAAGACCGGCGGGAAGATCAAGATCATTCCCATCGAGGACATTCATTATCTCGAAGCCGCCGACGATTATGTCAAGATCCACACCCACAACGGCGCGTTCCTGAAGAACCGCACCATGTCCTGGTTCGAAAAAGCGCTCGATCCCTCCCAATTCGTCCGCACCCACCGCTCCTATATCCTCAACGTCCAGCAGGTGACCCGCATCGACCCCTACGAAAAAGATTCGCACCTCTGCATCCTCCAGTCCGGCGCCCAGATCCCCGTCAGCAAAGCCGGCTACGTGAAGCTCAAATCAGTCCTCGGCCTGTGACCCGCCACCCCAACCCTCACACCTCCTGCCCGATCCACACCGCGCCGCCCACACTATCCCGCACCGCGCCCGTCACCGACGACAGCACATTCCGCTCGTCCCTCCACCGCAAAACGCCGATCAGCGCCATGATCAGCGCTTCTTTATAATCCACCAGCTCCTTATGCGGAACGATCACTTCCGCACCCACCCGCTCCCTTAACCGGCTTACCAAAAATTCATTATGCGCCCCACCACCTGTCACCAGCATACGCGCCGCGCCGATCCCAGCCTCGTCATCCCTTCGCCCACCGACCCCCAGACCCGCAACGGCCCGCTCCACCTGTCCCGCAATATGTTCCACATACGTCCGCATCGCATCGGCGATCGACAGCCGCCCATTACTAAAATCCAGCGACTCCCGGATCATCGGCAATATCGTTTCCGTCCCAAACTCGTTGGCCAGCGACTTCGGACAAGGCATCCCATAATACGGCAGGGCATCCAACCGATGCAACAACTCCTGGTCCAGCCGTCCGCTCGAAGCAATGGCCCCGCCCTCATCATAAGCACGCCCTTCCATCTCCGCCAGCGCATTCAGCACGCGATTCGCCGGACACACATCAAACGCGACGAATGCCTTCCCGTCGATTCCTCCATCCGCCGCACCCCCACCTCCCGCCGCCCGCAGCCCCCCATGTCTTGAGATATTCGCAATTCCCCATAAATTCAGGAACAACTCATGCCCCGGTAACAATAGCATCTCCCCGATAGGAACGATC
>Ga0134125_10010427_pt1 | contig 10440 bp, 6 predicted proteins | sample KB31751_FD_96464 | JGI IMG/M metagenome (GOLD analysis project Ga0134125, IMG submission 96464) | Terrestrial soil microbial communities with excess Nitrogen fertilizer from Kellogg Biological Station, Michigan, USA - KB3-175-1 | ecosystem: Environmental > Terrestrial > Soil > Unclassified ... | reverse complement strand
GATACTCGAGTTGCTCGACCTCGCGTTGGCCAATCGCGGCGATGCCGTGACCAGCTTCGAACTGTTGCCGCGCGCCGGTATCGATCTCGGGCAGAAGTATATCGCCGGCGTCGTCGAACCGTTGCGCGAGCGGCGTGACTACTACGTGCTGATCGAACTGACATCCGCGATCGACGACAGCGGATTGCGCGGCACTTTGGAGAAAGCGCTCGAGCAAGCCCTGGAAGACGGTCTGATCGCCGATGCGACGGTGGCGGAGAGCGCGGAGCAGTCACGACGGCTGTGGTTCGTGCGCGAGTCGCTCGTCGAACTGCAGAAGTTCGCCGGCGCCAGCATAAAGCACGACGTGTCGGTGGCGGTGTCGCGCGTTCCGGCGTTCATGACTCGGGCGCTTGCGGCGGTGACATCGGCGTTGCCGGGCATTCGGCCGGTGCCGTTCGGCCATGTCGGCGACGGCAATATTCATTTCAACCTGTATCAGCCGGAAGCGATGGGCGCGGACGAGTTTCTCGTCCGCCAGCCGGAATTGAGCCGCATCGTCCACGACATCGTGGCCGAGCTCGATGGCAGCATCAGCGCCGAGCACGGCATTGGCCGCCTGCGGCGCGACGACTTGCGGCGGTACAAGCCGGAAATCGAACTCGAGCTGATGCGGCGGATCAAGCAGGCGCTCGATCCCGACAACATCATGAACCCCGGCAAAGTGATCTGACGCACGACCATGCCCTACACGGCACCGCTCCGCGACATGATCTTCACGCTGGAGGAGATCGCCGGCATCGCCGAGATCGCGACCTTGCCCGGTTACGCCGACGCTACGCCGGACCTGGTGCAATCGATCCTGGAGGAGGCGGGGAAGTTCGCCACCGGCGTTCTGGCTCCTCTCAATCGGAGCAGCGACCAGCAGGGCAGCCAACTCGAGAATGGCGTGGTGCGCACGCCCGACGGGTTCCGCGATGCCTATGCGAAGTTCGTCGCCGGCGGCTGGAATGGCCTCCAATTCGATCCCGAGCATGGCGGCCAGGGCCTGCCCTGGGCGCTGGCGGCAACGATCCAGGAAATGGTGACCTCGGCTTGCATGTCCTTCAGCCTATGCCCGCTGTTGACCCAGGGCGCGGTCGAGTTGCTGGCGTCGCACGGCAGCGCCGCGCAGAAGCGGACCTACTTGCCGAAGCTCGTCAGCGGCGAGTGGAGTGGGACGATGAACCTGACGGAACCGCAGGCCGGCTCCGACGTCGGTGCGCTACGCGCGCGGGCGGTCAGGGATGGCGAGCATTATCGCATCTCCGGGCAGAAGATCTTCATCACCTTCGGCGAGCACGACATGGCCGAGAACATCGTGCACATGGTGCTCGCCCGCACGCCGGGCGCCCCACCCGGCGTCAAGGGCATCTCGCTGTTCATCGTGCCGAAGTATCTCGTCGGCTCCGACGGCGCGCTCGGCGACCGCAATGACCTGCGCTGCGTCGCCCTCGAACATAAGCTCGGCATCCGCGGCAGTCCGACGGCGGTCATGGCCTATGGCGACGACACCGGCGCCATAGGCGAGCTGGTCGGCGAGGAGAACCGCGGCATCGAGTACATGTTCACCATGATGAACACCGCGCGGCTAGCGGTCGGTATCGAGGGACTGGCGATCGCCGAACGCGCCTATCAGCAGGCGCGCGACTATGCGAGAACGCGTATCCAAGGCCGTGCGGCCGAGGGCGGCGACGCGTCCGCGGTTCCCATCATCCGCCATCCCGACGTGCGACGCATGCTCATGACCATGCGGGCGCAGATCGAGGCCATGCGGGCGCTGGTCGCGTTCGTCGCTGGTGCCATCGATCGCGCCAAGCGTCATCCGGATGCCGACGAGCGCCGACGGAACCAATCCCTGGTGGATCTTCTGACGCCGGTCGTGAAGGCCTGGTCCACGGACACCGGTTGTGGCGTGACGTCGACCGCAGTCCAGATCCACGGCGGACTCGGTTTCATCGAATCGACCGGCGCGGCCCAGCATTTTCGCGACGCCCGCATCGCGCCGATCTACGAAGGTACGAACGGCATTCAGGCCATTGATCTGGTCAGCCGAAAACTGGCCCGCGACGGCGGGGCGGGCATGCGCGAACTGATCGACGCCATGAAGACGACGACTGAGGCGACCAGGAGCGGCGACGACGGACAGGCGCTCGCTGCGAGCGTGGGCGAAGCGATCGGCCAGCTCTCGATCGCCACCGACTCGCTGGTCGCCGCCATCAAGCGCGACAAGTCGGCGGCTCTGGCGGTGGCCTCGCCCTATCTTACGCTCGTCGGGACGGTGGCGGGCGGCTGGTTGCTGGCAAGGATGGCCGCGGCCGCACGCCGTCGGCGATCCGATGCAAGAGAGCATGGCGATCATCTTGCCGCCAAGGAGAGCGTGGCCGCGTTCTATGTCGCCAACCTGCTGCCGCAGGCTCACGGCTTATGTGCAGTGGTACGCTCCGGCGCCGACAGCACGCTGGCGCTGACCGCGGACCAATTCTAGACCACTGATGGCGATTTGGCCGCCTCGGCGCTTTTTGGTCTTGCTACTTCCGCGCCGACGGTAGTTTCATATCGTCATTCGCAACCTGCACTCTGCAGTGTAGGCCGAATCGAGAACAATTGCTTCACAAGAACTCGACGAGGGAGACGAATTCATGCTTAGACGCGAGAGCAAGGCCGCGGCGCTAGCCGTCGCCGTATGCGGATTCCTTGCGGCTGCCTACCCCGAGCGCGCCGTTGCCGGGGCCCCGGAATCGCAGGAGCCCATCAAGATCGCGCTGTTCGATTGGACCAGCGTCAACGTCAACGCCAACATCCTGGGCGATATCTACAAGAAGCTCGGATACAACGTCGAGTACGTGACGGCCGACTATCTGTCGAGCCTGACCACGAGCCTGACGAATGGCGACATCGACGTCATCATGGAGGAATGGGATACCACCGCCCAGGAGGCGATGCGGGCCTCGGACGCGACGGGCAAGACCGAGAATCTGGGAAAGCTCGGCCCCAAGTCCAAGGAAGAGTGGTGGTATCCGATCTACATGAAGGAGAAATGCCCGGGGCTGCCGAACTGGGAGGCGCTCAAGGATCCGAAGTGCGCCGAAGCCTTCTCGACGCCGGAGACGGCGCCGAAGGGACGGTATCTCGCGGGTCCGGCCACCTGGGGCGGCTTCGACGAAGAGCGGGTGCAGGCGCTCGGCCTGCCGTTCGACGTCGTGCGCGCCGGCACCGACGCCGCGATGTTCGCCGAACTCCAGTCGGCCGAGGATCGCAAGGCGCCGATCATGCTGTGGATCTATTCGCCGCACTGGGCGCCGGCGAAGTATGAGGGCGAATGGGTGCAGTTCCCGGAGTACACGGCCGACTGCTACAACGATCCCAAGTGGGGCATCAATCCCGACAAGGCCTATGACTGCGGCAAGCCGCATGGCGAGATCTGGAAGTATGGCTGGGGCGAGATGAAGAACACCTGGCCGGTCGCGTACCACGTCGCCAAGAACTTCACGATCGACGCCAAGGAGCTGGGCCTTCTTGCCGGACAGGTGGACCTCGAGAACAAGAGCATCGAAGACGTGGCCCAAGCTTGGGTTGACGCCAATGAGTCGAGATGGCGGGCCTGGGTGGCGGTGACGAACTGAGTCGGGCGAGAGAACCGCAAGCGAACTTGCGGATTGATGGAATGAGCGGGCCTGCGGCCCGCTCATTCATGTCGCAGCTCACGGAAGTGCGCTCAGGGATCTGGGAGATGGCGTAAGTGTCTGCGACGGCACCTTTGCGAATTTGCGCTCATGCCCGGTGATACGAGCAGGAACTCCGGCTCGACGCAGGCGAGCCGGGCTGTGCAGATCGGTTGCCGGAACGTCTGGAAGCTCTTTGGCCGTAACGCGGAGATGTTCCTGCGCGATCGGCAAGCGGCACCGTCCAGCGAGGAGGTCGCAGCAGCCGGCCTCGTAAGCGCGGTCCGCGCGGTCACGCTCGATGTCCATGAGGGCGAGATCTTCGTCATCATGGGCTTGTCGGGTTCGGGCAAGTCGACGCTGGTGCGCTGCATGACGCGGCTCATCGAACCCACCGCCGGCGAGATCCTGTTCGAAGGCCGCGATCTCCTGCAGGCAAGCGAACGCGAGCTGATCGAGATCCGGCGCCACAAGATGGGCATGGTGTTCCAGCACTTTGCCCTCCTGCCGCACCTCACGGTCCTCGACAACGTGGCCTTCCCCTTGGCGGTTCAGGGCATCGGCCGCGCCGAGCGGGAACGACGGGCCCGCCAGGTAATCGAGCTGGTCGGGCTGGGGGAGCGTGAACTGTACTATCCGCGGCAGTTGTCGGGCGGTCAGCAACAACGCGTCGGCATTGCCCGCAGCCTCGCCGTCGAGCCCGACGCCTGGTTCCTCGACGAGCCGTTCTCCGCTTTGGATCCCCTGATCAGGCGCGAGATGCAGGACGAGTTCCTGAGGCTGCAAAATCTGCTGCGCAAGACCATCGTCTTCATCACCCACGATTTCGACGAGGCGATCCGCCTGGCCGACCGCATCGCCATCATGAAGGACGGCGAGATCATCCAGACCGGGACGCCGGAAGATCTGGTCACACGACCGGCAACCGACTATGTGGCCGAGTTCACGCGCGACGTCCAGCGGGCAAAGGTCATCTCGGCCGGCGCCCTGATGCGGCCCTGCCGCGATGGAACGGCATACGCCGCGCGCGTCCGCATCGACGACCGTGCCGCGAGCTTTGCAGCGGCCATCGTCGCCAGCGCACAGCCCTTCGGTGTCGTCGACGAGGCCGGCACGCTGATCGGCGAGATTCAGCGCGACGTCGTCATCGACCTGTTGGCGGGGCGCAAGGCGACATGACGGCTGCAGCCGCCATCGACGGCGCGCTGCCAGCAGGGCCGCGCCGTTGGTTGGCCGTGTGGGCGTGCGCTCTGCTTCTGACGCTCGCTCTCTATCTGGCGCGCGACCACATCCCGTGGCTCAACACCTACCCCGATCATTGGATCGTGCCGTTTCGGGCATGGGCCGGCGGCATTACCAACTTTCTGATCGACACCGTTCAACCGGTCACCCGCTTCGTCAAATCCGTTCTGGAAGTCCCGCTCAACCTCGCCTTCGGACTCCTGGAACGAGGGTTCAGACTCGGCGATGCAGCGGATGCGCCCAGGTTGCCGCCGCTGCCTTGGGCCGGTGTCAGTCTGGCTTTTACGATCATCGCCTATCGGTTCGGCGGCCAGCGGCTCGCCTTGCTCGCAGGTTCCACCTGCCTCTACCTCGCCCTCTTCAACCAGTGGCCGAGTGCCATGAAGACCCTTGCGGTCGTGGCAATCGCGATTCCGATCGGCATCGCACTCGGCGCGCTGATCGGGATCCTCGGCTATCGGGCGCAGCGCCTGAACAAGTGGGTCATCGTGCCGCTGCTGGATCTGGCGCAGGCGACGCCGACATTCGCCTATCTGGTGCCGCAGTTGATGTTCTTCGGCAACAATCCGGTCTCGGCGATGCTCGCTACGCTGGTGTATGCGATGCCGCCGATGATTCGCAACACGACGCTCGGCCTGCAGCAGGTTGCGGCGGATGTGCGCGAATTCGGCGTCATGGCCGGCTGCACGCGGCGTCAGCAGCTGTGGCGCATCCTCGTGCCGTCGGCGCAATCGTCGCTGATGCTCGGCGTCAATCAGAACGTCAACTCGACCATGAACATGTTGATCGTTGCCTCGATGATCGGCGCGGGCGGATTGGGTTTCGATGTCCTGCTGGCCTTGCGCGCGCTCAAAGTCGGGACGGCGCTGGAAGCCGGCGCCTCGATCGTGCTGATTGCCATCACCTTCGATCGCCTGATCAAGGCCATCGCCAGCCAGAAACCGACCGTGCGGCTGCCGGGCGAAGGCTTCTGGCAACGCAATCCGTGGGTTGTTGCAGCGCTCGCGTCGCTCGTGCTCTGCACGCTGCTGTCGCTGGCGGTGCCGGAACTCGCCAGGCTGCCGAAAACCATGACGATCACCACGGCGCCCTGGTGGGACGCCACCATCCGGTGGCTGGTCCAGGCGCTGTTCGACTATATCGAGGCCGTACGCACCTTCCTCGTGCTGTATGTGCTAAATCCGTTCAAGAATTTCCTGCTGGCCTTGCCCTGGGCGGCTGTCGTCGCCCTGCTCGCGCTGGCAGGCTACCAGCTGGGCGGCCGGTCGCTCGCCTTGCTCGTGGGCCTTTTGGCCGCGTTTTGCGCGCTGTCCGGCTTCTGGTCGTACATGGTCCTTACGGTCTATCTGTGTGGCGTGTCGACGGTCGTGGCTTGCATGATCGGCATGCCGCTCGGCGTTCTCGCCGCCCGCAGCGCGGTCGCCGACCGCGTGCTGACCATCGTCGTGGATACGCTGCAGACGATCCCGCTGTTCGTGTTCCTGATCCCGGCCGTCATGTTTCTGCGCGTCGGCGATGTCGCGGCGATGCTGGGCATCGTCCTCTACGCGGTGACGCCTGCCATCAAATACACGAACCACGGCCTGCGCCAAGTGGCCCCGGCGCTGCTCGAGGCCGCCAACATGGCCGGATGCACGCGTCGCCAACTGCTGTGGCGGGTCCAGATCCCCTTGGCGCTGCCCGAGATCATGCTCGGCGTGAACCAGGTGCTCATGTTCGCCATCGCCATGGACATCATCGCCGCCATGATCGGCACGCGCGACCTTGGCCAGGAGATCTTCACCGCCCTGTCGAAGGCAGATCCCGGCCGCGGCATCGTCGCCGGCCTGTGCACCGCCTTCATCGGCATCGTCGCCGACCGGCTCATCAACGCCTGGAGCCAGCGGGTCAAGGAGCGATTCGGGCTCGCATGACCGTGCCAAGCAGCCTCGACCCGCTCGCCCGGGCCGCCGCGCTCTCCTGCTGGTCCGGGCCGGTCACGCCGGAGCCGCTGAAAGGTGGCATCACCAACGCCAACTTCGTCGTCACCGATCGCGGCCGGCGGCACTTCGTGCGGATCGGCGACGATATCGCCGTGCACGGAATCCTGCGTTTTCATGAGCTCGCCGCCAGTCGGGCCGCCGCCGCCGCCGGGTTGTCGCCGCCTGTCCTGCATCACGAACCCGGCGCTGTCGTGTTCGGGTTCGTCGACGGCAAGACCTATGCGGCCGACGATGTGCGGCAACCCGCAAGCCTGCGACGTATCCTGCCGCTGCTGCGGTGCTGTCACCGCGAGATGCCCCGGCATTTCCGCGGGCCGGCGCTGATCTTCTGGGTGTTCCAGATCTTCCGTGACTACGCGCAGACTCTGGCCGATTGCAGGAGCCGCATGGTTGCGGAAATGCCACGACTCCTCGGTATCGGCGCTGATCTCGAAGCGATGGTCGGACCCGTCGATGTCGTCTTCGGCCACAATGATCTGCTGCCGGCCAATTTCATCGACGACGGTAAACGTCTGTGGCTCATCGACTGGGACTATGCCGGTTTCAACAGCCCTCTGTTCGATCTGGGCAATCTCTGCTCGAACAACGATGTTGCCGAGGTCGACGAAAAGTGGCTGCTCGAAGCCTATTTCGAACAGCCGCTCACGGCGGAACTGTGGCGCCGCTACCACGCCATGAAGTGCGCCTCGCTGCTGCGCGAGGCCATGTGGAGCATGGTGGCCGAGCATCATTCGACCCTCGATTTTGACTATGTCGCCTATACCAACGATTATCTCGCCCGTTTCGAGCGCGCCTATCACGGCCTGAAGCAGCTCTGAGGGAGTCTATGACGTCGGTCCCGTCGGCGGCCCGCGCCGTCATTATCGGCGGCGGCATAATCGGATGCAGCACCGCGTATCATCTGGCCAAGCTTGGCTGGCGCGACGTGGTGCTGCTGGAACGCCACAAGCTCACGAGCGGCTCGACCTGGCATGCGGCCGGCCTGGTCGGACAGTTGCGCACCTCCGCCAACATCACGCAGCTCCTCAAATACAGCGTCGAGCTCTATGCCAAGCTCGAGCAGGAGACCGGCCAGGCCACCGGCTGGAAGATGAACGGCGGCTTGCGCCTCGCCTGCAATGCCGAACGGCTGACGGAGATCAAGCGGCAGGCGACCACGGCCCACAGCTTCGGGCTCGAGATGCATATTTTGACCGCAGCCGAAGCCAAGAAGCTGTGGCCGGCTATGGAGATCGGGGACGTGGTCGGGGCGGCATTTCTGCCGACGGACGGTCAAGCCAATCCGGCCGATATCGCGCAGGCGCTGGCGAAGGGCGCCCGCGCGGCCGGCGTGCGCATCATCGAGGATTGCCGGGTTACGGCGATCAAGGTCAGGGATGGCCGTGCCATCGGCGTCAGTACCGCCGATGGCGACATCGCGGCCGATGTGGTCGTCAACTGCGCGGGCCAGTGGGCGCGTGACGTGGGCCAGCTCGCGCGCGTATCCGTGCCGCTGCAGTCTGTTCAGCACCAATATCTCGTCACCGAGCCGATCGACGGCGTGCCGCGCAACATGCCGACGCTGCGCGATCCCGATCGCCTCATCTACGGCAAGGAGGAGGTCGGCGGCCTCGTGGTGGGGGGCTACGAACCCAATCCCATTGCGTGGGCGCTCGACGGCATCCCCGACGGCTTTCACTTCACTCTCCTCGACTCGAACTGGGACCATTTCGAGCCGATGATGGAGCGGCTGCTCGGCCGCATCCCTGCCCTCCAGACCGCCGGTATCAAGCAGCTCATCAACGGACCGGAGTCATTCACGCCGGACGGCAACTTCATCCTCGGCGAGGCGCCGGAAGTGCGAAACTTCTACGTGGGCGCCGGCTTCAACGCCTTCGGCATCGCCAGCGCCGGCGGCGCCGGGCGCGCGCTGGCCGAGTGGGTCGCCGCCGGCGAGCCGCCCATGGACCTCTGGCCGGTCGATATCCGGCGCTTCGGCAACATTCACCGCGATCGCCAGTGGGTGCTGACGCGCACGCTGGAGGCCTACGGCAAGCACTATACGATGGCGTGGCCGCATGAAGAGCACGAGAGTGGGCGCCCGGTGCGCATCTCGCCGCTCTATCAGCGCCTCAAGGACCAGGGCGCTTGCTTCGGTTCCAAGCTCGGCTGGGAGCGCCCGAATTGGTTCGCGCCCACGGGCATGGAAGCGCGCGACATCTACACCTACGGCCGGCAGAACTGGTTCGACGCCGTCGGCGAAGAGCATCGCGCGGTCCGCGAGCGGGTGGGACTATTCGACCAGACCTCTTTCGCCAAGTTCCTGGTCATCGGCCGCAATGCCGAGACGGCATTGTCATGGATCGCCGCCAATGACGTTGCGAAGCCCGTCGGCAGCCTGGTCTACACGCAGATGCTCAATAAGCGCGGCGGCATCGAATGCGACCTGACGGTGTCGCGGCTGGCAGAGGACAGCTACTACGTCGTCACCGGCACCGGCTTTGCGACGCATGATTTCGCCTGGATCAAGGCCAATATCCCTGATGGTCTGGACGCCCGCCTGATCGACGTAACGTCTGCTTATGCCGTGCTGGCCTTGATGGGTCCACGGGCGCGCGACGTGCTCGCCGCAGTCACCGAAGCCGATGTTTCGAGCAAAGCGTTCCCGTTCGGGACTTGGCGCGAGCTGATGATCGCGGGTGCACCGGTGCGCGCTTTGCGGGTGACCTATGTCGGCGAGCTCGGCTGGGAACTGCACCTTCCGGTCGAGACGGCGGGAGCCGTCTACGACGCCATCATGGCCGCGGGGCGGCCGCTCGGTATCGCCAACGCCGGCTATCGCGCCATCGAATCCCTCCGGCTCGAGAAGGGCTACCGCGCCTGGGGCTCGGACATCGGGCCCGACCACACGCCGCTCGAAGCCGGCATGGCCTGGGCGGTAAAGCTCAAGCAGAACACGCCGTTCCTCGGCCGCGAGGCGCTCGCCGAGCAGACGACGAAACCGCTGAAGAAGCGCCTGGCCTGCTTCACCGTCGATGATCCGCGGGTCGTGTTGCTGGGCCGCGAGACGATCCTTCGCGATGGCAACCAGGTCGGGTGGCTCACCAGTGGCGGTTACGGCTACACCGTGGCGAAGAACATCGGCTACGGCTACGTGCGCAATGCCGGCGGCATCCCGACCGACTGGCTGATGTCGGGCCGCTATGAGTTGGAAGTGGCCACGGAGCGGGTGCCGGCTCAAATTCATCTCGCCCCGCTCTATGATCCGAAAATGGAGCGGATCAAGTGCTAGACCGTGCCGAAATCGTCATCATCGGCGGCGGCATCATCGGTTGCAGCATCGCCTACCACCTGACGCGCATGGGCAAGACCGATGTGCTGCTGCTGGAAAAGAGCGGCCTGACGCATGGTGCGACGTGGCACGCCGCCGGCCTCGTCGGCCAGCTGCGCTCATCGCGCAACCTCACGCGCATGCTGCAGCGGAGCGTCGCGCTCTATGACCGGCTGGAAGCGGAGACCGGCCAGGCCACTGATTGGAAAAAGGTCGGCAGCCT
>Ga0134125_10010426_pt1 | contig 10441 bp, 11 predicted proteins | sample KB31751_FD_96464 | JGI IMG/M metagenome (GOLD analysis project Ga0134125, IMG submission 96464) | Terrestrial soil microbial communities with excess Nitrogen fertilizer from Kellogg Biological Station, Michigan, USA - KB3-175-1 | ecosystem: Environmental > Terrestrial > Soil > Unclassified ... | reverse complement strand
GCGTACGGCGGGACGAGCGAAGACGTTGCCGCCGGGTTGGGCGACGGCACGTTCGGCATGGCGGAGGAGACAGGCCGCGAGATGAATGCGGCATTGGCGCGCGGCGCGAAGACGGGACAGGGCGCCGGCGAAGCGCTCGCGGAGTACTTGCACGCACGGAAGGATCTTCCCGGGCGCGACGTCTCGGTTCTCGTCGCGTGCGCCGAGCTGGGGTTGCCCGTCACCGTGCACGCGGCGATCGGCGCTGAAATCATTCATCAACACCCCTCGGCCGACGGCGCGGTGATCGGTGCGACGAGCCATCGCGACTTCAAGCGGCTCGCCGGTGCGCTGCCCGATCTCGACAACGGCGGCGTGGTGCTGAACCTCGGCAGCGCCGTCGTGATGCCGGAAGTGTTTCTCAAAGCGCTCACCGTCGCGCGCAATCTCAACGGGGGACGGCCCAAACAATTCACGGCGTGCGATTGCGACATGCAGCGGCACTATCGCCCGCGCGTGAACGTCGTGGAACGTCCGACGCTGGCGGGAGGGCGCGGGATTCAGCTCACGGGCCACCACGAAATCCTTTTCCCGCTGATCGCATGGTCGGTGCTCTCGCGTCTCGACGCGTAGCAGCGTTGCTGTGTGCGGCGACGCTCGCCGCCTGTACGACTCGAACGGTCCGACCGTCGAGCGCGGTGACCGCGACGACGGTCGGCGCGGGCACGGGGGATGTCGAGAATGTGGTACGGCTCGCGCTGATGCTCGACGCCGCGGCGGACCGGAAGGCGGACACGCTGTACACATCGGACGCGGTGGTCGTGGGAAACGCGCGCATGCGGTTGGCCGCGCCCAGATTCGCGGGCATCGGCAGCGGCGCTGGCGGTCGCGTCACGATTACGGCGGCGAACGCGACGGTGTCGGGCGGGCTAGCGTGGGTCCTGGTGGATTACCGCTGGATCAGCTCGACCGAGCAGCGGGCTGAAGTCGGCCGAGCGACGGTCATCTGCGAGCGGCGCGGCAGCGGCTGGAAGATCGTGCATGCGCACTCGAGCCAGCCCCTGCCGTGGGATCCTTAGGAGGACCGCCCCTTGATCATGTCCCGGACGCGGTCGGCCGTCGAAGGACTGAGGATTCGCAGTGCGAGATAGAAGAAGAAACCGATGACGGCGAGCGTGATGACGGTCGCCGCGATCCCGAACAGGCTGCCGACGATCCCAAATATGAGCTTGAGACCGAGCCAGGCAACGATGGCGAGAATCGCGAACCCAATGATGCTCCGGAACATTATTTCCTCCGTGGTTCCCGGTGCGTCTGCAGCGTACGCCTAAATGTCGCACAAAGTTTCGTCCTGTGAAGTATTGATCGCGGGCGGCGGCATCATCGGCGCCGCCTGCGCCCGCGCGCTCGCGCTGCGCGGTCTCAAAGTGATCGTGTGCGAGCCCGGCCCCGACCCGACCGCCGCGTCGGCCGCGTCCGCTGGAATCCTGGCTCCGCAGATCGAAAGCACCGACGAGAGCCTGCGGGCGCTCGCGCTGCGCGGCCGTGAGCTCTACGACCCGCTCGCCGCCGCTCTGGTCGCGACCACCGGCATCGATATCGGGCTGTGGCGCGATGGAGTCGCGTCGCTCGCCTTCACGGAAGCCGAGGCCGAGCAGCTGCGCGAAGCCGTCGCGCATCAGCGGCAGGCCGGCCTGCGATGCGACTGGCTCGAGCCGAACGATGTGGCCGAGCGCTTTCCGGCGGCCGCGCCCTGTCTCGGCGCGCTGTTCGCACCGGAGGACGGCGCGGTCGATGCGCCTGCCCTGACCCGCGCGCTGCGCGCCGACGCCAAGCGCCTGGGGGTGCAGACGCTGGCGTCACGCGTGACCCGCCTCAAGACGATTCTCGGTCGCGCGACGGGCGTCGAGATTCCCGCGGGCAAGATCAAGGCGGAGCACGTGGTGGTCGCGGCGGGCGCGTGGTCGCCGCAGATCGAGCATCTGCCGCGCCATCTTCCCGTACAGCCGGTCAGAGGACAGATGGCGGCGGCACCATGGCCGCAAACCATGCCACGCACCGTGCTCTACTCCGATCATGCGTACGTGCTGGCGCGCGGCGGTGAGGCAATCTTCGGCAGCACCATGGAGCACGTCGGATTTCAGGGCGGCGTCACCGATTCAGGGATCGCGCAAATCGTGGCCGCCGCGCAGCGCCTGCTCCCCAGTCTGCCGGCGACGCCAACGCGCACCTGGTCGGGTCTGCGGCCCCTCACCCCCGACGGCCGCCCCATCGTCGGCCCCGATCCGGAGGTCCGCGGCCTGTGGTATGCGACGGGACACGGCCGCAACGGCGTGCTGCTGGCCGCGCTCACCGGCGAGATCATCGCCGATGTGATCACGAAAAATGAGTCCGAGATAGAGATTGCATCTCTGGCACCGGAGCGATTTACTTCCTAGGATGTTTCGCAGTTGTGCCTTCTGCAACGCGGCGTTTGACGGCGATGGTGGACCCTCGGGGCTGGGCGTGGGCCGGCGGCTCGCGTTCGACGAATGGAAGGGCCGGCTCTGGGTCGTATGTCCTCGATGCAGTCGCTGGAACCTCACCCCCTTTGACGACAGGCTGGAGCGGATCGAAGCGCTCGCGCGCGCGGCGAGTCAGGGGCGCATTGCCGCCGCGACGGACCAGGTCGCGCTGATTCGCTGGGAACGCTACGACTTCGTGCGCGTCGGGAGACCACCGCGCGTCGAGCTCGCCACCTGGCGCTACGGCGAGCGGCTGCGCAATCGCCAGCGCGAGCGACTGAAAGTCGTCGTCCCGCTCACGATCGCCGCGATCGGATTGGGAGTGGCGGCCAATGTCGCGGCGGGGGGCGGGTTCGGCGTGATCGTGTGGAACATCCATCGCATCGCGGACGGGATCTACCTCCGGATCGTCGGCGGTCGCAAAGTCGGGCTCGCCGAATCGCCGATCTGCGCGCACTGCGGCAGTCTCATGGAGCTGCGCGCGCGCCACGTGCAGCACGCGCGCGTGGTGCCCGATCGGCAGGCCGAGATGGCCGTGGTATTGAGCTGCCCGCGCTGTCGCCGGGAAGGCGCGCAGGTGACGGGCGACGATGCGATCCAGGTGCTGCGCCAGGGCCTGACGTACCTCAACCTGTCGCGGGGCGGCCGCCGCAAAGCCGAAGATGCCGCGCGCGAAGTCGACCAGGTCGGCGGGCCCGACCAGCTCGTGCGCGATATCGCTCGCCGCGAGCTCACGCTGCGCGCGCTGCGCCCCGAGCGCGGTCTGGCGTTGGAAATGGCCGTCGACGAGCGGGCCGAAGTGCTGGAGCTCGAGCGGCAGTGGAAAGAGGCTGAGGAGATTGCCGACATCGCCGACGGGAGTCTGAGCACGCCGTCCGACATCGAGGAGAAGCTTCGACTCCTCAAGAACCGGGGTGGCGATCAACCGTCTGGTTGAAAAATGACCTACCCGTGCTCGAATACCATGGCTATCTTCGACCTCCATGGCAGCCCCCCTCGTCCAGATCCTTCCTTCGCGGTCTTCGGCTAGCGGGGAGCCTGCCCGGAAGCCCTCCTGGTTGAAGGTCAAAGCGCCTGGCGGTCCCAATTACATCGCCCTGAAGCAGATGATGCGCGACCTCAAGCTCCACACCGTCTGCGAAGAAGCGCACTGCCCCAACATCGGCGAATGCTGGGAGCACAAGGCAGCCACGTTCATGATCCTCGGCGACGTGTGCACGCGTAACTGCGCGTACTGCGCGGTCGCCCACGGCACGCCGGCACCGCTCGATGCCGGTGAGCCGCAGCGGCTGGCCGACGCGGTCGCGCAGATGGGGCTGCAGCACGTCGTGATTACGAGTGTGGATCGCGACGACTTGCCGAACGGCGGCGCCGAGATGTTTGCCGAATCGATTCAGGAAATTCGCCGCCGACTTCCGGAAACGTCGATCGAGGTTCTGATTCCCGATTTCAAAGGCAACCCCGCAGCGCTCCGCATCGTCGTCGACGCAAAACCCGACATCCTCAATCACAATCTCGAAACGATCGCGCGGCTGTATCGCATCGCCCGTCCGGGCGGCCGTTACGCGCGCGCGCTGGAGCTCCTGAACCGGGCCAAGGATCTGAATCCCGAGTCGCTCACCAAGTCGGGAATCATTTGCGGGCTCGGCGAGGATTGGGACGAGCTGCTCGTCGCGATGCGCGATCTGCGCGGCGCCCGCGTCGATATTCTCACGATCGGACAGTACCTGCGGCCCTCGGACGAGCATTTGCCGATCGCGCGCTGGTATACGCCGGACGAATTCGCGGAGCTGAAGCGCTACGGCTTGGCGCTCGGCTTCCGGCACGTCGAGTCGGGCCCCCTGGTTCGTTCCAGTTACCACGCGTGGGAGCAAGTGGAGGCAGCGAGAGCATGACCGCGACCGCACGATCCCCCAAGAAAACCGCGCAGCCCGACGCCGAGCTGCACCTCAAAATGCTGCGCCAGATGCTGCTGATCAGGCGCTTCGAGGAAAAAGCCGCTGAGGCCTACGCGCTCGGAAAGATCGGCGGCTTCTGCCACCTCTACATCGGCCAGGAAGCGGTCGGCGTGGGCGCGCTCGCGGCCCTGCGCGACGATGACTACGTGATCTGCTCGTATCGCGAGCACGGCCAGGCGCTCGTGAAAGGCATCTCGGCGAACGCGGTGATGGCCGAGCTGTTCGGCAAGGCGACCGGGTGCTCCAAGGGCAAAGGCGGCTCGATGCACCTGTTCGACGCCAAGAAGGGGTTCATGGGCGGCCACGGCATCGTGGGCGGCCATATCCCCCTGGGCGCGGGGTTGGCCTTCGCGAGCAAGTATCTCGGCAACGAGAAGGTGTGCGTCTGCTTCTTCGGTGAAGCCGCGGTCAACATCGGGGCGTTCCACGAGACGATGAACATGGCGTCGGTGTGGAAGCTGCCGGTCATCTTCCTGTGCGAGAACAATCGCTACGGGATGGGCACCGCGTTCGAGCGCGTCGCGGCCGTTACCGACATCGTCGAACATGCCTGCAGCTACGACATGGCCGCCGAGCTGGTGGACGGCATGAACGTCCTCACCGTGTACGACGCGACGCGGCGCGCGGTGGAGCGGGCGCGCAAGCAAAGCCAACCGACGCTGCTCGAAGTCCGCACCTATCGCTTCATGGGTCACTCGATGTCCGACCCGCTGCATGGCGTGTACCGCACCAAGGACGAAGTCGAAGAGCAGAAGGCCCGCGATCCGATTACGAATCTGGCCGGCAAGCTCAAAGAAGACGGCGTGATCGATCAGCAGGGTCTGGATGCCCTGGACGCCGAAATCGTGGCCGAGGTCGAGCAGAGCGTGAAGTTCGCCGATGAAAGCCCGGATCCCGATCCGGATCAGCTCTACACTGACGTGCTGGCGGACTGATGCCGACCCTGACCTATCGGGACGCCCTCAATCAGGCGCTGCGCGAAGAGATGCAGCGCGATCCCAACGTCTTCCTGATGGGCGAGGAAGTCGGCGTCTATCAGGGCGCCTACAAGGTGAGCCGCGGCCTGTTGGAAGAGTTCGGCCCACAGCGGATCGTGGATACGCCGATCGCGGAGCTGGGGTTTGCGGGCATCGGGGTTGGGGCCGCCATGGGAGGACTCCGGCCCGTCATCGAATTCATGACGTGGAATTTCGCGATCCTGGCGCTCGATCAGATCGTGAATTCTGCCGCGAAGATGCTGTACATGTCCGGTGGACAGATCCCGATGCCGATCGTGTTCCGCGGCCCCAATGGCGCGGCGCTGCAGCTGGCAGCGCAGCATTCGCAGGCCTGGGAAAGCTGGGTCTCGCACATTCCCGGGCTGAAGGTCGTCGCGCCGGCGACGCCGGCCGACGCGAAGGGCCTGCTCAAGTCGGCGATCCGCGACAACAATCCGGTCATGGTGCTCGAAGGTGAAATGCTCTACAACCTGAAGGGCGAGGTACCGGATGGTGAGCACCTCGTGCCGATCGGGCGCGCGGATGTGAAGCGCGAGGGCAAGGACGTCACGCTGGTCTGCCACTCGAAGACGCTCGCCGTCGCGCAGAAGGCCGCCGACCAGCTCGCCGAGCAGGACATCTCGGCCGAAGTACTCGATCTCCGCTCGCTGCGGCCGCTCGATGACGAGGCGATCCTGGCGTCGGTCCGCAAGACGAATCGCGCGGTCGTCGTGGAAGAAGGCTGGCCGCATGCCGGCATCGGCGCGCAGCTCGTCGACCTGATTCAGCGCGACGCCTTCGACGATCTCGACGCCCCGGTGCAGCGCGTCGGTCAGGCCGACGTCCCGATGCCGTACAACAAGCATCTCGAGCGTGCTGCCAAGGCGTCGCCCGAGAAAGTCGTGGCCGCCGCGCGCCGCGTGCTGTACCTCGACTGATGGCCACCAAAGTCCACATGGAGGCGCTGTCGCCCACGATGGAAGAGGGGCGCCTCGTGAAATGGAACAAGAAGGAAGGCGATGCCGTGAAGTCGGGCGAGACGCTCGCCGAGGTCGAGACCGATAAGGCCGTCATGGAGCTGGTCGCCCGGGCCGATGGACAGCTGCTCAAGGTGGTCGTCCAGGAAGGCACGACGGTCCCGGTCGGCAACGTTGTCGCGTGGATTGGGAAACCGGGGGAGAAGGTCGACGGCGATGGAGCCGCGGCACCGGCGAAACCAGCGGGAACCGTGGCCGCGCCGCCCGCTCCCGCGCCGAAATCCGCACCGCAGCCGGTTCCGCAGCCGGTTCGTCAGCCTGCCGCCGCACCGGCCGATGCGACGCGCGTAAAGGCGTCGCCGCTGGCTCGGCGCATGGCACAGGACGCCGGCGTCGATCTCAAGCTGGTGCAGGGATCGGGCCCGGGTGGCCGCGTGATCAAGCGCGACGTTGAATCGGCACCGGCGCGGCCCGCAGCCGCCGGCGCCACCACGTATCCCGTTTCCCGTGTCCCGTCTCCCGTTGTCCGCACGGGTGTCCCATACGAGGACGTGCCGCTCAGCCAGATCCGCAAGACGATCGCCAAACGGCTCGCGGCCTCGATCGGACCCATCCCCCATTTCTTCCTGACGACCGAGATCGACATGGAGCGCGCCGCGGACGCGCGCGAAGCGATCAACAAGCAGCTCGGTGAACAGGGCGGGAAGATCTCGTTCAACGACATCATCATCAAAGCGGTCGCGCTGGCGCTAATGCAGCATCGCGCCTGCAACGCCTGGTTCCAGGACGATCACATTCGCTACTGGAACGAGGTGCACGTCGGGATGGCCGTCGCGATCGAGGACGGCTTGATCACGCCGGTGATCCGGAACGCGGATCAGAAGAGCCTGCGCGAGATCAGCGCCGAGTCGCGGGAGCTGGCGGGGCGCGCCCGCAACCGGCGGCTCAAACCCGAGGAATACACCGGCGGCACGTTCAGCGTCTCGAATCTCGGCATGTTCGACATCGAGCACTTCACCGCCGTCATTAACCCGCCGGAAGCGGGGATCATCGCGATCGGCAGCATCGTGCCCCAGGCCGTCGCCGCGGGCGACACGGTCAGCGTGCGCCGCCGGATGAAGCTGACGATGAGCTGCGACCACCGCGTGATCGATGGCGCCACCGGCGCCGCGTTCCTGCGGACGCTCAAGCAGATGCTGGAAAACCCTCTCGCCATGCTTCTCTAAGGACTCTCAGTGGCAAACACGTTCGATGTGATCGTTCTCGGCGGCGGCCCCGCCGGCTACGTCTGTGCCATCCGCTGCGCGCAGCTCGGCCTTCAAACCGCCGTCATCGAGCAGGAGAAGCTCGGCGGCGTCTGCGTGAACATCGGCTGCATCCCAACGAAGGCCCTGCTGCACTCGGCGTACATCGCCAATCTCCTCAAGGAGTCGAAGGATTTCGGCGTTGAGGCCGGCAGCGTGAAGACGGATTACGGCGTCGCGATGAAGCGCTCGCGGCGCGTGGCCGACCAGAACTCCAAGGGCGTCGAATTCCTGATGAAGAAACACAAGATCACCGTCGTGCGGGGGACCGGTGTCCTGCAGCCCGGGAAGAAGGTGAAGGTCGGCAGCGACGTCTATGAAGCCAAGAAAGCGGTCGTGATCGCGACCGGCTCGCGCGTGAAAGGCATCCCCCAAATCGGGCTCGAGATCAACAAGACGACGGTGATTTCGTCCGACGAAGCGCTGCTCATGGAGCGCGTGCCCGAGACACTGGCCATCATCGGCGCCGGCGCCGTGGGGATGGAATTCGCCGACGTCTTCAATGCTTTCGGCGTGAAGGTCACGATCATCGAGGCCCTGCCGCGCATTCTCCCGCTCGAGGACGCCGAGGCGTCGGACGCGCTGAGCAAGAGCTACCGGAAGCGCGGGATCGACGTGATCGCCGGCGCCAAGGTGACCAAGGCGAACGTCGCGAAAGACAAGGTGACGCTCGACGTCGAGTCGGGAGGAGAGAAAAAGCAGGTCGTGGCGGCGGCTGTGTTGATGGCCGCGGGCCGCGCCGTGAACACGGAAAACGTCGGGCTCAAGGAGTGCGGAATTCAGCTCACGGAGCGCGGCTTCATCAAGGTCGACAAGAATCTTCAGACCAGCACCGCCGGCTACTACGCGATCGGCGACGTGGCCGGGCCGCCGATGCTGGCGCACAAGGGCAGCCGCGAAGGCGTGACGGTCGCCGAAATCATCGCGGGGCAGAAGCCGCATCCGATCAAGTACGACAACGTCCCCAGCGTGACCTACTGCCATCCCGAGGTGGCGAGCATCGGGCTGAACGAAGATCAGTGCAAAGAGAAGAAGCTCGACTATCAGGTGGGGAAATTCCCGTTCTCCGCGAGCGGCCGAGCGCGCGGCACCGGCGAGACCGAAGGCTTCGTGAAGATCATTCGCGACAAGAAGTACGGCGAAATCCTGGGCGCGCATATCGTCGGCGGGCATGCGTCCGAAATCATTCACGAGCTGGCGGTCGCGCGGGAGAACGAGTACACGGTGGAAGAGGTCGATCTCGCGATTCACGCGCATCCCACGATGTCCGAGGCCATCGCGGAAGCGTCGTTGGATTCGCTCGGCAAGGTCATTCACATTTGAGCGGCGCTCCCGCCGAATCCACCAAGGATCCGCTCGCGATCGGAATCGGATCGCTCGGCGCGGGGATCGGCTTCGGCAGCGCCGTGATGAGCGCCGCCCAGATCATCACGGCCATCCTCAGAGACTATCGTACGACGGACCCCGTCACTGACCCGGCATCCAAGGCCCTGACGGCCGGGCTGCTGCTCGCCATCGGTCTCGGCGGAGGGCTCGCGTGGTACCGCAGTTTTCCGCTCGACAACATCTGGCAACGCGGCGTCATCGCCGTGCTCGGAGCGTTGGGCGCGCTGCTCGTCGGCTTCCTGGGTGCTCCGATGTATCGCTGGATCAATATTCCCGGCCTCGCTGCCTGGGTGCTGATTGGCGTAATCATCGGGATCTTGGGGAACCGTTGGGCGATCAGAGGCAGAGGGGCCGAGGGGTTGTGAAGGTTCTCGAGGTTGTCGAGGCAGGCACAGTGCCGTACGTGGAAGCGCTGGACTGGCAGCGCCGGCTCGCCGATGAGCGCATTGCCGGGAGCCTCGACCATGACGTCCTCCTGTTATTGGAGCATCCGCCGGTCGTGACGCTGGGCCGCAGCTCGCAGGCGGCGCATGTGCTTCAGCCCGCGGGCGTCGACGTGGTGGAAGTCGAGCGCGGCGGTGATGTGACGTATCACGGACCTGGACAGCTCGTCGGCTATCCGATCATCGACCTCCGCAACTACAAGCAGGATCTCCACTGGTATCTCCGCACGCTCGAGCAGACGCTGATCGCGGCGCTCGGTTTTCTCGGGATTCCCGCGGAGACGAACAAGGGATTCACCGGCGTGTGGACGCACGGCCGCAAGATCGCGAGCATCGGGATTCACGTGAAGCAGTGGGTGACGTGGCACGGCTTCGCACTGAACGTCGCCACAGATCTCGCCGAGTTTCAGCGGATCGTGCCGTGCGGGATTCCGGGTGTGGTGATGACGTCCGTGGAACGGGAAACAGCCTGCCCTGAGGCGCGCAGCGCCGAAGGGCTCTGGGCTGACAGTGTCGATGCGGTTGTGAAGGGATTCGCGAAGGTCTTCGAAATCGAGCCCACATGGAAAAACCAAGAGTCCCTCCCGGCCAAATAGCCACGACCAAGTGGCCGGTCCTGCATTACGGCGATGTCCCCGCAGTCGACACCACGAAGTGGACGTTCATGGTTTCCGGTCTCGTCGAGCGGCCGTTCTCGCTAACGTGGGACGAGTTTCAGGCGCTGCCGCGTACGACCGTGAATTGCGACATCCATTGCGTCACCACGTGGAGCCGGCTCGACAACACATTCGAGGGCGTCTCCGTGCAGGACCTGTTGCAGCGCGCAGGCGTGAAGAAGGAAGCGAAGTTTTGCCTCGTCGTCGCCGAGCAGGGATTCACGACCAACCTGCCACTGTCGGATCTCGATCGGCCG
>Ga0134125_10010424_pt1 | contig 10442 bp, 8 predicted proteins | sample KB31751_FD_96464 | JGI IMG/M metagenome (GOLD analysis project Ga0134125, IMG submission 96464) | Terrestrial soil microbial communities with excess Nitrogen fertilizer from Kellogg Biological Station, Michigan, USA - KB3-175-1 | ecosystem: Environmental > Terrestrial > Soil > Unclassified ... | reverse complement strand
GGCCCGGCGTGATGCGCACCTGCACCTCAACGGGGCGCGCTTCGATGCCGACGAATGCGAGGGTGGAGATCTGACCGTACATGCCCGCCCCAAAGGCCAGCCACGGCCTATGCAACCCTAGCGTTAGCCTTTCGGGCCTTCAAGAACAATTTGGGAACACACGCCTAAAGACGGGAATTAGGTCGGCTGTGTGCACGTCATGCCCGCCGCGCTGGCACCGGTCGTTCCTGGCCATTACGACACCGTCAGCGGCTTTTGAGACGCATGATCGAATGAAGCGCCGGACGGCGTGGAACCCGAATTGCGATTGTGCGTTGCGCGATTCGGAGAACGCCGAAAAATGACCATCGAAGCCACGCCGTCTAGCAAAGTCAACGAGCTGCAGCAGCTGGCTGAAGAGGCCAAGATCAATGCCGAGACGACGATGGATCCTAATCGTCGTCGTGCTCTGCGCGTCGCCGCCCTCAAGTACAGACGCCTCGCCGACTTCGTGCGCGCGAAAAGCCGATAGTCCGCTGCCCCCCTATTGCCAACAGGTTGCAATTCGCTTTGACAACCTGTGGTGGAACCTGTTTATGGCTTTCCCTGCAGTGGGGAGGCCGAACGAATGTCAGACAAGTCGGCGGTTATAGCGGTTTACGACCCGCCCAAACCCGATCTTCCCCACATCGCCGTCGCCCGGATGGAGAAGTGACGGGAATTGCGGCTTATTCCGCCGCGGCTGCCGCGGACATCGTCCATGAACTGGCCGTCAAGGTCGGGGCAAATATTGCCGACGACGATTATGCATGAAGGCCCCAGGGGCCATTTCAGACTGAGACAGCACATCCGCATCAAAGAACAATGACAAGCGTGCCTACGCCGCGCTGGGCAGCGGGCGCACGGCGAGCACCGTCGTGTTGTCCTGATGTGGATCGCGCAGCGCCTCCACGGCACGGATCAGCGCATTGGCTACCGCTTCGGCGCCGTCGTTGGCGTAGGCCGACACGATGCGCTGGATTTCCGTGCCATCCAGAGTTTGCAGGCCGTCGCTGGCGAGGATGATGTAGTCGCCTTCCTCGAGCACCAGCGGCCGGCGCGATACGTCAACAAGATCGAGTTCGTCGCCCGTCACCGCCGAGCGCAACATGTGCCGGCGCGGGTCGCTCTTCGCCTGCTCGGGCGTGATGCGCCCCAACGCGGCGAGCCGGTCGAGCTCGGGCGCCAGCGAATGGTCCTCGTTAAGCAGCGCGATCTCACCGCGGCGAAACAGCAGCAGCGGGCTGTCGCCGACGCTCACCCACTCGACCCCCTCGGTGCCGAACACGGCCGCAACGAGCGTTGTGCCCATGCCCGCTAGCGTCGGGTTCGCCCGCACCTGCGCGGCAATGGAATCGTTGGCGGAGGTCAGCGCCTTGAGCAGCCGCTCGGGACGCGAGCCGTTGAGGCCCGCGTAGGCAGAGATGAAGCTGTCGCATACCATGCGGCTGGCAAGCGCGCCGGCCGTGTGACCGCCCATGCCGTCCGCCAGCACGGCGACGAGCCTGGCCGCGTTGGCGGTCGGGGGCACGTCGGCGCTTCCGGCCACCCGATCCTTAGGCGGCCAGAACGCGCTCGAGTCTTCCTGGTAGTCTCTCGCCCCTTTGGTGGCGCGAGAGGCGTGATCGAATGCCTGCATCAGTCCTTGGCATCGCTCAACTCGGCCCAGTCGAACTCCGATCCGCAGAACGGCACGAATACGAGCTGGGTGCGCCCGATCGTGATGACGTCCATTTGGTGCAGCTCGACCGCTCCGGTGGGTCGCTTGTCGTTGATTGAAACGACGTTGGTCTTAGCTAAGTTCGGCACGAACAGAAAAGATCGTGCGGCCGAATCATAGCGAATATAGGCCTGCTCTTCCGAGGAAATCGAATCATCGCCGAAATCGAGCGGAATACGCTGCGTGCTGGCGCGTCCGACCGTATTATTGCCCTCGAATATGGGCCGGTAGGAACCCATGCCGCCGCCGCCGACGATGACCAGCCAGCCGACCACTGGGTCCTGCGCGAACTCGCCGCGCTTCACTTGCACCTTGCCGCGCACGAGCTGCGTGCGGGGGGAATCGGTTTCAACCTTCGGGGGGCCACCGCGTACGACGCGCGTTGTCGGCGGGGTGCCGAACTCGACGTGCTTGTCCTGCGGCTTCAGCGACGTCTGACCCTTTACCTCGCGCGCGGCTTCCGCTGCGCTGAGGCCGGCGCCGGCCGCTACCGGTGTCGCCGCCGGGGCGACTTCGCTCTTGCCCGGCTCGGCCGCCGCCGCGGCAGCCTTAACCGGCTCGGGCTTTGGCGCGAGCTGCGTCGTGGGCTCCGCCGACGCCGGCGCTGCACCGCGCTGCGTGTCATCGCGGCTCGCCGCCGCCAGTGCGTCCTTCAACGAGCCCAGGAACCGGCCCGGCTTCGCTCCCTGCTGAGACATGGTAACCTCCGTTACGCCTTGGCGCTCTTCCGACATATGCGTTCTCCTACCACGATAGTCGACAAGGTCCGCGATATCTGCCGCAACCGCATGTGGAGCGCTGCAGCGTTCATCCGCTATACGGGCCTTGAGTCGAATTTCAATTTCACCTCGCCGATGCTGATGACGTCGCCTTTGCCGAGGCGGCCTTCACCAACACGCTTGCCGTTGATCAGCACACCGTTGCCGTCGGCACCGGAAAGGTCGGTGATGACGACGTCGCCGTCGGTCGTGCGCCGGATCACCGCATGATAGCGGTGCACCGTTTTCTCCGACCGACAGATGTCATTGTCGGTCTCGCGGCCGATGCGCAGCATCGCGCGTCCGATAACGTAACGCTGGCTGGAGCCGGCAAACTCCACCCACGCCTCCGTCGGCCAGGCCGAGACTTCGTTGCGTGCCGTCACGCCGCTGCGTTGCACCGCGCCGCCACGCAAGGATGGCCGCGAAATCAATACGGTAGAGTCGGGTGAGCGGCGCTGCCGGCGCATCATCAGGCCGGCGATGGCGAGCGGCGGCAGCGCCATCAGCACGGCGAGCACCAACATCAGGGCCGGCGCGCGACTGAAACTGTCGCCGAACCACGAATGGAGCTGCAGCCAGGCGTCGGCGGCGGATGGTGCAAGTGTGAAAAAGTCGGAAATCACCGCTGCGCGTCCCGGCTCGGGTGTGCCCGCTGCGAATACAACATTGGCTTGGGAGATCGCGACGGTGGCAATCGACAGCTTCGGCAGTGGCGACCACGGCGATCTCATGGTCTTCGTCTCAGGGCAAATCAAAGTGCAGGGTCGGGCTGCATGACGGCAGGAACATGGCATTCGGCGCTGCAGCTCAGATTTGTTCGTAGCTTTGGCATGCTCTAGCCGCCGCCACATTTGTGCGTCACAAGTGTGTCGGAGGCAGTACGGCAATTGACGAGCGGCGCGGCGCGTAGCATGCGAGCCTAATGACCGACGTCACGGAGAGCCATGACGAATCTCATTGCGCTGCCAAGCGGGACCGAGTTGGTCGGCGACTACCGCATCGAGCGTGTTCTCGGCGCCGGTGGCTTTGGCGTGACTTATCTCGCCGACGAGATTGCGCTCGCCCGCATGGTCACGATCAAGGAGTATTTTCCAAGCGATATCGCCGCGCGTGACGGTGGCATCGATGCCGCCCCGCGCTCGCAGGACTGCGCCGGAGACTACCGCTGGGGTCTCGACCGCTTCATCGAGGAAGCGCAGACGCTCGCCAAGTTCGACCACACCAATATCGTGCGCGTCTATCGCTACTTCCGTGCCAACAACACCGGCTACATGGTTCTCCACTTCGAGGAGGGCCAAAGCCTCAAGGGATGGCTCAAGGGGTTGGGACGGGCGCCGCGGCAGAAAGAGCTCGACACCATCATCGGACCGCTGCTCGACGCGCTCGAGCTGATCCACAAATCGGACTTTCTGCACCGCGACATCGCCCCCGACAACATCATCATCCGCAAGTCGGGCGATCCGGTCCTCATCGACTTCGGCTCGGCGCGCGGCGAGATCGCCTCGCACACCAAGACCGTGTCGGCGCTCGTCAAGCCGGGCTATAGCCCCTACGAGCAGTACGCCGAGACAAGCCGCCAGCAGGGCCCGTGGACCGACATCTATGCGCTCGGCGGCACGCTCTATCACGCCGTTACCGGCAAGCGGCCGCCCGATGCGCCGTCGCGCATGGTCAAGGACGAGCTGGTCCCGGCGCGCGAAGCGGCGCTCAGCTCCTATCGCGCTGGCTTCTTGAAGGCGATAGACAAGGCCTTGGCGCTCAACGTCGAGGCGCGGCCTCAGTCGATTCCCGCCTGGCGCGGTGATCTGCTGGCGCCCGATCCGGTGCGCGCCAGCTGGCTGTCGCGGACGACCGGCGGCCGCAAGAACCGCAAGAAGGAAGTGGAAGAGGCAGAGCCGGTTGCCCCCGTCGCCGCCAAGGCGCCCGCGGCAGCCGCTGCGCCGACGCCGCCGCCGCCGGACGCCCCCGGTCCAAAAGGCGGCCTGCTCGATTTTCTCGAGGGCCTGCGCAAGAAGCCGGACGCCGACGGCGCGGCACCCGCTGCGGCTGCACCCATTCAGATCGCTGCCGCGCCGGCTGCCGCTGCAACGGTGAAGCTCGAAGGCCCGGCGCCGCCCCCTCCGGTGTTCAAGAAGAAATCGCAGTCGAAGAAGCCGATCCCCAAGGAGCGTGCCCTCGTCGTCGTAAAGTCGCCGGCGCGCCCGCGGCCCCGCCGCCTAAAGGGCAGCCGCCCCAGCCTATTGCCCATCGTCTTCAAGCTACTCGTCGGCGTCGGCGTCGCCAGCGCCGCCGTTGCCATGCAGGATCGCTTCCCGCAATTCGAAAGCCGCGGCTCCGCCGTCACCACCGGACAGCTGCAGGCCCAGCAACCGCAGCCGCCCGCGCTCGTCACTCCCATCGCCGAGTTCGAGGCGCACCGCGGATCGGTATCCGGCGCCGCCTATAGCGATGACGGCCGGCGCATCGTCACCACCGGCGCCGACGGCACGATGAAGGTGTGGGACGCCGGCCATCATACAATCGTTCGTACCGTCGAACTCGACGATGGGCCGGCAACGTCGCTGGCGCTCAGCGGCTCGCGCGCCCTCACCGGCCACACCAACGGCAAGGTCGTCCTGTGGGACATCGATCGCGCCGAGAAGATCGCCGCCGTGCAGCGTAACGAGGCGAACATCTGGGCTGTCGCCTTCACCGGCGATCCCAATCGCTTCGCCACCGCCAGTCACGACTGGAAGGTGACGCTGTGGGATGCACGCCAGTCTGGCGCCCCGCTACAGGTGCTCGACGGCCACGAGAATTCGGTGCAGGCGCTCGCCTATGCGCCGCAGCAGCTGCTGCTCGCCTCGGGCAGCGCCGACAAGACGGTGCGCGTGTGGGATCTCAATACCCTCAGCCTCAAGCGCAGCTATAGCGGTTCGCGCGACTTCGTCACCTCCGTCGCCTTTTCGCTGAACGGAAAGTTGCTCGCCGCCGGCGCTCTCGACGGCCGCATTCAGATCTGGTCGGTGCTGTCGTCGCGCCGCCTGCGCGCACTCAGTGGCCACCGGGGCCGCATCGCCGATATCGCTTTCTCGCCCTCGGGCGATCAGCTCGCCTCGGCGGGAGAGGACGGAACGGTCCGGTTGTGGGACTTGCAGCGTGGACGCATCGTGCGCGCCCTGACCGGTCATGTCGGCGGCGCCACCGCCGTGGCCTTTGCGCCCGACGGGCAGCACCTTGCATCCGCCGGTGTCGATGGCCGGGTGCGCCTGTGGGCAATTCCGCTCGGCCAGCTCGCGCGAGAATAGGCCGCGCGCTCCGCACGTTAGAACGAGCGCGCCCGAGCCCAGCATTGTTTCTGCGCACAGCTTGTCACGCGAGACGGCGCGCCGCAGCTGCCTGTCTCGACGTGGTCGCCGAACCGCGCCACAATGCGGCGAGCTGTCCGAAAAGAAGAAGAGCGAAGCGGGTGCCATGGACTTCGATGCTGTTCTGCTCGCCCGTATCCAGTTCGCCTTCACCATCTCCTTTCACATCATTTTTCCGAGCTTCACCATCGGGCTCGCGGCGTTCATAGCGACGCTCCTCGTGCGCTGGCGCATGACCGGGCGCGACCACCTGCATCGCCTTGCCCGCTTCTGGACCAAGATTTTTGCCGTGTCGTTTGCCATGGGCGTCGTCTCGGGCATCGTCCTGTCGTACCAGTTCGGCACCAACTGGAGTAACTTCTCCGTCGTCGTCGGCAACGTGCTCGGCCCACTGCTCGGTTACGAGGTGCTGACCGCGTTCTTCCTCGAGGCGACCTTCCTCGGCATCATGCTGTTCGGCTGGCAGCGCGTGCCCCCCAACCTGCACGTCCTGTCGGCAGTGTTGGTCGCCATTGGCACCTCGCTCTCCGCCTTCTGGATCCTCGCCGCCAATAGCTGGATGCAGACACCGGCCGGACACGAGGTGCGCGACGGCATCGCTTACCCGGTCGACTGGATCGCCATCATCTTCAATCCGAGCTTCCCCTACCGCTTCGCGCACATGTTCACTGCCGCCTACCTCACCACCTCACTCGTCGTGCTGGCGGTGGGCGCGCGCTACCTCGTCAAGGGCCGCTTCCCTGAGGAGGCGAAGACCATGATGCGCATGGGGCTCGGCATGGTCGCCATCCTGACACCTCTGCAGATATTCATCGGCGACCAGCACGGCCTCAACACTGCCAAGTATCAGCCGGCGAAAGTTGCCGCCATCGAGAGCCATTGGGATGGAACAAAGCCGGCACCGCTGGTGCTGTTTGCTATTCCCAACTCGGCCGAGGAGCGCAACGACTACGAGATCGCCATCCCCAACCTGGCGAGCTTGATCCTGACACACAGCTCCGAAGGGTTGTTCCAGGGCCTCAAGCAGTTCCCGCCTTCGGAGCGGCCGCCGATATTCCCCGTCTTCCTTGCCTTCCGCATCATGGTCGGCCTCGGCGTGCTGATGCTGCTGACGGGTGTCGTTGGCGCCTACCTGTGGGCCCGCGGCCGGCTGTTCGACACGCGCTGGTACCTGCAGCCGGTGCAATACGTCTGGCCACTGGGCTTCATCGCCATCCTCTCGGGATGGTACGTCACGGAGATCGGCCGTCAGCCGTGGATCGCGCACGGCATACTGCGCACCGCCGATGCCGCGTCGCCGGTCGCGCCGTCCGCCGTGCTGCTCAGCCTGATCCTTTTCTTCATCGTCTACGGCATCGTGTTCTCGATGGGCATCTACTACATCAACCGGCTCATCGAATACGGCCCCAAAGGTGCCGCCGCCGAGACTCCCGATGGTGTGCCGTCGCGTCCGCTCACCGCCGCGGAGCCGGCGGCGCACGATGCGATCGAGGGGACCTGAGCCATGGACGACATCGCATATTGGCTCCCGGTCGTATGGGCTGCCATCATCGGCATCGCCGTCGCGCTGTACGTCATCCTCGACGGTTTCGACCTGGGGCTCGGTATCCTCTTCCCGTTCACGCCGGAGGAAGAGCGCCGCGATGTCATGATGAACTCGGTGGCGCCCTTCTGGGACGGCAACGAGACGTGGTTGGTGCTCGGCGGCGGTGGATTGCTCGTCGCCTTTCCGCTGGCCTATGCGGTGATCATGCCGGCCGTCTACCTGCCGATCATCATCATGCTGCTCGGTCTTATCTTCCGCGGCGTCGCCTTCGAGTTCCGCTGGACGGCGAAACCCAGCCACGAGTTCTGGGATAACGCCTTCGCCTACGGCTCTATCGTCGCCACCTTTATGCAGGGCGTGGTGCTCGGCAGCTTCCTGCAGGGCATCACCGTCGAGAATCGCCAGTTTGCCGGCGGCTCGTTCGACTGGTTCGCGCCGTTCCCGCTGTTCACCGGCTTCGCTCTTATCATCGGCTACGCGCTGCTTGGCACGACGTGGCTCGTGATGAAGACCGAGGGCGAGTTGGCGGTGAACGCACGGCGCTGGGCGCAGTACCTGCTGCTCGCCGTGCTTGTCATCATGGTCATCATCAGCCTGTGGACGCCGCTCGCTTTTGATCGCATCGCCGAGCGCTGGTTCACTTGGCCGAACATGCTTTACCTGTCGCCGGTGCCGCTGCTCACCGCCGCGGCCGCGTTCGCATGCTGGTGGGGGCTGGTGAACGGCCGCGAAGTAATGCCGTTTATGTCGGCGGTATCGCTGTTCCTGCTCGGCTTCGTCGGCCTCGCCATCTCCAACGTGCCATACCTCGTACCGCCGGTGCTGACGTTCTGGGATGCTGCGGCCGTTCCGAGTTCGCAGATTTTCATGCTCGTCGGCACACTTATCATGCTGCCCATGATCCTCGGCTACACGGTGTTCGTTTATTGGACGTTCCGCGGAAAAGTGCGTGAGGGCGAAGGCTATCACTGAGGCTTTCACTTGAGACTTTCGGCGGGGCCAAAGCCCTGCCATCATCTCGTGCAGGTTCAATAACCTCGCGATTCGCTGCGATAGCGGCGGCGCCGCTCATTTCACTTCACCGATTCCGGAGGCCGCATGTTCGGCTGGCGCAAACGCAATGACGGCTTTGAATGGCGCGATTACGTGCGCACGACCATCCTTGTGCGGCGCAGGAAACGGCGTGATCGCGTCGGTGAAGCGCGCAAGGCCGCCGTCGAGAATTTAAAGGCGGCGGGCCTGCGTGGTGCAGAAGTTGGTGCCGAAGGCGCTAAGGCGATGGGCCGCGGCGCCATTCACGCCGGGCAGCAGGGCGCCATGCTGGGCGCCGCCGGTGCGAAACGGATGGGCCTCGGCGCAGTTCACTACGGGCGGCGGGGGGCCGTGTTGGGAGTTGCCGGCGCGAAAGTGGCCGGCAGCAGACTGCGCGCCGGCATTCCGGTTGCATGGTGGTACCTGCAGCGGTTCGGCGCGGCCGTGATGGCGGCTGTGTCCTATGCGTGGGCAGTGGTGCGCACGCTCGGTGGGATCGGTGCCGACTATCTGGGTCCGCTGCTGGCGCCCGTCGGCCGCCTGCTGCGCCAGCCAAGCGTCAGAATGCCTTTGCTCGTCGCCGGCGGCGTAGCGCTTCTAGGCGGCATCATCCGCGCTTTCGCCAACGGCTTCGAGCGCGACACCTGGATCGCGCTGCTGGTCGGTGCCGCCATTTTGGGTGCGTTGCTGCTCGCGCATCTAGTAGAAGGCACGCCGACGTGGCTGTACTCGGCAGCGGCGTCGGCGCGCGGCAGGTTGCGCGGGCGCTTCGCCGGCCTCACTGACAAGCCGCTTGTGCAAGGCGTATTCGCATTTGTCGTGCTGGGCATATTTGCCGCCGGAGCCGTTACGGCATGGCGCTCCTCTTCCGGCGGCTCGATTACTACAGCGAGCGTGTCGCGCCATGAGCGACGCGAAGCAGCGCGCGAGGAAGCGCGGGTGGCTGCTGCCAGCGGCGACATCGAAGGGCGCGGCACCGCCGTTTCTGGCGACACGCTACGGGTCGACGGCACCACGGTGCGGCTCACCGGCATCGAGGCGCCGGAACCCGATCAAACGTGCACAGACGCCGACGGCCACGAATGGTCGTGCGGCCGTGCCGCGCGTCAGGCCCTCAGCGGGCTGTTGCGCACGGGCCGCGTGGTTTGCGATGCCTCCGGCAGCGCCGAAGGTCATAGCACTGGCTACTGCAAGGTGGGCGATCTCGATGTTGCGGCCGAACTCGTGCGCGGCGGCCACGTATTCGCCACCAGCGGACTATTCGCCTCCTATGGCGGCATCGAAAACGAGGCGCGCGGCAACAAAGCAGGTATTTGGGCCGGTCAAGCCACGCGGCCGTCCGACTATCGCGCGCAGAAATGGGAAGAGGCCAAGCGCGAGGCGCCGGACGGCTGTCCCATCAAGGGCAGCGTGCGCGGCAGCCGGCGCTTCTACATTGTGCCGTGGGCGCGCGGCTATGAGCGGGTGAAGGTGAGTCCTAGCCGCGGCGAGCGCTGGTTCTGCTCCGAATCCGAAGCGCAGGAAGCCGGCTTCAAGCCATCCGAGCAGTCGTAAGCTCAAGCAATCGCTACAAAAGGAAAGCCCGCGCTCCGGGGGAAGAGCGCGGGCTGCGATGCGTGACGCCGCTTAGGGGGGACAGGTGGGAGGGCGCCACGTTCGGAGTATCATTCAACACTATAGCACCCGATTTTGCAAGGAATTCCGCGGGTGTTTCCTTCAACAGTTAAGAAACAACTTACAATGGCGTAATGTTTGTAGTTGGCCTCCAATTCATTGCGTCGCAACAACTGGCGAATGCCCAGTATTCATCGTGCAAAGACGTCGTCCGTTAACGGATGATCGCTACTGCTCACGGTCAATAGGCCGCACCGCAACCTCGGACAATCCGCTGCTGCGCACGACAGTTATTGCCACCTCCTTGTCGATGCGGCGCTCGTCCAGCATGCGAAATAAATCGTCAACGCCTGTAACAATCTCCGCATCTAGACGAACGACGATGTCGCCCACGCGCAAGCCTG
>Ga0134125_10010423_pt1 | contig 10443 bp, 5 predicted proteins | sample KB31751_FD_96464 | JGI IMG/M metagenome (GOLD analysis project Ga0134125, IMG submission 96464) | Terrestrial soil microbial communities with excess Nitrogen fertilizer from Kellogg Biological Station, Michigan, USA - KB3-175-1 | ecosystem: Environmental > Terrestrial > Soil > Unclassified ... | reverse complement strand
TTGCTGCAAATGCTGCTCATGCAGCGGATGCGTCAGGGCGCCGGCCAGCCGGGACAGATGCCCGGGCCGCCGATGGGCGGGCCGGGTGGCCCGACGCAGGCGGGACCGCCCCAGATGCCGGGTGGCGCGGGGCCGATGCAGGCTGGGCCGGCCGGGCCTCCGCAAATGCCGCAGGGCGCGCCGCAACCGCCAGTGACGCCGGGGCCGCCCGCCATGACGCCGGCACAGATGGCGGCGCAGGGGCGCAATGGCGACCAGCTCGTGGCGCATCTGACGCCGGGCGAGCTTCAGGTGCCGCCGCAGTTGCAGACGCCGGACGTGATGGCGGTCCTGCGCGCGGCCTTCGCGCGGTTGGGCATTTCGCCGCAGCAGTTTCAGGCCGGCTCGCCGCAATCGGCACGCAACCCCACGACAGGGGCGCCGGAGTATTCGTTGTGGTCGGCGCTGCTGCCGATCCTTGGCGCCGCGGCGGGGTCGTTCGTCCCCGGTCTTGGGACGGCGGTTGGTGCCGGGCTGGGTGGCGCCGTCGGCGGCGCGGCAGGGCAGTTGGCGGATGGCGGCACGCCCACGCAGGCGCTCATAGGCGCCCTAGGCGGCGGCCTGGGGAGCTACGTGGGCGGCGGTGGCCTCGGCTCTCTCACGGGCGCCGGTGGGGCCGCAGGTGGCGCTGCCGGGGCTGCGGGGGCGGCTGGGGCTGCCCCAGAGGTGGCGGGCGACCTCACGGCTTCGACCTATGCGGCCGGCCTCACGCCGGCCCAGATCGCCGGGACCAGCGCGGTTCCCGCCGCCACGGCTGGCAGCCCCTTCGCGAACATCCCGTGGAAGTCGGCTTTCGGCGCCGGCCTGGGCGCATCGCTCGCCGGCATGCTCACCCCCGGCAGGCCGACCTCGGCGCTCCCGCCGGGCTTCGGAACGCATCTGCCGGCCCTCAATTCCAACTTCAATGCGCTGCGCGGCAGTTCGCAACAGAGCACGCCAAGTTTCGCCGGGTACAACCCCTACACGGCGGTGACCGGTTCGCCTTACAACTTCTATCCGCAGGTTCCGGGTTGAACGCGATCAGCCGCATCGCCGACGCCCCAGCCGCGCAAATCTTTCGCGTGGCGACGGAGAACGTCGAGCCGCTTTGGCCGCAGATCGAGCCGCTGTTGCAGGTCGAGCTTGCCAACATCCCGACGCACGACGTTGACGATGTGCGCGGCCTGATCCTTGGCAATCGTTGCCATCTTTGGGTGCAGTGGTCGGATCACGTCGAAGCCATGGCGGTGACCGAGTTCGACAGTTTCCCGCGCGGTGTCGCGCTGCGGGTCTGGCTTGGCGCCGCGAATGAGGCCGATCGGCTGGATGGTGAGGGGTTCCGGACCACGTTGACCCAATGGGCGGCGCGGAACCACTGCAAGTGGATCATGGCGTGCGGCCGGATCGGGTGGCTTCGTCGGTTCCCGGACGCAAAGTTTGCCGGCGTGATGATGCGGCTCACCGTTGATTGGGGGGCGGCATGAGCGGCGGCGATGGCGGCGGCCAGAACACGGTCACCCAAGTCCAGCAGATTCCGCAGTATGAGCAGGACTTCTCGGCGGCCAATCAGAACCTCGCGCAGTCCCTGGGCAGCCAGAATTATCCGACCTATGGCGCGCCGCTGATCGCTGGCCAGACACCCCTGCAACAGCAAGGGCAGACGATGGCGACCGGCGCCGCCACGTCGTGGCAGCCCGCGCTCGGCGCCGCGTCGAATGTCGCCTCGCATGCCCTGTCGAACGATCCGGTGGCTGCCGCGTCGCCGTTCATCGATGCCGGCGCGGGCACGATCGCGGGCGGCCTGGCGCACGATCCCGCCAATCCAGGCGTGATTTCGTCGTACATGTCGCCTTACGTCGGGGCCGCGCTCGCGCCGCAGATCACTGCCTTGCAGACGCAACTCGGGCAGGAACACCAGAATATCGCCCGCGGTGCGACGGGCGCCGGTGCGTTCGGTGACGCGCGGCAGGGCGCGTACGACTCGCTCGCCGATTTCTATGGCAATCAAAGCCTGACCGGGCTGCTGGGGGCCGGCTACAACACGGCTTACACGAACGCTCTACAGACCGCACTTGGGCAGGAAGGCGCGGACATTCAGGGCGGCACGGCGCTCGGGAATCTTGGGCTTGGGCGCGCTGGCGCGGGCATTCAGGAACAGGGTGTCGGCCTGCAAGGCGCCAGCACGTTCGGCACGCTCGGCGGCCTCGACCAGTCGCTCGGGCTAACGGGCGCGAATGCCACTTACACCGCGGGCCAGCAGCAGCAGCAGCAACAGCAGCAAGAACTGAACACGGCCTATCAGCAGTTCTTGAACCAGGTCAATTGGCCGTTCCAGATGCTGAACGTGCGCGAGTCGGCGTTGTCGAACTCGCCATATAACATCGCGACGGCCGTCACGCTGCCGCAGGGTAACGCCGCCGCGCAGGGCTTCGGCGGCACCACGGCGGCACTCTCGACGTTGGCCGGCCTGTTCGGTGGCGGCGGCGGCGGGGTCAACTTCGGTGGCTCGGGCGGCACCGTGCCGCAGAGACTCCAATGAGCGGCCTTACCGATCCCTTCGCGCTCGCGCCGCCCGATGCGCAGGGCGGCGATCTGCTGCGCAATCTGGCCACGCTCGGCGCCAGCATGGCGACGGCCGCCAACGCGCGCACTGCGAGCGGGCATCTGGCGTACGGCACCGGGCTGGCCGGCCCGCTCGGCGCTGGTGTGCTGGCGGCGCAGGGACAGGGCCTTGATCTGGCGAAGTTGCGCAGCGCGCTCGCCCTGCAAGGTGCGCAGACGCAAGGCGCCACGCTGGACAATCAACTGAAGGCGCTCGGACTGCCGGCGGCCAAGGCGGGCGCCGATCTCAATTACAAGTTCCTGACTGATCCGGCGTTCCGCACGCAATGGATGCAACAATTCCAGGGGCCGAGCGATGCGGGGCCGGCACAGCCGCCGATCGCGAGTGACGCCATCCCGCCTGACCAGCGCGGGCCGATGCTCGCGAGCGCGGTGGCCGGAACGCCGATTCCCCCGCATGTGATGGATCACCTGGTTACGACGGAATCCGGCTGGCGTCCGGGCGCCGTCAACGATACCTCGAAGGCATACGGACTGGTGGGCGCGCTGCCGAGCACGGCCGCCGAGCCGGGTTACGGGCTGCCGCCGCTGCCCGCCAACGCCTCGCCGACGGATCAACTGCGGTTCGGCGCGCAATACCTGCATGCCCGCGGCAAGGCGCTCGGTATGACCGACGCCGATTGGCAGAACCCCGCCAAGGTGCGTGAGGCGCTCGCGGCGTACCATGGCCCGGCCACGGATGCGAACGGCGTCAACGGGCAGGAGTATTCCCAGCGCGTCGCGCCTGACGGCTCATTCAAGGTTGTGCAGGCGGGGACCGGCCCCATTCCGGTCCCGTCGGAAGCGCAGGGACAGAACCCGCGCGCGCCGGTATCGCTGGCGCCTCCGCAGCCGCCGGCTCCCGTGCAGCCGAATCAGCAAGCGCTGGCCCGCGCGTCGATGTATGAGCAGCAAGCCAACATGGTCGAGATGATGCGCGGGTTTCGGCTGCCCGTGCCCGGCGACCCGGCGGCGCTGCGACAGGCCGCGCAGGCGTGGCGGGAGTTCGCGTTCGCCGGGGCCAAGGCTGGTGCGGCGGCGGCGGCCGAGTTGCCGTACGCGGGGCCGAAGGCGGCGGCCACGGCAGGCGCCGAGTTGCCCGCAAAGCTGGCAGCCCTCGGCTTTCGTCAGGGGCCGAACGGACTGGCGCCAATCCCTGGCGGCATGGCTGATCCCGCATACGTTGGGCAGAAGGCCGCAGCGGAGGCGGCGGCAAAGGTCGTGCCGGAACTGGCCGCGAAGGGTTTCAAGATCAACGCCGACGGCACGATGGCGCCGATCGGTGGGGGGCCGTCTGATCCGGCGTTGGCTGGCGCAACGGCGGGCGCGCAAACGAAGGCCAAAACCGAGAACGCGATTACGACGGACCGTTACGGCAACCGTTATCTCGGGACGAGATTCCTTGGTCGTGGTTCTGAGGTCAAAGAGGTCTGGAACCCAGACACACAACAATACGAATGGGGCGATGTTGGCGCAATCGGTCCTGATATGCGCCCGATTGGGGCCAGCGGCCTGCCGGCGAGCGTCGTGGCGAAGCCTGGGCCGGTGGAAGCCGGACGGATGGCCGGCGCCGGTAAGTTCGAATCTGACAGCATCGATCACGACCGGGCCGCGATCGAAGGAGACCTGTCGCACGTCATCGAGAATACGGTGCCTGCCAAGCAGCAGCTTTTCCAGTTGCGCGGCCTTGTTGACCAAGCCGCGCCCGGAGCCGCCGGCCAGTTCCGCGCGAATTTTAAGAATTGGGTGCAGACCTTTGCGCCTGATTTCGTAAGCCAGATTACGGGCGATGCCTCGCCTGCGCAGGAATTTAACAAGATTGCATTGATGGGAGCGGGCAAGCAGGAGCGCGGCGATCTTGGTGCGCGCGGCGGTTTTCGTGCGATCGAATTGTATGTGCGGGCCAACCCCAATCTGGATATGCAGCCGACCGCCAACCATGACATGGCGAACGCGTTGCTGGTGTCGCACCAATTCCACGAGGACTATGCTACAGGAGCAACGAACTTCTACAATAAAAACACGGACGCCTTCACGGGCGGCGGGAAATATACGCCGGTATCGCGCTATGACAATGCGTTCATCCGCACGATGCGACCTGAGCTGTATGCCGCCGCGATCAGTGCTCTGAACGGCAAGCCGTATGCGCAATGGTCGAAGGGACTGACCGTCCCGCAATTGCAGATTGTCGGCGGCATTCTGAAGCGGACCGATCCGAGTGCGAGCGTTGACCTTGCTGGGCAGCGTGTGCCGGTCACGAGTTTTGCCAGCACGATAGAGCCGGCGGACATCATGCAGCGGGGGGCCGGCAATGCCCCTTGATCCGTTCGCCGCGCTCGGGGTGACGCAGGCGCCCCCGCCGTCATTCGCTGTTGTCGAGCCGCATGCCGCTCCGGACGGATCGGGGTCGATGACCAACCTGTCGGATGAGGACTATACGAAGTTCCGTGCCGGGATTGCCCCATCCGCACGTTCCGCTCCGAAAAAGGGTATCGACCCATTCAAGGCGCTTGGTATCTCGCCAAATGCGGTCGCCGAGCCGGCCGGATCGCTGCCGGATTGGGCCATTCGGGATAGTGCCGAAGCTGCCCCGGCGGCACCGCTGCCGCCTCCCGACAAGTCGACGCTGAGCGGCATCGGCGCTGCCATCCCCGCCGGTCTCTACTCCGGCGTCGCGAGCGCGCCGAACGTGCCGACCCATATCATCAACGCGCTAAACGATCTGCTAACGCATCTGACCGGGCAGAACTATGGCCAGTTGAAAGCGCCGATCGAACAAAACCCCGCGGGCTACCAGCCGCACGGCACAGCAGAGCGGACGACATTTGCGGGCGCTCAAGCGGTGGGATCGCTGCCGTCCATGGCGATCGGAGGGGAGGCCGCCGCGCCGCTGCTGTCTGGTATACCGAAGATGGTTGCGCGGGGTGTGGCCGACGCATCGGGGCCGGCGGCCATCGCGCCAGTGGCGGCTGGGGCCGCGGCAGGGCAGGCCGCATCCGATGCTGTACCAGAGCCATGGAAGCCGGTTGCCGATATCGCAGGGAACGTCGCGGGCGCGACCAGTATGGCTGGTGCGGGGTCGCTATTGGCGCGAGCCGGCGGCGCAATCCGCAACCAAGCCAACACCATGGGGATCGGCACCAAGACCGACATCGGTGGCGTACGTGTCACGCGCGGTCAGGCACAGGCGGCCGGCAATCAGATCGCGGGCGCGCTGGGGCCGGAGGGGCGGCAAATCCTGACGGACACCGGCGCGGCGGAAACGCGGGCGCGGGAGCTGGAAGGCATCATCGCCAACCCGCCGGACCCGGCGGCGGCCGCGGCCGCGCAACAGGAACTGACGGCGCTTCGTTCGCGGCGGGAGGTTCTTGTGCCTGGTTCCGCGCCGACCACGGCGCAACTGGCGCCAACGCCCGAGGCCGTGGGGCTGGAGAAGGCGCACCGGACCGCGGCGCAAGAGCCGTTCATGGCGCGGGCGCAGGAACAGAACCGCGCGCGGGTCGAAGCCGTCCAGGCACAGGCACCGGCCGACGCGCGGCCTGGTGCTGTCGGGCAGTTCTTCACCCAGCAACTGGACGCGTTGGAGAAGTCGGGACAGGCGTTGATCGGGCAGGCTCGCGCGGGCGTCCAGAGCGCGAGCGAGCGGCCGGGCGGCACGGCATCGCCCGAGGCATACGGGGGCGAGATTCGGGGGTTTCTGGGCGGCGCTAACACCGCGGCGCGGGCGCGGGAGGCTGGGCTATGGGACGCGGTGGACCCGGAGGGAACGCTGGCCCTGCCGCTTGGTGGCGTGCAGCAGACGGCGCGGGGGCTGCTGAAGGACATGCAGCCAGGGCTGGGCGACGTGGCGTCCGGGCAGGAAGTCCAGATTTTGCAGGGCGCGGCGGGGTTGCCGCCGGTCGTGCCATTCCGTGATGCGCAGCGGCTACGGTCGAACATTGGGTTCGCCGAGCGCGCGCTGCGGGCCACGCCGGGCAACGATCAATCGCTTCGGCGGCTTGGGTTGCTGAAACAGTCGCTGGATGGTGCTATAGGCGATGCAGCAGAGGCGGCGGCGGCGAACGATCCCGGCGTCGCGGAGCGGCTGGACGCACTGGCGCAGCATGAGGACGGTCAGGAACTATCTGGCGGATCAAGTGGACTTGGGGTTGCGCAGGGTGCCCCCGGAGCGCCGGACGGCGTTTCTGGCGCGCGCGGAAGCCAAGTTCCGTCGAGAGGGGGACCACGCGATGCTGCGCGCGATAGCGGCGTGGCGTCTCCGCAAGCAATTGGAGGCCGAGGACGCCAGCCCGAAAGCCTGATCGACTTTCTGATCGGCATCGGCGGGGTATCGGACCCGGAAGGCGACCTCCGCGCGCTTGGCGCCGACGCCATCCACCATCGCCAAGGCGGCCGACTGATCACACCCAAAGGCATTCGGCCGGACTACGCGCGGGAGCTGCTGGAAGGCGAGGGGTTCCTCCGGCCAAATTCCACGATCGCCGACTATTACAACCTCGTCGCTGATCACGTCTCGGGGCGCCCGGTCTATCGCATCTCCGAACAGGCGGAGGGTGATGCCCGAGCGCGTCTGGACCGGGAAGCCTCGCGCAACGACGTGGCGCATGAGGTCGCATCCAACGCGGTGAACGCTGCGGCGATGGACTTCTCGCCTCTCTCTCCGGCGGAAACCGAACACGCCACGCAACTGGTCATGCAGGGCGCGCATCCCGAAGATGCAATCCGGCAGGCTGCGCGCAATACCGAGGAGACGGTCCTCGATCGAAATGCGCAAGCGTCGGCATTCGGGCGCCCTGGGGTGCCGGCGGGGGCCGAACAAGCCGAAATGCCGGTTCCAGGTGGCTCGCGGTTGGCCCCCAACTTCGATGCCGAGGCCGCCAGCCGCTACGCCGCAGCCCGGCAGGCCACCCTCGAACGGAAAACAACCTTCGGGCAGGGTCCCGTCGGCAAGGCTCTCCGCCCTGGCCCCGGCGGCGCCGAATATCGCGCCGAGGATGCTGCCGTTCCGCGGCTTTTCCTCAACGGCAGCCCAGCCGAGCCGGCCAATGTCCGGCGCTACATCGAAGCGGTCGGCGGCCTGCCGCAAGCCGTGCAGTCCATGCGCAACGCGCTGGTTAACGACCTCCGCGAGAAGGGCATCATTCAGCCGGACGGCACGATCAAGCTGGACGCGTTCCGCACATGGCAGCAACGGCGCAGTCGCACGATCGCGCTGTTCGAGGGCCTGGGCGACAGCTTTGCCGACGCCGAGACGGCGCAGCGGACGCTGGACGATGTCACTGCCGCGCATGAGCAGGCACTGAAGGACTTCCAGCGCAGTTCGGCGGCATCGTTCATCCACGATGATCCCATGGTCGCGGTGCGCAAGGCGTTCGGGACAGGCAATCCGGCGGAAACCTTTCGCCAGTTGGTGCGCGCCGTGCGCGGCAATCCCGACGCGGAGGGCGGCCTGCGGCGTGCGGTGGTGGATTTCATCGCCGAGCGCACGGCGTCGATGGCGCCGGCCGGCACCGATGGCGTCGACTTCCAGAAGGCCGACGTGTTCCGCCGCTGGATCAGACAAAACAGTGCGCCGCTGAAGGCGATCTTCGGCGGCCAGGGCGTGCAGAACTTCGACATGGTGGCGGCCGATCTTCGTCGCGGTGCGCAGCGGACCACGGCGACCGCCGGTTCGGACACGGCGCAAAAGTTGCTCGGCGCGCATAAGGCGGGGCTGGTTCCCAAGGTGGGGCACGGCATCGGACTGACCGCGCTGGCGCTGATGGGCGAACATCTCGGAAGCTCGCTGCACGGTAGCATGTTGGCCTCGATCGGCGGCGCGATTGCGCTGCCTCTGGCTGGCGAACTCCTGCACGTCATGCGCCAAGCCGGCATCAAAACAACGAATGACCTGGTGCGCGAGGCGCTCCTGCATCCCGCCGTCGCCCGCGAACTCATGGTCCGCACGCAAGGCGGCCAGATCGGTCCCGTGGCATCGCAGCGCATCGCGCGCGCCATTCAAGCAACACTGGCGAGCGGGGCGGCAACCTCGCAGGAGAAGCGGCAATGAAGTGGTTTCTGGTGTTCCTATTGCTGGCCGCCCCGGCATGGGCGGATACGAACGTACGGGCTGGTCAGATCACTCCGCAACAGCCGGTAGGCGCGGCCACGCCGCGGACATTGGCTGTTGCCGGCACTGCGCAGAACTTCCAGAACGCGACGCCCGCCAGCTCGCCACTGATGTGCTTCATCAAGAATCCAATCAGCGCGGCGGACCAAGGGATTGGGGCGGCTGAGAACGCGTACGTCAATCCCGCCGGAACGGCGACAACTGCGGGCGGCGGATCAACGATCCCGTTGGAGCCTGGAACATGGATCGTTACCGGCCCGCAAACCGGCGCGGTGAGCTGGAACGCGGCAACGATCGGCCACACCATCACGGGGTTCTGCTGGCAATGATCCGCATCCTTTCGTTTTTGGCCGCGCTGCTGATTGCGGGGCCGGCTGCCGCGCAGCCAATGTCCCCGATGATGGGGACGCCCCCTTCCCTTTGGCCCAGCGACCCAGCCGGTTCGGCGGATCGCTACTCGGTCCAGAGTCAGGCCCCGCGCCGCAGCATGATGTCGATCACGGTCGGCGCGCAGAAGCCGAACAAAAGCGCGCCGTCCTATTCGACGCTCTCGACCTACCTCCTGATCTGGCCGGTCCACGCGCAGACCTACGCGGTTCGCGTGGGATTTGCCGATCCGTTCTCCACCGCAGAGCAGATCGTATCGGTGGGCATCTATCCCTCCGACAGCTATGGCGGCCCGATCTACAATATCTCGCAGTGGCATCCGGTCGGCACCGGCGGCGGCAGCACGAATACGTCAGCGTATCCGACCGCCAATTCCGTCTATCAGTCCTGCACAACGACCTCTGGCAGCGCGAGCGTCGTGTGCTCAGACACTTCGCTTCTGCCGTCCGCCGCGACGATGTATGTGCTGGGAGCGAACATCGCGACCACGCCGACAACCGGGACTGTGGCCGACGCCACGCACGTCACGTTGAGCGCCAACGCGACGGCGAGCGGAACAACCACGCTTCAGTTCGCCAATCTCGCGACGGAATGCACTGGCTATTTCGACAACAAGGGCGCGGCGGTCAATAGCGTCAACACGAGTGGGACCGCGACGGGCCTTACCATCACGGCCAACCCTACCGGCGGATCAAGCTCGCAGTCATTCGTGCTGAACGGGATGAGTGACTTCGTCCCCTGCGCAACCGTCGCGCAGGCCAGTCCGGTCAATTCTAATACGCACCTGCTGTTCATCTATGTGACGCTTGGGCCGAACACCACGGCGCTTAACAATAACCTGCCAACCCTGCCAGTGCTCGATAACAACGCGCATGGCGCGGCATCATTCGGCAATCAGTATGTGTTCGGCGGCATCGCGTGGAACGGCAACACTGATTACGCGGGCAACCCTGCCGGGACGGGATTCAAGGGCGTTACCGTCAATCCAATCCAGGTCATCCAATACCTGACGCCAACGCGCGGCTGGAATATCCTCCAAGCCGGCGACAGCATTTCTCAGTCGCCGAACGATGACAACTTCTCTAACGCCGTCATGCGGGCATGTTGGACGGTCTCCACCCTGCAAGCGCCTTGCGAGTGGAGTCAGTTCGCGCAGGGCGGTAATGCGTGGGCGCAATATGGCGAAGCCGTGCGCAGCAATACGTCGATCATGCAGCCTTCGGCGATCGTTGGGCAAACCGTCTCTCGTAACGAGGGCGGCGTCACGGTCAGCATCATGCAGACCCTGTTCGCCCGATGGGTGGCCGCAGCGCAGGCGGCGCAGGCGC
>Ga0134125_10010419_pt1 | contig 10444 bp, 9 predicted proteins | sample KB31751_FD_96464 | JGI IMG/M metagenome (GOLD analysis project Ga0134125, IMG submission 96464) | Terrestrial soil microbial communities with excess Nitrogen fertilizer from Kellogg Biological Station, Michigan, USA - KB3-175-1 | ecosystem: Environmental > Terrestrial > Soil > Unclassified ... | reverse complement strand
CTGTCGGCCGGCTATTACGACGCCTATTATCTGAAGGCGCAGAAGGTGCGGGCGCTGATCGCGCGCGATTTCGACCAGGCCTTCCAAAAGGTCGATCTGCTGCTGACGCCGACCGCGCCGACGTCGTCCTTCGCGGTCGGCGAGAAGATGGACGATCCGATCGCCATGTATCTCAACGACGTCTTCACCGTGCCGGCGAGCCTGGCAGGATTGCCGGCCATCTCGATCCCGGCGGGCCTGGCGCGCGACGGGCTGCCGCTCGGGCTGCAGCTCATCGGGCGCGCCTTCGACGAATCCTCCGTGCTGCGCGCGGCCGGGGTGCTGGAGACGCTGGCGCATTTCACGGAGCAGCCGGACCTCGCCGGCCGGCTGGCGGAGACGCGGGCATGAGCACGCTCATCGAGGGCCGCACCGGCCCATGGGAGATCGTGATCGGGCTCGAGGTGCATGCGCAGGTCATCTCCGAGGCCAAGCTGTTCTCGGGTGCGGCGACATCCTTCGGCGCCGAGCCCAACAGCCAGGTCTCGCCGGTCGATGCCGGCATGCCGGGCATGCTGCCGGTGATCAATCGCCACTGCGTCGAGCAGGCGGTGAAGACCGGGCTCGGCATCAACGCGACGGTCAACACGCTGTCGATCTTCGACCGCAAGAATTATTTCTATCCCGACCTGCCGCAGGGCTATCAGATCTCGCAATATACGCGCCCCATCGTCTCGGGCGGACATCTCGACATCGAGGTCGAGGGCGCGGCCAAGCGCATCGGCATCACCCGGCTGCATCTCGAGCAGGACGCCGGCAAGAGCCTGCACGACCAGCATCCGACGCTCACCTATGTCGATCTCAACCGCTCGGGCATCGCGCTCATGGAGATCGTGTCGGAGCCCGACCTGCGCTCCTCGGAGGAAGCCGCCGCCTATCTGCGCAAGCTGCGCTCGATCCTGCGCTATCTCGAGACCTGCGACGGCAACATGGAAGAAGGCTCGCTGCGCTGCGACGCCAATGTCTCGGTGCGCAAGCCGGGCGAACCCTTCGGCACGCGCTGCGAGATCAAGAATGTCAACTCGGTCCGCTTCGTGGCGCTGGCGATCGATTACGAGGCGCGGCGCCAGGTCGAGCTGATCGAGGAAGGCGGTCAAGTCCAGCAGGAGACGCGGCTCTTCGATTCCGGCCGCGGCATCACGCGGCCCATGCGCTCCAAGGAGCATGCGCACGACTATCGTTATTTCCCAGATCCCGACCTGCTGCCGCTCGAGCTCGATCCCGCCTTCATCGAGTCGGTGCGCCAGGCGATGCCCGAGCTGCCCGATGCGCGCCGCCGGCGCTATGTCGAGCGCTTCGGGCTCACGCCCTACGACGCCGAGGTGCTGGTCGCCGAGAAGGAGACGGCGGCCTATTTCGAGGCGGTGGCCAAGGGCCGCGACGCCAAGCAGGCCGCCAATTGGGTGACGGGCGAGCTGTTCGGAGCGCTGAACAAGCTCGACCGCGCGATCGCGCACTCGCCGGTGTCGGCCGCTTCGCTCGGCGAGCTGCTCGATCTCATCGCCGACGACACCATCTCCGGCAAGATCGCCAAGGACGTGTTCCTCGCGATGCTCGACAGCGGCGAGAGCGCCAAGGCGATCGTCGAGAAGAAGGGCCTGCGCCAGGTCACCGACAGCGGCGCCATCGAGCAGGCCGTCGATGCCGTGCTGGCCGCCAACCAGGACAAGGTCGCCGAATACAAATCGGGCAAGGACAAGCTGTTCGGCTTCTTCGTCGGCCAGGCGATGAAGGCGACCGGCGGCAAGGCCAATCCGGCCCTGCTGAACGACATATTGCGCAAAAAGCTTTCATGACACCGCTGCATCTCGCCCCGCGCGCGGTGCTGTTCGATCTCGACGGGCTCATTCTCGATACCGAGGCGATCGTCTGGGAGATCATGCCGGTGGTGGCGGCGCAGTTCGGCGTCAGCCTCGAGCGCACGCTGTTCCTCGAGCTGATCGGGCGGCACGGGCCCGATGTCGAAGATCGGCTGCTCGCCGCCTGGGGCCGCGATTTCCCGCTGGAGGACTTCAAGCGCGGCACGCAGGCCGCCTGGCGCGCCTATACGGATTCCAAGCCTATTCCGGTGAAGCCCGGTCTCGATGCGCTAATCGCCTGCCTCGACCGGCGCGGCATCAAGCGGGCCATCGCGACCTCGACTCGCCATGCCCGCGCCTTGCACAAGCTCGACTGTGCCGGGCTTGCCGGGCGCTTCGACACGGTGATCGGCGGCGACATGGTGCGCGAGGGCAAGCCGGCGCCCGACATTTATCTGCTCGCCGCCGAGCGCCTCGGCGTGGCGGCGACCGAATGCGTCGTGCTCGAGGATTCCGAACCGGGGGCGCGGGCCGGGCTCGCCGCCGGCGCCACGGTGCTGCTCATTCCGGACATGAAGCCGCCTTCCGACGAGCTCAAGACCCTCGTCCATGCCGTGCTGCCCTCGCTCGACCATGCCATGGAGCTGATCGAGGCGGCCCACGCCGCGGTCCACCCGGCCGAGGCCGCGTCACGCCAGCGCTGAGCGGCGGCAGCGACGGTGCACGCCCGCGCGCGCGGCCCAAACCCGGTCGCTTGATTGACAGGGGGTTGGCCGGCCGCTAGAACCGGCCCGGCATACGCCGTGGTATGACAGCCCATGACGTCCGGCGGAAGGGTGGCCGAGTGGCTGAAGGCGGCGGTTTGCTAAACCGTTATACGGGTTAAACCGTATCGTGGGTTCGAATCCCATCCCTTCCGCCATTTTCTTCGATGTGAGCGGCGCCGCGTCGCCGGGTATAGATGGACCGGCGCATCACGGGGTCAGTAATCGATGGCCAATGGCAGCGATGACGGTGCGGTAAATTCTGCCGCCGCCTTGCTGCAGGCAGCGCTCGAGCATCATCGCGCCGGCCGCTTGCCGGAGGCCGAGCCGCTCTACCGGCAGGTTCTCGCCGTCGATCCGGGCCATGCCAGGGCGCTGCACCTGCTGGGCTTTCTCGCCTATCAGAGCGGCCTCAACGAGCGCGCGATCGAGCTGATCGGCAAGGCGATCGAGCAGAATCCCGCGGAAGCGGCTTGTCACTCCGACCTCGGCCTCGCCTTGCAGGCGGAGGGCAGGCTCGATGAAGCGGCTGCCGCCTATGGACGCGCGCTGGCGCTCGATCCCGAGCTTGCCCAGGCGCATTACAATCTCGGCAATGCGCTGCAGGAGATGGGTCGGCTCGGCGCGGCAATTTCCTGCTATGAGCGCGCGCTGGGTCTCAGCCCCGACTATGCCGAGGCGCATTGCAATCTCGGCATCGCCTTGCGCAAGCAGGGCAAGCTCGCGGAGGCCCTGCCCTGCTTCGGGCGCGCGCTGGCGCTGAAATGGGACTATCCCGGGGCACACTGCAATCTCGGCAACGTGCTGCTCGATCAAGGCCGGCTCGAGGCGGCGCTCGCCGCCTACCGGCGGGCGCTCGCCTTCGACCCCAATCATGTACCGGCGCACACCGCCCTGCTGCTGTCGCTCAGCTATCACCCGGCGACCTCGATCGAGACTCTTGTCGCCGAGCACCGCAATTTCGATGCGCGTCATGCCCGGCGGCTGCTCCCTGTGCCGGTCTCTCATGCCAACGACCGGTCGCCGGACCGCCGGCTGCGCATCGGTTATGTATCGCCGGATTTCCGCGCCCATTCGGTCGCCTGGTTCCTCGAGCCGGTGCTGCGGGCCCATGACCGCGCGGCGGTGGAGCTGTTCTGCTATGCCGAGCTCGCGCAGCCGGACTCGGTGACGGAGATGCTGCAGCCGCTCGCCGATCGGTGGCGCATGACGTTCGGCCGCTCGGACGCGGCGGTCGCGGCGCAGATCCGCGCCGACGCGATCGACATCCTCGTCGATCTGGCGGGACATACGGCCGGCAACCGGCTGCTTGTTTTCGCCCGCAAGCCGGCGCCGGTGCAGGCGAGCTGGCTCGGTTATCCCGCGACAACCGGCTTGTCCGCCATCGACTACCGGCTGGTCGATGCCGTGACCGATCCGCCCGGCACGGCCGATCCCCAGGCGAACGAACAGCTGGTCCGATTGCCGGGAGGGTTCCTCTGCTACAGGCCGGCGCGTGATCTGCGCGCCCCAGTGCCGCCACCCTGTGTCACCGGACAGGCGGTGACTTTCGGATCCTTCAACAATCCAGCGAAACTGTGCGAGGCGACCTTGGACGCATGGGCGGCGATGCTGCGGCGGCTGCCGGAGGCGCGTCTGCTGCTGAAGGGGAAGCCGTTCTGCGACGAAGCAACGCGGGCGCTCATGCTCGCCCGCTTCGCCGAGCACGGCATCGCACCCGAACGCATCGAGCTGGTGGGCTGGCTCGCCAATCCGGCCGAGCATATGATGCTCTATGACCGGATCGATATCGCGCTCGATCCTTTCCCCTATAACGGCACCACCACGACCTGCGAGGCGCTGTCGATGGGGGTGCCGGTGGTCAGCCTGCGCGGCGACCGCCATGCCGGCCGCGTCGGTGCCAGCCTGCTCGGGCAAGTGGGCTTGCCCGAGCTGGTCGCCGGCAGCGTCGAGGACTATCTGGCGATTGCCGCCGGCCTCGCCGCCGATCCGCAAAGCTTGGCGGCGCTGCGCAGCTCCCTGCGCGCACGCATGCTGTCCTCGCCGCTATGCGACGTTTCCGGTTTCACGCGCCGGCTGGAAGCGACCTATCGCAGCCTGTGGCAGGCCTGGTGCGCGGCGCAGTAGAAGCAGCCGTCATTTCATGCGCGCGTCCAGCGCGGCGATTTGGCCGGGACAACCGGTACCGCCTCGGCTAGGGTCAGCCCGGCTGGCGCAAATCTCCCGCGCCATCCCTCTCGGGAAGGCCAAGATGAACCGCAGATCGATCATCACCCTGCTGACGGGCGCGCTGCTGACGCTCCCTTTCACGCGCGCCAAAGCGGGTGCGGCAGAAGCCGGCGCGAGCGGCAAGAAGGCGCATCGCCTGGCGCTGCATGTCGACCAGAACGACGCCGACATCATGAAGCTCGCGCTCAACAATGCGCGCAACGCGCATGATCTCTATCGCGAGCGCGGCGAGGAGGTGGCGATCGAGATCGTCGCCTACAGCCAGGGCCTGCACATGCTGCGTGAGGACACCTCGCCGGTGAAGGCGGAGATCAGGGAGCTGCGCAAGACGATGCCGCAGCTCGCCTTCGGCGCCTGCAACAACACCAAGACCGGCATGGAGAAGCGCGAAGGCAAGACGGTGCCGATCATCGCCGAAGCGACGATCGTCCCAGCCGGCGTGGTGCGGCTGGTCGAGCTGCAGGAGCAGGGCTATTCCTACGTGAAGCCCTGATCCCGACCGATCGGATTTGCATGACAAGCGAGAGGATTGCGCGCCGGACCGCCGATCCCGCCGGCGGCAGGTGACTTCCGCCGCCGCCTCGGCTTTCATGCCGCGCATGGATGAGCTTGCGCCGCCGACGCCTTACCTGCCCTTCGACGGCGGTCCCTACCGGCCGACCATGGGGCTGCGGACGCTCGCTCCCGAAGATTGGATCGAAATCACCGACGGGCTCGCGGCCGAGCTCGCGCGCAAGCGCACCTTGCTCGAGACGCGCCATGACGAGGTGTTCGCGGCGCTGCCCGAAGCGGCGGCGGCCTCGGCGGAGCTGCTCGATCTGCTGGCCGCGCATCTCGCGCGCCATCATGCGCCGCTCTATGAACGGCACGGCGATCGGCTGGCCAGCAGGCTGACCGGCGAGAGCTGGGATCTGGCGCAGGGGAGCCACCCGCTCGAGCTTGCCGGACGGCTGGTGCAGGAGGATTTCTGCATTCTTCTGTCGGAGGGCGGCGTGCACCGGCTCGTCGGTGCGTCGCTCTGCTCACCCTCGCGCTGGCGTCTCGCGGAAAAGCTCGGCCAGCCGATGGCCAGCATTCATACGCCGGTGCCCCTCTATGCCGAGCGGCTGGCAGGACCGGTCGATCGGTTTCTCGCCTCTTTGCAAGCCGACAAGCTCGTCTGGCGGCTCAATTGGTTCGTCCATGACGATCCGACGCTGTTCCAGCCGGCGCGCCGGCCGAGCGCCGAACCGATCACCCCGGCCAATGCCGGCACGCTGCTCTATCTCAGGGTCGAGCGGCAGACGCTGCGGCGCCTGCCGCGCTCCGGTGCCATCATCTTCACGATCCGCACGCATGTGACACCGCTCGACGCCGCCATCGGCACGGCGCAGGCGGCATCCGATCTCGCCGCGACGCTGCGCAGCATGTCCGATCCGGTGCGGCGCTACCGTCAGTTCGCCGATTTCGAGGCCAGCCTGCTGGCCTGGCTCGACGCGCGTGCGCAGGCCTAGCTAGAGCGAGCGCCCCTCGGCGATTCCGTATATCAGATAGTGGTCGAGCGGGTTGATGCCGGCGAGCGCGACATCGGGGTTGTGCTGCAGGTACGAAGCGACGCTGAAGGCCGGCCCGGGATCGCGACCCTCCTTCCAGCCCATCGTCTCGAAATGCAGCAGCGGGTCGATTCCGGCCTTGGCCACGTCGGGATTATGGGCGAGGTAATAGTTCGTATCGAACAGCGCGTCGGGATTGCGGCCTTCCTTCCAGCCGAAGGAATCGTAATGGAGCTGCGCGTCGATGCCCGCGCGTGCCACATCCGCATTGGTCGCGAGGTAGTAGGCGGCGTCGAAAGCCAGCTCCGGCGCCCGGCCGGGCGTCGCCAGGAGCGTGACGGTCGGCGCCGAGGCGACGCTCAGCGTGTAGCTGCCGGTCGAGAGATCGTCGAGCGCGCCGGCCTCGAGATAATAGGTGCCGCTGGTCGGCGCCGTGAAGACGAGCTGCGAATCGCGCGTGGCCGCATTGGCATCGTTGTTCTCGGCGATCAGCAAGCCCGTCGGATCGTGCAGCCTGAGATAGGGATCGGCCAGCGTGCCGCCGCCGCCCGACACGCCTTTGAGTGCCGCCGTATAGCGCGTGCCGGCGCTGAGCTGAATCGTGAACCAGTCGCGATCGCCGGCGATCTCGATGCTGCCGCCGCTCGCTCCATTTGCAGCGACCTGGCCGAAAGGATGAGTCCGGTCGACAAGGGAGCTGGCGAAATCGTCGGGCGGCGCCTGGCCCGTCACGCTCAGCCTGTATGAGCCGGTGTAGCTGTCGTCGAACGCGCCCGCCTCCAGATAGTAGGTGCCGCCGGTCGTGGCCGTGAAGGAGAGCTGCGAATCGCGGTTGATGCCGTCGACGATATCGTCGTTCTGCCCGAGCAGCAGGCCGCTCGAATCATGCAGCCGCAGGAAGGGATCCTCGAGCGTGCCTCCGCCGGCATGCTGGCCCTGCAGATTGATCGAATAGACCGTGCCGGCGGCGAGCTGGATGCTGAACCAGTCGCGATCGCCGACGGTCTCGAGGCTGCCGCCGATCGATCCATTGGCGGCGAGCTGGCCGATCGGATGGCTCGTATCGGCGAGACCGTTGGCGAAATCGTCGCTCGTCACGCTGGCGCCGAGGCTGACCGTATAGGTGCCGGAATAGCTGTCATTGAAGGCGCCGGCCTCGACATAATAGGTGCCGCTGGCCGGCGCCTTGTAGGACAGCTGCGAATCGCGATTGACGCCGTCCACGATGTCGTCGTTCTGGGCGAGCAGCGCGCCGCTGGCATCGTGCAGCCGCAAGAACGGATCCTCGAGCGTGCCGCCGCCGCCATGCAGCCCCTGCAGGCTGAGGAGATAGGTCGTGCCGGCGGCCAGCTGGACACGGAACCAGTCGCGGTCGCCGGCCGTCTCGAGATCGCCGCTGCTCGAGCCGTTGATGGCGACCTGGCCGAAAGGATGGCTCGTATCGGCGAGGCTGTTGGCGAAATCGTCGGCAGCAGCCGGAGGCGGCGCCGACCCCGTCGGCGTCCAGCCGAGCACATCCATGACGCGCAGATCGGTCGCCGACATGCTGGAGGGCGAGCCGGGACCGCCGGGACCGAAGGCATCGCCGCGCGTATTGTCCCAATCGGCGAAATCGAACCCGTCGAAGCGGCCGCTGGTGCTGACCGAATTGTGATATTTGAACTGGGTGAGGACCTGCTGGCCGTCGACCGAAAAGAAGGTCGCCTGGCCGTCGCGGCCGCCGGTGTAGTCGCGCTGCCCGCTCGCGGTGAAGCGGAACAGATCCATCGGCCCCCAGCTGCCATTGTCGGCAATGCCGAGCCCGCCGATGCGGCCCATGGCGCCCTCGGTGAGCTCGTGCTCGATGACGCCGAGCGCGTCGGCGCCGTAGGTGAAGGGCAGGCTGCTGTTCAGGATGACGCTGTCGTCGATGCCGCCATGGCCCGGACCGGCGAAACCGAGAATGCGCGCCATTCCCGCCGCGACCGTGAAGCCCTGACCGCCGGTCGGGTCGCTCGCAGGCAGCGCCGCGACGGCGGCGAGATCATCAGCGGTCGAGGCATGCGCCCGCAGCGCGCCTGTCAGGGCGGCATAGCTGACATGGTTCACGGCGCTGGAGGAAAAGCTGTTCTCGCCGGCGACCGACTGCGGCAGGCCTTGCGCGTCGAAGCTCACGCTGAGCGTGACGGCGTTGCTGAAATGGCTCTGCAGAAAATTCTCGGCGGCGACGATGGTCGTGCGGAAGGTCGCATTGACGCCGCTGCCGTAATTATTGTTGAAGACCATGCCGCTGCCGCCGAGCGTCACGGTCTCCGATGCGAACGGCATTCGACTCTCCCGCCCGGCTGCGGCACCGCAGCCTGGCAAAAACTATCGCAAGTTTTTCGGATTTCCGCAGCATCTTTGCGGCGAGCGGGAGCTGGGCAATTATTGCCCTTTCCCGCGCTACGGCATGTGACGGGGCGCGACGAATTCCGAGCAGAGCAGCTCATTGTCGGCGAGCAGCCCGAGATTGGCACCGCCGATCAGGCAGCGAAACAGGCTGCTGCCCTTCTGGAGATAGGCGATCTCCTGCTCATAGCTGTTGGCGAAGGCCGCTTTGAGCTCGTAGCCCTCGGCCAGGAGCTGCTTGACGCTCTTGCGGTGGCTGTCGTCGAGCTGGGTCCAATGGGGCAGCGGCGCCGCCGTCTGCGCCAGGGCGGCGCCGGCGAGCAGCCAGGCGAGCAAGCAGACAAAGCCGCAGACCTTCACGGGGACGACACCCAATCGGCAGGGGAGAACGGCCGGCGGCGGCGCATCTCCTGGCGGCGATCATAGGGCCGGGGCCGGGGCCCGAGAAGCACCGGCTTTCGCGCCTACTGATCTCGCCGCCGGATCTGGCCGCGGATCTCGCCGGCCTCATTGGCGCGCGTATGGATGTTGACGTACCAGCGGCCGGCGAGCAGATCGGCCATCTGCGAGTCGCTCAGGGTCGCCGCGCCGTCGATGGGCGAGGCGAGGAGCGGAAAGGGGACGGTGATCGGCGCAGCGGCGGTCTCGGTCGCGGGACCATGCAGATGGCCCATGAAGGCGTCGCCGGTGAGGCCGCCATAGGTCACATGCCAGGTGAGCCGGCGCGACGCGGTATCGAGCGCGAGAGCGGCCTCGCCATGCCCGCTGCTGTTGCGGACGGGCGGTACCTCGGCGCCCGGGCTGAGAGTCGCCGACAGCGGGACGATCGCGGCATGGGCAAAAACGGGCGCGGCGAGCGCCAGCAGCGTCGCGATCACGCGCCGCATCGGTGATCCCTTCGAGGGTTCGAGTCCTGGCAGATGACGCGCCGGCGACGCCGCGCATTCCGTCCCGCCGCGCGCGCGGCCGAGGCCGGCCGTCAGGCGTGGGCTGCGAGCGCGAGGAGCGGCGCGCTCTCGGCCAGCGCCTGCTCGCGCCCGTAGGCAGCAAGCGCGGCGCGGCCCGCCTCGGTGATCATCAGCCGCGGCTTCGGCTGCACCCAGCCCTGTCGGAGGCAGCCGAGCAGGATCCGCATATCGACCCGCCGGCGGCCTTGCCGCCCTGGGCGGAGGACGGGCCAGTCTCGCGGCAAGCGGCCGTCGGGACCCGCCAGACTCAGCCATTCGGCCTGGGCGGAGGTCATGCGGTAGGAGGAGAGATCGCGCGCGGGGCTAGGCATGAAGCAAAAGACTTGGTGAGGGACACAAGGACATCAAACCAAACTCACCTGGTTCCTTGGGAAGGGCTCCAGCATCTCTTTTGCGAGATACAGAGCGAGGTCCCTCTATTGCTCCCCGTGTTTCGCATACGACTATGGTCTATTCGCAACAGATGGCACATTAATTAGCATTAAACTGCTGTTAACTTGCTCCAGCACCCATCGAAGCCGTCCCATCCTCGTGTCTTTGAGGTCGCGCCTCGGCTTTTCGCCGGGGCGGCCGGGAACGCGCCCACCGCTCCTCCGGCAAGGGGCGGATCGCGCAATGAGGGGAGGTCACTTTGAGAAGAGTTTTCCTTGCTACCACCACGCTGATCGGCGCCGCGCTGATCGCGAGCGCCGCCTCGGCGCAGACCGCCGGGCCCAAGGCGCCCTTCACGGCGATCCTCGACG
>Ga0134125_10010416_pt1 | contig 10445 bp, 9 predicted proteins | sample KB31751_FD_96464 | JGI IMG/M metagenome (GOLD analysis project Ga0134125, IMG submission 96464) | Terrestrial soil microbial communities with excess Nitrogen fertilizer from Kellogg Biological Station, Michigan, USA - KB3-175-1 | ecosystem: Environmental > Terrestrial > Soil > Unclassified ... | reverse complement strand
CTCGGGGCCATCGCTGCCTTCGGGGCCGTCGGGCTCTTCCTGGGGCCGCTGGTGTTGACCTTCTTCCTGGCAGCGGCCCGCCAGATCGCGCCCGCGGCGACACCGGCGCGCGCGCCGGCCCCGAACGGGTGAGATCGAAGCTGGGTCAAAGGCTGTAGCGACGGACCTTGTCGCAAAATGTGGAGCGCGCGATCGGCAGCGCGCGCGCGCGGCGCGTCGGCGGCTGCCGGCGTTCTGGCGCGGCGCCCAGCCGTAGATCTGGCGCTCGATCTCCTCGAAGGTCCGCCCGCTGATCCGGATCGCGTCGTCTGGCATGAGGGACCCGCCGGGCGCGCCGCCATCGGCGACGCGGAATGGCGCCGGCGCGGGCAGCTCCAGATGCTCAACGGTGATCCGTCCGTCGGGCTGCCGGGCGGCCAAGCGACTATCGAACAGGTTCCGCTGGAAACTCCCGTTCCCTGGCAAGTTCGGCGACACGACTCGCTCCGAGTCCGCCGGACGCGCGCTCATCGCCTGGCGTCGAATCAGAACGGGTCGGGCGTCTGCGCGAGATGCCACAGCTCGAGGAACTTCGCTCTGACCCAAGGGTGCAGATCCTCTGCGACGCTGGCGGGCAGGGAGGCGCTCTTGATGAGCTCCTGGACGTCGACCAAATCCTTGGCGCGGTGGGCGGCGACCATGCCTGACGCGAGCTTCAGCTCGATGAAGCGCGGCATCGGCAGCAGCGCAAAACGCTGGCCGCGGAGCGCGACGGTCGCGGGATCGGGGAAAGCAATGGGTTTGGGCTTGTCGTCTCCGGGAAACCGACCGGTGGACAAAACGTCGACGTTCACGCCGTGCTCGGTGTCCAGCAGCTTGCCGGTCCCCGGCACCCGCTCGACGTAGCCTCGACCCAGGTGACTGCGCTTGAACGCCTGCAGGTCCTCGTCGCGCATCACGAGATCGACGTCTACGGTGACGCGCCGGTGGCCATACTCGTTCAGGGCGAACGCCCCGATGATCGCGTAGGGGAGCCCCTCGGCCTCCAAGACGGCGGTCAACTTATAGAGCGCGAGCTGGGCTTCTGCCTGTCCCATGAAGAATCTCCCGCAGTAGTCCACACCCTCCAGGAATCGAGCTTCCGCCTCCTCGGCGAGTCGACCGCCACCCCACGACGCGGGGGTCGTTCGTCCCGCCGACTGAGATAGGCGCACCATCACTAAACGTTAGCCGATGGCCGTCGCACCGTCGAGACGCCGAGAATACCGCAATAGGCGCTCCCCGGAAACGCCGACAGGAGACCGACCGCGTCGTTCGGTACGTCATCGGGCGACGGTCGGTGCGCACGTAGATAACGGCGTCCTTCGCAAGAAGCGGCGCGCATCCTTCAGACACGTCCTCCAAGAGCCGCCGGTATCCTTGAGAATGTTCGAACTTCCCTTGGCTCGCCTCGCCGCTTCGGACCGCGTCCGGCCTCCCGCCGAGCAGCCAGAGCCTCAGCCACTGATCGTAATGGTAGTTTGTCAGCGCGTAGTACGGCGGTGACGTGAGGAGCAGCTTCGCCGGCAAGAGCGCGCTGCGATGAAGCGGGCTCGACTTCCTCCGAAGAAGGTTAACCGAGTCTCCTAGGAAAACCGCTCCCGGCGACGGGTTGGGCCGCCCCTTGGCGCCAGGCGGGGATCAACTCGAGCGGTCACATCTCGATACCCGCGACGAACCCGGGATAAACACTGACGATCTTCGTCCCAACAGACAACCTGAGTCGCGGATCACGGATCGTCGGATCCAGATCGCCGTCGACGGGGAGCACTGAAACGTTGATCGAAGGACCGACGACGGCGGCGAAAGCACCGTGCAGCGCCAGGTGGAGCACACCGCGGAGCGAACAGACCATGGTCGGGGTCGCCCAGTCCGTTTCCAGGCTGGAATGAACTGTCGAGAGGGCGCTCTCGAGATCGATCGCCGCCACGCGCTTATACGGAAAGAAGAACCTCCAGCCCACGCCCCCCCCGAACCCGAATCGGCGAGCGTCTTCAGACAGTCGCGCGGTTGAAGCCGCGGGCGCCGTTCCCGGTTGGTAGGACGCGATCCACCTCGAGTACAGATGGCGACTGCCGAGGTCCAGGGCCACATTCGACCAGAACGCCTCGGTGGCGTAGAGCGCCAGGTCGTGAATGCCGTCACCGACCAGATTGATGAGGGCCAGCGATTCGCCGCTAGATGACGACCGAGCGACGTTGATGGCGCCTACCGTAAACCCATGGATCTCGCCGACGACGTTGACGGCGCCGACCAGGAGGCCTCCTTGAGCGTGCGTGACGTTGAGGCCGCCGATCCCCAGCCCGTCGATTTCGCTCGGAGTTTCCTCCGACCCGCACGGGCGAAACGGCAAACCACCCGCGACGTTTACGAGCCCAAGGGAGAGCCCGGCGCTCCACCGACTGAAGTTGACGAGCCCCACGTCGGCACCGATCACGCTCTCTGCACAGTTCGCGACACCAAGTTGAGCGCCGGCGAAGCCGGATGCGCTGTTCAGCGCTCCCACCTGGAGCCCCCGGCCCTCGGTCGTCGCGTTACCAAGACCCGCCTGAACACCGGAAAGTCGATGGGCCAAGTTGATCCCCGCGGCCTGAAGCCCGGCGCCGGTAGTCGTGAAGTTTGCGAGCCCGGCGATCTGTGCGCCTGACCAGTAGTCGTCCGCGAAGTTCACACCGGCCGTGAGCTGAAGACCGGCGAAGCGCTTTGCTTGAGCGAAGAACAGTGAGACTTGTGCACCCTTCACGGTGGCAGCGCGATCACCGAAGAGGCCAAACGAGAAGGCACCCACGTCGCTGAGCTCGTCGCCTGGGAACGGCACGAAGCGAGCCCGGAAGGCGCTGCGATCGCTTGCAGCACTGTGCGGGGCGGATGGCGGCAGGCTCTGCGCCGTAACGGCGGCCAGCCAGATAGATAAGGCAAACACGAGCTTGGAGCATACAAGAGCCGGGCCGGGCCCCGGCGCGTCAAGGCGAGGAGATGGTGCGGGCGGAGGTCTTGGCTTCGAGCGGGTAGTAACCCAGTCGGGCCGTTCGGCGGCGCTCGGGCCTCGTCACCCTTCGTCGGCTGTCAGTCTGCTTCGGGTGGCCGACGCCCGCGCCGTCGGCGCGACACGACCGCGATCGTGACCAGGAACGCGATCGGCGCCGAAATGGGGCTCGAGGAAGCGCCTGCGGTGCACTGGCAGCCGCCCCCGCGGCCCTGGCCACGCGCGCTCTCGGCCGCGCCGTCGGATCCGCTGTCGGAGACCCCGCCGTCGCCGGCTGGGGTGAACCTGATCCAGTTGAGCCGGAAGAGATTCCCGGCCCCGCCCTTGAAGACGAGGACGACGTCGTTGACGCCGGAGATCGTGCTGCCGAGGCCCGTCACGACCGTCTCCCACGTTTGATCGCCCGCCGGCACCGCGCAGGTTCCGATCAACGGGCCGAGGACGCTCCCCAGCCTGATCTCGATGCCATTGACGCCCGAGCTCGCCGACACGCGCGCCTCGAACGAACCGGCTCCCGCGCCGAAGTCGACCTGTTGAAACTTCAGCCAGCTACCGTCGGTGACGTTCGTGACGTCGAAGCCGTTTCCAGAATCCGTGCAGTCCTCGTAACCAAGGCTGGTCGATTTGTCGAAGAAGTTCTCGGCTTCGATCCGCTGGCTGCCGTCGTAGCGGCCGACTCCGTAATCCGTCGGATAGACCTGGGGGATGTCGCCGTTGTTGGTGTAGTGAATGAACTCGAGCTTGGTCTTGCGATATTTGTCCGTCGGATAAAGGTCGTGGTAGGCGACGTACCATTGACCATTGAGCTCGAACACGCTCCCGTGCTCGTTGCCGTGCTTGCCGTGAGCCACAATGGTCCCCCGGTAGGTGTACGGACCCCTGATTGAGGTGCCGACCGCGTAGTCGAGGCTGTCGGAACAGGTCGTGCCGCACCTCGAGTAGAGGAGGTAGTAGTTTCCGCCGTGCATCCAGGCGAAGGGCCCTTCCTCGTAGGACGGCGCGCCGGAGATCGTCACCTTCTGCGGTGGCGTCCGGAACGACTTCATGTCGTCGTTCAGCTGGGCGATGGTGCAGCCGAGGTTTCCCCAGATGAGGTATCGCGAGCCGTCGGTGTCCTCGAAGGCCATCGGATCGATGTTGTAGGGCGGCGTCGGGGAGCGGTCGACCAGCGCGTGGCCGAGGATGTCCGTGAACGGCCCGGCCGGCGAGCTCCCGGCGGCGACCCCAATCGTCCCGTCTCCGAGCGGGAAGTAGAAATAGTACTGGCCGTTGAAGAGGATGGCATCGGGTGCCCAGTCCTCATCGGTGACACCTCGCCAGGCGAGGGAATCGTCGTCGAGCGCCACGCCCGAATCGATCCAGGTGACGAGATCGCTGCTGGAGAAGACGTGCCAGTCCTTCGCGATCCAGGTGGTGTCCGTCGGTGAGAAGTCGTGCGTTCCATAGACGTAGACCCGGCCCCCGAAGACCTTCAACGACGGATCGGCCGAGCCTTGGTCGATGATCGGGTTTTGCGCGCCGGCAGATCGCGCGACGGACAGCGCGCTCGCCGCGAGGAGGATGCTCGCACAGCGGTTCATCGTCCCTCGCGAGGAGAGGGGCGGCAGTAGATCAGGTACCGGCTCGGCTGGCCGCTGTCGGCGAAGCAGCGCGGCCAGCCGAGAAACGCCAGCGGCCCCTGCGCGTCGGCCGCCGGACCGAGCTTGTCGGCGTACCCGGACGCGCCGGCGTCCGCCCGATCGACGACCAGCTTGTCGATCTTTTGCGCGCCCAGGTACCGGAGCAGATCGCTGGCCGGGAGGCCCAACCAGATGATGAAGCGCGGATCGAGCTCGGGCCGGGGCACGTCCCAGGTCGAGTAGTAGCTCTCGAACGGGAGCGCGAAGGTCTCCCCGGGCCGGAGGTGCGCCGACAACCAGGTCGACGTCTCGTGCGCGCGCGGCTCGACCGCGTAGAATCGGCGTGGGTCGTGCAGCAAGGCCGGCGCGGCCAAGGCGAGACGCACCGCCAGCGGCAGCCCGAGGGCGACCAGCGCGACGGAACGGGCCGAGCGGCGCGGGAAGCGCGCCGAGATCCAGACCTCCAGGCCGGGCCAGAACCGCTCGATGGCCTCGTGAACAGCGAAGGGAACCAGCAACAGGACGTAAGGGAGGACGTAGCGGACCTGGGGCCCGGGGGCGCCGCTGGCCGCCAGCACCAGCGCCGCGCTGAAGAGCGCGACGGTGGAGCCCACGGCGATGACCTCGATCCGGTGGCCGGCGCGCCAGCGTCGCCGGAGACCGAGGGCCGCCAGAGCCAGAACCAGAAGGCCGGTCACGACCCGAACCGCCGCGCTCTGCCCACCGAACCCCGCCGTGTAGACGTAGAGCCCCGCCACCAGCCCCAGCCCGCGCCCGAGCTTCACCACCAGCGCGAGCGGCGAATGATGATGCAGGTAAAAGCCGAGCCCGAGCTGGGCGCGCTCCGGCGTCAGCCGCATGACCAGCGCCTCGCGCCACGTGTCGAGCCAGACCTCGGCGGAGTTGACGTTGTAGAAGGGCGTGCCCCACAGCTTCACGTTACGGATGAGCAGGAAGCCGGAGGTCGCCAGGAAGCCGAGCGCGGCGGCGTAGACGAGGGGCCTCCGCCAGAGCCGGCGGCCGTGCGCGGCGAACGCGGTCACCAGCAGCGGGAGCCACAGGAGGTGCCCGCTCCCCTTGGTGAGAAAGGCCAGGCCGACGAGCGCGCCGAGCGCGAACCCGCGCAGCGGCCCGCGCTCCTGCCAGACCCCGATCGCACCGACGGCCGCAAACGTCAGGGCGCAGAACAACAGATCGTGCATGAGCCGCGCGCCGTAGTCGGGCATGACCGGCATCAGGCAGAGCAGCACCACCGACCCGGCCGCCACCGCCGGAGAGAACATCCGCCAGACCACCACCCCCACCGTGAGGACCAGCAGCAGCGCCATGCCGAGCTCGACCAGCTTGGCGCGCGCGAAAGCGCTCGGCGTGTCGTCCAGGAAAGGCGCCAGGATCATCTGGTAGAGCGGCGGGCGGTTGTCCTCCTTGCAGCGCGCGGCCAGGTAGCAGCCGACCTGCGCGGGCAGGCCCCCCTCGTGCGCCAGCGCGCGCCCGAGCGCCAGGTAGCTCACCTCGTCGTAGCGCGGGTAGAGACGGGTGGACGACGTCCGCAGCGCCTCGGCGATCAGGAGGGCGACCGCCAGCGCGACCAGCAGGGCGGCAGCGCGGCGGCCCGTCGTCATGGCCGGATTTCTAGCGGGTTTGGCCGCCGCTGTCACCGGGGCGATCGCCCGGGTCGCGCCTGCGGCGGCCTACCAGCCGAGCCGGACCACCAGCCAGAGGGCGCCGAGGAGGCCCACCGCCACCAGCGCGTTCGCCAGCGCGCCGGAAATGAAGTACGGATAGATGAGCATCGCCAACCCGACGACCAGCTGCGGGACGCGGGCCATCTTCCGGCCGTAGTGCAGCAACACGAACCCGATCGCCGAAATGACGAGGGAGGCGATGATCCACTCCGGCGTGAACTGCACGATCCAAGTATAAGCGGCGCGGGCGCCGCTGTCAGACCATCCGTCGTCAGACCATCCAGCGCGGGAAGCGGCCGCGCAGGGCGGCGTCGAGGCCCAGCACCCGCCCGGGCGGCGCGAAGATGAAGAGCAGGAAGATCACCCCCATGAGGAGGGCGTTGCCCGGCGGCGCCAGCCCCTGACCGGCGCCGAAAGCGAACGAAAACAGGAGGAGGGCCCCCAGAAACGCCGACAGCCGGGTGAGCAACCCCAGCAGCATCGACAGCCCCACGGCCAGCTCGCCGGTCGTCACCAGCGCGCCGAAGATCTTGGGGTGCGACCGCGCCGACTGCACCACCGGCAGGAAGAACCGGTAGGTCTTCCCCGTCTCGACCCACCCGTCGAGCGTGCCGAGCAGCGGCGTCCCGTGCAGCCAGCCGTGCTGCAGCTTCCCCCACCCTTCCAAGATCAAGATGAGGCCGCAGAGGACCCGCAGCGGGACCAGATATCCGAGCGGAACGCGCTCGCCCATGCCTTCACCTTAGCGGCTCGCCGGCCGGCCGCAAGTAATCCGCGGCCGGCGGAGACGCCGGTGATAACGTCCGGACGTGGCAGAGACGAAACGGCCGACCAGCCCGGCGGCGGAAGAGATCCTGGGGCTCTATTTTCCCGTCCTCGATCACGGCTTCGTCGCCCTGGTCGATTACCTCGGCACCGACGAGTGCGTCGAGCGCGCGGCGCGCGTCAGCTACGGCTACGGCACGCGCCAGCGCAGCGCGACGCGGGGCCTCCTGCGCTACCTGCGGCGCCACAAGCACACCACCCCCAGCGAGATGGTGGAGCTGAAATTCCACTGCTGCATGCCGATGTTCATCGCCCGCCAGTGGATCCGCCACCGCACGGCGAACGTCAACGAGTACTCCGGCCGCTACTCGCTGATGCCGATGCTCTTCTACACCCCGGAGGCGGCGCAGCTGCAGACACAGAGCCGCCAGAACAACCAGGGGCGCAGCGGACAAGCCGTCGGCGCCGGCGTGCACGCCGAGGCGCTGCGCCGCTGGGAGGAGATCCGCCGCCAGAGCACCGAGGCCTACGGCTGGCTGACCGGCAACGAGGTCGCGCGAGAATTGGCCCGCATCGATCTGCCCTTGTCGACCTACACCCAGTGGTACTGGAAGATCGATCTGCATAACCTCTTGCACTTCCTGACCCTGCGGGTGGACGCGCACGCGCAGTGGGAGATCCAGGAGTACGGCCGGGTGATGGCCGGGATGCTCAAACGGGTGGCCCCGCTGTCCTACGAGGCCTGGATCGACTACGACGTCTGCGGCACGCACCTCTCGCGCGGGGAGCTCGAGTCGCTGCGCGCGCTCGTCCGCGTCGACAACGACGGCCTGACGGCGACGCCCGGCCGCCTCGATCGGGCGGCGCTCGGCGAGCGGAACCTCTCGAAGCGCGAGATCGACGAGCTCTACGCCAAGCTGACGCCGCCGGCGGCGATCCCCGATTTCAACCTCGACCCCGCCCAGGCGCGTCCCGCCGAGCACTTCGCCGAGCGCTTCGCCCAGGCCGTCCCCGCCACCGACCGCGCCCCCGCGGAGTAGACTTCGAGCCTTATCGACTCGCCCCGTACCCGCCGGCAACACCCCGCTCGTCGGCCAAATCCCGCTCGAGGAGCTCGATCTCGTCGTCGATCCTCGCCGCCAGGAGCTGCGCCCCAATCCCGCGCACCCGGACGGCCCGATCGCCGACGCACTCGTGGCGGCCTGAGCCGGTCTAAGCCCGCGACTCCGCGACCGCATCGGAGGCGTCGCAGCCGCGTGTTCGCCGCCGCGCCCACACGAATGCCAGAGCGGCGATGACGGCAACGGAGACCCATTGGGCCGTCGAGAGGCCGAGCGCCCCTCCGCGGTCCTGATCGCCGCGGACGAATTCAATCGCGAACCGGCCGATCGCGTAGGTCGCGAGAAAAGTCACGAACGCACGACCGTCGCGTCGACCGCGGGCGACCGAGACGGCCGACAGGGCGGCCGCCAGCAGCCCGACCGCCAGCTCGTAGAGCTGCGTGGGGTGAACCGGCAGGCTGGCGGCGCCGTGGGGGACGAACCCCCGCCGCGCGTGATCGAGCGCGGCCAGGCTCCCGGGCGGAAACCGCACGCCCCAGGCGTGCGCCGTCGGGAGCCCGTAGTCGCAGCCAGCCAGGAAGCATCCGGTGCGAACGAAGGCGAAGGTGAGTCCGGCACCGACGGCCACACGGTCGAAGAACGGCGCCAGCGGCTCGTGGGCGCGGCGGAGATACAGCGCGGCGGCCCCGGCAGCGAACAGGAGCCCGCCGTAGGCCGCACGCCCGGGGTGGAGGATCGGCCGCCACGAGGCGGCGGCGATCGCCGCCGGAATCGCGCGGAGCGCCTCGAACAGGTAGCCGCCGACCAGAGCGCCCACGTAGGCAGAGGCGATCGCGTAGGCCGTGTGGCGGCGCGAGGCGCCGTCGCGCGCTGCCAGGTGCAGCGCCAGCGCCGATCCGAGCAGGGTCGCCAGCGAGGCGAGCTGGAAGTAATCGGGCCCCAGCCAGACCGGCAGCCCGTGCCGCGCCAGCCAGCCGACCAGCAACGGCCTCACCGCCGCCTCCCGACCAGGAAGCCGAACGGCGCCAGCACCCAGACGACCGTGGTGGCGCGTGGTCGCTCGCGCCCGGGCGCGACGCGGCACGAGGACCCGTCGTCGGGCGGCGTGCTGCAGGCGTCGCCCGAGCCGTCGTCGGTGCCGCCGCTGCACGAGTCGTTCGACCCGTCGTCGGTGCTGCACGAATCGTCCTCGCTCCCGGTGTCGCAGCTGTCGCCGGCGCTGCAGCCGGCCGCGCACGCGTCCCAGAAGCCCGCGCTGCTGGACGGCGGCGGAGGCGGGGGCGGGGGCGGAGGTGGGGGTGGCACGTACGTCCCCGCGTCGACCCCGAAGTAGGACGCAGCGACAGAAGCGCCGCCCTCGAGCGGGGAGCGGACCGACGAAACCGACGACGTCGTTGCGGCGGTGGTCGCCGCGGTCGGATCCGTCCTCCCGCCGGCCACGACGACCGCGCCGGAATCGCCCGCGTCCGCCGCGCTCGGCGCCGGTGCGAGCGCCACCAGCCAGGCGGCGTCGACGTAAACGGTATCGCCGATCGCCACCGCGCCGACGGGCCAACCGACCACGCGTTCGAGCCGCGCAGCCCGCGAGGCCGCCAACAGCCCGCGTAGCGTCGTCCCGGCGGAGCCCGCGAGCGCGCCTGCTTCCAGCGCCGCGGTCCCGGTCGCCGTCACACCCTCGAGTGCCGGCAGCGGAGCGTCGTCCGGCGACGCGCTCGAAACCGGGCGGGCGACACCGTCGGTGACCGCCCCCACGACGAGCGCGTCAGCCGAGCGCTGCACGCGCGCCTCATCGAGCGCCGTCACCAGCGCGGCCGGCTGCGTGACCGCCTCCACCCTATCGGTCCCCACCTCTCCGGTCCGCGCTGCCTCCAACCGCGCCGCCAGCGTCTGTCGCGACGCGAGCGGGAGCGCGGCGACGGCCTCGGGCTCGGCCCGCAAGGCGTCACGCAGCGGCAGCTCGTCGAACGGCGGCCCATCGCCGCACCCGGCCCCCAACGACAGCAACGCCACCAGCAACCATCCCCGACGTCGGTCGACCATTGCGCCCGATGTCACGCAAAGCCGATGCCAGCCCGCGTTCGAGCTTTCCGGCGCGCCGAGCGCGGCCACCGTGCCCGCGGGACGACACCGTGACGCCCTCGCGATATCGTCGAGGACGTGATCGCCCACGCACTCGCCCTCGGGGCTCTCCCGATGGCCGACGCCGGAACCAGCGGCGCGGAGCGGATGCTCGCCCCGCCCAAAGAGCTCCCCGGCGCCCCGTTCGCCTGGCTGCTCGGTCGCTGGACCGGCTCGGGCTATCTCTGTTGCT
>Ga0134125_10010413_pt1 | contig 10448 bp, 9 predicted proteins | sample KB31751_FD_96464 | JGI IMG/M metagenome (GOLD analysis project Ga0134125, IMG submission 96464) | Terrestrial soil microbial communities with excess Nitrogen fertilizer from Kellogg Biological Station, Michigan, USA - KB3-175-1 | ecosystem: Environmental > Terrestrial > Soil > Unclassified ... | reverse complement strand
GTACTCGGCCTGCAAACCATCGAGACCGCCCGCCTTCTCAGGTCCGCCGAAAAACACCGTGCCGCCATCCGGCCCATTGGGATTGGCTACATTACACTGCGACTGGTATCCCGCGCGGCAATAAACGCAATTGCCGCAGCCAACCGTGGAAGGCACGACCACACGGTCTCCTTCGCGCAGATTTCGAACTGCTTTACCCACTACTTCGACAATGCCCACTGCCTCATGTCCGAGGATGCGGCCCTCTTTCACTCCGGGCATTGTGCCTCGGATGAAGTGCAGATCAGTGCCGCAGATGGCGCTTGAGGTGATGCGAATGATTGCGTCGGTAGGTTCTTTCAGTTTAGGGTCTGGAACCTTCTCCAGCGACACTTTGCCTATACCGCGGTAAACAACAGCTTTCATGCTCGTCTCCCGTAATATTGAGTAGGATTCGAGACGTGGACATCGGTTTGTCGCGAATGGAGAAAAATCGCAAGCTCAGGCTGCTTCTGAGCTGCATGCAGGCATTCTGCGTAGGTCTGGCATTTAGCTGGCATGGCGACGCGGGTTATACCGCGTCGCCACTGTCGCCACTGATGATTACCGTCACCGCTTAGCTACCGTCACCGGCTCGGGGTGTCATCCAGCGGTGATGCTGTGAAGGTCTTGTTCCCACTGTTTCTCCTGCTGCAGGATCAGGCGTTGCTGTTCAAGCACCTTTTTGGTTTGTTCATTCTGCTGCGCTTTCACCCATGCGGCCTGCTCTTCAGCGGCGCTGGTGCGTGCGGTATTTTCGGACGCCGCGGTGCTGCTGCTTTTTGCTTTTTCTGTAGTCGCGAAAGCTGACATGGAACCTGCAAGCGTCATGATGGCTAAAAGGCGGATGAGAGTGTGTTTCATTGTTTTTCTCCTTCTTTGAGTTGCCCTGGGGTTCTTTGCTGCCCCTCACTCTCTACAACTCGTTCCGGGGAATTTCATTCCCTGATTCGAAGAAGAAATATTTTTAGTTGCTCTCTATGTCTCCTACCGTCACAACGCCGCTATCCAGCCCGATAAACAAGCAGTGAGTTTGGTCCAGCGCATAGATGGCCATGTTCTGGACTCCCAGGCCACTGCCGATCTGCAAGGGCCCATGCCCGCTCGAATCCAGCGCAAAGCCTGCCGTCATGGGAGTAGCAGTGGACAGCGAACCGAGGTCATTAATGTCGGTGAGTCCGGTCATACCGCCCTGGTTGTTGGCGCCGAGTGCGGCATTGGCGTCTGCTTCGCCGGTAGTGGTGAACTGGGCAAAGTTCATGGCATACGGACCGGCTACCACAGCATTCGTAAACGGGCGCGTCTGGGCAGACGCAGTTCCGCTCGCCACGAGTCCGCTATCCACGTTCAGCATCAGAATTCCGTTGGTTGTCGGATACAGAACAAAATCGAGCGTCCCTGAAGCGCTGGTGAGAGTGGCAGTGCCGCGTCCTGTTGCGTCGACAGAGTAGGTGCCGGTGATCGCAATGTTCGAGGTTGGCGTGCCGCCATCGTTGATGTCTTGCGAACCGCTGGTGATCGCGCCGGCTCCGTCCGTGGCCAAAACAGCTCCAGTGGCATACGGTCCATGCGCCGTATCCGTCCCGGATACCGTGAACGCGAATGGGCCGGTGAGTGACGCGTTGCTGAACGGGCCGTTCTGCCGGAAGGCATCGCCTGAAAGCAGCGGCGACTTGTCTGTCTCCACTAGTTTGATATGGTTGGCATCCACCACGTAGAAGGCGAAATTCAGTGGCCCAGCGGCAGTAGTGATGGAAACCGTGCCCCGGCCATTGCCGGCTACCTGAAGGGAACCAGCACTGATGGGCTGGTTGGTAGTGACCGCGCCATTATCAGACACATCCTGGACGCCAGTAGTGATGTTTCCGGAGGCGTCGGTTGCTATGGAGCCCACGGTCGCCAGCGGCTTCCCGCTTGCGTCCACACCATTCAAACTGAATGCAAACGTGCCGGCCAGCGCCGTCGTGGAGAAATCGGCAGAATTCACGCGATCAAACGCGCCCGTACCTCCCGCTAGTTTTTCAAACCGTGTCACCAGAGCCCGAGTGTCAGACACAATCACAAAAGCCAGGGTGAAATTTCCAGCAGGGGTTGTAAGCGTCGCCGTGCCCCGTCCGTCGCCGGCAATTGTGTACGTTCCAGTAAAAGAGACATTTGTTGACGGTGACGGCTGTTGGTTTACATCCAGCACGCCCGAGGTGAGATTGCCGGCACCGTCGGCCGTAAGCACTCCCGCCACCGCATAGCGTCCGTTCGCATCTTTTCCCGCAAAGGAAAATGCATACGTACCGTTCAGGCTGGAAACGCTGAAGTTTCCTGGAACCGCCGGAGTGCTGGAACTGCCGCAGCCCGCTAGAAGAAGGATAGGAATAAGTAGTGCAAACAGAAAAACCAAGCGCGTGCGCCGTGTTGTCATGAATGATCCCAGCTATTTATGTCGATAGGTGAGCACTACCGTAAATCATTGCAGCGCCGGGTTGACCGCAAGAACTGTTGAGAAAACGTAAAGAATTGTTGAAGGATGATTTCGCGTCAACGGACCCAACTCTTCCAACGCCGTGGTAAAATCTCGCCCCACGCGCGAATATTTTGAGGATCGGATTTGGTCCCATGTTTGGCGGGACAATAATGACTGCAGGCAAACGCTGGTTTTTCTCGAGGATCGGAAGGCTAATGGTGGCGGTTTCAGGGTTTATCCTGCTGCTGTTCGTCGCAAATGTTCGCTCACGACTCTATTACCACGGTCCAAACTACAGTTTTCTTTTCTGGCTGTTCCTCTATGCCTTGCTGACTGGAAATTGGAGTCATGCGGCTAAAAAAATGGGGTGTGCTTTTGCTGTTCCTGCCTTCGATAGGGATGTTGATAGTGCTGTGCGTCGCTCGTGTGGAGGAAAGAGTTACCTTAGGTATCCTCTCTTTAAATCTTGCTTTTGTATTGTTATTTGCTGCCGTTCCCGCAATCATGTTGCGCAATTGGTCTGAACTACGTTGGTGATCGTTAGACCCTGCCTATACGTGCAAGATCACGTTTGACTCGAAAGCGTATGTCTGTTTTTTTACGCGCCTTCCAAAAAACACAAGCTCGCGCCGGAGGAGCCAGCGCGAGCTTTTGTTCATGGATGCTTCAACATTCTGCGAACTACAGCGACTTCAAGTACTCAACCAGGTCTTTCTTCTCCTGATCGCTCAAACTGAGATTGAGGAAGGAGTTGTAGTGGGTAATCACGTCCTCCAGCGTTGCGAAACGCCCGTCGTGGTAGAAGCCGCCTTTCTGGTGGCTCCAGAGTCCGGCCAGCGGCGCGGTGCGATACATGTGCGTCGGCGAGCGGTCTGCCTGGAATGCGTCCACTCCCACTTCAGTCGGTGTGTGCAGGTTGTTTCCCGGTTCAGTGAAGAGCGGAGGCGTATGACAAGTGGCGCATTTGGCTTTGCCGTCAAACAGCGCCTTGCCGGCTGTCGCGGCCGCCTGGTTGAAGCTTCCAGCCGGCGGCTTGGGCGCGGGGATGGCAAGCTGGTAGAAATGCAATGCCGCCAGCTTCGAGGTGGTGCGATCAGGCGAACCGTGCATATTGCTCTCGCCGCTCCTGGCTGAGACAGCGTATTGGCCCTTCTCGGCCAGACGCGCATCAAAGAAAGTTCCCGAGCCGTGCATTTCTGTCACGCCCACATAGGCGTTCCAGTACGGCACGGAACCGAAGCCGGTCCAGGTGTGGAGGTTTACGCCTGCCAGCCCGAATGCCGGAGGTATCAAGGTTCCGGCCTGCTTGCCATCAGGACGGAAGGCCTTCCCGTCTTTATCGAGTTCAGCGTCGAACCGTCCTGGCCCCCAGCTAGCGAGGACCTTTTTGACCGTCGCCACATCTACGCCAAGGAGATCAGAAAACGGCTGCAGGTTTGGAGCCAGCGAAACGATTGCGCCGACGTTGAGATCGCGATTGGCCCACCCATCCAGACGCTGGCCGATGCCCGGCGCGAATGAGTCGTTCACCGTGGAGTGACAGAACGCGCACTGGATTCCAATCGACTTGATCTTGCCTTGTGCGTCAAAGAATCCGGTCACGCCGACGACTGCGTTCATCTTGAGCAATGCCAGAGTGGTGGCAGGATCATCGAGATTGACTTGGCCAGCTTTGATCTTGGCCGCTACTGCCGCCGGAATAGCGTCAGCATCCACCTTGAGCCCCACACTGAGCGCGGTTTTAGGACTGACGCCCGGGCCAACGCCGCCATTCTTTTCGCCGGCAATGGCCTGGTGTAAATGGAGGGTATCGCCCCAGAAAACTTCGTCGCCAAAAGTGTCATAGCGGAAGGTTTTTTGTCCTTCCAGCATCATCTGTTGCGCATTGGTTTGAATGACCTGATTAAAGCCGGTCGCCGGCTGCGAAGTTTGAGCTGTCTTCTGGCTTTGTGCCTGCGCGATGCAGACGCCAGAAACGAAAAGGAACAATGCCAGGGGCCCCACTGCTGATTTGCAGAACTGCATTCTTTCCTCCTGACGGACGCAGGCTTAAACCCGGAGTGCCGCGTGTGATGGTGAACCAACTTGTCTCGCACCGCGAACGGCTACAAGCACCTCTCTTCTCATTTGCCTGGGATGAAATTTGGAAGAATTATAGAGTGCTGGCCCGGAAAAGCCGTTACACGGAATGAGTTCGTGCAGAGGTATACATCTTTATCCAATGTGTTCCGTTTCACTTCCCCGCTCTTCCGCTTTTACAAAATTGGCATCCTTAGGCGATCGCTTTGTCAGGTAGCTGAGTACTATCCTCCATGACCTTTGTAACCTTGTCCGCCAAAGGCGACCTATGTGAACTTAACGGGTGGTAAAGACCGTATTTTGTAGGGTTTTGCCGTACGTGAGGCTGCTGAAGTTCATGACAATCCAACTCCCCGTCGCGCGAATTCATTGCTCACTCGCCATGCTGGCGGCAACTATCTTCATGGCGATTTCGTGCTTCGCCCAGCAACCAGCGCCACAATCTGTGCCGCTATCGCCGACGGATGAGCAAAAGCAGACCTCCACCATTGAGATCACAACCTCTTCGCCTCAGGCACGGGCCTTCTTCGAGCAGGGACTGGCAAAGATGGAGACACTGCACTGGGAGCCTGCCCTTGCTCACTGGCGTGAGGCCGCTGCCACGGACTCGAACTTCGCTCTCGCGCATGCGTTTCTGGCCATGCTGTCGCGCGATCCGATGGAGCAGGTCGCCGAACGTGACAAGGCTGTGGCCACCCGGAGCTTCGCCGGACCCGAAGAAAAACTGATTGTCGATTGGGTCGTCAACTCCAGCCAAAGCCATTGGGTGCCTGCCATCCAGGCCATGAACGAAGCGCTGGCCGAATATCCCAACGATAAATATCTGGCGTGGCTTGCCGGCCTCTGGCTGACCAACCAGCGGCAGTCGGAGCGCGCCATTCCGCAGTTCGAGCGTGCCAACCAGATTGATCCCGGCTTCGCTGACCCGCTCAATCAGGTTGCCTACTGCTATGCGCGCCTGGGAGATTTCAATAAAGCGTTCTCTTTCATGCAGCACTACGCGGAGCTGCTTCCCAATGAAGCCAATCCGCAGGACTCCATGGCCGAGATTTCCCGCCTGGCGGGCCATTTCAATGATTCGCTAGAGCACTATCATGCCTCGCTGAAGATCGATCCTACCTTTGTTGAGTCCCAGGTCGGCCTCGGCGATACCTATGCGGTCATGGGAGAAGAAGAGAAGGCTCGCGCCGAATATGCGGTTGCGCTTTCCAAAGCCACCACACGCGTACAGAGCGTGACGTTTGCGCTGCAGTCCGCAAGCACCTGGGCGCGGGAAAAGAACTTTGCCAAGGCTGACGCGGAATTTCAACAGATCGCGGAGGACGCACACGAGAAGGGACTGGGCAACCTTGAGGCCGAAGCATGGCGCATGATGTCCGTATACCAGACGAACAATCACAAAGCCATGCAGTTGCTGAGCAAAGCTGAAGCGGCGCTGACCCATAATCACAAGATGTCGCTCGCTTCGCGCGAGCAGGAACTGGCCTCGATTCTTCGCACCCGCACCGGACGCGCTGTCCATGACGGCAGCATGCGGGAAGCGAATGCGTCGCTGAAAAAGCTGCAGGCACTGGCCGAGGTAAACAACAGTGGCCAGGTTCGCTTTGCTCTGAACGGCGCTGAAGGATCGGTTCTGCTGGCGCAGGGCAAGTATGAAGACGCCATCAGTCATCTTCAGGAAGATGACAAAAATCCGTTCTCGATCCAGAGACTGATCGTCGCCTTCCAGAAAGTCGGCGCTACCGATAAAGCGGCTCTGATGTCCGCCCGGCTATCGAAGTATTACGAGCCGACCATCGAGCAGGCCGTCGTGGTGCCTGCGTTCAACAAGGGCCTGGTGGCGATGAAAGACAAGAACTAGCCAGTCGCGGATCATGAGCGACTTCGCCCGGCAGAAATTGCTAAATTAGGCTTATCCTGCTAAACTCAACTTTCATAACCACTTATCCCACCACAAAAGAAGGTTTTGCAAAGTGCAAGGTTACACCCGCCGCCAATTGAAAGAAGACAAGTTTATCGACACTGCCCAGGGAGCAGCCGAATGGACCGCAAGTCATCGGGAGCCCCTGATTTATGGCGCTATTGCGGTGATCGTGATCGTTTTGGCCACCGTAGGTTTTCTGAGCTGGCGGAATAAACAGAATGATTCCGCAAATATCGCTCTCGGCGCCTCCATGCGGGTGTTCAATGAACCTGTCCGCCCGGCTGGAGCCCCGGCTTCCCCTGATACCTTTGCCAGCGTCGCGGAACGTGCCAAGGCAGCCCAGAAACAATTCAAAGACGTAGCCGACAAATATTCACACACTGAAGCCGGCAGGATCGCGCGTTATATGGAAGGTGTTGCCGCTCTCCAGGCCGGTGACAACTCGACCGGGGAACAGACTCTTAAGTCGGTGGGCGACTCCAGCAGTAAGAATGTTGCGGCATTGGCCAAGATGGCGCTCGCGAACTACTATCGCAGCAGCAACCGCGCTTCTGACGCAACCCGAATTTACAAAGACTTGGCCGATCATCCGACCGAGACCGTGTCCAAGGCTGCCGCGCAACTCGCCCTGGCCGAGATGTATGAGAAGACTGACCCGCAGGAGGCGACCACCCTTTACCAGCAGATCCAGAAGGAAAATTCCAACAACGCCGCCGGACAGGTTGCCGGGGCGAAACTCAACGGCGGAAAGAGCAGCGCTCCCAACTTCGGTACCGAATAGCCCACCGTATCAGGCCGTTCGTTTTCCACAAATCGCACAGCGACATTCCGCGCTCGTATTACATGGATAAAGCCGCTAACCACGCGGCTTTTTCCGCAGTTCACGGGAATTTAAAGCCAAACCTTAATCATTGGTTAGCATCTGTACTTTCTGGCGACAGACGATTTTTGTGGCCAAAAAATCAGAGGAGCACATTCGTATGAAGTCTTTTTTGGCAGGATTAGGCATTGGCATCGGTTTAGGGATTCTCTTCGCGCCCATGAGCGGCGAGGAGACGCGCACCAACCTGCAGCAACGCGCCGGCGATCTGAAGGATTCCGCACGCGATCTGGTGGATCAGGGTAAGGATCGCATGCGTACCACAGTCTCTGCCATCCGCGGTAAGGCGGAGCGGGTTGCGAATCAGGTACAAAGTTCAACGGGAACTGAAGGCCTCGGTCGCAATCTGTAAAACCTCTTTTGGCTGGCGGCAGCACACGCTGCAGCCAGCCTTATCCTTGACACCCTCTTCTTAGCCCCTTATTCTTATTCTTTACGTGTCTTCATCTTCCCCTGCCAGGCAAGTTCCAGGCGAGCGTATATTTCCGGAGCTGCTGTATGTTTATAAAAATAAAGGATCTTGAACTCCGGAAATTGGAATTTGACGAGACCATCCAGCCCGGGACGATTGATTTGGGCGAGGACATCCGGCAAATCGATACCCTTAAGACCAAAGGTCGAGCTGAATTATTACGCGAGAACCGGGGAGGCCGGGACATAGTAGAAGACATACGTCTGGTTGGCAGGTTCTCCACGGAAATCGAGACCCATTGCGCGCGCTGCCTTGAGGCGGTGCAGAATTCGGTTGCAGAGGATTTCGATCTGGTCTACCGCCCCCAGGGTGTTGACGCTCGCAGTGACGAAGCTTCGATCAACCAGGCGGAAACAGAGATTGGATATTACCAGGGAGAAGGCCTGCTGCTGGAGGACGTGCTCAAAGAGCAGGTTCTGCTGGCATTGCCGGTCAGGCAGATCTGCAATGCGGCATGCAAGGGACTTTGTCCCCACTGCGGGACCAACCTGAATACAGGAAGTTGCGATTGCGTGAATGCCATGTCTGATCCGCGCTGGTCGGCGCTGGGAGACATTCGCAAAAAGCTGGAAAGATAAGAAACAAAGCAAAAAATTTGAGCGCAGTCGCCCTGTTGCACGCGCTGAATTGAAAGGGAACCCAGATGCCAAATCCAAAACGGCGGCACTCGAAGGCTCGTACATCGAGACGCCGCGCTCACGATTACCTCGTACCCAACTCCGTTTCCGAGTGTCCCAATTGTCACGAGCACAAGCTCCCTCATCGCGCCTGCCCCAAGTGCGGCTACTACAAAGGGCGGGAAGTAATGGAAATCAAGGAATCAAAGTAAGCGCAGACATTCGTGGAAACTGTCATAGCTGTCGATGCAATGGGTTCGGACAGGGCTCCGAAACCTGAAATAGAAGGTGCATTGCTGGCCGCCCGGCATTATCCGGGTGTGCGCGTTTTACTGGTCGGACCGGAAGAGCCGCTCCGTCGCGAGCTTGCCGCCCACCCCATTGCGTCGCGCGTGGCCGTCGAGTTGGTGAATGCCACCCAGGTCATCGGCATGCATGAGAAGCCGGTGGAGGCTGTTCGGAAGAAAAAGGATTCCAGCATCCATGTTGGCCTGCGACTGGTAAAGGACAAGAAGGCCGTCGGCTTTGTCACCGCCGGCAACACCGGCGCTGCCATGACGGCCGGCAAGATGGTTCTGGGGACGCTGCCGGGCGTCGACCGCCCCGCTCTGGCCAACGTTTTCCCCACTTCAGCAGGAAGACACAAGCCGTCCATTCTGATTGACGTGGGCGCTAACGTGGATTCCAAGCCGCAGAACCTGGCTCAGTTTGCCATCATGGGCGAGATTTACTTCCGCGCGATCTTCGGCACCGACAGGCCCACGGTGGGTTTGCTTTCCGTGGGTGAAGAAGAGACCAAAGGCAATGACGTTACCCGTAAGGCGTTCACGCTTTTGAAAGAGCTGCCGCTCAATTTCATCGGTAATGTGGAAGGCCGCGATCTCTACAACGGCCGCGTAGACGTAATCGCCTGCGACGGCTTCGTCGGCAACGTCGCTCTTAAAATTTCCGAGGGCCTGGTGGATGCGGTCCGGTTCCTGCTGAAAGAATCCCTGAACTCGACCGTGCAGTCACAGGTAGGTGCGCTTCTGGCCCGGAAAGCCTTCACCAACTTCGGACGCCGCCTTGACTACTCCGAATACGGTGGTGCACCACTGCTGGGACTCAAGGGCGTGGCCATCGTGGGGCACGGCGCGTCCAATGCCAACGCCATCAAGAATGCCATCAGGGTGGCCAAGCAGTACCACGAATCGGGCATCAACTCCCGGATCGAAGAAGAGCTTGCGCGCGTGAACTCTGCTGCACCAATCGGCGCCAATTCGAAAGACAACTCATGAACCTTCCTTCACTGGCATTTCTCTTTCCTGGACAAGGATCACAAATCGTAGGGATGGGCAAAGAACTGGCCGCGCTCTACCCGGTGGCTCGACACACGTTTCAGGAGGCGGATGACGCCCTTGGAATTGGCCTCTCAAAGCTATGCTTTGAAGGTCCGGAAGAAGACCTGAAGATGACCGAGATTACCCAGCCGGCCATGCTGACCGCGAGCGTTGCCGCGTTTCGGGTGCTGCAGGAGAAGGGAATAGCGCCGCAATACGTCGCTGGCCATAGCCTGGGAGAGTATTCCGCTCACGTGGCTGCGGGAACCATTGAGTTCGCCGATACCGTCCGGACGGTTAACAAACGCGGCAGGTATATGCAGGAAGCGGTTCCCGCGGGAAAAGGCGCGATGGCCGCGATTCTGGCAATGTCGCTCGACGAGTTGAAAAAAGTTTGTGATGACGCGGCGCAGGGAGAAGTGGTCTCTCCCGCCAACATCAACTCGCCGGATCAGATCGTCATTTCCGGGGCCACTAACGCTGTGCAGCGCGCTGCTGACTTTGCCAAAGAGCGCGGGGCCAAACGCGCCATCATGCTTCCGGTCAGCGCACCGTTCCATTGCGCGTTGATGCAGCCGGCGCAGGATCGCCTGGCCGCCGACCTCAAAGCCCTTGAGCTCAACAACCCGGAAGTCCCGGTGATCAGCAACATTGATGCTCAGCCGAAGACTGAGGCAGCAG
>Ga0134125_10010412_pt1 | contig 10448 bp, 8 predicted proteins | sample KB31751_FD_96464 | JGI IMG/M metagenome (GOLD analysis project Ga0134125, IMG submission 96464) | Terrestrial soil microbial communities with excess Nitrogen fertilizer from Kellogg Biological Station, Michigan, USA - KB3-175-1 | ecosystem: Environmental > Terrestrial > Soil > Unclassified ... | reverse complement strand
TTCACTGGCCTTCCGGTGCTACTTCACAACCGATTGAAACAACGGCGACGTCAGCAGATTCGCAAACTGCGTATCCGAGGACGAGTACGAGATACTCAGCGTCCCCGAGCTCGAATCGATCGTCGTCTCTTCCAGCGCGGACTTCTCCAGCGGAGATCCCGAGGTCTTCCGCATGATCATCACGCCCTTCATCAACGTCGCCGCGGTCGCCGCGGTCATCGTATCCGACATCACAACCGACATATCGAACCGCACGCCATTGCCGAAGTCCATCGTGTACCGCGCGCTCTTCATGCGGTTCTTCACGGTGTCATAGTCGGCCAGTTGAGCAGCTTCACCCAGCACGCTCTTCATCATGGTCTGCGTGCCTTTTTGATCGAGCAGGCTCCAGACGGCGCGAGTATCGACAGCCGCCATCTCGTTCATCATGTCGCCATTCGACAGGAAATTTGGCGTTATGCCGTCGCGTGCATCGATCGCCGCTTTCACCGCTTCCTTGTCGCCGAACACCATCGTCGTCTGGTTCAGGAAGGCCACGCTCATGCCGGCCGAGCCCATCGGGTAGATGCTGGTATTGCGCAGCGCCACCGGCTTGGTCTTGTCTTTGGCAAACTTCGCCATAATGGCCGCAGAGTGAAACTGTCCCATAGCGATGCCGATAATGCGCGTGCCATCGCTGCCCGGTGCGCGGAACGCCGCAAACGCCAGCGTGTCGGCGTCCTGGTCCACTTTCAGCCCGGAGGTCTTCAGCGCCGACTCCAGCCGCTTCAGTTCCGGCGGAAGCACGCGGTCTTTCAACTGCATCGCGGCCGGCGAGTTCTGCATCGCCTTGTAGTCGACAACGATAATCTGCTGCACGTCCCGTGGAATCGAGGCCTTCGCGTCGCCCGTCAGTTGCGCCGCATGTGCACCCAGCGGCGCCATCATCATGGCGATCGCCGCCGTTGCCATTCCCTGTTTCCACATCGTCGAAATCTTCACTGTCATCACCTTTTGCGGTCCCTCACAACGTGCTTTGCAGCACCGTCTTCTATTCTTTCCTGAAACATCCATCACCGCAAGCAATTTCACGGCCAGTCCAGCGGATGCTTCAACCTGCGTTCCAGCACCTTCCGCTCCGGATCGAACTCAAGTGTTTGACGCACCCACTCCGCATTCGGTTCATACGCCTGCTCAGGAATCAGGCCAATAAGTTCACCGCCCGATATCACAGCGCCGTGTTTCTGTGCGATCGCCGACACCGTATCCCACACCTTACCCATCGGTGTCTGCTGAAAATCCGTAATATTCATGCTTACCTGGGCGCGTCCGTTGGCCACCACACCCATCGCCTTCACGCCCAGCAAGCCGCCGTTCGACGCACGAATGTCCTTCGCAATCGACCGCGCCACACTGACCGGAACGCTCAGATCAGGCACCGTGCTTACCAGGTACACGTTGTACGCAATCAAAAATTTTCGCGCTCCCACAGCGCTCGCCCCGGCAGTCTTGTGCAGTTCCGGACCACCGACATCCGGTTGCCGCATGGCATCTTTTACCGCAGCCGTCAGCAATCCCTCAAACTGCCCCCGCCGCACGTCTTCCAGATTCACGCGGTCCGGCCTGGTCGCCGCCGCCTCGTAAAAGTACACGGGAACCCCAAACCGTCTCCAAATCGCCAGCCCCGCCTGCCGCGCCAGCATCGCGCACTCTCCCAGCGAAATGCCGCCACAGGGCACAAACGGGATAACGTCAGCGGCTCCAATACGAGGATGCACCCCATTTTGCTTGGTCAGGTCGATCAGTTCGGCGGCTTTGCCCGCGCCCCGCACCGCAGACTCGACTACCGCTTCAGGCGTTCCTGCAATGGTGACGACCGAACGGTTGTGATCGGAATCCATCGAAAAGTCCAGCAGATGCACACCATCGACATGCATCGTGTGCACAATCTCGTGGATCTTTCCTGCGTCCGTCCCTTCAGAAAAATTCGGAACGCACTCTACAATCGGCCCTTCGCTCATCTGCTTCTCAACTCGATCTCTTTCGCCGTACCTGTTCTGCCTTTGCCCGCTGTTGCTGCTGCCTTTGCCTCTCTCTACGCTCTACCCTCTACACCCTACCCACTGCCTTACTTCCACCAGCTATATCCAACGGAAAATTGCAGGCTGGTATTTACGCCCGGATTTTTATCTCCAAGGCTTGCACTGGAAATATGCACCGCATTCGCTGCAAAGTCTATAGACCTTCTGGGGTGTAGAAAGTAATGTGCCCCCACGCCACCCTGCGGCGTAAAGTTCCAGACGCTGGTATTGGCCTGGTATCCGGTCTGTGTCGGATCGGTAAAGTTCAGGTCGCCAACAGCCGGATACTTATGGTTGGTCCACACCACCCCGCCCGCACCCTGTATCCAGGGCATAAACCGCTCGCCATGAGTCAAATTCCAGCGCAAAATAATCGGCGTGATGCTCGCCCCGGTAAACTTTCCACCGACCGTATAAGGGGCCGAGCACTGCGACGCGCTTGTAACTCCCGGAGGGCAGAGTATGCGCTGGAACTTCGGCGTATACGACTGCCAGAGCGGAAACACCTCGACACCGTACTCAAAATTGCCTTTGAACAGCCCCGTCCCCATCTCCGACGTCAGCGCTTTGCCGGCATGTCCGCCGACCATAAAGAAGCTGAAGTCGGTACGGTCCTGCAGGCCAACGCCGCCCTGCACCAGCGCGCCGAAGTTCCACGCACTCGCATTCGCCACCGCCCGCACCGGAGCCACATCCGGCCCGCGTTGCACCAGAACATCCGGCCCATGCTCCGTCGCAATGGATGACCTTGGCGACGGGCTTTCCGTAGGCATGTCTGGCGGCGGACGGTAATAGCCCCCATCATAAGGCGCTTCCCGATCAAGGCTGACAACAAGCTTTGAGCCCATTCCACTTACAAAAGAAACGTCATTGCTGTGAAAGGTCTTAAAACCTGGGACCAGCACGGTCAAGTTGTACATCCCTTCAGCGCCGTGAAACCGGAATTCGCCTGCACTGTCCGTTTTTAGGTCCGCGATCTGCTGGCTCTGATTCCGCACCACAACATCGGCTCCGGGCAGAACGGCTCCGGTGACATCGGTAAGAGCCCCTGCGAGTTGGACACTTGTTGTCTCCACCGGCTGTGCAGAGCTGGCAGTCATTCCGCCCATCAGGACCGAGGCCACGATCAAACATCCGAAGCGCTTCTTCATTCACCCTCACAACCGAAAGCCGCCAAAGGATGGCGGCTTTCTAATCCCTATTCCCTAATCCCTACTCCCTGCCTTTACGCCGCTTCTTCGTCCATATCAAAGTTCGAATAAACATTCTGCGTATCGTCGAGGTCTTCAATCGCCTCCAGCAGCCGCATCATGGCCGACGCCGGTGTGCCCTCAAGCTTGGTATAGGTCGAAGCGATCATCGTCACCTCGGCATGTTCCGGCGTGATCTTCGCGGCCTTCAGCGCTTCCGTGACCTTTTCATAGTCGTTGGGAGCGGTCAGCACTTCCCAGTTCTCGCCTTCATCATTCAGGTCTTCCGCACCGGCGTCGAGCACGATCTCCGTCAGTTTGTCCTCATCGACGGCACTTTTGGCCACAACGATAACGCCCTTCTTGGTGAACATGTGCGCCACAGACCCCGGCGATCCAAGGTTCCCGCCGTTCTTCGAAAACGTATGCCGAATCTCGCTTGCCGCGCGGTTCTTGTTATCCGTCAACACATCCACGAGGATCGCGACGCCACCCGGGCCATAACCCTCGTAGGTCATCTCTTCGTAACTGGCGCCCTCAAGCTCGCCCGTTCCCTTCTGGATCGCGCGCTTAATATTGTCAGCCGGCATATTTTCCGCTTTAGCGGCGGCTATCGCCCCGCGCAGCCGGGGATTGCCATCCGGATCGCCGCCGCCGCCCTTGGCAGCGATGGTAATTTCCTTGATCAGACGTGTGAAAATCTTGCCGCGCTTGGCATCCAGCGCGCCCTTCTTATGCTTAATTGTCGCCCATTTTGAGTGACCAGACATCCATGAACCCCTATGCTCGCAACCGCGGCTTGAAATCGTCTCCGCGCGCAAAAACCGCCCTAAATAACGGCCTTCCGCACATCTTCGTCGCTGCAAATTGTAGCACGCACCGGCCTCCGCAGGTCGAAACGCACCCCGCAACCGGCAGCGGATCAGCTCAAGCTGAAAGCCGGAAGCACGAAGGTCGACACGGGGAGATAGGGGATGAAACCTGACCGTCTCCGCCAGCCCCACCCCAACTGTGTCATCTCGACCGAAGGCGGCGCACTTGCCGCCGCCAGGAAGCCAGGTTTCGCCACGGATGCCGTGGCGAAACCTGGCGCATTTCTTCGCGACCTTTGCGTTAAAGTACTCCTACCCCAGCCACAACTCTCCACCCGAAGCCGCAACCATCCCCAACCGCCTACGCCACGATCAATCCAGCCTTCACCAATGCCGTATACGTCCACGGTGCGGAGATCAGCATTCTCTGCAACTCCGCCTGCAATCCAGGAATGCCGTTGGCCAGCAGGTTTGGATTGGTAATCGCCGGCCCCATCAACGGAAACGCCTTCATAAACTGTGTCCGGTGATGATCGTTAACCCAGAAGAAATCGGTGCCGAATTTGTTCTTCAGCTTGCGGTCGGTTCTGCCGAGTTGCTTGCCGGTCGTGCCATGCATCTTCCGGAACTCCTCGATATAGATCCGCATGCCGGCGTAGCACTCGCAGATGTCGGTGTGCGTGAGCTTCAGACTCTCTTTCAACTCGGTGCCATGTTTCGTCAGAAACTTCTCCGCCAGAAACCACACCAGCTTGCCCAGCGGCGTTCCCTTCAGCACGCTGGTGTTGTGTTCTCCCGGCACAAGGATGTACCGGATTCTCTGCCCGATCGGTTCGCCCGTCCTCAGCATCTGACCAACATCCACAGGCTTCATGATGCTCCGGTTCTCATTCTCGGCGGCCACGGCAAAGTAGTTGGCGATATTCGGCGAAAGCGTGTTCTTCTTCGGATCGGCGCGATTGCCGGGCCCTGCTACAGGGTCCGCCGCAAAGATGTTCACGGCAATGTTCCTGGTCGCCGGGTCCTTGTACAGCGCGTGAGCCAGCATGTGGCAGGTCACCGCTCCGCGGCTCCATCCCGCCATGTTGACGATGCCGATTGGGCTGCTCGCGTGGATAAACTTGATGATGGCCATCGCATCGGCGACGTTGTCTTCCCATCCATAACCTGTCAGATTGCCGCGCAACTTCGCCAGCACACCCGACCCCGGCGTTTTCGCATCCGGATTGATGCCTTTCGAAGAGCTTCCGGGACCGTCGCAGATCATCCACTTACACTGCGGAGTCACATTCCCGGGCTTTGCCTGCATGCCGGAGGTGATGGTGCCAAGGTGCCCGATCAGCTCTTCCGTACGCTCGCGATTGAAGCCAGTTCCGCAGTTGTACACAGTAAATATGTAGGACATGGGACTCTCCTAAAAGGTGGAATTTAGTAAAGATGGAGGCGTGAGTGCTACCTGTGTATCACAGGACGCGCCGAATTCACAGGCAATGATGCATCGTCCAGAACAATAGTTCGTTCTCCCGCCAGGGTCACCGGCCACCTTGAATCAGTCGCCAACGACGCCCACCCGTCGGAATTTGTTATCGATCGTCCCAATTAAGAAACGCGGCGGCCGCAAAGGTCGCACCACAGCTACGTGGCGAAAACAGTGCGTCCTTCGCGTTTATCGCGTCTCCTTTCCGCAGGTGGGCGCCACTCCTTGGAATTTTCCCCTCACACACCCAACGCGCGGGTCAACTCGTCCGCATTCTTCACTGGAGGCAAACAAGCACTCCCGTGGCAGACCATCGCAAAGCTCACTTCCACCTCCGGCAACCCGCGCAGAGTCTCCGCCAGCGCCGGCGGCAGGCTGCCAAAATTTTCCCGCCGCAACCGCACCACACTCTTGTTCACCGCAAACGGACGCAGCGCTGCGCCCTCCAGTTCACTCGCCGCAACATCCTCCCCCACCACACACACCTGCACCGTCGGATACACCGCGCGCCCCAGCGCCAGCCCATAACTCGCCGCATACAACCCAAAGTGCTCGACGATCCCCGCAAACGTCTGCAGCGTCTCCTCGGCCTTGTCCCGATAGCTCCGTTCGCCGCTCAACTCCGCCAGCCGCAGCAACAGCGCCGCCGCCACAGGATTCCCCGCCGGCACAGGCGCGTCCTGCAACGGCTTCCGACGCGCGCCCAGCGCACCCATCGCAGCCTCCGCTCCCGCGACCTGTTCCGTATCGAAAAACCCTCCGCCCGCCGCATCGTAAAACCGCGCCACCATCATCTCCGCGAGCGCCTGCGCAGTCCTGTAGTAGCGCGTCCCTCCGTTAGCCTCCCACGCATCGAGACACGCATTGCCGAGGAAGCCGTAATCCTCCAGCACTCCTGCAACCTGCTGCCGCGGCGTCACGCCCTCGCCATACGCGACCACATGCGCCAGCCCCACCGTCGGGTCCCACGCCACATTCAGCACGCGGTCCAGAGACTTCAGCGCAAACTCCCGCACCTCATCCAAACCCAGCCCGCGCCCCGCGACGAGGTAAGCCGAGACGCACATCGCGTTCCACCCCGTATAGATCGTCTTGTCGACATACGGAGTCTTCCGCCCCAGCCGCGCCGCAACCATCTTCTGCTTCGCCGCCTCGAAGACCGTACGCTGCTCCTCCCTCGGCGTGCCCTTCACATGCAGTACGTTCTTCGCGACGTTATGGTGCATGTCGCCAATCTCGCGGATATTCAAAAACTCCGCCGCCACCGCAAACTCTTCCGCGCTCAACACGGCCCTGGCCTCAGCCTGCGTCCACGTAAAGTAGTCGCCATCGTCGTCAAGCGAGTCATCCGCATCCTGCGACGCATAAAACCCACCCTTCTCGCGGTCACTCAGCCACTCGTCGATCCACCGCACGATCCCCTTCGCCACGCGCGCGAACTCCGGCTCGCCAAACGTCAGGAACGCATGGACATAGTTCTTCAGCAACTCGCTGTTGTCGTACGCCATCTTTTCGAAGTGCGGCACAATCCACCGCTCGTCCACCGAGTAACGATGAAACCCGCCCGCCAGCTGGTCATGGATCCCACCATCCGCCATCCGGCGCAGCGTGACTGTCGCCACGGTCTTCGCGCGCTCCGCCAGCTCACCGCCGCGATTGGCCGCATCGATCAACAGCTCCAGCGCACCCGAGTGCGGAAACTTCGGCTGCGACCCAAACCCTCCATTGCGCTCATCGAACTGCTGCACAATGGACGCGACCATTTTCGTGAGCAGACCCTCACCCAGCTCGCCCGCGTGCCCCGCAAAACTCTCACTCTCTTCAATCGCCGACATCACACTGCCCGCCGACTCATCCACCTCATCGCGCCGCTTCTCAAACGCGTCCGCCATGGTCAACAGCACGCGCCGAAAACCCGGCCGTCCATAACGGTCTTCCGGAGGAAAATACGTTCCCCCAAAGTACGGCCTGCCATCGGGTGTAAGGAACGCAGTCAGCGGCCACCCACCCTGTCCACTAATCGCCTGCACCGCTGCCTGGTAGCGCGTATCGACATCGGGCCGCTCGTCGCGGTCCACCTTCATCGCCACAAAATGTTCGTTGATCACGGTCGCCGTCGCGGGGTCTTCATAGCTCTCGCGGTCCATCACATGGCACCAGTGGCACCACACAGCCCCGATATCCAGCAGGATCGGCTTGTTCTCGGCGGCAGCCTTCGCAAACGCCTCCGCTCCCCACTCCTGCCACTCCACCGGCTGATACCGCGCCGACCTCAGATACGCCGAAGCCGCCTTCGCCAAACCATTCTCACGCCCGTCACTCATCTCTTAAGGGTACGCGAGAACAGCTTTTAGCTAAAAGCTGGCCTTCCCCATCACCCCTTCGCCCTCAGTGCGAAAGCCAGCGCCCTACCCACGGAAAAAGCCAGAACATCAACAGACATAGACCAACCAAAAACAGGGTGTACAGCCACGCACTCCGGCGACTACGCCGTTGGAAATAGCTTCCCAACAACGCTCCTATCAGGCTAAGCAGTGCAATCAATAGGATTCCGCGCCAGGTCATCGGGAGAAGAATACTCTTCACAGAAAGACATTTGCACCTCAGCCCTACACCAAAACCTCAGCTCGTAGCTCGTGGCTCGTAGCTCGCGGCTCTCAGTTCTTGCCTTTGCCTTTGCTTTTGCTTTTTTTGTTGTCATCCCCGCAGGGGATCTGCGGTTGCCGTTGCTCTTGCGGTTGTTCTTGCCTTTGCCGCTGCTTCTACCTCAAAAGCTAAAAGCTATCCCTCCCCCACCAGCCCCTTCGCCAACCGCACATACAACTCGACGCACTCCAGCAACTCGCTCTTCCGGATCCGCTCATCCGGCGTATGCGCTACGTGGATGCTCCCCGGCCCCAGCAGAAACGGCTCGCCCCAGTTCGTCAGCGACGGAATGTCGGTTGTAAACTTCGCCACCATCGTCGCCATGCCTTCGACCGCACGCATCTGCACAAACGGCAGCTCCAGCGAAAACTCCACATCCGCGCGATCCGCCACCGTCTGCACAATCGCCGACTTGATCTCCGCCGCCGGCCCAACCAGCCGCACCAGCAGATGCGCTTCGGCCTTATCGGCGATCACGTTCGGTGCGCGTCCACCTTCGATCAGCCCAATATTCAGCGTCGTCTCGCCGACACCTTCCACGACCGGCAGATCGAGCGCCTGCACATCATGCAGCGCGGCCAGTAGCTTATCGATCGCCGACTCGCCCAGCTCCGGATACGCCGAGTGCGCCATCCTGCCATGCGCCCGCAGCTCCACACGCAGGCATCCCTTCGACGCCAGCGCCAGCCGGTTGTCCGTCGGTTCGCCGTTGATCAGAAACCGCGACCCGCGCGGATTCTCATTCGCGACCTTCGCTCCAGCCGAGTCGCGCTCTTCGCCGACGACAAACAACAGACCCACCTTCACGCCGTCAGCGCGCAGCTTCTCGGCAGCCGCAATCTGCGCCGCGATGATGCCCTTCGCATCGCAGGTCCCGCGTCCATACAGGAACTCATCATCCTCACGACATGGCCCCAGAAACGGCGGCACAGTATCCATATGTGTCGAGAGCACCACATCGGGCGTCACACCCGCCTCGTACGCGTACACATTGAAGCGCGGCCCGTCGCCCCGCAGCGGCGTCTTCGCCGGATCGGGCTGCGCCACCGCCTGCCGCTCGACGGCATATCCCTCACCAGCGAGAAACTCGGCCAGAAATTCCCCCGCCGGGGCCTCGTGGTACGTCGTCGATTCAATATCGACAAGCTGTCGCGTCAGTTGTATCGGATCGATAGGCATTGCCTCCAGCATAACCCGTCCGTATTCCCATACACCTTTGACATTCTGGACAACAGAAGAAAAACGCCCTCACAACTGAGAACTCATCACTCACAACTCACAACTGATAACTCACAACTCATATCCTCAACCCGCTACACTCACCCCATGGCGATCCAAACCGTCGACAACCTCCGCGGCCCCGCCGGCCACCTTGAAGCGCTGCTCAACACCGGCTCACCCGACGCTCTCTACACCGCCGTCGTCGCCCATCCGCACCCACCCAGCGGAGGCACCATGCACACCAAGGCTGTGTACCACGCAGCCAAGGCCTTCTCGCACTTCGGTCTCCCTGTGCTCCGCTTCAACTTCCGCAGCGCCGGCCTCAGCGAAGGCACGCACGACGAGGGCCGCGGCGAAGTCGACGACGTCCGCGCCGCGCTCGACTGGCTCGACCGCACCTACGGCCTGCCCATCCTCTTTGCCGGATTCTCGTTCGGCTCCAACGTCGGCCTGCGCGCCTGCTGCGGAGACGCCCGCGTGCGGGGCCTGGTCGGTCTCGGCCTGCCTGTGCACGCCCACAACCGCGACTACAACTACAACTTCCTGCCCAACTGCCGCGCGCCCAAGCTCTTCATCTCAGGCGACCACGATAATTTCAGCCCGCGCGGCATCCTCGAACAGACACTCACCGCCGCGCCCGAACCCAAACGCATCGTCTGGATCGAAGGCGCCAACCATTTCTTCGAAGGAATTCCTCAGTCGCCCGCTTCAAAGCTCGGCGACATGAACGCCGCCATGCGGTCCTGGCTCTCAGAGACATTCGGTCTGTAGCGCGGAGTCAGCTCGGCACGCTGCATCCACTGCCCAACGATCTCCGCCGTCAGCTCCGCGCGCTCCTCGGCTGGACGATGCCCGACACCCGGAAACACCACCATCTCAGAGCGGTCAATATGCGCCCGCAGTTCCTGCGCACTCTCCACCGGGACGGCGCGGTCCGCATCGCCCCACAGCATCAGCGTCGCCACAGTCAAAGGCCTGCGCATCAGCTTGCGCAGCTCTGCCATATCGTCATGCCACGTGCGCAGCAGCCGCAGCAGATGCG
>Ga0134125_10010411_pt1 | contig 10448 bp, 14 predicted proteins | sample KB31751_FD_96464 | JGI IMG/M metagenome (GOLD analysis project Ga0134125, IMG submission 96464) | Terrestrial soil microbial communities with excess Nitrogen fertilizer from Kellogg Biological Station, Michigan, USA - KB3-175-1 | ecosystem: Environmental > Terrestrial > Soil > Unclassified ... | reverse complement strand
CGGTGATGGACGAGGAATTCAAGAACGCCCAGACCGCCGCCGGCTATGCCAAGCCGATGAGCGCGGAATACCAGGCCAAGCAGGCGGCCCTGATCGCCGAGACGATTCGGAAACAGGACATCGTCATCACCACGGCCCTGATCCCGGGCCGTAAGGCCCCGGTGCTGGTGACCGAGGCGATGATCCAGACCATGAAACCCGGCTCAGTGATTGTCGATCTGGCGGCGGAGCAGGGCGGCAACACGCCTTTGACCAAAGCCAATGAAGTGATCGAGGTCCATGGCGTCACCATCATGGGCTATACCAATCTGCCCGGGCGGCTGGCGGTGGATTCCTCCTCGCTCTATGCCCGCAATCTGTTCAATTTCGTCTCGCTGCTGGTGGACAAGAAAACCGGCGCCCTGGCGATCGACTGGAACGACGAAATCGTCAAGGGCGCGGTGGTGGCCAAGGACGGCGCGCCGGTGGAGCGGAGCTAGTCATGGAAATGATCGATCCTTTCGTCTTCCGGCTGTCGATCTTCGTGTTGGCGATTTTCGTGGGTTATTTCGTGGTCTGGGGGGTAACCCCGGCGCTGCATACCCCGCTGATGAGCGTCACCAACGCGATCTCTTCGGTGATCGTGGTCGGGGCCCTGATTGCGGTGGCGGTGCCCGCGCTGTCCGGCGCGGCCTGGGCCTCCAAGATTTTCGGCTTCGCCGCCCTGGTCATGGCCAGTGTGAATATCTTCGGCGGCTTTCTGGTCACCAGCCGGATGCTGGCGATGTACAAGAAAAAAGAGAAGAAATAGATGAGCGGCGATATCGCAGCCCTTCTCTATCTGGTCGCCGGCGTCCTCTTCATCCTGGCGCTGAAGGGCCTGGCCTCGCCCGCCACCAGCCGCACCGGCAACCGCAATGGCATGATCGGCATGACCATCGCCATCCTCACCACTTTGTGGCTGGCCGGCGTTTCCGATCCCCTGACCTGGGGCTTGATCATCGCGGGGCTTGCGATTGGCGGCGGCATCGGCGCGGTCATGGCCAAACGCATCGCCATGACCAACATGCCGCAATTGGTGGCGGCGTTCCATTCCCTGGTCGGCCTGGCCGCCGTGATGGTGGCTGCGGCGGCGTTTTATTCGCCGGAGGCCTTCGGCATCGGCACCGAAGGCGCCATCCGCGCTCAGAGCCTGGTGGAAATGAGCTTGGGCGTCGCCATCGGCGCCATCACTTTTGCCGGCTCGATCATCGCTTTCGCAAAGCTCAACGGCAACATGTCCGGGGCGCCGATCATCCTGCCGGCACGGCATCTGCTCAATCTGCTGATCTTCGCCGTGATTATTGGCCTGGTTGTCTATTTCACCCTTGGCCAGCCGGCCGGGGCGTTCTGGGCGATCACGGGCCTCAGTTTCGTCTTCGGCATCACCCTCATCATTCCCATCGGCGGCGCCGACATGCCGGTGGTGGTGTCGATGCTGAACTCCTATTCCGGTTGGGCCGCGGCGGCGATGGGCTTTACCCTGGAAAACACTGCCCTCATCATCACCGGCGCCCTGGTGGGCTCATCCGGCGCTATCCTCTCCTACATCATGTGCAAGGGCATGAACCGCAGCTTCATCTCGGTGATCGCCGGCGGCTTTGGCGGGGAGACCGGCGCCGCCAAGGGCCCGGCCGAAACCCGCCCCGTCAAACAAGGCTCGGCCGAGGACGCCGCCTTCATCATGAAAAATGCGGCGTCCGTCATCATCGTACCGGGCTATGGCATGGCGGTGGCCCAGGCCCAGCATGCGGTGCGCGAAATGGCCGACAAGCTCAAAGCCGAGGGCGTCAAGGTCAGTTATGCCATTCACCCCGTGGCGGGACGCATGCCCGGCCATATGAATGTGCTGCTGGCCGAAGCCAATGTGCCGTATGACGAAGTCTTCGAGCTGGAAGACATCAACAGCCAGTTCGCGCAGGCCGACGTCGCCTATGTCATCGGCGCCAATGATGTCACCAACCCATCCGCCAAGACCGACCCCAAATCGCCGATCTATGGCATGCCGGTGCTGGACGTGGAAAAAGCCAAGACCGTGCTTTTCATCAAGCGCGGCATGGGCTCAGGCTATGCCGGGGTCGAGAACGAGCTTTTTTTCCGCGACAACACCATGATGCTCTTCGCCGACGCCAAGAAGATGACAGAAGAGATTGTGAAAGCGCTGGATCACTAGGTGCCGAGCATTTCGCGCGCTATGGCTTAGCCTAAGCACCTTGCTCTTCTTTGGCATGCACGTCGTCCACCGCTTCGAAAGTCTTTTGCGAATGTGGGATGGCGCCAAAGTTTACCGATTCCACCCGGCAAGCAACGGTGCGGTCCGCCAGTTTAACGGTGAGCTTTTCCCCCACCGCCGGCGTGCGGCCATCGCGCAAACTGGGATCGCGATAAATTTCGCCCGAGCGAAGTTCGATGACCAGCTTGTGAGTCATAGGCCACCCATCTTGCACACTTCCTTCCACTCCTTCTCCGTTACCGGCTGGACGGAGAGGCGGAAGGAGGTCACCAAACTCATGTCCTTCAATTTCGGATTGGCTTTCACCGCCGCCAGGGTCACCGGCTTGGGCATGTCCTTCACCGCCTTCACCACCACCAGGCCGAATTTGCCGGTCTCGTCGGTCGGATCGGGCTGGTATTCTTGGGTCACTTCGACAATTCCGACGATCTGTTTCTCATCGCCGGTGTGATAGAAGAAGCCCAGGTCGCCTTTCTTCATCGCTTTCATGTTGCCGGCTGCGGTCCAGTTGCGCACTCCGCTCCAGGGTTCGCCCTTGGCGCCTTTTTTCTTCTGCATCGCCCAGGAGAAAGTTTCCGCCTCGGTCTTGAACAACCAATAATTCATCTCATTCGGCCTTCAATTTTCGGCTCATCAGCCGCATCACCGCTTCGCCCAGCGGCAGCGCGCCGCTGAGCAGATCCGCCATCGCCTCGGCGACCGGCAATTCGACGCCGGCGCTGCGGGCCCGCTTGACCAGCGCCGGCGCGGTATCGACGCCTTCCGCCAGCGGCTTTCCCGGCGCGCTCAGATCGCCGACGCTTTTGCCCGCGCCCAATTCCGCCCCGAAAGAAAAATTGCGCGAGCTTTTGCTGGTCGCGGTCAAAACCAGATCGCCCAGCCCCGACAGGCCCATCAGCGTTTCGCGCCGCGCCCCCAAGGCCTCGCCCAGCCGCGCCAGTTCGGCAAAGCTGCGGGCCAAAAGCGCGGCGCGGGCATTTTCGCCCAGGCCCAGACCTTCGACCACGCCGCAGGCGATGGCATAGACATTCTTCGCCGCCCCGCCCAGCGCCACCCCGGTGATGTCGTCGCTGGCATAGGGACGAAAGGCCATCGAACTCAAACTTGTCTGCAGCCGGCCCGCGATGTCGCCTTCCGCCGCGATCGTCACCGCCGTGGGCAGGCCCCGCGCCACATCCCGGGCGAAAGAGGGGCCCGACAAAATCGCCGGGACCGAGCCGGGCGCCGCATCCATCAGCACTTCATGGATCAGCTTGCCGCTGTCTTTTTCGATTCCCTTGGCGCAGATCACCAGCGGCGTGCCGGCTTGGACATGCGGCGCCAATGTGGCGGCAAAGTGGTGCAGCACCTGCGCAGGCACCGCCAGCAGCAAGACATCGGCGCGGGCGGCATCCGCCAGATCGCCGGTGGCGATCAAATCCGCAGGCAGGGCGACGCCCGGCAGGAAACGGTTCTCGCCGCCGCCGCGGATGGCGGCCAGGACATCGTCTTCGCGCACCCACAAGCTGGTCTTGCGCCCCGCCGCCAGGGCCGCCATCGCCAGCGCCGTACCCCAGGCGCCCGCGCCCAGGACGGCGATATGGTCAAATGGCGGGGCGGTGGACATGGGAGAACAAACACCGGATTGATTATGGTGTTGATTATTCGGGCACGGCTCCTATCCTGTCCAGTGGCGGGGCCGAAAGAGCAAGCTATGACCGGAAATACCACCCGCCGCGCCCTCCTGTTGATGACCGCGCTTGGCCTGCCGCTGATGCTGGGCGGCGCCGGCCAGAGGGCGCCGGAGCGGCTGCTGGAATTCACCCCCCAGCAGCAGGCCGATCTCAGCAAGCTCAATGCCTATCTGAACGCCATCCACACCCTCAAAAGCAATTTTGTGCAATTGGGGCCGGAAGGTCAGCTCGAGCAGGGCACATTCTATATCGAGAGGCCAGGGCGGATGCGCTTCTCCTATCAGGCACCCAGCCCGACTTTGGTCGTCGCCACCGGCGGGCGCATCTATGTTCAGAACACCCGCCTCAACACCGTTACCAGCTATGACCTCTCCGACTTCCCGCTGGGCATCCTCTTGGACGACAACATCAACCTGATGCGCAATTCGGCGATCCGCGGAATAGAGGAACAACAGAACGCCCTGGTCCTGCATGCCCGCACCAGCGCCAATCAGAACCAAAGCAACATCACTTTGATTTTCTCCTTTCCCCAGATCGAGCTTCGGCAATGGATGGTCAGGGACAATCAGGGCGGCGTCACCACAGTGGCGCTGAACGGCTTGCAGGCCGGCGTGCCTCTGGATGACGCGCTGTTCGCGGTGCCTCAGAAAGCGCCCGGCAACAAGAACAGATGACGCCGCTGGTCGGCATCGTCTGCGATTCCCGCCGCAAGGACGGCATGGCCAGTCATCGCGCCGGCGAGGAATATGTCGATGCGGTGCGTGGCGGCGCCAGGGCTTTGCCTTTGCTGATCCCGGTCAGCATCCCGCCGCTGCCCATCGATGACATCCTGGCCCATGTCGATGGCCTGCTGTTTCCCGGCGCGCCGTCCAATATCGATCCGGCCTGTTATGGCGCCGAGGGGCCGGGCACTTTTCCCGATCACGAGCGCGACGCCACCAGCCTCGCCTTGATCCGCGCCGCCATCGCTGCCGCCAAACCGATGCTGGCGATCTGCCGCGGCTTTCAAGAATTGAATGTTGCGCTGGGCGGCAGCCTGCATCAGCGCCTGCACGAAATTCCCGGCCGGCTCGATCATCGCGAAGACCCAAAGGCCTCGTTGGAGGTGCAATATGGTCCCGCCCACGGCGTGACGTGCACGCCCGGCGGCCTGCTCGAAAAGTTGACAGGGCTTACAGAGTTCCAAGTTAACTCTCTGCATGGCCAGGGCATCGGCCGTCTGGCCCCCGGGCTTTCCATCGAAGCCGCCGCGCCGGACGGCCAAATTGAAGCGGTTAGTCTGCCGGGCGCCCCGGCCTTTGTTCTGGGTATACAATGGCACCCCGAATGGCGGTGGTCGGAGAACGCTGTCAGCATGGCAATATTCGCGGCTTTTGGCGCGGTTTTGGCCACGTAACCGTCCGGATAATTTGCCTTTAAATTTACGCGATCCTAAGGGCTGGCCGCCAAAATCCTCAGCTTCGGGGGTTTTGATGCTGTCTCACGCCCGCCTCCTGGGCTTTGCCTTCGCGAACGCCGACTTCTTGTTCGAAGTCGACGCCGCATGCGTGATTCAATTCGCCGTGGGCGCCAGCCGCGATCTGGTGCGCGATAGTGGCGAAAGCCTGGTCGGTGCGCCGCTGTCGCGTCTATTCCTGCCGGCTGAAGCGGAAAAATTCACCCGCTCTGTCAAGCGGCTCAGAAGCGGTTGCCGCGCCGGACCCTACAAATTGAAACTGGTCGGCGGCGCCGAAGTCGAAGTCTCGATGTTTCGCCTTCCCGAAAATGGCGACAATGTTTCCTGCGCCTTGTCGCGCGCCGACACCGGGGCCGAGGCGCCCGACGTCAAGACCGGATTGCCGAACCGCGAATCCTTTGTCGCCACCGCATCGCGCATCGCCAATGAGCATGATGCCCTGACCTTGTTGAATGTGCCCGGGCTGCCCGATCTTTGCGCCACTTTGACTCCGGATGGCGCCGATCAATTGCTGGCCGAAATCGGCGCCCGCATCGACCAGTCCGGCGCCGCCGCGTCGGGGCGTCTGTCCGAAACCAGCTTTGGGGCCTTAGCCGCTGCCGACGCCGATCTGGGCCTGACCCAATTGGTCAGCGCCGCGCTCTCCGCCGCCGGCCTGTCGGCGCCGCAGATCGAGGAAACCGCCATCGCGCTCAAGGCCTCGGGGCTTTCCAGCGAACAACGCCTGCTGGCGCTTCGTTATGTGGTGGAAAAATTCGCCGCCGAGGGCCGGAGCGGCGTCGCCAATGGCAGCGACGCGGGCCAGGTTTTCTCGGCGATGATGCAGGAAACCCAGAAGCGCCTGGTGGCGATGACCAATACAGTCAACAAGAGCGATTTTTTCCTCGCCTATCAGCCCATCGCCGACCTCGCCACCGGCAAGGTCTCCCATTACGAAGCCCTGGCGCGCTTTTCCAATACCGAAGGGACCGGCGAGAACGTCAAATTCATCGAAGCCCTGGGCATCGCCGACGCCTTCGACCTGGCGGTCACCACCAAGGTCCTGGCCCTGATGGAAAGCGATCCGCGCACCCATTACCACGTCGCCTTCAACGTCTCCGGGCGCACCCTGGCCTCGCCGGCCAGTTTCGGCATGCTGGCGGGGATACTGTCCAAGAACCGCCATCTGGCTCCCCGCCTCTTGATCGAGATCACCGAGACCGTGGCGATCGACGATCTGGAAAGCGCCGCCAAATCGGTGGCCTCGCTCAGGGCCCTGGGCTATCGGGTCGGACTGGACGATTTCGGGGCCGGCGCGGCCTCGGTCAATTACCTGCACGCCTTCCCGGTGGATTTCGTCAAATTCGACGGGGCCATGATCAAGAAGATCGGGACCAGTGCCCGCGACGATGCCCTTTTGGCCGGACTGGCCAAGCTCTGTGCCGAGATGAAGGTCCTGACCATCGCCGAATGGATTGAGGACGAAAACCTGGCCAAGGCGGCCCGAGCCTTGGGCTTCCGCCACGGCCAGGGACACTATCTGGGCGTGCCCACACCAAATATTCCTTATGAAATGGCCGCGGGGCAAATGCGCAGCCTGGGCGGCCGATAATTGACATTAGAGTAAGCTATAACTTACATAAGTTATGACTTACGCAAGTGGTTTTGCAGCCCTGGCCGATCCCACCCGCCACCTAATCTTTGAACGCCTGCGCGATGGGCCTGCGACGGTTTCGGTACTGGCAGCGGGTCTGCCGGTCAGCCGCCCGGCGGTCTCCCAGCATCTGAAGGCGCTCAAGCAAGCGGGACTGGTGGCCGATCAGGCTGAGGGCGCCAGACGCGTCTATCGCATCGATTGGAGCGGATTGAACGCGCTCAGGACCTATCTCGATGGCTTCTGGGAGGCGGAAATGCTGCGTCAAATGGAAGAACGGCGTTTTGGCTGAGCCGCGATTTTGGCCTCGACGCCCCTCTCACCCCAAAAAACCACCATGACAAAAACGTCACTGTCATCATAAAAATTGCATAATATTTGAGTATACAGAAAATAGTTGAAAGCTGTGTCTTCTGCGCATAGCGTGAAACTTGAAGGTCGAGGTCCGGCACGCTCTGCCCCCCCGCTCGCACGTCGAACCCCGGTCTTCGTTCGGATGCTGGTCATTCCCCTCCCGGCATCCCGCGCGTAACGGCGCATTTGGCGCCCGGCTTACCGGCTGGGCGCCCTTTTTTTACCATTGGAAGGGACTGCGCGTGGGGGCGGAAAAAATCCCGCCATGGCTGTCGCCCAGACCGCGGCTTTCCAGCCAGGCCTTTAAGCGTTGGGGATCGTAATGCCGGTCGATCCAGTCCTTGATCGGCATGGCTTTGGCGTCCTCGCGAGCGAAGTCCAGGAAGGGACGCAACCAGCGCTGGTGCTTTTTGGGAAAGTGCAGATAGGGGAAACGGGCATATTGCGCCGCGGCCGTATCAAAGGCGCCCCAGCCGCCCCGATGAATCAGATAAAGCGCCGCGGCAAAGCTGGTGCGGTCTTGGCCCCCGGAGCATTTGAACAGAAAGGGCCGCGGCGCCGCATCGAAAGCCGCCATCAACCCGCTCAGCATGGCGGGCGTGGGCAGCCTGCGCGAATCCAGCATGGCGTCGAAATGGCGGGCGCCGGCCGCCTCGGCCGCCTTGGTCTCGCTTTGCCACCAGGACAGATCGTCATTGCGGCCCCGAAGGTTGATGATGGCGCGAATGCCGCGCTTTTGCAGGAAGGGCTTGATCCCGCCGGCCCAGGCCTGGGCGGCGCGCGCCGCCTCGCCCGGCACCACCCAATGGAAATTGTAGAGAACATCGCCGAGCGAGCGCATATGCTGGCCTTATAACCAAACGCGCAAGAGGGGACCATGCGCATTTCCAAAGCAGCGCTGATGAGCCGGTGGGCCTGGAGCACAGCCCTGGCGGCGGTGGTTTTCGCCGCGCTTTTCACCCTGGATCTGCGACTGAAAGCGCTGTCGGGGGCGGGTACCGCCGATCTTCAATCCTTCGCCTCCGCAGCCCAATTCCGCGCCGCCTTCTGGGCCTGGTCGCAGCCGCCCTTTGCCTTGCGCGCCGGTTTCGATCTGGGCTTGGACTATCTTTTGATGCCGCTTTATGCCGCCAGCTTTTTTTATTCCGGAATCATCGCCGCGGAAGGCTTTGCCCCCAAGCCGGGGGGATTGCGTCGGATCATCCTCTTGGCGGCGATGGTGCCCTTGGCCGGGGCCCTGTGCGATGCGGTGGAAAATGGCCTTGAGCTTTTCATGTTTCTGGGCGGCGCCGATGATGGATTGGCGCGGATCGCCTTCACCATCTCCAATGCCAAGACCATCGCCCTGACGGTAGGGGTGGTGCTCTTGGCCGCGGCGCTGGCCGCCCGATTCCAGGCCCGGCGCCGGGCGGCGAAAATAACCCTTTAGTCGGGACTTGGCGGGTAAAAGCAGGATTGCAAAACCCGCGCTTGACCGCAAAACCCCTTTGCGTATATTGCGCGGCTCTTCGGAAAGCGATTTGCTTTCAGAAAATCTTTTGTTTTCAAGGAATTAAGCCATGTATGCGGTCGTCCGCACCGGCGGTAAGCAGTACAAAGTGACCAAGGACGCCGTCTTGACGGTGGAAAGCCTGGCCGGCGATGTCGGCTCCAAGCTGACTTTGGGCGAGGTTTTGCTGCTGGGCGGTGACAACCCCAAGCTGGGCGCGCCGCTGGTTGCCGGCGCCTCGGTCGCTTGCGAAATCGTCGAACATGGCCAGGGCGAAAAAGTCGTCGCCTTCAAGAAAAAGCGCCGCAAGAACACCCATAGGAAGCGCGGTCACCGTCAGCACTTCACCAAGCTGAAAGTGCTCTCGATCTCGGCCGGCAAGGAATAAGACCATGGCGCACAAAAAAGCAGGCGGTTCTTCGCGCAACGGGCGCGATTCCAACCCCAAGATGCTGGGCGTGAAACTGTTCGGCGGCGAGAAGATCGCCGGCGGCAATGTCATCGTGCGTCAACGCGGCACCAAATTCTATCCCGGCGAGAATGTCGGCATGGGCAAGGACCATACGCTTTACGCGCTTTGCGACGGCGCCGTGTCGTTCAAGACCGGTTTCAAGCGCCGTACCTACGTGTCCGTCATCTCGGCCATGGCGCCGAAGACCATGGCGGCAGAATAAGGCGGCTGAAGACATAGGCCGCCGATCCAATCGGTGGCCCATTCGATGCGAGGGAGATGGTCCGCCATCTCCCTTTTTTATTCCCTCGCGCAAAGGAGGGATCGTGTCGTGCATATTCTGGAGAGTGAAAGATTGATCCTCAGGCCGCCTTGCCGGGCGGACGTGGCGGCGATGGCGGGCTGGCTGGGCGATTACCAGGTTTCCAAGAACCTGGCCCGGGTGCCCCATCCCTATGGCGAGGACGACGCCGAAGCCTTTGTCGCCCTGCGCGAGATTCAGGACGAGGCCCATTACAGCTTCACCATCCAGCGGCGGTGCGACAATGTCCTTCTGGGCGGCGCCGGTCTTCATCTGGAGCCGGAGGGCTGGGAGTTCGGCTATTGGCTGGGCCGGCCGTTCTGGGGCAGGGGCTATGCCACGGAAGCGGCCGCCCGGCTGGTGGCCTTTGCCTTCGAGGTCTTGGATGCTTCCCATGTCTGGGCCGGCTGGTATTTCGACAATCCGGCTTCCGGCCACGTCCTGCACAAGCTGGGCCTGACCCACAATGGCAGTTCGATGCGCGAAAGCCTGGCGCGGCAGAGCAAGGTGCTGTGCCATGGCGTGCGGTTGACGCGGGCCGATTTCCTGCGAAAAGAGGCCGCGTAAGAGGGTCGACATGAAGTTTCTCGACGTCGCCAAGGTCTATGCCGCCAGCGGAGCTGGCGGCAATGGCTGCATTGCGTTCCGGCGCGAGAAATTCATCGAATATGGCGGACCCTATGGCGGCGATGGCGGCCGGGGCGGCGATGTCTGGGCCGAGGCGGTGGAAAATCTCAACACCCTGATCGACTATCGCTTCCAGCAGCATGTGAAGGCCCGCAATGGCGAAGGCGGCAAGGGCAAGGTGATGACCGGCGCCAACGGCCCCGATGCGGTGAT
>Ga0134125_10010410_pt1 | contig 10449 bp, 9 predicted proteins | sample KB31751_FD_96464 | JGI IMG/M metagenome (GOLD analysis project Ga0134125, IMG submission 96464) | Terrestrial soil microbial communities with excess Nitrogen fertilizer from Kellogg Biological Station, Michigan, USA - KB3-175-1 | ecosystem: Environmental > Terrestrial > Soil > Unclassified ... | reverse complement strand
TGTGGGTGGCCAGCTCGGCCAGCGTGATCGCCCCGGAACCGTCGTGCGGGTAGCCGAAGACCTCACCGAGGGTGGTGCCGGGGGAGACCTCGCCGCGTTCGACGGCGTCGGCCAGCAGCATGCCGCCAAAGAGCTTGCTGAGGGACCCGATCTCGAAGCCGGTGTCGGCCTTGGCGCCACGTCCGGCGAAGCGCACGTCCTCGCCGTCGACCACCGCGGCGGCGAAGTCGCCGGCCGGCGCGCCGGGGCCCTGGGCGATGCGGGCGGAAAGTGCCGTCTCGCCGGTGGCCGCGTGGGCCGGCAGGGGCCGCGGGGCGGCGACGGCCAGGACGGCGATCGCGGCCGCCGCCAGGACCCAGGGGAGGCGGCGCGGCCGCGCATGTCGTGCGGACGAGCTTGCAGGGGTGGCTGCGAACGGGAACTGCATGGCGTCAACTTTTCCTTGACGACCCCCGGGTGTCAAGACGATCTTGACGTCGAGGGGGGCGCATTCGGTGTTCTACAGGCCATCGAAGTAGGCTTGGAGGCGTGTTGAAGACCGCCGTGAAGCCCAAGTGGATCCTCGCCCTGGTGGGCGCGCTCCTGGCCGCGACCGGTTTCGTGCTGCTCAGCCAATGGCAGTTCTCGCGCTCGCAGGACGCCCCGCCACCCCCGGCCGCGGCCACCGAGAAGCCGGTGCCGCTGATCCGCCACTTCACCCCGGCCACGGTCATGTACGAGTCGAAGGCCGACCAGGTCGTCACGGCCCACGGCCACTTCCTCGCCGGCAAGCAGGTCCTGGTTGACAACCGCCTGCAGGACGGTGCCAAGGGCTACTGGGTGGTGGCGGCCTTCGCGGTCGACGGCGCCCCGGACCACAACACCATCCCCGTCGTGCGCGGCTGGCAGCCGGAACAGACCCCGCCACCGCCAGTGCCTTCCGGGGCCGTCAAGATCACCGGCCGGCTGCTGCCCACCGAGGCGCCCGTCGACGGCAAGCCCGCCGGAGGCCCGGCCCTGCGCTCGCTCTCCGTGGCGCAGCTGGTCAACGTCTGGGACGTGCCCTCCTACAGCGGCTTCATCGTCGCCTTCGAGGCCACCACCGGCGACGGCGCCGACGCCGGGGCGGCAGCCGCCGGGCTGCAGGAGGTCCACGTCGGGCCCCAGCCCCAGGAACAGCAGCTGAACTGGCTGAACATCTTCTACGGCATCGAGTGGGTCGTCTTCGCCGGCTTCGCCGTCTTCCTCTGGTGGCGCCTGGTGCTCGACGACTACCGCCGCGAGCAGGAGGACCGCGAGGACGCCCTCGCCGAGGCCCACGCAGCACCCATCCCCACGACCCCCGAGGACCAGCAGTGACCCAGCAACCCGCCCCCCGCAAGCGCCGTTTCGCCGGCACCCCGGCGCAGATCCGCAGCGCCGCCACGTTCTACAAGGTGCTCGCCTACGCCACCGGCGTGATGCTGCTGCTGCTGTGCATCGAGATGATCGCCAAGTACGTGTTCCACTTCGAGGCCTACCTCGGCTCGCTGAACCTCTCCACCACCGTGCTGATCGTGCACGGCTGGATGTACGTGGTCTACCTGCTGGCCGACTTCAACCTCTGGTCCAAGATGCGCTGGCCGTTCAGCCGCTTCATCACCATCGCCTTGGGCGGCGTTGTGCCGTTGCTCTCGTTCTTCATGGAGCGCAAGGTCCACCGCGAGGTCGACCGCGAACTGCGCGAACACCCCGAGGCCGCCAAGCGGTACTGACCGCCCCGGTGCCCCGACCGCGCAACCACAGGGCACGACAGTGCAACCACGGCGCAACCCCGGCGCAACCCCGGGGCAACCCCGGGGCACGACGGCGGGAGTCACCGCCGTCGTGCCCTGTCCGGCCCTGTCCTGTCCCCGGGGAGCCCACCTCAGGGACGGGTTGCCGAGGTGCGCGGCCCGGCTGCTGGCGACTAAGCTGGAGCGCGTGACCAACCCAGCACCCACCCCAGAGCACCAGCCGGTTCTGGTCGTCGACTACGGGGCCCAGTACGCGCAGCTGATTGCACGGCGCGTCCGCGAGGCCAACGTGTACTCGGAGATCGTCCCGCACACCTTCACCACCGAGCAGATCCTGGCCAGGAAGCCCGCGGCCATCATCCTCTCCGGCGGACCGTCCAGCGTCTATGCCGAGGGGGCCCCGTTCGTCGGGCCCGACCTCTTCGAGGCCGGCGTGCCGGTCCTGGGCATCTGCTACGGCTTCCAGGCCATGGCCAACGCGATGGGCGGCACCGTCGCCCAGACCGGGATGCGCGAATACGGCGCCACCGACGCCACCACGATGCTGGAGAAGCCCACCTCGATCCTGGCGGGCCTGCCCGGGGTGCAGAACGTCTGGATGAGCCACGGCGACTCCGTGCAGGAGGCCCCCGAGGGCTTCGAGGTCCTGGCCTCCACCGCCGGCGCCCCCGTCGCCGCCTTCGCCCACGAGGCCAAGCGCCTCTACGGCGTGCAGTGGCACCCCGAGGTCAAGCACTCCGTCTACGGCCAGCGCGTGCTGGAGAACTTCCTCTTCCACGGCGCGGGCCTGGAGCCGTCCTGGACGACCGGGAACATCGTCGAGGAGCAGGTCGAGAAGATCCGCGAGCAGGTCGGCACCGGCCGGGCCATCTGCGGGCTCTCCGGCGGCGTGGACTCCGCCGTCGCCGCGGCGCTGGTGCAGGAGGCGATCGGCGACCAGCTCACCTGCGTCTTCGTCAACCACGGATTGCTGCGCGAGGGCGAAGCCGAACAGGTCGAACGCGACTTCGTCGCCGCCACCGGCGCCAAGCTGTACGTCGCCGACGAACGCGAACGCTTCCTGACCGCGCTGAAGGACGTGACCGACCCGGAGACCAAGCGCAAGATCATCGGCCGCGAATTCATCCGCGCGTTCGAGGCCGCCGAGGCCGCGATCATGGCCGAGGCCGCCGACACCGGCGAGCCCGTGCGCTTCCTGGTCCAGGGCACCCTGTACCCCGACGTCGTCGAATCCGGCGGCGGCGAGGGCGCGGCGAACATCAAGAGCCACCACAACGTCGGCGGGCTGCCCGAGGACCTGCAGTTCGAGCTCATCGAACCGCTACGCACGCTCTTCAAGGACGAGGTCCGCGCCGTGGGCGCCCAGCTGGGGCTCCCGGCCGAGATCGTCCAACGCCAGCCCTTCCCCGGCCCCGGGCTGGGCATCCGCATATCGGCTCCGTCGACGAGGAGCGCCTGGCGCTGCTGCGCCGTGCCGACGCCATCGCCCGCGCCGAGCTGACCGGCGCAGGACTGGACACCGAGGTCTGGCAGATGCCGGTCGTGCTGCTGGCCGACGTGCGCTCGGTGGGCGTCCAGGGCGACGGCCGCACCTACGGGCACCCGATCGTGCTGCGCCCGGTCTCCTCCGAGGACGCGATGACCGCGGACTGGTCCCGGCTGCCGTACGACCTGCTGGCGCGGATCTCCAACCGCATCACCAACGAGGTCGACGGCGTCAACCGGGTCGTCCTGGACGTGACCAGCAAGCCCCCGGGAACCATCGAGTGGGAGTAGGCTCCGGGCGCACCGCGACGCGTGCCTGAGACGGAGGGAGGGGTCTGCCCCTCCCTCCGTCCGTCCGATGGGCCCCCGTGGTGTTTCGGTCAGGCAACCCGGGCCCGCGGTCGCGTACCGTAGGTAGAGGCGTGCGCCGTGGACCGCGCACCGGCCGGCTTCCGTCGCCCCCGTGCTGGGCGGGTTGGGGCGCGGGGTTCAAACGTGAGGAAGGTGGTGTTCCGGTGACAGGGACGCAGCAGGGCGAGGCAGCGTTGACCGATTGGCTGGAGAAGCTCGGTCCGGGGGCGGGGACCGACACGCTGCTGCGCTTTGCCGGATCGACGTCGAACTGCATCGACATCACCCACGCCCATCCCTCCGGCCTGGCGCAGTTCCTGGCCGGACGCCGCACCCGCCTGTCGATGCTGCTGCGCGACGCCAACGCCTACCACCAGGCCCGCCGCACGGCCCGCGCGCTGCGCGCCAAGATCCGCGAACTCTCCGAGGACCGCGGGATCGACGTCGGCTACCTCGCCTCCGGCCTGGCCACCTGGCGCGCCGTCCAGGACGGGCGCTCGGAACAGTTCAGCGCCCCCATCATGCTGGGGCGGATCTCGCTGACCGTGCGCGAGGGCCAGGACGACGACGAGGTCCAGCTGGCCGGGCGCGCCCAGGTCAACCCGGCCCTGGTGCGCTACCTCCAGGATCAGCAGGGCCTGTCCATCGACGTCGAGGCCCTGGAACAGGCCGCCTACATGACCGCCCGCTTCGACCCGCGCCGCGCCATGGACAGCCTGCGCGAACAGGTCTCCTCGCTGCCGGGAACCGTGATCGAACACCGCCTGCTCGTCTCCACCTTCGCCGACCTCGCCGACCCGGCGGACCCGGCGCGGATCGACACCACGCATCCGGTCATCTCCCGCCTGCTCGCCACCGATGCCGGCGAAACGGTCGAGGTCCCCGAACCCGAGGTGACCGTGCTGAGCAGCGACGAGCGCAACCCCGCGGACGAGTCGCTGGTCCTGGACGCCGACGCCAGCCAGCAGGAGGTCCTGGACCTCGTCGAGGCCGGCGAATCGGTGGTCGTCTCCAGCCCCCCGGGCACCGGGCAGACCCAGACGGCCGTCAACGCCGCGGCGATCCTCGCCGGGCAGGGCAAGCGCGTGCTCGTGGTCGCCGAACGCCGCGACACCGCCCGCAGCCTGAACGAGAAGCTGGCCGGCCTGGACCTGGCCTCCATGGCCCTGCGGCTCTCGCCCGAGGTCGGCCCCGAGGAGCTGCGCGCCCAGCTGATCCAGGCCATCCTGCGCAACGAACGGGCCACCGAACCCCAGCTGGGCAAGCTGCACCAGCACCTCACCGAGCACCGGCACGCCCTGCTGGACCACGTGAACTCCCTGCACAACGTGCGCGAACGCTGGGGCTGCTCCCCGTACCAGGCCATGCAGGAGCTGGCCCGGCTGACATCCATGGACCCCGCCCCGTCCACCGCCGTCCGGCTCAAGCGCTCGGTCCTGGACAGCATCACCGACCGCGGCGAAACCGCCGTGCGGCTGCGCCGCGCCGCCGAGGTCGGCAGCTTCACCCGCGCGACGACGCTGAGCCCCTGGTACGGGGCCCGGCTGCGCAACCGCCGTGAAACCGACGACGCCCTGGCGCTGGCCACCAGCCTCGCCGACGACCTGCCCACGCTGCACGGCCAGATGCTCAAGGTCGCCGAGCACTCGGAGATCACCCTGGGCACCACCTTCGCCGAATGGGGCGCCCAGCTGGACCTGCTGGTCGCGGTCCGCGGCAGCCTGGACAAGTTCGAGCCCGACATCTTCGACCGCTCCGTCGAGGACCTCATCTCCGCGACCGCCAGCAGCTCCTGGCGGCGCGAACGCGGGATCGAGATGAGCTCGATCACCCGCTCCCGGCTGCGCCGCGTCGCCAAGGAGTACGTGCGCCCCGGCGTGCACATCTCCGACCTGCATTCCTCCATCGTCGAGGTGCAGCAGCAGCGCGAGATGTGGACCCGCTACGCCACCAGCCAACGCCATCCCAAGGTCCCCACCGGGCTGCTCGAACTTGACAAGGCCTACCGCGACGCCGGGGACCGCCTGGAGCGCCTGGTGAAGGCCCTGGCCCCTGCCGAGGGCACCGGGCTGCAGGACCTGCCCGTCGATGACCTGGTCGCCAAGCTGCAGGCCCTCGTGGACAGCGAGGACGCCCTGCACGTGCTGCCCGAGAGGACCCTGGTCCTGGAGCAGCTGCGCGAACAGGGCCTGGGCGACCTGCTCGAGGACCTGGCCGCACGTGAGGTCGGGCCCGACGAGGTGGCCGCCGAACTGGACCTGGCCTGGTGGCAGTCCGCCCTCGAGGCCATGATCAGCGGCGACGAGTACCTGGCGATGTCCGACGGGGCCAGCCTGCGCAAGCTGGAGGCCGAATACCGCCTGGCCGACAACACCCACATCGCCTCCGGCGCCTCGCGGCTGCGCTGGCAGCTGGCCCAACGCTGGAAGGCAGCCCTCGCCGACCACCGGGCCGCCTCCCGCGAACTGCGCATGATGCTCAAGGACGGCGAACCCACCGTGGCGGACCTGGCGGGCCTGGGCGTCGGCCTGGTCAACGCCCTGGTGCCTGTGTGGGTGGGATCGCCCTTGCTGATCCCCGCGGCGGTGCCCGAGGACGTCGAATTCGACGCGGTGGTCCTGCTCGATGCCGATGCGCTGTCCCTGCGCTCGGCCATCGGCTCGATCAGCCGCTCCCGCCAGGTCATCGCCTTCGGCGATGCCATGCTGGGCAAGCCGCGGGGCTTCCACGTCTCCGTGGACCCCACCGCCTCGGCGCGCGAACCCCGGGAACCGGCCAGCACCTTCGAGGCCCTGTCCACCGTGCTGCCGCTGCGCCGCCTGCGCACCGTCTACCGCGGCGTCGACGAGGGCCTGACCGAGGCGCTCGGCCAGGCCTACTACTCCGGCTCCCTGCACCGGCTGCCGGCCGCCCGCGCCATGAGCGGCGGGACGCCGTCGCTGTCCGTGGACTACGTGCCCGACGGCACCGGCATGCCCGGAGCCGGCGGCGAAGCGGTGGAGACCACCGTGGCCGAGGTCAACCGGGTCGTGGACCTGGTCTTCGACCACATCCGCCGCCGGCCCCGCCGCTCGCTGGCGGTGATCGCCGCCAACCAACGCCATGCCGCGCGCATCGCCGAGGCCATCTCGCTGCAGCTGCCCAACCACCCGGGCGCGCAGGGCTTCTTCAAGGGCGGTGCCGAGCCCTTCCAGGTCTCCTCGGTCGAACGCGCGCACGGACTGGTTCGCGACGCCGTGATCTTCTCCCTGGGCTACGGGCGCACACCCCACGGCAAGAGCCTGCACGATTTCGGTGCCTTGTCCTCCGAGCGCGGCGACGAGCTCTTCGTCACCGGCGTGACCCGGTCGCGGGACCTGCTGCACCTGGTCACCGCCGTCACCCCGGAGGACCTGGACCTGGACCGGGTCAGCGGCGGTGCCCGGCAGTTCATCGAGCTCGTGGGCCGGGTGCGATCCGGCGGATCCGGCGTCGCCGGGGACGGACATCCGTTGGAGGACCCGCTGGTGGCAGACCTGAAGTCGCGCCTCGAGGCGGCCGGCGCCACCGTGCGCGAACGCTACCGCGGGGTGCTGGACCTGGCGGCCCAGATCGCCGACACCTCGCACGGGGCCGAACTGCCGCTGGCCGTGGTCTCCGACGGCACCGACGCCTACCGTCGGATGACCGTGCGCGAACGCAGCCGGCTGCGGCCCCAGCTCCTCGAGGCGCTGGGCTGGCGCTACATCCCCTTGTGGACCATCGACGTGTTCTCCGATCCCGCAAGCGTCGCCGACAAGATGGCCCGCTATCTCGGCCTGGAGGGCGAGCAGGCCACCGCGACACCACAGGAGGGTGACATGGACCCGACACGATCCGGACGGCGCAAGGCCCTCGACAAGGAGACCGCGGCGTCCCGCGCCGACGCGGCGGGCCGGCACGCCGCCGATCCCGTGCTGCCCACGCGGGCCAGCGAGGACGACCCGCGGCGGTGGGGCGACTCCGAGGGGAACCACGACCAGTGGCTGCGCGAACAGCGCCCCCCGCACTGGGGCTGAGCGGACCGCTACGGTCCGACCAGGACCAGGAAGATCCGTCCGCGCGCCGCAGCGCCGGCCAAAGCAGCCGACTCGCGCCGCGAGGCAGCGACGACGACCATGCCCGCTTCCTCCCCGGCCTCCAGCCAGGTCCCGGAGGTCCCGTTGGGGACCCAGAGCACGGGGACCCGCGAGGCAATGGTCGTGGAGTCCACCGCGCGTTCGTAGCCGTTGCCCTGGCTGAGGACCACGTCGACGAGCTGGCCGGGGGACAGCAGGCCGATGGTCTCCGGGTCGCTCGGCCGCAGAGGGACCGCCACCGTCCCGGGCTCGGTCCCGGTCAACAGCCCGGGGCCCACGAGCATGGCCGCCCCCAGTGGGGAGCCCTTGGCGGCGGGAAAGGCCAGCTGGTGCCCCGCCGCATCGGCGGGGTCGGCCAGGACATCCGGGGGCAGGGCGGCGCTGGCCAGCTGGACGACGTCGAGGGACGCCGCATCGAGCACGGCGCCGGAGGGCAGGTCCCGGGCCGCGACCACGACCGGGATCGTCTCGGCGTGCTCGGGGGCCAGTGCCGAGAGGGACACCGCCACGGCCAGGGCGGCCAACGCGGCGGCCAGGGGGCGGCGGTAGACGGCCATCACCTCACGCCAGGTGCGCCGATACCGGCGGGGGCGGTCGATGGGCCGGTGGGAGCGGCGGCGAAACTTCATACCCCCAGTGGGCCACGGCGCCGGTGCCCCGGGGGGCGGAGGCGGCGCGCCAGTGGATCCCGAGCCTCCGGCACCGCGGCGCCGGAGGCTGTGGAGGTCAGGTCAGGACCCCGCGGCGACCTTCTGGCTCGAGCTTCCCGAGGACGCCGGGGCGCCACCGGAGTTGCCGGAGGAGCTAGTGGACGAGCCGCCGGAGGCCTTGTCCGACACCGCCGGCGAACCGCTGGAGGAGCCCGTGGAGGACGCGGCCGGCGCGGTGGCGTTGGAGCTGTTGCGTGAATCGGTGCGGTAGAAGCCCGAGCCCTTGAACACCACGCCGACGCTGTTGAACTTCTTGCGCAGCGTCCCGTGGCAGACGGGGCATTCGGTGAGCGAGTCATCGCTGAACGACTGAACCGTTTCGAAGGCGTGGTCGCATTCCTTGCAGGCATAGGCGTAAGTGGGCATCGTGATCCTTCGTTGCACTGGTCTCGGCGGCGGACCGTGGTGGTCCCGCGAGGTCGTCTTGGCACTCACTGCCGCCGAGTGCCAATTCTACCTCATGGTTCCAACGCCTCGGCGGTCCAGGTGATTCCCGCGGCCGTCAGGATACCGTCGACCGGCTGGTCCAGGGGACCCACCTCGAACGTCCCGGGCGGGACCAGTTCGTGCTCGAAGACCATCGCCAACAGCACCGGCCGCCGCTGCAGCGTGCCCAGCGAGGCGATGAAGCGGTCATAGTAGCCGCCGCCCTGGCCGATCCGGCCACCGGCGGTGTCGACGGCCTGGGCCGGGACCAGCACCACGTCCACCTCCTCCATCACCGAAACGGGGTGGCGCTCGCCCACTGGTTCGTCGATCGGGGCCACCGTGGCCCGGGCCATCGGCACGCCGGGGTACCAGTCGGCCCATGACAGCCGCCGCTCCGGTTCGCAGATCGGCACCAGCACACGGTGCCCGCGGTGGTGCAACTGCTCCAGGAGCCCGCCCGTGGGGGGTTCGGCCCCGTAGGAGAGCACGCAGGTCAGGGTGCGCCCCTCGCCGTCGTCCCCCAGCCACTCGAACAGGGCTGCGGTGATGGCATCCATTTCCCGCCGTCGTCGGTCCGGGTCCAGCTGCCGGCGCAGGGTTCGGAAGTGCGTGCGGGCCGCCGCCTTTGACATGGTCTCCACCCCTCGATCGTAGGCCAGCACCGCCGACGCGCCACCCGGAGGGCAGGTGGCCGCGGGGGACCGGCCCCGGAGGGCGCGCCACCGGGCGGCGCCGTGGTCCGGTGGGGGCGCCCAGGAGGGAATATCGCCGGCGCTGCCGATAAACTGACGCCATGGAATTCGGGACCGGGTCGTGGCCGGTGACTCTGGAAAGCGGCGACCTGCTGCTGCGGCCGCTGCGGTACCGCGACAAGGCCACCTGGATGGCGCTCAAGCGGCGCAATGCCGAATGGCTGCAGCCCTGGGAGGCCTCCGCTCCCACGCCCGGGGGCCCGCTGCCGACCTACCGCGAAATGGTCTCCTCGCTGAACCGCCAGGCCCGCGCCGGCCTCACCCTGCCCTGGGTGATCGCCCTGCGCGACGGCGACCGGCGCGAACCGGTCATGGTCGGGCAGCTGACCGTCTCGGGCGTGCTCTGGGGATCGGCGCTGACCGCCTCGCTGGGCTATTGGATCGACGGCGCCCACGCCGGCCGGGGGATCACCCCGCATGCCGTGGCGCTGGCGACCGACTACTGCTTCCACGACCTGGGGCTGCACCGTATGGAGATCAACATCCGCCCCGAGAACGCCGCCAGCCTGCGGGTGGTCGACAAGCTCGGCTTCCGCGACGAGGGCGTGCGCGAACGCTTCCTGCACATCAACGGCGCCTGGAGCGACCACCGGTCCTTCGCCCTGACCGCCGAGGAGGTGCCCGGCGGCCTGCTCCAGCGCTGGCGGGCGGGCAACGCCACGCGTTGACGTGCACGTCAGCCGGGGAATCCACACGGTACTTCCGGTAGGACACACCGCCGTCAATACAGCCCGGAACACGCGCGGGCACGTAACGTCGGTGGGGTGGACATCCAAGTCGAGAGCTCAGTGGTCCTGGCGGCCATGATCGCCGTGCTGCTCGCCTTCATCGTCCCCTCCATCATCCGCCGCGGCCAGCGGCCCGCGGAGCC
>Ga0134125_10010408_pt1 | contig 10451 bp, 5 predicted proteins | sample KB31751_FD_96464 | JGI IMG/M metagenome (GOLD analysis project Ga0134125, IMG submission 96464) | Terrestrial soil microbial communities with excess Nitrogen fertilizer from Kellogg Biological Station, Michigan, USA - KB3-175-1 | ecosystem: Environmental > Terrestrial > Soil > Unclassified ... | reverse complement strand
TACTACCTGCACCTGAACGCGCGCATCCTCGGGCAGGCCGAGCAGCTCGGGCAGGAGACGCTGCTCACGATCTGCAACGTCTGCACGCTCAACCTGCGCCAGGCCGACCTCAAGCTCAAGGCCGACGCCGATCTGCGCGAGCGCGTCAACAAGAACCTCCGCGACGTGGGTGCCGCCTCGTACGAGGGCGGCGTCGAGGTGCGCCACCTGCTCTGGGAGATCGCCGAGGGCGAGGGCTACGAGAAGCTGAAGCAGATCGCCCAGAAGCCGCTCACGGGCGTCAAGATCGCCCCGTTCTACGGCTGCCAGATCCTGCGGCCGTCGAAGATGCTCGGCTTCGAGGACCCCGACCGGCCCCAGTCGCTCGAGCGCATCATCGAGGCGTGCGGCGCCGAGCCGGTCGACTACCCGTCCAAGATCAAGTGCTGCGGCTTCCCGATCGTGCTCGCGCGCGAGGAGGTGGCGCTCGGGGAGCTCATCCAGCCGCTCGCCGAGGCGAAGCAGGCCGGCGCGGACGCGATGGTGACGCCCTGCCCGCTGTGCCATCTCTCGCTCGATGCGTGGCAGGGGAAGGCGAGCCGCGAGGCGGACATGGAGTTCGACCTGCCGATCTTCCACCTCGCGCAGCTCGTCGGCGCGGCCGCCGGCCTCACGTACGACGACCTGCTCTTCAAGCGCCACGTCACGAAGACCTACCCGGCGACGGACAAGATCTACGCGGCCGGCGACTAGCGGGGTCAGGTACGGCACCCCTGCCCGTGGCAAGCGCGTAACACCTCCGTGACGCCCAGCTACGCCGCCCTCTTCCGCGCGCCGTACACGGCGCTCATGATCGCGGCACTCGGTGCGACCTTCCTCGGCTCGCTCGACGCGCTCATGGTGACGACCGCCCTGCCGTCGGCGGCGCAGGACATCGGCGGCGTCGACCTGATCGCGGTCACGGTCGGGGCCACGACCGTGGCCGTCGCGATGACCTTCCCGGTCGCGGGTGCCGTGATCGACCGGGAGGGCGTGGGGCGGTCGTTCGCGATCGCCTGCACGCTCTTCGCGCTCGCGAACGTGCTCGGCGGTCTGGCGCCCTCGATGCCGGTCGTGGCCGTGTCGCGGGCGATCCTCGGGCTCGGCGCCGGCTTCATGTTCGCCGTCCCGCTCGGGCTCTTCGCCGTCTCGCTCCCCGACGAGCTGCGGCCGCGCGCCTTCGGGATCAACGCCGCCATGTGGGGCATCTCGGCCCTGATCGGCCCCGCCCTCGGGGCGGTGCTCACCGCCACCGTCGGCTGGCGGTGGGTGTTCTGGATCAACCTCCCGCTGATCGCGTGCGTCGCGTGGTCGGCCGCGCGCGCCCTGCGCGTGGTTCACCCGCCGAAGCGCCCGGCCCGTGACGCTCCGCTCAACATCGTCGGCCCGGCCCTGCTCGGCCTGGTCGTCGCGGTGCTCCTCGCGCTCACGAAGCACTGGCTGCCGCCACTCGCCCTGGCTCCGGTGGCGCTCGTCCCGGCCGTTGCGTTCGTCCTTCACGAGCGGCGGACCTCCCAGCCTGTCTTCACGCACACCCCCAACTCGATTGCCGCCAACCTCGCAGCCTTCGGGGCCGGCGTCGCGTTCCTCGGCGCCGAGACCTACCTGCCGCTCCAGCTCCAGGTCGGGTTCGACGACGGCGTCCGCGTGGTCGGCCTCGCCCTCCTCCTCTGCACGCTGGGATGGACGACCGGGTCGATGACCGCCGCCCGCCTCGGGGCCCGGCCGCGAAACCAGATCGCGCTCGGGACCGGCCTCACCGTGGCGGCCACGTTCGTGATGGCGATCCCGGCCGGCGGGGCGGCGCTCCCGATCGCCGCCTACACGCTCTCGGGGCTTGGGATGGGGATCGCAAGCCCGGCGCTCTTCGCCGCGGTGCTGGCCGATGGCGCGAAGGGCCGCGAGGGCCAGTCCACGTCGAGCATCCCGCTCGCCCGCCAGGTCGGGTCGGGCATGGGGGCGGCGATCGCCGGGATCGTGTTCGCCGCGGCGCTGACGTCGGCCCAGGTGCACCACGCCGAGCGTGCGGGAGCCCACGTCCCCGCCGTGGTCGACGCCGCCCGCCTGACGTACCTGGGGGCGGCGGTCGTCGGGCTGCTCGGGCTGGCAGCCTGCCTGTGGCTGCGCGGCGACGCCCGCACCGCCCGGGCCGAGCACGCGATGGTCGAGCCCGAGGCGGTTACCTAGGGCGCGGTCCGGGTGGTCTGAGACACTGCCCTTGTGGGCGTGGTCGAGACCGACATCGCCGTCGACCTGCGGCGGCTCTTCGGACACCCCGAGTTCCGGCCGGGGCAGCGCGAGGCCGTCGAGGCGTTCCTCGCCGGCCGCGACGTGCTCGCCGTCATGCCGACGGGCTCGGGGAAGTCGCTCTGCTACCAGCTTCCGGCGCTGGTCGCTCCCGGCGTGACCCTCGTCGTCTCGCCGCTCATCGCGCTCATGCAGGATCAGCACGGCGCGCTGCGAAACCGCGGGATCGACGGTGCCGAGATGCTGACCTCGGCGATGTCGCCCGATGCGGTCACCGCGGCCCTCGACCGCATCCGGGCCGGCGAGGCGCGGCTCGTCTACGTCGCCCCCGAGCGGTTCACGAGCGGGCGGTTCCTGTCGGCGATCGCCGAGGCCGGCGTTGCCCGGCTGGCGGTCGACGAGGCCCACTGCCTCTCGGAGTGGGGGCACGACTTCCGCCCCGACTACCTGCGCCTGGCCGACGTCCGCGAGCGGCTGGGCTCGCCGCCCACGATGGCCCTCACCGCCACGGCCACGCCGCGGGTGGCCGCCGACATCGCCGCCGCGCTTCGCCTGCGCGACCCGGTCACGCCGAGCACCGGGTTCGACCGCCCCAACCTGACCTTCGCCGTGGTGCCGGTCGCGGGCGATCGCGACAAGCCGCGCGTCCTGACGTCGCTCCTGCACGCGCCCGACGCCCTGCCCGCCGTCGTCTACTGCGGCCGCCGGCGCACGTGCGAGGAGGTCGCCGATGCGCTCTCGGCGGGCGGGCTGCGCGCGGCGCCCTACCACGCCGGCCTCCACGGCGAGCGGCGGTCCGCGACGCTCGAGGCGTTCCTCGGCGGCGAGCTCGACGTCGTCTGCGCGACCACGGCGTTCGGGATGGGCATCGACAAGCCCGACGTCCGCTCCGTCGTGCACTGGTCGATACCGGCGTCGCCCGAGGAGTACTACCAGCAGGCGGGCCGCGCCGGCCGCGACGGGCTCCCGGCGCGCTGCACGCTGCTCTACGCGCGCCGCGACAAGGGCCTCGTCGTCCACTTCATCCAGCGCGCGCGGCTGGCGGCCGGAGACCTGGCCGGGGTCCACGCAGCAGCGGCCGCTCGCGCCGATGCCGGCGGCGTCTTTCGCCTTCGCGAGGCGGACCTGCGGATCGACGAGCCGCGGGTCGCGCTCGGCGTGCTCGAGCGGGCCGGCGCGCTCGAGCTCTTCCCGGCGCCCACGGGATCGTTCGCCGGCCGCCTCGCCGATCCGCGGCTCTCCAAGCGGCACCTGGCCGCGGCGGTCGTGGCCGGCCGCCGGGTGGAGCGGCGCCGGTGGGACCGGCTGGCGGCGATCGACGCGTACGCCACCGAAGGTGGCTGCCGGCGCGCGGCGCTCCTCGCCTACTTCTCCGGCGAGACGTCGTCCGTCCCGCCCGAGCGCTGCTGCGACGTCTGCGGAGCGGCGGTCGTCCGGCTCGCGGAGCCCGACGCGCCGGCGGCGCCGTTCCATGCGGCGGGGACGGTCGACCCCGCCACCGCCGTGCTGCGGGCGGTCGACGAGACCGGCGGGCGGGTCGGCCGAACGCGGATCGTCCAGATCCTGCGCGGGTCGCGGGGCCGCGCGCTCGTCACCGCCGGCCATGACCGGCTCGACTCGTACGGGATGCTCACGACCCTCTCCGCCGACGAGGCGCTCGCGGCGGTCGATGCGCTCATCGAGTCGGGTGCGCTCGAGCTCACGAGTGGCCCATATCCGCTCGTCCGCCGGGCGGCCGGGTCCAGGGCGGCCACGGCACGCGATGCGGAGCTCCGCGAGCAGGTGCGCGCGCTGGGGACTCCCGGCGCCGAGGACGGCGTCGCGTTCCTGGCTCGCGTCCTCGCGGCGGCCGACGACCCCGAGCTGCGCGCACTGGCTGCCGAGTCGCTCGAGCGGATCGGCGGCGATCGGGCCGCGGCGGCCCTCGCCGGGGCCTAAAGCCGCGTCAACGGTCTGCCGGTACGGTGGGGGCGGTGCTTCGCAGGCCCACATCGGTTGCGATCGAGCCTCCGGTCGTGATCGCGGCCGGAGCGCTGCTCGTCGCGGCCGTCGACATCGTCTCCGCGATGATGCCGACGCTCACCGTCCGGTACGACCTCTTTCAGGCACTGCTGCCGCTGGGCGCCTACGACGTGGCCAGGTCGCTGACGTTCGCCGCCGGCCTGGCGCTCATCTGGCTCTCCGGCGGGCTCGCGCGCCGCAAGCGGCGGGCGTGGCTCGCCACGCTGGCCGTGGTGACCTTCGCGGCCGTCGCGCACCTCGTCAAGGGGTTCGACATCGAGGCGGTGCTCGGCAGCGTCGTCCTGATCGTCGCGCTCCTGCGGCTGCGGCGGTGGTTCGACGCGCCCGGCGATCCGACCAGCCTGCGGCCGCTCCTCGCGGGCCTCGCAGTTGCGCTGGCGGCCTGGGCGGTGGTCGGATCGGCGGTGGACGACCGCATGAACCAGATCACGGACCTGGGCTTCGAGGTCGTGCTTGCTGCGGGCGCGTTCTGGGCGCTTCACCAGTGGCTGCGGGCGCACCGCGAGCCGACGGCGCAGACCGACGCCGACCACGAGCGGGCCCGGGCACTCGTCGCCGACCACGGCGCCGACAGCCTGTCCTTCTTCTCCCTGCGACGCGACCGCCGGTACATGTTCTCGCGCAGCGGGCACGCCTTCCTCGCCTACCGCGTCGTGGCCGGCTGCGCGCTCGTCGCCGGCGACCCGATCGGCGCGCCCGAGGAGGTGCCCGGCCTGGTCGCCGACTTCCGGGCGGTCTGCCGCGAGCGCGGCTGGCGCTTCGTCGTCCTGCACGCCTCCGAGCGCTGGCTCGAGCTCTACCGAGGGCACGGCTTGCGTGCCTTCCCGAGCGGCGATGAGGCGGTGCTCGACCCGCGCCGGTTCTCGCTCGAGGGCCGGGCGATCCGGAAGGTGCGCCAGTCGGTCGGCCGGCTCGAACGGGCCGGCTTCGGGTTCCGTGTCGCGGCGCCGACCGACCTGTTGGCGGCGGAACGCACGGACGTGGATGCCGTCACCCGCGAGTGGCTCGGCGGTGCCGTCGACCGCGGCTTCTCGATGGCGATGGACGACCTCCACTCCCACCCGCAGGCCCGCTTCGCGCTCGCGACCGACGCCTCCGGGCGCGTCCGCGGCTATCTCCACCTCGTGCCGTCGGGCCGCGGCTACTCGCTCTCGGCGATGCGGCGCGGCCGGGACACGCCGAACGGGCTCATGGAGTACGTGATCGTCCGGACCGCACTCTGGGCCGCGCCGGAAGGCGTGGAGGAGCTCTCGCTCAACTTCTCCGCGTTCGCCGACGTGCTGCGGGCCGACCGCGCTGCGCCGATGCGCCTGCGCCTCACCCGCGCGGTGCTGCTCCGCCTGGACCGGTTCTTCCAGCTCGAGCGGCTCTTCAGCTTCAACCGCAAGTTCCACCCGACCTGGCGGACCCGCTACATCTGCTTCGAGCGGGCCATCGACGTGCCTGTGCTGAGCCTGGCAACGCTCCACGCCGAGCGGCTGATCGGCCCTCCCGGCAGGTTCGCGGCCCGGCGCCGCTAGCGCCGGCGCCCGGCGGATACGCTCCTCGACGATGGCACCGACCGGCAGCCCCGTGGCGGCCCGGGCAGATGAGCTCGAGGCGCGAACGCGATCGTTCGTCCGCGAGCATCGCCTGCCGGGCGCCGCCGTGGGTGTCGTCCACGACGACGAGCTCGTGTGGTCGTCCGGCGCGGGTTTCGCAGACATCGCCGGTCGCCGCGCATCCGGCCCCGAGACGCTCTACCGGATCGCCTCGATCACGAAGACGTTCACCGGGACGGCCGTCATGCAGCTCCGTGACAGCGGCCGGCTGCATCTGGACGACCCCGCCGTCGCCCACCTGCCCGAGCTCCGGGCGGCGCAGAGCCCGTTCGGCGCAATCGAGACGGTCACGATCCGCCGCATGCTGAGCCACGAGTCGGGCCTGGTGGGAGATCCGCCGGGCACCGAATGGGCATCGGCGACCTACGAGGCGTCTCCGGCAGTCAACCTCGCCCGCGTGGCGGAGATCGGGACGACGGTGCCGCCGAGCACTCAGCAGAAGTACTCGAACCTGGCATACCAGCTCCTCGGCGAGATCGTCACCCGTGTGTCCGGCGTTCCGTACGGCGAGTACGTGCGGGCGCAGATCCTCGAGCCCCTGGGGATGGCGGCGACGGCGTTCGAGCCGTTGTCCGCCGAGCTCGACCCCAGGCGGGCCACCGGGTATGCGCCGCGCTGGCTCAGCGACGACCTGGTCGAGTCGGTGACCGCGCCCTTTACCGAGGCTGAAGGAGGCCTGTGGTCGTGCGTCGCCGACCTCGGCCGCTGGGTCGCGTTCCAGCTTCGCGAGGACGGTGGCCCGCGGGCCGGCGCGCAGGTGCTGGCGGGCGAGACGCTCGCCGAGATGCACCGGCCGCGCTACCTCGGGAACGAGGCGTGGACAGAGGCGTGGGGCATCGCCTGGTACGCAGTCCGGCGTGATGACGTCATCTGGGTGCAGCACTCGGGCGGCCTGCACGGCTTCCTGACGAACGTCTGCTTCGACCCCAAGGAGCGGGTCGGTGCGATCGCCCTGGTGAACGGCGGCGGCGAGGAGCCCGACAGCCTGGCGATGGATCTGGCAGGAATCGCCCGCGACGCCGTCCGCGCCGCTCCCGCACCGATCGAGCCACCGGCCCCGCTACCCGAGGCGTGGCGTGACCTGCTCGGGCTCTACACGGAGCCCGAGGCGATGATGCTGCTGCGGCTCGAGTGGCGAGACGGCAAGCTGACGTTCGTCGACGCCGACCTCCCCACCTGGCGGCCGACACTCGCGCCCGGCTCCGCCGCCGACGCCTTCGTGGTCGAGCCCGGCGTCCGCGAGGCGGGCGAGCCGTGCACGTTCGAGCGCACGGACGCCGGCCGCGTTCGGGCGGTTGTCCTCGGGCCCACCCGCCTCCGCCGGCTCGATCCGGTCGACGGCTAGGCCGCGGCGACGGCGCCGACCCGGCTCAGGCCGAGCTCGACGATGCCCGCCGACGGCGGCGCCAGCTCGATTGCCGAGCGGTCGGTGCAGAACACGATCAGCTGGCGCTCGCGGGCCACCTCGGCCAGGTAGGCCAGCGTGCGCTCGACCCGCTCGGCGTCGACGTGGGCGAAGGGATCGTCGAGGAGCACGGGCGGTGTGGCGCCGGACGGGCAGAGGAGCCGCACGAGCTCGAGCCGCTCGACCAGGTACACCTGGCGCTGCGTGCCGTGCGAGAGCACGTCGAGATCGACCACCTCGCCCAGCTCGGGCGTCTCGAGCCGCACACCGAGGTCGTCGCCGACGAACGCCGTGGCATAGCGCCCGCCGGTGAGCCGCGCGATGGGCCCCGCCAGCGCGCTTCCGAGAAGCGGCGCGATGTCGCGATAGGTCTCGTCCGCGGCTGCCTTGAGCTCGGACTCGGCGAGCCGGAGCACCGCGTCGGTGTGCTCGAGGCGCTCGACGAGCTCGGCCGCGGCCTCGAGCGCCTCGCGCAGCTCGGCGACGCGCGGGGCCGAGCGCTGTCGCTCGGCCAACTGGGCGTCGAGGCGCTCCGCGGTCATCGCCGCCCGCTCGCGTTCCGACTCGGCCGCGGCGCGCTCGGCTTCGACGGCGTCCAGATCGCGGCCCTTGGCGAGCGCGGCGTGGTCGGCGAGGCCGTTCTCGATCTCGGCCAGCCGCCGGCGAGCCTCGTCGAGCGGCTCGTCGCCCAGCACCCGCTCGAGCTCCGCGGCCTTCTCGCGCCGGGTGGACGCGGCCTGGACGAGCCGGGCGTGGCCGGCGGCGGCCGTGTCGTGGCGGCGCAAGCCCTCCTCGAGGTCGGCATCGCCGCAGCCTGACCGGGAGAGCTCTGCGCGGATGCGCTCGGAGACCTGGAGCCGCTCGCGCTCGATCTGGTCGAGCGCGGCGAGGTCGGCCCGCAGGCCCGCGTAGCTCACCTCGACGCGGTTCAGCTCGCGCTCGGCCCGATCCAGCTCGCGCTCCGCGGCGCACGCCTCGCGAAACGCCGCCAGGCGCGCCGGGACAGGCCCGTCTCCGGGAAGGATCGCGTCGAGATCGGCCGCAGCGGGCGGCCGGCGGCGGACGGCGAGCGCGAGGACGACGACCCCGGCCAGGGCGACAAGGGCAGCGACGGCCGTCTGGCCGAGTACCAGGGCCCCTGTGGCGGCGACGAGCGCGGCCGCGCCGGCGGCAAGGAGGCGCCCGCGGTCGGAGCCGCTGTGTGCCGCCGCGAGGGCGAGCGCGTCGATGTCGGCCGCCCGCGCTCCCGCACCACGGTGGGGAGACAACGCCTCGACGCGGCCTGCGAGGGCAGCCCGCTCGCGCTCCATCTCGGCCAGCCGCTGGGTGTCGAGCATGCGCTCGCCCGAGCGGCGGTCGCGCTCGGCCTCGAGGTCGACGAGCCGGTGCCGCAGCGGTCCGAGCTCGGGCGAGGGCGCGAACCCCGCATGCTCGGCCTCCTGCTCGACGACAACCTTCGCGGCCTCGACGGCACGGTGCGCCTCGGCGGCCCACTCGATCCGGCGGCGAAGCTCGCGCGCGCGCACATGTGCGGCGGCGTCGTCGAGGGCGTGCACGCGGCGCTCGGCGGCCTCTGCACCCGCCCGGGCCGAGTCGCGCTCGGCGGCCAGCTCGTTGACGGCGGCTCGTCCGGCCTCGGCCTCGGCGACGGCCTCGGCCAGGCGCGCGTGGTCTGTGCGCGCCTTCGCGAGCGGCTTGGTGGCGGCCGAGTTCAGGCCGACCAGTCGCGAGCGCTGCTCCTTCAGGGCCGCGACGGCGAGCTGCGCAGGCGAGTCGGCTGCGCCCTGACCGACCACCGCCTCGATCGCGTGGCGGACGCCGGAGGGATCGCCGATGTGAGCCAGCTCGGCCTGCTCGACGTGCCCGAGGCGAAGGTAGACGCCACGGTCGACGCCCCAGACGGTTTGCACGAGCGCATCCACGTCGCCGGCCCCGAAGTCGCGGGTGATGTCGGAACCGGAGGCCGCGTCGACCACCGCGACCCGGCCGCGATCGAAGTCCCACTCGATTCGGAGGCGGCGCCCGTCGCCGGCGACGACGTCGGCGGTGGCCGCGTACCGGCCGCCGCTCCACGGGCGGTAGCGCTCCACACGCGCCGTGTCCTCGCGCTTGCGGCGGCCGCTCCCGACCAGCCCGAACAGCGCCGCGGAGAGCGCGGTGTGGAGGGTGCTCTTGCCCGCCTCGTTCGGACCGTGGACGATCGTGAGGCCCGGACCGAAGCGGAAGTCGCGTTCGGCGAGGCGGCCGAAGCCGTGCAGGTGCACCGACTCAACGTGCACCGAGCACCTCCGCGTGGCCGTCCAGCGCGCGCAGCCCGGCGAGCACCGCCTCGCCGGCCGCCGGGTCGGAGCTTCGCAGCATCCGCCCCACGAACCGCCCTCGTACCGACCGCTCCCGGGCGATCGCCTCGAGGTCGTACGCCGGCCGGGTGCGGTCGACGAGCACGAGCTCCTCGAGGCCGTCGCCGAGCCGGTCCGACAGCGTGTCGAGGTCGACGGCGCAGCCGGGCGCGATCTCGCCCTCGAGGACGAGCCGCAGGCATGCTCCGGCCTCGCCTGCGGCTGCGGCGGCCGCGACCGCCTCGACGTCGGCCGAGCTCGCCGCCCCGGCGACCGACACCGCCCGCTCGACGTAGCGGCGGGTCGCGATCGGGATGTGGCGTGCCGTCACCCGGCCGCCGTCGATCGTGACGAGCGACGCGCCGTGGTCGCCGTGGCGCTCGCCCCAGCCGAGCGGCTCGGGGCTGCCCGGGTAGCAGAGCAGGCCGTCGTCGTAGCCGTCGTGGAAGTGCCCCAGGAGGATGCGGGCGGCGCCCGTCGCCTCGAGCTGGGCCCGCGTCACCGAGCGGTGGCGGCCCTCGTCGGCCCAGCGCTCGCCCGTGAGCGCGGCGTGGAGCGCGAGCAGATGCGTGCGGCCGTCGGCCGGGGCGACGAACCCGTCGGGAACGCCGGCCGGCGCCGTTGCCGCGCAGAACGCCGCTCCCCAGACGACGACGTCACCGGCGAGCTCGAACGGCTCGACCCGATCGGCCGTGAAGACATGCACGTTCGCGGGCCAGGCGGTGAGCTGCCAGGCCGAGCCCGCCACGTGCGGGTCGTGGTTCCCGGGGGTCACGAGCACCGGCACGGCGGCCCGCTCGAGCTCGCGTGCCAGGAACG
>Ga0134125_10010407_pt1 | contig 10452 bp, 11 predicted proteins | sample KB31751_FD_96464 | JGI IMG/M metagenome (GOLD analysis project Ga0134125, IMG submission 96464) | Terrestrial soil microbial communities with excess Nitrogen fertilizer from Kellogg Biological Station, Michigan, USA - KB3-175-1 | ecosystem: Environmental > Terrestrial > Soil > Unclassified ... | reverse complement strand
CTTCTTGCCCTCGGCGGCTGGAAACGAAAAGAGCTGGATCGTAACGTCGGTCATGGTGGCCATGGCGGGCGCGAAATCGCGCAAAGAATTGGTCTCAGCAACCGAATCCTACGCGATTCCAGCTGCTTAAGCCATGGCCGCCAGCCCGGAAAATCGCCCGTCATGCATAAGACGGGCTAGAGGTCTTCCGAGGCACCCCCAAAAGGGCGCTTCTCGCAGCATATTTCAGATCCACCCAACTCAAATATTCGAAGGATGTCTGCGGCGGAGTCGCGCGCCATTTTTCTCGCTATTCTTCGAGTCTCCTCTAACGATCCGCCCCAGTAGAACGTTTGAATATTTTCTCCATCCTTTTCAATGACAACTCGATAACTCATCTAACGCCCCCGGTTCTCATCTGCGACAAGGAACGAAAAGAGGTCGATTCTGGGGACGTAGTCCATAGCCGAAAGGCGGCAACTAGCAGAAATGGGGAGGCAAGCTGCTAACATCGTTAACCATTCTCTTCGAGCGGAGGTCTCTCGCGCTGGAGGTATAAGGCGCCCAGAACCCCAAGACCCCACCGCTCCGTGGTCCAATATATCTAGGCAATATATTGAAAAACGGAAATATGTCAAACAATGTTCAACAGATCTCTGCGACAGACCCCTGCTTTGCGGGTCGCTGTCTCTGACCTAAACAGTCCCCTAGGTATTAATACCCATGGCGGCCCCAAAAGGGACCGCTGGAACGAGACGAAGAACACTCGCTCGACGAGGTTTCGATAACAATAGAGGAACGGGGAGATCGTCCGTTTTGTTTGTCCGGCCGTGAGTCGCTCCGAACGACACAGCGGGTTTTACGGCTCCACGAGCGCGTGGACGAACTGGCGCGAGGTAAAACTCGTCGAGCAGCAGATCCGCAACGATGATAGGCGTCTTGCGGTCATAGACCTTGGAATGCCGTCTTGGCGTGGCTGTCGATGAGGGTCCGCTAATAAATCCGTCCGGCCTCTTCATGTTGCCGACGCAGTAAGTCGTCCCTGCCGCCTCGGCGCCACAGTTTGGCTCGCTTGATGGTTGCTCTTCGGAGGAGCCCAAAAGCACAGAAGCCGAGCGCGAGCAATGACCACGAGCTAGGCTCCGGCACAGCCGTAACATTTACGGTATTGTCGACCAGAGTTTCAATTAAAGTGTTTGGCATGCTATCAATAGAGAGCGAGATTGGTATACCTAGCGGATCGCTTAACCAAAGGTCGATTGTATTGTCGACGAAATTAAAGATATTTGTTGTAGGTATGTTGTTGACAACGGTCACCATAGTTCCAGTTAGCGTGCTAATCGTCTCATTGACACTAACGCTGTTATCAACCTGGTTGAGAAGCCCTGTTACCGGTTCGTTATCAATAACGATGGTCTGTGATGTAGAAGTGAGCAAGACTGCGTTCTGTGAGGATGAGGAGGCGTCTTGCAGGCCGGTCGTGATATCGATACCGTTGTCGACGCGGTCGTAAATTAGTGTTGTCGGCGAACTCTCGATGAACGTAAGAGGGTCAGTCAGGTCCGGGGAGTTGACGCTGTCGTCGACAGCACTATCGATTGTCGTTATAGGGTTGTCATTGATAGAACCGCCGACCGATGTGCCAGCCGGGCCGAGTATGTGCACGCTAATTGTGTTTTCGACCAGATTGTAGATGATGGTTGTGGGCGCACTATTGATAATGTTGATTGGCATTTCCCCAACCCTACCGTGTATCTCCCGCAAAGCGACGCTGTTGGTGACCACATTGTATATCGTCGTTACAGGAAGGTCGTAAATGAAGACGTTGATCGGCTGATAATTTGGTGTGCAGGAGACGGCCGCTTCAGTACTCACGTCCGGACATATTGCGGCTAAGGCGACGGTGCTTCGACAGACGGCTGAAAAAACGGCCACTCCGGCGACCGCTCCAAACATTGCATGCTTGGCCCGCATCGTAGTCTCCTAGTCTGTTTTCGCCATTTCTCCGTTTTGGCATACTAAGATTACGAATTCTGGTAAAAATGTCCATATTGGCGAGGCAACATGCGCTCGGCAAAACCCCGGAGCGGCCGGTGCCGCCGCTGACCGCCAGCACCAAGGGCGATTGCAATAATTTACCTGTCTATTCAATCGCTTACGTCAAAGAGCCATCGAGGATAGGTTGACAATTAACCCCGCTGCTTTCGCAGCATTATACGTTAAGCTCGCTTCATTGGACTTTAAGCTCGATACGCTGAGCTCGCCTCATTGGACTTTTGGCTCGCCTTTCCACTTTCGGCTCGATTCCCGTATCCTTTCGGGCCACTAAGAACGGCCAGTTGTCGATCGTAATTGCCCAAAAGACCTTTAGTAAGGCCCCTTCCTTACCGGTACCATAGAAAACTGTGAGCCGCTGCTTGGGGCGTGGCCCCGACCGCAGAAGTGCTCACGGACACAGAAAGGACATTAGCTATGAAAGACGTTTGCGAACTTATCGAACTGACAGAGTGCGAGCTCGACGCCGTGTCCGGCGGCAATCCCTTCAGCATTAACATCGCCGCCACACTCTCCTCAGTCACTGCCAGGGTGAGGGCCAGTTTCGACAATAGTAGCGCCGTTGCGCAACAGAACAGCGTTGACAACAGCGTCAACATCAGCGGACCGTAAGGAAAATCCCCTCCCGGCAGCTGCGGTTGCCGGGAGGGATCCTTTGCAGGAGGAAGTATCCGGCTGCGATCCTGTTCGTTGATAGAAAGAGAGGAGAGAGACGTATGGAACACTTACTTTGCGAACCTGTCGAACTGACAGAGCTTGAGCTTGACGCGGTGGCCGGGGGCGGCCCGTTTAGCATCTCTATCTGGTCCTTTGGCTCGGGCGTCTTTGTTCGCCAGACGGTCACGATTACGAGTGCACCCACCACTGTCATTCAGAATGCCGTCGACAACAGCCTTCATATTGGGATGTGAAATAACGTTTTTGGACCGGATTTAGAAGTGAGGTGAGTCCCTCTTGGAATAGCGCGGCGCCAGGAGGGATCTTGCTTGAATCGCAATTGCCAGAAAACTGTCGCGCGGACCCGGCTGGGATGCAAAAGTCATGACAGACATAGCCACCACGCCACGAACAGGCATAGCCACCACGCAACGAAATCTGTTCCGGCCGGAGTCGTTAGAGGCTCGTGGGGTAGCGTGGCAAGGCCGCGCAGTGTTGCCGCTAAGACTTCCGATCGTCTTCACGACTTTTTCTTCAGTGGCGCTCGCGGCAGCGGCGGCGGCGTTGCTGATCTTTGGCGGCTACTCTCGGCGCGTCGATATGGAAGGCGCAGTCCTCCCGACGACGGGGGTGGTCGCGATATCCGCGCCGTCACCGGGCCGCGTTGAAAGGCTTGCAGTGCAGGAAGGCGAGGCCGTTGAGAAGGGCGCCTCGCTATACACCCTGGACTTGGACACGGCCACGAAAGATGGGGGCGCGGAACAGCGGATGATGGACGCGCTAACCAGTCAGCGCGAAATACTCATACAGGAGACCCAGCGCAAAAACCGAATGACCGAGACAGCAGAAAGGCAGCTGCTTGAAAAAGTTGATACTCTAAACAGTCAACAGTCTCAGTTGCAAGAACAGATCAAAGTTCAACAAGGCTTGTTGACCAAGGTCGACAACGATTATAATCAATTCAATCAATTATTCCAACGGCACATAGTTACGCTAAACGAATTGAACAATCGCCGGCAAGAGTGGATGCAGGCGCTCGCGAGGCTGCAAGATCTCCAAAGCAGCGGCATTAAAGTTCAAGGCGACCTGGAAGGGGCGCAATACGAGCTCGAAACCACTCGACATACCAGGGCCGACGAGAACGATGCGCTGAAAAGCAAGATGCTGGAGATCGATGAAAAACTAGCAAACGCGGAGGCCCATCGCTCGATCGACATTCGTGCACCGGAAGGTGGAGTGGTCACTTCGATCGTTGCTCATGCGGGCCAGACCGTAAGCGCCGATGCGCCGATGCTAAAGATCGTGCCGCGGAATGCTTCGATGCAGGCAGTGCTTCTGGCCCCCAGCAGCGCTGTCGGCTTTATCCGCGAGGGCGGGCGTGTGTTGCTGCGTTACAGCGCCTTTCCTTATCAGAAGTTCGGCGGGTATTTGGGCACGGTAGCGGCCGTCTCGAACGCAGCGATCAGTGCGGAGGAAGCAAAGCTCTTTCTGGGCGGGGCGCCTACCAAGCAGGCGGGGCCATTTTATCGCGTTATCGTCACCCCCGACAGCCAGTTTGCTAGGGTTTATGGCGAGGAACGGAGGCTGCCTGCCAACATGCGGGTGGAGGCCTACGCGCTGCTCGATCGCCGAAAGCTCTACGAATGGATCCTCGAACCGCTTTACGAAATCGGTCGCGCTGCCCATGGGCTCTAAACGGAAAGTCATATGACGCTCGCCGACCGCATGCTGCAAGCATCGACGATTGTACTGCGCAAAACCCCGCTCGTTCTACAGACGGAGGCCGCCGAATGCGGCCTTGCCTGCCTCGCGATGATCGCGGGACGTTACGGCCACCGGGTTGACCTGCCTGCACTGCGACGGCGCCATAATGTGTCGGTCCGGGGGACCACGCTGCACGATCTGGTCGCGATAGCCTCGACGATGCGGCTCGCCACTCGGGCGGTGCGCGCCGACCTGCCGCATCTGAAGCGGCTGCACCTGCCGTGCATGCTGCATTGGGACCATAGCCACTTCGTTGTGCTCACAGCCGTCGGCAGGCGCCGCATGGTTATTCATGACCCGGCTGTCGGGCGACGATCCGTGCCGGTACAAGAAGTCAGCAAGCGGTTTACCGGCGTCGTGCTCGAAGCGTGGCCGACCGATGGTTTCGAGCGAAAGACGGAACGGGCCCGCGTCCGGATCTGGGATCTGCTTCGGCGCAGCCATGGATTTGCCGCTGCGGCGACCCAGGTCCTCGTGATGTCGTTAGTGCTGGAGGCAGTGGGCCTACTCGTCCCGATTGGCTTCCAGTTGGTCCTGGATGAGGTTGTCGTCTCGAATGACCAGGATCTGTTGACATTGATCGCGCTTGGTCTCGGACTGGTGATCGCCTTTCGCGCGCTGATCGATTTTGTGCGCAATTGGGCCATCATGGTTGCGAGCTCGAGTCTAACATTGCAATGGAAGATGAGCTTGTTTCGGCACCTGGTGCTGTTACCAGTCAGCTACTTCGAACGCCGGCATGCAGGCGATGTGGCCTCGCGCTTTATCTCGATCGACAGGATCCAGCAGACATTAAGCACCGCCTCGATCTCCCCGGTGGTTGACGGTTCGATGACGTTCATCCTGGTCGGGATGATGTGGCTTTACCAGCCGCCGCTCGCCCTATTCGCGATCGCGATGACGTGCCTCTACGCACTAATGCGCGGCTTGGCTTATCGCCTCTACCGTCGGGCCAACGAGGAAGCGGTCCTTTATGCTGCATACGAGAACTCTCATTTCCTAGAATCGCTGCGCGGGATGGCAAGCATCAAAGCGCTGGCGATTGGTGATCGGCGCCAGGGCGTCTGGAACAACTACCTTGTCGATCGGGTGGCGGCAGACTTGCGGGTGAGCAAGATCGACATGATCTTCTCAATCGTAAGCAACTTGCTGTTCGGACTGGACCGCATAGTAATCATCTACTTTGGCGCCCGCGCGGTCATGGGAGGCGCTCTCTCCGTTGGCATGATGGTGGCCTTCCTGGCTTACAAGGATCAATTCTCTGCCCGCGTCGGCAGGCTACTGGACACGCTCGTGAGATTGGGCACGCTGACGGTGCATGGCGAGCGGATAGCAGACATTGCGCTTGCAGAACCGGAGCAGAGCGATTTCAGCCAGCCCGCTGCGGCAGCGACGATCCTCAGCCGCAATGTCGGGCTCAGTGCGAGGGGGATCAGCTTCCGCTACAGTGACAACGAGCGCGAGATTGTCTCTGGTTTCAATCTCGACGTCGCGCCTGGCGAGTGCGTCGCGCTTGCCGGGGCTTCTGGGGCAGGGAAGACGACTCTCCTCAAGATCCTCGCAGGCCTGCTGCGCCCCACCGCTGGCGTAGTGCTCATTGATGATGTGCCACTGCAGGCAATCGGGTTCGACGCCTATCGCGCGCAAATTGGGTGCGTGCTACAGGACGATCGCCTGTTCGCCGGCTCGATTGCCGAGAACATTGCCTGCTTCAGCCCGTCGACCGATCCGGACCGCATCCGCGAGGTGGCGAAGCTTGCTGCCATCCACAACGAGATCTTGCACATGCCGATGGGCTACGAGACCTTGGTGGGCGATATGGGTACTTCGCTTTCGGGCGGGCAGATGCAGCGCATTGTGCTGGCGCGCGCGCTCTATCGCGCCCCGCGCATCTTGCTGCTCGATGAAGCGACTAGCCACCTCGATGAGGAGAACGAGCGGGCGATCAACACGGCTGTCCGCCTCCTCCCCATCTCTCGTGTGATCGTCGCGCATCGCCGATCCACGCTCGATATGGCCGATCGGATCGTACCGATCTGGCCGTCAACCGTCGATGGCCGGTTTAGATCCCGCCTGGAGGGGAGCGACTAACACTCCATGAGGAATGCGGTGATTTCCATGAGGGTGATTGACGAAAAAAGATTCACGCGCGAATGCATTATCCGGAGCTTGCGGACCCTTGATGACCGGCTCCGGATAGAAGGCTTTCCAACATGTGACGAGTGTCTGCAAACCGCGGAAGGTCAGGATCTCGTTGTTTATTACCTAAGGGAAGATCCATCCCAGTGGGATCAAAATAGTCAGGAGCTAATTTCCTTTAGAAAACTGCTCAGTATTGTGCCGGTGATCATTCTCTCTGATACCGTAAACCAGAATTCGTTAGCCCAAATATTCGAAAGCGGAGCCCGCGGATGTATCCCAACTGGTAACGCCGCGCCAGAACAAATAATAGAGATTATCAAGCTTGTGTGCTTAGCGAAATGATTGGCGTGCTATCAATAAAGATACCGTCCTCATCGCTTAACTGAAGTTGATTATGTTTTTTGGGCGTACTGTCGACAACATTGGTCAGAGATCCACTTATCATGCCACTCTCACCGAGGATTTTTCGGTGCTTGCGGACGCGATATTGAGGGCCATGGGGGGTCGCTAGTCTGCGTTTAGCGATACCACGCCCGTCACTCGCCCACACACGTCTACAAATGTCCTGATCATTCCAATGCGTTCGTGCGGCCAAGTCTGTCAAATCTGGTGGTTTAAGATGAGGCAGACCTCGCCCGTCCAGCCAACGCCCGAAGTTACAGTCCGGGAGAGAGTCCCGGCGCGACCGTGCCTCCGGTGCCAACGGGGGAAGGTCCTGCCGCCAAGCACAAAGGTCCAAAACTCGGCAGAGTATAGGCTCGGCACACGATTTGCGTCCGGTTTGTAACATTCAACTTCTTCATGATCCTGCCGATATGGACCTTCACGGTGCTTTCACTTAACCCAAGCTCGTACGCTATTATTTTGTTGGCTTTGCCGACCTTTAGTCGATCAAGTACGGCCAGTTCGTTGCGAGTAAATTCATTGCTCGAGCCTAACTCCGCTGTCGGAGCCTCTCCCTCGTTCTTGCGCAGAGACAAGGTGCTCAAAGGCACAAATACTCCCCCCACGCAGACAAGCCTGATAATCTCTATTATCTGTTCGAGCGTCGTATTGTCAGTTGGGATAAAACCACGGGCTCCGCTTTCGAATATTTGTGCTAACGAATTCTGGTTTACGGTATCAGAGAGAATGATCACCGGCACAATACTGAGCAGTTTTCTAAAGGAAATTAGCTCAAGTTTGTCGCACTGCGAAAGATCTTCCCTGAGGTAATAAAGAACGAGATCTTGACCTTGCGCGGTTTGCAGACATTCGTCACATGTCGGAAAGCTTTCTATCCGGAGTCGGTCATCGAGGGTTCGCAGGCACCGGATAATGCATTCGCGGGTAAATGTTTTCTCGTCAATCACCCCCATGGAAATTGCCGCGTTAATCATGGGCGTCGCTCCCTCGCGGCGGATCTAAACCAATCGTGGCGGCAGCCGCCGCGTCGCTAATCTGCCAACCGTGATCCAGCGTATCTCCTCGTATTTTTCGGGGCGAATCTTGCCTTCCCCCTTCTCAGCGCTAATCCTCCCCAATGACAAACCGCGTCCGAGGCTCGCGAAACGTCTTCCACCTCGCTGAAGATTTTACCTAAAACCAATTCGCATAGCGCCAAATGACATAGAAATCAATTGACACATTTGGGAGGATTCAGTCGGCGCTCAAAACTCCGGTCGATATCATCAGCCATGCTATCCGGCTGGATTATGTCTTCAGCCCCGGTTCGCGCGACGGCGAGTTGATCCTGTTCGAACCCAGCAACCATGTCACCCACAAAAGCAGCGGGCAACTTCGGCGCCGACTTCGGGAGAACGCTGCGCCCGCGATAGCCGCAACTCGGCACCTCCGGCGTGCTGCAAACCAGAATGGCGCCGGGCTCGACGTCCTCCCAAGGTCGGTCCGCTGAAAATAAATGCGTCAAATTCACCTCGCGCGATGAAGTCAACCCCGACCCAAGCGGCCCCACCTGCCTCGCAGAAGACTGCACAGCCGTCTGTGATTTAGATCACACTCCGTCCGCATCGCTAGCGGAAATATATTTTCTCTACCTAGTCAATGGTGGAATTACTCAAGTCAAACAGCGCTCCAATGGGATTTGTGGGCTTTCCAGTGGCAGCTCTCTAAAAGTCCGCCGCCTTTGCAGGCCGGGCACTTCCATTTTGCGTCGAGGGCAATCGGTGCAGGACGCTGCGCATCTGACGCGGACAGCCTTTCGTGTCGTGCTATCCTGTGGCATAGGAAATCACCTGGATTTGCGCGGACTTCCTGGTGGAGCTGAGGGGATTCGAACTGATGGCCATCAGACGTTGCTCCGCCTCCGATTGGGACCTATGGCGCAATAGGTCGCCGGGTCGGGCCTATTCACATTGACCCGTGCGTTCCCGGTCGTGAGCACTCACGCGCCGGAGTCCCCGCTCGGAGTTCCGGCCCAAGAAACTCGCGAAGTGGCGCACAAAGGACTGGCATTCTCTCTGAAAGAGAGCGCATGTGTCGGCGTGCGCGGCGGAGAGCGCTGCGCGACGAACCCTGACGCCCCATCGCCGTCGAGCGATCCGGGGCTCGCGTCGGTGACGGGCGAGACCGTCTCGACCGATCAAAGCAAAGGGTTCGAACATGTCCAAGACGCTTACCGATACTCAACTGCTCGCGCTCAGCGCCTCGGCGCAGCGCGATGATCGATGCTTGGCTCCGCCGCCGAAAACAAAGGGCGGCGCCTTGAAGGTGCTCGCGGCGACGGTCATCGGCGCGGGGTTGGCGCGCGAGATCCGCGCAAAGGAAACGTCACCGATATGGCGGACGGATGCTGCGACGGGCCGAACCTATACGCTTAAGCTGACGACCAAGGGAGAGGGCGCCATCGCCAAAACGGAGCCCGAGGCCAGCAGTAGCCCAAAGATTGCGGCGAAGCGGCCCGATGCGCTGGCCACCGCGAAGGCCGGCAAACGACCGCGCCCAAGTTCCCGCGCGGCTGCGGGCACCGACGCGAAAGGCTCTGAGGCAGACAATTCGGACGCCCGCTCGGAGCCCCGTGCGAACTCGAAGCTCGCCCTCCTCCTCGGCCTCCTCTCGCGCGACCGGGGCGCGACGATCGCGGAACTGACGGCGGCGACAGGATGGTTGCCGCATACAACGCGTGCGGCGTTGACGCGACTGCGTCAGCGGGGCTTCAGTCTGGAGCGACGCAAGGGCGCGGCGGGCTGCGCTTCGACCTTCCGAACCGTGCCCGATGATCGTTGCGCTCAGGGATCAGCGCAATGAGAGGTGCAGGTCCAGTTGGGGCCCTCGCGGACCAGCGGGTCTCATCGCTGCTTGCGGAGCTCGCGACCCTCGGCCTGCCTGCGCTTCGAAGCGAATGGCGGCGGCTGTTCCGGCGTGAGCCGCCGCGCTTCAGCCGCGACCAAATGATGCGGATGGTCGCTTACCGCATTCAGGAAATCGCATTCGGCGGCCTGCCGATCGCCGTCGAGCGGCGGTTGGCAAAGCTGACGGACGCCTTTGAAAGCCAGGGCCGCATCATCGTTCCGCAATCGCCCAAGGTGAAGCCAGGCGTGCGCCTTGTGAGGGAATGGCGCGGCCGGACGCATGTGGTGTCCGTCGTCGACGGCGGCTTTGAATATGGGGGCAAGACCTTTCCGTCGCTCACGGCCATAGCGGTCGAGATCACCGGCGCGCATTGGTCGGGGCCGAGGTTCTTTGGGCTCGTCCGACGTCGGGGAGCGAAGAGAGGTGGAACGGGCGACGGCGAGTCCGATGAAGTGGAACTGAGCGCCTCAGGGCGCCCTCCCGTCGCCGGTCGACCGCGAAACGCCGCGGCGGACTTGCGGCTTGCGAACACGGTCCCCTATGCCGAGGAGGACATCGTCGATG
>Ga0134125_10010404_pt1 | contig 10454 bp, 8 predicted proteins | sample KB31751_FD_96464 | JGI IMG/M metagenome (GOLD analysis project Ga0134125, IMG submission 96464) | Terrestrial soil microbial communities with excess Nitrogen fertilizer from Kellogg Biological Station, Michigan, USA - KB3-175-1 | ecosystem: Environmental > Terrestrial > Soil > Unclassified ... | reverse complement strand
GAGCGACGACATCTGCCTCATCGCGGGCGTTCCGGACGGCGTCTTCGCCGCTCAGTGCGTGAATGGCACGGAGTTCTCCCAGCACGGAATCACGCTCGGCTTCAACGGCTTCGAGGTGTCGTGGAACGGGGTCTCGAGTTCGGCGGTGCCGTCCACCTCGGGGCCGGATCCGGCGACCGTGCGGAAGTCGGTGAACCAGTCGACGGTCCCTGTGGTGGGGTGGGATTCGAACGTTCCCGTCGGCGATGTCGCCGCCGCCCGAAAGCTGTTCGCGACCGCGCCCACCGAACAGGTGAGGTACCCCCATCCGGCTCTCCTCCGCGACATCCGGCAGTCGACCGTGCGATACCTGGGCGGAGACCAGGAGCTCGTGCGGGCATGGGTCGCCGAAGACCGCGAGGGAAAGATCTGCCTGCTGCTCGATCAGAACGGCTCGGGCGCGAGCCACTGCAGCACCGTTTCTGACTTCGTCTCACGCGGGATAGCGTTCGGGATTGGCGAATTCAGCGCATCATGGAACGGTCGCGACTGGGCCAGCTCCTCGCCGAACGGATACCGACAGGGCACAAGCGCGCCAGCCGGAGCGCACTAGGTGCGAGCGGCGAGGGCGCCCTCGTAGAGCTCGCGACGGCCGAGCCCGGTAGCCTCGGCGACCTCGGTAGAGGCATCCTTCAGTCGGATGCCGTCGGCCACGAGCCGCAGCACCTGCGCCACCCCGGTGCCGAGGTCGATCTCACGAGCCGCCGCCCCCTCGACGACGACACAGATCTCACCCTTCACGCCGGCGGCCGCCCACTCGGCGAGCTCGGCGGCCGTGCCGCGCTTCACCTCCTCGAAGAGCTTGGTCAGCTCGCGCACCACGACGACCCTGCGGTCGGCACCGAACGCCGCCGCGATATCGGTGAGGCTCTCCGCCAGCCGATTCGGTGACTCGAAGAACACCATCGTGCGCTCCTCGCGCGCAAGCCCGGCCAGAGTCTTGCGCCGATCGCCGCCCTTGCGTGGCAGGAAGCCCTCGAAACAGAAACGGTCGGTCGCGAGCCCCGACACGGCGAGCGCGGTGAGCACGGCGGACGGTCCGGGCAGCGCGGTGACCCGCACCCCGGCGGTCGCTGCGGCGCTCACGAGAGAGAAACCCGGGTCGCTGATGGCCGGCATTCCTGCGTCCGTCAGCACCAGCACATCCGTGTCTCTCGCCAGCTCCACGATCTCGGTGGCCTTCGCCAGCTCGTTGTGCTCGTGCAGCGCAATCAGCCGCGGCCGGTTCTCGATGCCGAGCGCGCGCATGAGGTGGATCGTGACGCGCGTGTCCTCCGAGGCGATCACCGTCGCCGAGCCGAGCGCGTCGATCAGTCGCGCGGATGCGTCGCCGAGGTTGCCGATCGGGGTAGCCGCGAGGATGATCACGGTTCCATCCTCGCATCCGGCGATCCACCGCCCTTCGGCTCCTGGCAGGGGAATGTCGTCAATAGTGGAAGCGACACTGCCAGATCGTCAGTTGCACCGAGTCAAACGAATACACGAGGCGGTGCTCCTGAGTTATGCGCCGAGACCACGGCGAACCGTAGAGATACCTGAGCTGCTCCGGCTTGCCCATGCCCGAGGTGGGTGTGCGCCTGGCTTCCTTGATGAGGGTATTCACCCGTTTCAGAGTCGCCTTGTCGGTCGAGACCCTGTGCTGATAGTCCTCCCAGCCCTCATTCGTGAATCCGAGCGCGAGCACTAGCTGTCTTCGTCGTCGATCAGATCACGACGGGTTATACGTCCCTCACGAACCTGCTGAGCGGATGCCGCCAGCCGCGCGGCGTTGGTGGGCGAGCGAAGGAGATATGCGGTTTCGCGAAGCGCGTTGTACTCGTGGGCAGACACGAGAAACGCAGAACCGCTCTTCGAGGTGATCTCGATCTCGTCGTTGTCCTGGTTGACCGCTTCCAGAAGGCGGTACAAGTCCTTGCGCGCCGCGGTCGCAGTAATAGCCATGGAACAGTCTCCTCACGTACGGGATAACGTACGTTTCTACACTTAGCGGAGATCGCGTCCCAAGCAAGCGGTACGGGAGCGCGCTGGTTAGCATTGCCTCTGTGACCAGCGGCCCCGAGGATGAGTTCGATCAGGTTGTCGCGGGGTCGCCGTCGGGGATCGCACCGAAGGCTCCGTCCATAGAGGCCCACCACGCCCCCGCCTTCGGCGCGATCCCCGACGGCGAAGATTTCGACCGAGAACAGCCGGCCTCAGAACGGCAGGCAGTTGACCTGAGGATCGACCGGTGGTGGGGGCGGGTGCTCGCCGACCCGGTGCGCTTCCGACTCTGGTACTGGGGCGGCCCACTCGCGGTCACCCTGCTCGGCGCTGTGCTGCGATTGTGGAACCTGGGGCATCCGAGGGCGCTCGTGTTCGACGAGACCTTCTATGTGAAGGATGCGTGGAGCCTCATTCACCTCGGCTACGAGGGCAGCTGGCCCGCCGAGGCCGATGCGAGCTTCGCGAGCGGACACGTCGACATCTTCACGTCCGTGGGCGGCTACGTCGTGCATCCGCCGCTTGGCAAGTGGCTGATCGGTCTCGGCATGGCCGCGTTCGGCGGCGACAACAGCGTCGGCTGGCGGATCAGCACCGCGATCGTCGGCATCCTCGCGGTGTTCCTGATCGCGATGATCGCGCGCGAGCTGTTCAGGTCGACTCTTCTGGCCACGATCGCGGGCGGCCTGATGGCGATCGACGGCAACGCGATCGTCATGTCGCGAGTGAGCCTGCTCGACAACTTCCTGATGTTCTTTGCGCTGCTGGGTTTCTGGGCGATCCTGAAAGATCGAAAGCAGAGCGCCGGCCGCCTCGCGCTGTGGATGGCGCGGCGCACCGAGCGCGGGTTGCACACCGACTGGGGCCCCGCGCTGTGGTGGCGACCCTGGCTCATCACGGCAGGCCTCATCTTCGGCCTCGCCTCCGCGGTCAAGTGGAACGGCCTGTACTTTCTCGCCGCTTTCGCCGTGTACACGCTCGCGGTGGATGCCGTGGCCAGGCGCCGCGCCGGAATTACCCTGTGGGCGAGCGGCACGGTCTTCAAGCAGGGGCCGACGAGCTTTCTGCTCACGGTCCCGATTGCGCTCGTGACCTACCTGGTGAGCTGGACCGGCTGGTTCGTGACGGATGGCGGCTACGGCAGGCACTGGGCCGACACTGCCGGCAACGCACTCACGGGCGCCTTCGCCTGGATTCCGCACTCCCTGCAGAGCTTCTGGCATTACCAGGTGATGGCCTACGACTTCAATGTGGGGCTGCACGCGGCCCACCCCTACGCCGCAAACCCGCTCGGCTGGCTGCTCATGCTGCGGCCCACGAGCATGTACTACGTCGGTTCGAAGCTCGGCGAGAACGGCTGTGCCTCCGACCGCTGCGGCGAGGCGATCACCGACATCGCGAACCCGCTGATCTGGTGGGCCGCGGTCGCCGCGGCGGTGTATCTGCTGTACCGACTCATCCGGTTTCGCGAGTGGCGCGTCGGCCTGGTGCTGGCGGGGGTCGGCGCCGGCTACCTGCCGTGGCTGCTGTACCTGAACCGCACGGTCTTCCAGTTCTACACGATCGCCTTCGAGCCGTACCTGATCCTCGCGCTGACGATGGTGATCGGGCTCATTCTCGGGTCGCGCCACGATCCGGAGTGGCGACGGCTCAGCGGCATCCGGCTCGTGGCGATCTTCCTCGGTTTCGCCGTGCTGTTCAGCGCCTTCTGGTACCCGATGTGGACCGCCGTGCAGGAGCCGGCCTGGTTCCTCGAGCTGCACTACTGGCTGCGCAGCTGGATCTGAGCCGGAGAGCTTTGACAAGCTCAGCGGCCGCACACTGAGCATCCTGACGAAAATGGGCTGATCGGGAGTAGCATACGATCGCATTCTTTACCCGATGCATCACCCGAATCTCGCAACCATCGGACGCCCCATCCGATCATTGCCCTTACCCACTGGACTTTTCGTGCGCATTGGCACAACCGGTGGCATCGTCGCCACCCTCGCCCTGGTGTCCCTCTTTGTCTTCGGCGGCGCCCAGGCAGCTCATGCCGCCGACGTCACGCTCGAACCGTTCACTTCGAGCGGCACCACGAACACCGCTCTCCATGACTCGAGCCTCCCCGCCATCCGCGGCACGGCCGATGCGTATGCGAACATTGCGGTCACGGCACACAATCCCGAGACGGCGGATGTCAGCTACTGCGTGACCACGGCGGATCCGTCGGGCTCGTGGTCGTGCCCGAACGCCGCCGATGTTCCGTTCGGCACCACCACCTTCACCGTCACGGATGGCGCGACCACTGCCACCAGCGCGGCGATCACCGTCTACGGCGAGGATGGCCCCGCGCTGAGCTCTCCTGAGAGCGGCGCGGTCATCCCTCCGGACGCGACGTTCACGGGCAGCGGGCCCGCGCGCGGCAGCATCAGGGTGCTGAACGATCAGAACGGAACCCTGTGCACGGTCGCCGTCGTCGACGACACCGGCACCTGGAGTTGCACGCCCAGCAACGCGGTACCCGCGGGAACAACGGGCGTGCTGGTCGAAGCCTCGACGCCCGGATCTCCCTCCGACACCTTCTATACCCGCGACGGCGCGCTCGTGCCGATGACCGTCGGAGACGGATCGGGGTCTCCGACGCAGGAGTCGACGCTTCCGCCCGCGATGACCTACGCCTTCAGCCCCGCAGCCGTGACCATCACCGGCACGGGAGACCCGAACGGCGAGGGCACGAGCATCGAGGTGTACGTGGTGAACCTGGCCGCCGGTGAGGGTGGCGAGAACACCTTCACGTCGCAGCCCGGCTGCTGGGCGAGCAGCGACGAAGGCGAAGGCGGTGGCAGCGAAGGCACTACCGGCTTTGCCTTTGCCTCCGCTGCAGAGGCCGCGTCGGCGCCCACCACCCAGGTCTGCACGCTGAGCGATCTCGCCCCGGGCATCTGGAACGTCTATAGCTCGCAGATCGTGAACGGCCAGCACTCCTCGTACCAGGATGACTACTTCCGCGTGCCCGAGGCCCCCACGGTCACCGCTGCCTCCAGCGCACCCGAGAAAGTCACCCTGTCGGGAACGGGTACCACCGGTGACATCGTGAGCGCATTCGAAGACGGAACCCCCGTCTGCCAGGAGACGGTCGTGGCGGGCGCGTGGAGCTGCACTGTCTCATCCGCCCCTGGCACTCACTCCTACACGGCTTCCCAGCTCGACCAGGGCCTCGTCGTCGGGAGTCCCGAAAGCCACAGCAATCTCTACAACGCGATCTCCCCGCTCAGCGCCCCGGCCCAAGCGTCCGTCGCCGCCATTCCCGCCAAGCCGAAGAAGCCCAGTGCGACAGTCACCCCAACGGTTCCTACCCTGTTCTTCTGGGTGCTGAACGTCCTCGGCGGAGACACGCCGCTGCACGCCGGCGACGTCGTCACCCTGAGCAGCTCGGGACTTCCGGTCGGCGCCACCGTGAACTTCGAACTGCACTCGACGCCGCGACCGCTCGGCAGCATGGTCGTGCCCGCAGACGGCTCCTTCACGAGAACCATCGTCATCCCCGACGATGTCGAGCCGGGCGACCACCACATCGTCGTGACGGTCACCCCGATGGGTGAGGCGCCGTCGCCGCAGGAGGCGGCACTCCGCATCGTTCCCGCGGATGCGGCCGCCACGACCGCGGTCTCGGACACTTCCGGAGGCGCTGCGCCCCGTGCGACGAAGCACCACTCGGCCGCGACGGAGCGCAACACGCTCTCGACCCCGAGCTCCTTCACCAACGCGCTGCCGACCATCGCGACGCTGTTCGAGAACCCCGCCGTGCTCGCGGTCGCCGCGGCACTCGCGCTCGCCATCATGCTGCTCGTCGCCCTGCCGACCGAGGTCCTCGACAGCGCGGTGAGCTCGAACCTCGACCGTTTCGGTCCGCTCGTGGCGCGCGCCGGGGCCGCGGCGGAACGTGCCACGGCCTGGCTGAAGCGGGTCACCGGGGGCTCGGCAGCGTCATCCATCGTCATGATCGTGCTCTCGAGCATCATCTTCGGCTTCGCGGATCCGAACTACGGCTTCGACCTCGTCTCGCTGCGCCTGACCCTCTCGATCGTGCTCGCGCTCATCGTGGTGTACTACATCGCACCCAAGGTCAGCGGCGCGATCATCCGTCGGCGCTGGGGCGTGGGAAGCGACATCTCGATCCAGCCGACCGCACTCATCTTCGCGATCATCGGTGTCGTCATCGGTCGGTTGCTCGGGTTCTCTCCCGGCTTCCTCATCGGCCTCGCAATCGGTCTCGAGCTGGCGGCGAGCGCCGGCATCCGTCATCGTGCTCGGTCGATGGCGGTGCAGGTCGGCGTGATCGTCGGTCTGGCGCTGCTCGCGTGGCTGGGCTACTCGCTCATCGCGCTCGGTATCGGAGACGGCGAAGCCACGGTCTGGACCGGTCTCGTGCAGGATGCTCTCGCGACGGTCACGGCGGAGGGCCTCACCGGCATGCTGCTCGGCCTTTTCCCGCTCACCTTCTTCGAGGGCAAAGACGTCTGGGAGCACTCCAAGTGGCTCTGGGCATCGCTCTTCCTCGTCACGGCAACCGCGTTCGCCTTGCTCGTGCTGCCCACCGCGATCGCACCGCAGCAGATCGCGCAGAGCCTGCCGGTGTGGCTGCTCGTGCTCGGCTGCTTCACGGCGCTCGCCCTCTCGCTCTGGCTCTACCTCAGGCTCACCGCGAAACCCGAAGCGGAGCCCGTCGCAGACGAGCGGGAGAGGGTCGACGCCTAGGCGATGTCGCTGTGTTACCGTCCGTGGCGACACAGAGCCTTCCGCGTGCCGCGCTCGGGTAGCGTGAACGCATGGCAGATCCAGACAGCGCCACCCCAGAGCGCCAGAGCCCCGACCGCCCCGGTACCAGCCGCACCAGTACCAGTCGCACCGACCGGGAGTGGGGATTCCGCACCCGCTCCATCCACGCGGGCAACGTCCCCGACGCGGTGACCGGCGCGCGGGCGCTGCCGATCTACCAGACCACCGCCTTCGTCTTCGACGACACCGCGGATGCCGCAGCCAGGTTCGCCCTGCAGAAGTACGGCAACATCTATTCCAGGGTTGCGAACCCGACCGTGGCCGCGTTCGAGGAGCGCGTCGCGAGTCTCGAGGGCGGACTCGGTGCCGTGGCGACCTCGAGCGGCCTGTCTGCGCAATACCTCACCTTCGCGTCGCTCGTGGGTTCGGGCGACCACATCGTCGCATCCGCGGGTCTCTATGGTGGCTCGGTCACCCAACTCGACGTGACGCTGCGCCGCTTCGGTGTGGAGACGACCTTCGTGCCCGGCACCGACCCGGCCGACTACGCGGCGGCGATCACCGACAAGACCAAGCTGATCTTCGCCGAGTCGATCTCCAATCCCTCCGGCGACATCGCCGACCTCGAGGGTCTCGCCGAGGTCGCGCACGCCGCGGGCCTTCCGCTCATCATCGACTCGACCTTCGCGACGCCGTACCTCAACCGGCCGATGGAGTGGGGTGCCGACGTGGTCATCCACTCCGCCACGAAATTCCTCGGTGGCCACGGCACCACGATGGGCGGTGTCGTCGTCGAGAGCGGCCGCTTCCCCTGGCACAGCGAGAAGTTCCCGCTCTTCGACGTGCCCGTGCACACCTATGGCAACCTCAACTGGTCGGGTAACTTCGGCGAATACGCGTTCCTCACGCGGCTGCGCGCCGAGCAGCTGCGCGACATCGGCCCCGTGCTCGCACCGCACTCGGCCTTCCTGCTCGCACAGGGTGTCGAGACCCTCCCGTTCCGCATGGAAGCGCATGTCACGAACGCCCGCATCGTCGCCGAGTGGCTCGAGGCCGACCCGCGCATCGAGTTCGTCAACTGGGCCGGCCTGCCCTCGCACGCACACTTCGAGCGGGCCAAGCGCTACCTGCCGAAGGGTCCGGGCTCGATCTTCAGCTTCGGCGTGAAGGGTGGTCGCGACGCCGGCCGCATCTTCATCGAGTCGGTGAACCTGGCCAGCCACCTCGCCAACGTGGGAGACGCGAAGACGCTCGTCATCCATCCGGCCTCGACCACCCACGGCCAGCTCACGGAGCAGCAGCTCGTCGACGCGGGCGTGCTGCCCGGCCTCGTGCGCATCAGCGTGGGCATCGAAGACCCCGAAGACATCATCTACGACCTCGACCAGGCGTTGGCCGCGGCCACGGGAGGCAAATGATGAGTACAGAGACTGTGACCTCGCAACTGGCCAACGGCCTGAGCTGCGAACTGCCCGCCGATTCGCCCCTCGCGAAGCTGCTGAAGTCGCAGCGCACCTGGGTGGGCCCGAGCGCCAAGGAGCGACTGAAACTCCTGCAGGGCGCCACGTCGGTGGCCATCGTCGGCGCATCGCCGAACTCGGCTCGCGCGAGCTACTTCGTGGGCACCTACCTGCTGCAGTCGAGCAACTACCGGGTGTACTTCGTCAACCCGAACGCCGACGAGATCCTGGGCCACAAGACCTACCCCGACCTCGCCTCCCTGCCGGAGGTGCCCGACATCGTCGACGTGTTCCGCAAGGGCAGCGACATCCCCTCGGTCATCGACGACGTCGTGGCCATCGGCGCGCCGACGATCTGGGTGCAGCTCGGCATCTGGAACCAGGATGCGGCGATCTACGGAGAGAGCAAGGGCCTCAACGTCGTCATGGACCGCTGCATCAAGATCGAGCACGCGCGCTTCAACGGCGGGCTGTATCTGCTCGGCTTCGACACCGGCGTGATCTCCGCCCGCAAGACCGCGCGCTGACCATGACGACCGTCGCCCCGCTCATCACGTCCCCCGTGGTGTCGACCCAGTGGCTCGCCGACCACCTCGGCTCCGAGAAGCTCGTCGTGCTCGACGCGACGGTGCACGTGGTGTCTGCACCGCATCACGGTCACGTCAGCGGACACGAACAGTTCATTCTCACGGGCCACATTCCGGATGCCCGCTTCGCCGACCTCCTCGAGGTCTTCTCCGATCCCGAGGGCGAATTTCCGTTCACGAAGCCGGACCAGGCTCGCTTTGAAGCGGCAGCGGCATCCGTGGGCATCGACAACGACACCACCGTGATCGTCTACGACTCGGCGTTCGGCCAGTGGGCATCACGCATCTGGTGGCTGTTCCGCTCCTGGGGGTACGACCGGGTCGCGGTGCTCGACGGCGGCTACACGAAGTGGGTCGCCGAGGGGCGCGACACCGAGATCGGCCACCGCGAGATCGCCGAGACCCGCTTCGTCGCGACGGCCCGACCCGAGCTCTGGGTCGACCGCGAGTACGTCGAGGCGGTGGCTGCGGGCACGGTGGACGCCGCGCTCGTCTGCGGACTCTCGCCGAAGGAGTTCAGCGGCGAGGTGTCGAGCCGCCCGCGCGCCGGGCACATTCCGGGCAGCGTCAGCGTTCCCGCCGGGCACCTCGTCGACCGCGTTTCGAACGCCCTGCTGAGCGAAGCGGCTCTGCGCGAGAAGTTCGCGCCCGTGCTCGAGGGCAAACGAATCGTGGCCTACTGCGCCGGCGGCATCACGGCTTCCGCCGTCGCTCTGGCGCTCACCCTTCTCGGGCATCGCAACGTCGCGGTCTACGACGGCTCGCTCAACGAGTGGGCGGCGGACCCGCGATTGGAGCTCGTGCTCGGCGCCTAACCGCTCTCTTCGAGCGCGCGTGCGAGGTCCGCGGGCGCCGTGAGCGGCAGCCTGCACACGAAGTCGCGGCAGAGGTAGGCGGTCGGCACCGAGCCGAGCGCGGTGCGAGCCTGCAGCAGGTCGAAGCCGGCGTTCGCGAAGTCCGCGGCAGCGGCATCCGTCAACCGCAGCGAGACGCTGCCGCCGCGATACCAGCGACGAGCCACGGATGCCATGGCCGAGTCGCCGTCACCGCCCACGACCACGAGCTGGCCGGCCGGCGCGGTGAGCGCGGACGCGAGGCCGAGCGTCGCACCGAACGCGATCGGCTGCGTCACGGCGAGCGGCGCGAACTGCCGCACGGCGGCGGTCGAGGCCTCGAGGTATCGCGCCTCGCCGGTGAGGAGGTAGAGGCGGTGAGCCGCGGCGGCCATGGCGCTTACACCGGATGGATAGGCGCCCTCCGAGGGGTCGGCGTCGATCGCGAGACCCTGCTGCGTGAGCACCGGGTCGGCTCCGCCGGGCACCGCGAACGGCAGCGGCGCGTCGGCTGCCACCGCCGCTCCGAGAGTCGCGTCGACGAATTCCCGCCCGGCGATGGCGTACCGCACCTCCCCCGTGATTTCGCCCAAATGCAGGAGAGCTCGCGCCAGCATCCCGTAGTCCTCGAGCGTCGCCCTTGCGGCAGAGGGCCTGTCGCCGACGGAGGCCCGGATGAGAGTCGGCAACTCCTGCATTTGGTAAGCAGGAGCAGCAGAGGCAGCACCGGGAGCTTCGGAGTCGGCAGAGGTGCTCCCGGTCGAATGGTCGGCGATGGATGCGACGAGGTGGTG
>Ga0134125_10010403_pt1 | contig 10455 bp, 4 predicted proteins | sample KB31751_FD_96464 | JGI IMG/M metagenome (GOLD analysis project Ga0134125, IMG submission 96464) | Terrestrial soil microbial communities with excess Nitrogen fertilizer from Kellogg Biological Station, Michigan, USA - KB3-175-1 | ecosystem: Environmental > Terrestrial > Soil > Unclassified ... | reverse complement strand
TTCAGGAGTTGATCGAGCACAATGTCTCAGCCTCCCGCGTACGACCAAGGGTCCGCGACGAACCGCGATCTCGATCCGCACCATACTCTGCCCGCCCCCGGCGGCCGCGATGCGACAGTGACTGACCCCGCACATCTATTGCCGGCATGGTCGAAGCAGGCCCAGCCGAAGGGAAGCTGGCTGCGCAAAATCATCCTGTTGCTGATCATCCTCGGCGCCATCGGATTTGCCTGGTGGCGTATCTATGAAAATAACGCCGAAACCGCCAAGACCAACGACAAAGCGGCGCAGGCCGCCAACCGGCCGACACCGGTTCAGGTCTCGGCCGTTCAGCAGAAAACCGTTCCCGTATATCTCACCGCGCTCGGCACCGTAACCGCGTACAACACCGTTACCCTGCACAGCCGGGTCGACGGACAACTGCTGAAGGTCAACTTCCAGGAAGGCCAGACCGTAAAAGAGGGTCAGTTGCTGTTGCAGATCGATCCCCGGCCGTACCAGGCGGCCGTCGATCAGGCGGTCGGGACACTGACCAAGGACGAAGCCAACCTGAAGAACATGGACGCCGAGGCCCAGCGCTACACGGCGCTTTACCAGGCAGGCGTCGTCAGCAAGGAATCGCAGCAATCGCAGATTTCAAACGCCGGGCAGGCTGCCGGCTCCATCAAAGCCGACAATGCTGCGATCGAAGCCGCCAAGGTGAATCTCTCTTACACCAGCATTTATTCGCCTATCAGCGGCGTGGTTGGCTTGCGCGCGGTCGATCCGGGCAACATCGTCCATGCGTCGGACTCTACCGGCCTGGTCGTCATCACGCAGGTCCATCCGATTGCCATCATCTTCACGCTTCCCGAAGACCAGCTCCCGCAGGTGCAGCAGGCAATGCGCGGCGGCAAGAAGCTGGTCGTCGAAGCCTACGACCGCAACGACGCGCACAAGATTGCCGCCGGGACACTGCTGACCATCGACAACCAGATCGACACCACGACCGGCACAGCCAAGCTGAAAGCGGTGTTCGAGAACAGCGACGGTTCGCTCTTTCCGAACCAGTTCGTCAATGTGCGCCTGATTACCGAGGAACGCAACGACGCCATCGTCGTGCCAACCGCTGCGATTCAGAGCGGAACGCAGGGCAACTTCGTTTTCGTAGTCCACGACGGCCCCGGAACCGCAGCGGCGGGTGCTGGTGGCGGCGGGAAACACAGGGGTGGTGGCGCGGGGGCTGCGGCCGGGGCTAAACCGACGACAGACGGAAGTGCGAAAGATGGCGGTAAGGGCAAGGGAGACGGCGGCGAAGCCCCGCAGGGCCCACCGAAGCACGTTAACGCGGTGAACGTGACGGTCGACTTTACGCAAGGCTCGAATTCCATCCTTTCACCGGGTACGGTGAAAGCCGGTGATCCGGTTGTGGTCGATGGGCAGGAGAAGCTGACCGACGGCTCGAACGTTAGCGTGACGCAGGCCCGGCAACCCGGTGGCAAGGGAAGCGGCGCCGGAGCCGGCTCGGCAACAACCGAAGGTTCACCAGCGTCGAATACACCTGGAAACAGCGCGCCGGCTGCGGGAGGCACCCATCCATGAGCCCGTCACGGCCATTTATCCTGCGGCCGGTGGCCACCTCGCTTTTGATGGTGGCCATTTTGCTTGCGGGCTTTGTCGGCTACCTGCAGTTGCCCGTATCGGCGCTGCCGCAGGTGGATTATCCGATCATCCAGGTGCAGACCTTCTATCCCGGTGCGTCGCCGGAGGTGATGGCAAGCTCGGTGACGGGTCCGCTGGAGCGGCAGTTCGGCCAGATTCCCGGTCTGACGCAGATGACCTCCAGCTCATCGGGCGGCGGCTCGATCATTACCCTCGAGTTCAACCTCAATGAGTCCATCGACATTGCGCAGCAGGATGTGCAGGCGGCGATCAATGCGGGTTACTCGTTTCTGCCGAAAGACCTGCCCAACCCTCCTATCTACTCCAAGGTGAACCCGGCCGACGCGCCGATCATGACCTTGGCGCTGACGTCGAACACGATGGAACTGTCGAAGGTGGAAGATCTCGCCGACACGATTCTGGCGCAGAAGATCTCCCAGCTTTCGGGTGTCGGACTGGTTTCTATCGCCGGCGGACAGAAACCGGCCGTCCGCATCCAGGCCAACCCGATGGCGTTGGCGGGCTACGGGCTTTCGCTGGAAGACATTCGTTCCGCACTGGGCACGGCCAACGTCGATCAGGCCAAGGGCAACCTGAACGGATCGCGACAGTCGTACACCATCGGGGCCAACGATCAACTGCTCTCCAGTTCGGACTACAAGAACGTCATCATCGCGTACCGCAATGGATCTCCGGTGCGGTTGTCGGACGTGGCGAACGCTGTCGATTCCGCGGAAAATTTATATCAGGCTGCGTGGATGGGAACGTCTGCGAAGCCGGCACAGAAGGTCGACGGGAAAGAAGAGCCGGCGCGCAACATGGTGTTGAAGCCGGCGATCATTGTCAACATCCAGCGCCAACCCGGCGCCAACATCATCGGCGTGGTCGACGAAGTGCAGGCGCTGCTGCCGAAGTTGAAACAGTCGCTGCCCGCGGCCGTGGAACTACAGGTGCTCACTGACCGCACCAACACCATCCGGGCTTCGGTAGCGGATGTGAAGTTTGAGTTGTGCCTTACCATCGCGCTGGTCGTGATGGTCATTTTCCTGTTCCTGCGGTCCATTCGCGCCACCATCATTCCGGCGGTCGCCGTACCGTTGTCGATCGTCGGCACGTTCGGCATCATGTACCTGCTGGGCTACTCGCTCAACAACCTCAGTTTGATGGCGTTGACGATCTCAACCGGGTTCGTGGTCGATGACGCGATCGTGATGATCGAAAACATCGATCGTTATCTGGAAATGGGCGACACGCCCCTGGATGCCGCGCTCAAGGGATCCGAGCAAATCGGCTTCACGATTCTTTCGTTGACCGTTTCGCTGATTGCGGTGCTGATCCCGCTTTTGTTCATGGGCGATATCGTGGGCCGGCTATTCCGCGAATTTGCGGTGACGCTGGCGGTCACGATTCTGGTCTCGGCTGTCGTCTCGCTGACATTGACGCCGATGATGTCGGCCAAGCTGCTGAAGCACAAACCCAAGTCCGAGCAGAATGCCTTTTATCGCAAATCGGAAGAGTGGTTCGAATACGTCATCGCGAAGTATGGCGTGGGCGTGCGGTGGGTACTGGCGCACCAGACACTGACTCTGCTGATTACGGCAGCGACGTTCGTCCTGACTCTCGTTCTGTACATCGTTGTGCCCAAGGGCTTCTTCCCGGTGCAGGATACCGGGGTGTTGCTTGCGATAACGGAAGCCGATCAGAGCGTTTCATTCGATGCGATGAGCACGCGGCAGCAAAACCTTGCCCGCAAGATTCTCGAAGACCCGGACGTCGATTCGGTCAGCTCGTTTATCGGGATCGACGCACAGAACGAGACGCTCAACTCGGGCGAGATTCAGATCAATCTCAAGGACAAAGAAAAGCGGTCCAAAACCGCGCAGGAAATCATCCAGCGGCTTCAGCCGAACGTGAACAAGGTGGATGGTATTCAAACGTACCTTCAGCCGCTACAGGACCTGACCGTCGAAGACCGGGTTTCGCGGACGCAATATCAGTATTCCGTGGAAGATGCGAGTTCCGCGGAACTGGCGACGGCCACGGATACCCTTGTCAGGGAGTTCAAGAAACTGCCTGAGATAACCGACGTGGCAAGCGATCAACAACTGCAGGGCCTGCAGGCGGAACTGGTGATCGACCGCGATACAGCTTCCCGGCTTGGCATAACCCCGCAGAACATCGACGACACGCTCGACGACGCTTTCGGCCAGCGTCAGGTTTCGACCATCTTTACCCAGTTGAACCAGTACCACGTGGTGATGGAGGTCGCGCCGAGCTTCCAGCGCAATGTGACTTCGCTGGATCACATTTACGTGAAGAGTTCGAATGGCACGCAGGTTCCGCTCAGCACATTTACGCACTTCATCCCGCAGCACGTGTCACTGTCGATCAATCATCAGGGGCAGTTTCCCTCGACGACCATCAGCTTCAACCTTGCTCCGGGTAAATCGATCGGCGACGCCGTGGATGCGATCGATAAGACGGTGAAAGAGCTGAACATGCCGGTCAGCGTGAATGGCTCGTTCCAGGGTGCGGCCGCGGCCTTCGAGGCGTCGTTGACCAATGAGCCGCTGCTGATTCTCGCGGCGCTCATTACGGTGTACATCGTGCTCGGCGTACTGTACGAAAGTTACATTCACCCCGTCACGATTCTGTCGACGCTGCCGTCTGCCGGTGTCGGAGCGATTCTGGCGCTGATGCTGTTCCATATCGATCTTTCGGTGATTGCGCTTATAGGCATCATTCTTCTCATCGGTATCGTCAAGAAGAACGCCATCATGATGATCGACTTCGCGCTCGAAGCCGAACGTGAGCAGGGCATGGAGCCGGAAGAAGCGATCTACCAGGCTTGTCTGCTGCGTTTCCGGCCGATCATGATGACGACGATGGCCGCGCTGCTCGGCGGCGTTCCGTTGGCGCTGGGCTCGGGCACAGGGTCGGAGTTGCGCCGTCCGCTCGGTATCACCATCGTCGGTGGACTAATTGTGTCGCAGGTCTTGACGCTGTTTACGACGCCGGTTGTATACCTGTTCTTCGACCGTATTGGACGGAAGTATCTGTATTCTGCTGAAGCGGATGAAGAGCTTTACGAGCGCACCCACGGCGGCAAACACGGTCCGGGAAACCACGACCCGATGCCGGCGCCAGGAGATTGAGGAGACCCATGTCGCGAATGGAAAGAAGGCGGGTTGTCCATCCCCTCGCGCGCATCGCGAACCACAGGTTCGTGCGCAACGCGGCGGTTTTACTGTTCGCTGTGTGCAGCGTCATGTTCTGCCACAGTATCCATGCGCAGGATCTCGAATGCTCTCTGGGCAAAATTACCGAGCATGTGCCGCCGCTTTATTCCGGTGGCGGAGTGCAGGGCGAGGTCGACGTGCTGGCGACGTTTGCGCCGGACGGCCATGTGTCGGGCAACAAGGTCATCAGTGGACCTCAGGCCCTGCGCTTCGACGCTCAGGCCTACCTCAACGGCTGGCGGGCCGGGCCGTCGTCAACTCCACGGCAGTGTGTCATCCGCATTAAATTTTCTTTCGACGGCTCGCAGGCCTGCACGAGAAGGCGAAATATTACCGTGCAACCTGAACGCGTGAACCAAACAGAAGTAATCCTCCACCTGAGCTGCGACGGCTTTTGATTGACCGACTTAACCGGCTGACCGATAGATGAGCTTCGAGAACCCCCAACCCGGCGACCACACTCCCACCGACGCTCCGCGCCCCGGCGACGAGCAGCGTCTGCGCGAAGGCGGTGGACCGAACGATCGCGAGGGCGACCGTGCGCCTCAGGGTGGCGAAAAGCCGGGGGACGCGAAGAAGCAGGAACGCCAGCCATTAGCTTCGGGCGTCAATGCCGTCCATTTCTCGGCGCCGTTCATCAAGCGGCCGGTGGCGACCTTCCTGCTCAGTGCCGCGATCATCATGGCCGGCGCGGTTGCCTACAGGTTGTTGCCCGTCGCGTCTCTGCCGGAAGTTGAGTTTCCGGTAATTTCGGTAGGCGCGTCGCTGCCCGGCGCCGATCCGGAAACGATGGCCTCGGCCGTTGCCACGCCGCTGGAACGTCAGTTCTCCCGCATCGCCGGTATCAACGAGATGACGTCCGGGTCTTCCAGCGGCGGCACGCATATCACGATGCAATTCGATCTCGACCGCGACGTGAACGGCGCCGCGCGCGATGTGCAGGCGGCGATCAACGCGGCCCGCGCGCAGCTTCCTGCCAACCTGCCGTCGAACCCGAGCTATCGCAAGATCAATCCCTCCGACGCGCCGATCCTGATCATGGCGCTGACGTCGAATACCGCTCCGGTCCCGGAGATGTATGACATCTCGGACCCCATCCTGGCGCAGAAGATTGCGCAGGTCGAAGGCGTCGGGCAGACCTTCACGGGCGGCTCCGCAAAGCCGGCGGTGCGCGTCGAAACCAACCCGAACCTGCTGGCTGCCACCGGGATTGGGCTGGAAGCGGTGCGCTCCGCCCTGGCCGGCGTCAATGTCCTGCAGCCGACGGGCTATCTTAACGGCTACGGCTCGGACACCCAACGCTGGGCCATCGACACGACGGACCAGCTTTTCGGCGCCGCAGCTTACGCTCCGCTTATCATCGCTACGGACAAGGGCCCCGTCTCGAATGCGCAGGCTGCAACGGGCCTGCCGGCGGCTTCGGCTTCCGGAGCCAACGTCGCCGGTGCATCCACGACCAGTACATCCAAAGCGCCTTCCGGTACCGGCACCAATTCTTCCTCGTCGACCGCGGCCGCCGTATCGAACTTCGCCAACACAAGGGTCACCACGACGGGGGCGGCCAATGCCCACGGGATTGTGCGTTTGCAGGACGTCGCCAGGGTCTACGACGGTGTCGAAGACATACATACCGGCGGTCTTTTCAATGGCACGCCCGCGATCCTGATCGTGGTGTTCAAGTCTCCCGGCGCCAATGTCATCAGCACCGTCGACAATGTGCTTAAGATCCTGCCGCAGTTGCAGGCATCCATTCCACCGTCGATCAAATTGCAGGTTGTGCTGGACAGGACCGCGACCATTCGCGCCTCGGTCTCCGACGCGCGCCGCAATCTCATCATCTCCATCCTGCTGGTGATTCTCGTCGTTTTCGCTTTCCTGCGCGAGACCCGGTCGACGCTCATCCCCTCCGTTTCGGTGCCGCTCTCGCTGATGGGCACGTTCGGTGTGATGTACCTGATGGGTTTCACGCTCGACAATCTCTCGCTGATGGCGCTGACCATCTCCACGGGATTCGTCGTCGATGACGCTATCGTCGTAATAGAGAACATTACGCGACATCTGGAAAGCGGCCTCAGTCCTTTCGAAGCGGCGATGAAGGGTTCGCGCGAGATCGGGTTCACCGTGCTCTCGATGTCCACTTCGCTGGTAGCGGTATTTATCCCCATCCTCATGATGGGCGGCATTGTCGGACGTCTGTTCCGTGAGTTCGCAGTCACGCTGTCGGTGGCGATCGGCGTTTCGCTGGTGGTCTCGCTGACCACCACGCCGATGCTCGCGGCCAAGTTCCTGAAGGCTTACGACAGGGTAAATAAAGGGTGGTTCTATCGCATGGGCGAGCGCCACCTCGCGCGTGTTACGGCCGAGTATGAGCGTGCCCTGCGCTGGGTGCTCAAGCATCAGATCACGATGCTGCTGGTGTTTGCGGTCACCTTCGTTCTAAATATTTATCTCTTCCTCATCGTTCCCAAGGGCTTCTTTCCCGAGCAGGATACGGGGCGCCTGAGCGGAAGCATCCAGGGTCAGCAGGACATCAGCTTCACGGACATGAAGCAAAAAATGTCGCAGGTCGTCTCCATCGTGGAGAAGGACCCCGGGATCCAGAATGCACTCAGTTTCCTGGGGGGCGGCGGGCCCGGCGGCGGTTCCTCCAACTCTGCCAGCATGTTCCTTACGCTCAAGCCGGATGCACAACGGCATCCCGGGTTCTTCAGCCGTTCGCCCAAAGTGGATCTGACGGCGAACGGCATTATCAACCGGCTGCGTCCGCAGTTGTCGCACATCCCGGGTCTCAAGGTCTATCTCCAGTCATCGCAGGAGCTCAGGATCGGCGGCCGCTCCTCGGCCACGCAGTATCAGTACGCGCTCACCGCGGACTCCGTAGCGGAGTTGAACGAGTGGTCGCCGAAGCTGACCGATGCCATGCAGAACATCCCCGAAATAAAAGACGTCGCGACCGACCAGCAGGACAAGGGCCTGCGCGCCCAACTGGTCATCGACCGGGACACGGCATCGCGCCTCGGCGTCAGTGCTCTGGCCATCGACTCCACGCTGTCCGACGCCTTTGGCCAGCGCCAGGTCTCGACCACCTACCGTCCGCTGAACCAGTATCACGTCGTCATGGAGGTGGATCAGCCGTATCAGCAGGACCTCAACCAACTGAGCAAGATTTTTGTGAAGTCCAACACCGGCGCTGAGGTCCCGCTTTCGGCCATCACGCATGTGGAAACGCTGCACATCCCGCTCTCGGTAAACCACCAGGGACAGGTGCCCGCGGCGACCATTTCGTACAACCTGGCGCCCGGTGTTTCGCTTTCGCAAGCCGCAACCGCGATTGAAAATGTCCGCGCCAAAATCGGCATGCCATCCACCATCCACGGTGGTTTCCAGGGTACGGCGCAGGCTCAGCAGGATTCTCTCAAGACCATACCGCTGCTGGTCCTGCTGGCAGTCGTCACGGTCTACATCGTGCTCGGCATTCTGTATGAAAGCTTCATTCATCCTTTCACCATTCTTTCGACACTTCCCTCCGCAGGCGTCGGTGCGTTCCTTGCTTTGCTGATTTTCAAGATGGACCTTTCGGTCATCGCGATGATCGGCGTCCTGTTGCTGATCGGTATCGTTAAGAAAAACGCCATCATGATGATCGACTTCGCGCTGGTTGCAGAACGCGAGCAAGGCAAGTCGCCTGAGGAAGCCATCTACCAGGCTTGTATGCTGCGCTTCCGGCCCATCATGATGACGACCATGGCGGCGCTGCTCGGCGGCTTACCGCTGGCTTTGGGCACCGGAACCGGATCAGAACTGCGTCGGCCCCTGGGCATCACGATCGTCGGCGGTCTGCTCGTCTCGCAATGCCTGACTCTTTTTACGACACCGGTCGTTTATCTCTTCTTCGATCATCTCCGCCTGGCGATGCCACGCTTCCGCGCCTGGGCACGCCGTCAGGCCGGCTTTGCGCCCCGCCGCCCCCGAACAGACGATGGCATGATGCCCGCTCACGGCGATTGAGATGGCGCCGGTCGCGCACGGACCCGGAGGCTACACCCGCATTTCCGTCAAACACGTCTAATCTCATAGCGATGACCAAGTTCCGCTCAATCCGTCTCTTTGTCCCTATCGCTTTACTCGCCGCGTCCGCTCATGCCCAGATGCACCACGTGGAAGCGCCTGAAAATGTAACCCGTTCGATCGGTGTGTATGAATGGACGGGCGACCTTGCCAAGCCTGTCGCGGCGCGCTTGATTCCGGTGTCTCTATTTATCGATGGCGCCTTCCAGGACGGCGGCGCCTACTACGCCCGGCCAGTACCGCTGGCGCTCGACGGCGGCAACATTTATTTCCTTGAAAAGGCGGGAGTGCCGCAGGGCACTATCACTCTGGATTACGCTCGTCATCTGCAAGCGCCTGCAGGTGCCGCCGATGACAGCAGTGCTTTCGGCTGGTTCGGTTACGGCACGTTCGCCACCATGCCGGCGCCGCGTAAAACTCCGGCGCTGCATGCCTCGGCCAATCCTCCGGTGATCGTTTCCAGTAAAGATGACGACCGCCCCACGTTCGTCCGCCGCGATACCGACGAAAGCAAGACGGCAGGTGCGCCGGACACAGATGACGAAAAAAAGCCCAAAAAGACGGCGGCCCCTGCGGCGTCTGTGACACCGCCGGCGACCGACGACGACCCTGACCGGCCGCATTTTTCCAAGGCTCCAGCCAGCACGAAGCCCGATCAGACGCCTGCAACCACTAGTCCTTCGGGGACCAATCCTTCCTCCACACCCACAACCACCCAGACCGGCGATAGCTCGACGGTCCCACCCGCACCGAAGGACCCCGACGACGACAAGGACCGCCCAACCCTGCGGCATCGCGACCCGAAACAGGCCGATGCCGACCGCAAGGCGCGCGCACACGGCAGCGTTTCGGCGATGCCGGGCTCATTGAACGACGATCCTGACCGTCCGAATATGCGGCGCGGAAAGACGGCTGGTATCGGCGGCGATCCCGCACCGCAACTGAACGGGATGCCGAAAGACCTGCACCAGATGATCGTCGTGTCCGACGCAACGAACCGCGAGCCGCATCCGTTTGCTCGCGAGTGGGCCTCGCCGACTGAGCGCGCCGAAGTGCTGGCGAAACTCGAGACCATCGCGCAGACTCAAATTGCTGCGTACGTGCAGCGCAACGCTGCCCCGGCACCCACACCCACTGCTCCCACGAAACCCAGACCAGGAACAGCAGCCGCACGCACGCATCGCGCGGTCGCGGCCAAGCCTGCGCCCGCGCCCCCCGCCGCGGCGCTTTCGGGCGAAGAGTTGCAGGGCTACATGCTCAGTTATGGTGGGCTACCAACGTTTGTGTACACCGCTCTCAGTGCGCCGGGCGAGGAGGCATCTGGCGTTACCGGCGCCGAGCGCTACGTTACGGTGGTCGCGCAGCAACTGCCCAGCGGAGAGCTGCAGGTCGCGTTTTCTTCGGTCACCGATGCCGCGCATCTCGACCGCACGCCCTGGTTCCGGCTGGTTGACGCTGTCGATCCCGACGCCAGCCATCGCGCCAGCCTGTTGTTCGAACTGCGGGG
>Ga0134125_10010399_pt1 | contig 10457 bp, 7 predicted proteins | sample KB31751_FD_96464 | JGI IMG/M metagenome (GOLD analysis project Ga0134125, IMG submission 96464) | Terrestrial soil microbial communities with excess Nitrogen fertilizer from Kellogg Biological Station, Michigan, USA - KB3-175-1 | ecosystem: Environmental > Terrestrial > Soil > Unclassified ... | reverse complement strand
CTCCGCGTCTGCGTGGTGAAAATTGTTTTTAATGCCCACCTTTCTCCAGGTCTGCCGCGGCGGAATCTATAGCATCTGCGTAATCCTGCAACGCCTTTGCTACGCGGACGATTTCTTTGTTTGCTTCCTCATATCGCTTATCTTCAATACCCTCGCGCACGCCGGGAAGGGTCTTTGCGCCGTAGCCGGTGTAAAAGCCCGGCGCATAGATCAGGTGCTTAAACCACGGACGTCGCGGCAGGCCGTCAGGGTTTGTCAGCTTGCGTTCCGCCTGGAGCAATATGGCGTTGAGAGCCTGCAATTGCTGCGAACCGCCGGCGCCGTTGAATGATTTAAGAGCTTTGGAGTAACGCTGCGAACTGCGATCAAGCGCGTTCTGCGCGTTATCGAGCGGGGCAAAGTTCAGGAATGGCGGGACTTCTTCCTTCGGCGGAGCCACGGTCGGCCGGCGCGGATCGGAAACGGCGCTGTAAACGCCATCGTCTATGTCCTGGTTGCGATCATGAATTTGTTCCTGCTTGTCCTTCAGCAGCTTCTTGAGTTCATCACTGTATTTGTGGATGGTATCGGCAAAATCGGCGAAATCGTAAGGCAGGACATCGGCGTCGGCAAAGCGCAGCACCATGGTTCCCACGGTTTGTGAGAGCGCCCGACCGTAGATGAAGTCCTTGTCGGAAAAATGGGTAAACCAGTAGAAGTCATCGTAGATGGAGTGATAAATGCCTCCATCATCCTCGCCGCCAAACCCGACGTTGAGCGAAGCGATGCCAAGATGATCGATAAACGTGGTGTAGTCGCTGCCGGAACCAAGCGCGCCAATACGAAGATCAGGGCGAGTGCGCGCGTCCTTGCGGTCTTCCGGACGGCCCATGGTGAGGCGGGCGGCCTGGTTGCGCTTCCACACGGATATATTCTTCTCCGGATCGGTGATATCCCGGGCCACGGTGTTGACGAATTTCTCCAGCGAGTGCGAACCTTCCACGCCTAAAAATCCGCGGCCGTTACCGTCTGTATTGATGTAGAGGGCGGCGTGCTGCTTGAGTTCGTCGCCGTGGTACTCGGCCCATTCCGTGGAGCCGAGCAGCATGGGCTCTTCGCCATCCCACGCGCAATAAACGATGGTGCGTTTGGGCTTCCAGCCCTGCTTGAGCAGTTCGCCCAGTGCGCGTGCTTCTTCAAGCAGCGCAATCTGGCCGGAGATGGGATCTTCCGCGCCGTTCACCCAGCCATCATGGTGATTGCCGCGCACAATCCATTGATCAGGCGATTCCGATCCGGGAATCTTGAAGACCACGTCATACACGGGCTTGATGTCCCAGTTGAACGCAACTTTCAGATGGACTTTCGCTGGACCGGGACCAACGTGATAGGTAAGAGGAAGCGCGCCGCGAAAACTTTCCGGGGCTACGGGGCCTTTCAGCGCGGCCAGAAGCGGCTTGGCGTCGCCATAAGAAATCGGGAGCGTTGGGATTTTTGTAAGAGTGGTGATGTCTTTGAGCGCCAGGCGCTTTACGTCCCCCTTGGAGCCAACTCCGGGCGTGGTGGGATCGCCAGGGTATGTAGGCATGTCCATGACGCTGCCGCGCTGCACGCCGTTTTCATTGCGCATGGGGCCGTCAGGAAAGACGTCACCCTCGAAGTAGCCGTCGTCGCGGGGATCTGAATAAATGATGCAGCCGATGGCGCCGTGCTCGGCGGCAATCTTGGGCTTGATGCCGCGCCATGAGTTGCCATAGCGCGCAATCACGATTGCGCCTTTCACCGAAACTCCGAGTCGGTCGAGTTCTTCATAGTCGTGCTGAAGCCCGTAATTCACGTAAACCAGTTTGCCGGTCACGTCGCCATCAATGGAGTACGCGTTATAGGTGGGCAGCTGTTCGCTCTGCTGGTTCGACGTGGGATCGCCAGGGACGGGAGGCTCTTGCAACTTGGCGGTGTAACGGGTTGGCTCCGTCAATTCGAGCACGCGCTCTTTGGGAGTGGGAAAGAGTACATCGAATTGCTCAATCTGCGCGTCGAGCCCCCAGGACTTGAATTGCGAGAGGATCCATTCGGCATTTTGCTTGTCATAGGGCGAGCCAACGTGGTGTGGACGCGCGCTGAGCCGCTGCATGGAATCGCGCATGATTTTAGGATCAGGGATGGCGCGAAACTTGTTCTCCCAGTCACGCTCCGTGTGGGACGTGGCGGAGGTAAAGCCAAAGAGTGTGTCGTCGTCAAAATTGGCGGCGGAAAGAGGCATCAAGGCGATCAGGCAGATAAGTGCGGTAAACAGAACTCGGCGCATGGAAGGGCTCCTAGGAGTGAGAACGGAAATTGTATATGAGGCGGGGTGCAAGGCGAACATTCACGCGGTACCGGCAAAGAAATTTGCCGCAGATTTACGCAGATAGACGCAGATCAACTTCTGAGTATTCTGGGATTCGGAATATCAATTCAAGCACCTTACACTCTGGAATAATCCGGCCGCCAGTTGGTGATGGCCTTCTTAATGTCAGAGCGGCTGAGTTTTTCATCGACCGCGCGCTGGAAAAGAGCGGGAAGTTCCGCGTCCGAGGCGAAGCGCAGTCCAACGGTCTGAGAATCCGAGAGTTCGCCGATACGCAAGCGCAAAGGTTCCGGCAGGACAGCGGCGAGGCGAATGCGCTCTTCTGTACGAATAACACGGTCCTGAAGGTGAGTGGCCCAACTGCGGAGCCGACCGGCGAGCACGAACAAGGCCACGGATACCAACAGGAGCCATGCTCCGCCGATTCCCGGATGACGAAACAGGAGATAACCGACGACGAAAATATTGATCAGCAGGATGGGCAGAACAAAAAAGTGAAAAGGCGGGTCGAACTTGGCATGGTTTGCGAATGACTGCGGTTTATTGGACATGGTCCTCCTGTGGCATAACAAGTGTACCGAAGTAGATGATGCACGCGGGACGGCGATGCAGAAAAGAAGCAGCGACGAGCAGGCTTACAGCCGGCAACCTCTGGAGGTTTTGTTCCTTTGCGGGCAAAAAAAGCGGCCAAGCGTGGAAACTTGACCGCTGAAAGAGCCCGTAAATTATCGTGCCGCTGCAGAACCGGTTACCTGCAAAACCATCTGCGTTCCACTATCTAATTTGACGTTGCGGCTGGCCGAACTGATGACCGAGCCTTGAGCGCTGCCGGCACTTGCCGTGTTCAAAGCTATCCCTTGCATTCCCACCACGCCACGGGTTGTGGAGTTGATTGCGCCATTGGCTGCAACGCCAGTCGCCTGATTCACCGATCCATTCACGGCGCCCGCCGCTGAACTGGTCACCGATCCGGCTGTGTTATTTACAGTATTGGCAGCAGAGCCAAGCGTTGAGTTGACCGGAGTGCCTCCGCCGGCGATGGGAGCAATGCCTCCGCCGCTGCGTCCACCACCCATGGAACTGCCTGTGCCACTGCCCATTCCCGATCCCATATTTCCGGTGTCCTCTGCGGCGGCAGAAAGCGAGCCTTGCACCGGAGCCGCAATAGCCTGAATAACGCCGGTGAACGCCATTTCCTGCCCGCCCTTTAAGACCGCTTTATCAAAAGCTATGCCCAGCTTGGACTCGCCGTTCTCTTTAGTCTTGGCTTGCGCCTCAGTTACGTGCCCCACAAGTTTTGTCCCTTTGTGCAGCACTACCTGATTAGAGCTTCTTACGTCTTGCGTCAGCTTGGCCGTGACTTCGTCACCGGGCTTTGCTTTTTTGGCATCGATGGATTTTGCCAGTTCAGCTTGCAGGGCGGTCCCGCTGCTTAAGGCTCCGGAAGCGCCATTCACTCCCGCTGCGCTGTTGTTGCCGGCGGCTGCGGAACCTTTATTTGTTCCGTTTGTCTGGTTCGATTGTGAAACGTTGCCGTTTGCCGCGCTATTCACACTGGTTGATGCGGCTGGCGTCTGCGCGCTTTGGCTCGCATTTGCTCCAGCGTTCGCCTGACCGGGCGTAACGGAAGCGCTGCCGGACGCCGAACCGCCCGCCGAGGTCTGCGCAGTTGCGCCTGTCACGGCCAAACCTGCCGCAATAGCGGCTATACAAAATGTTCTCATGTTCAATGTTTTCCTCTCTGCGTAATCTTAAAGTCTGAATCCCTGGGTCTGGACAATACGAGCCTAAAGATCCGGGTCTGGATTCGCATTGGCAAATCCAGCCGCGAAGAATCGCTTACCCTGTCAACATTCTGATGCAAATCGCGCCGAAACCGTCTACTCTGGATTTTAAGATCAATAGATTCAAAGAGTTAGATCAGGTCTGCTTTTCAGCGCCTCCGCTTTTTTCTCCGGTAGTTGCGCGGTGCTTCTTTGGTCATTTCTGGCCGCTCCGCTGCGCTGCGCGGCGATCTCCACCCCGCCACGCGAAGCGCTCGCTGTCGGGGACCCCGGGGCCTGCGGCGCAAGGAAGAGACTTTTTCTTTAGCTTCTTACCGCAGGCATGCCTGCTCCACCCTTTGAATGGACAATTTTTGGTAGACGAGGGTGCGTTTTTGTCTTGACCTTTAAGGCGAACAAATGGTAAATTGAGGGATTCGCTCCAGAGCGAGAAAGTAGTGTGTTGGACGATCTTTGAAATAACAAACAGGCAAAAAGAAGCCGTGGTAATTGGCTCGCCTAAAGTGACGCTCACCACTGATTCACACTGAGAACACCAATAAAACCAAACGGGGTGGAGCAGGCGCTGAGGGTTTTCAGGACTGCTTGGAGGATCGGCGCCCTGAAGAGTAGCAGAGCAGATCCTTCGCCTTCGCATGCAGAGCATGGTCCGGATGAAACATAGTGTGCTCGGCTTCAGGATGGCACGTTCAGGGAGGATAGCGATTCGTGATTCGGAACATTCCCACCATAAAATCTCTTTGCGTCGTGACATTTTTTATCAGTGTCATTGCTATTCATCATGATGAGATATTTGGGCAAATCCCTCTTGGTAATGAGCAAAATACCCCCGAAAAGCGGGTGAGAAATGGTTTCGACCGTTCGGTGACCGTTCGGTCGAATGCGTTTTCCTCCTTTGTTTGCAACAAAAGCCGTATCCCCCGGGTGGGCTATGTAGAGGAAAATCAGCTTTTAGCTCTTAGCCATTAGTTCTTAGCTAAACCCAAAAACAACCCAGAACCTCTCAAGTCCGCGCCAATCAATAGCTAATACGTCAACTCTACGCCGATCTGGGATGATTTGGGATGACCCCTCTGAAGTCTACGCCAATCTGGGATGACCGGGGAGGGGGTATGGGGCTTCGCCGACATCGCACGTCATCGCCGGAATCGGGAGAAGCAAGAGCTTACCGCTGATTGACACGGATGACATGATCGGGACATCGGGTGATCGGGACATCTGGTGATCTGGTGATCGGGACATCGGGTGATCGGAGAGGCAAACCCCTACTGCGGAGACGAGGCAAGCCGAAATCGGAAAAAGACGAACCCTTACCACTGATTACCACGGATGACATTGGCGAATATCGGGTGATCTGGTAATCGGATGATCAGAAGGCAAAAGCGCACCGCGGAGTCGCTGAGACGCGGAGGCAAGCCGAAATGAGCTAATAGACTTTTTTACACGGTTCGTCATCTAAGCAGAGTAGCTACTCCGGGCCCTGGTGATAATCTCTAAACAAGGGGAAGCGTTTGAACACACAAGAAAAAGTCTTGATCGTGGAAGACGAAGAGAATGAACGCTCGGGCCTGGCTGAGCTCGTCTCCGCATGGGGCTACCGAACCGATACAGCAAAAGACGGCCTGGAAGGGCTGGAAAAAGTAGCCACATGGTCTCCTGGCATTGTTGTGACGGACTTCAAGATGCCTCGGATGGACGGAATGGAGCTATTGCAGCGCCTTTCCGACCAGCCGCAGCAGATCGCCGTGGTGCTGCTGACGGCCCAGGGCAGCATTGATGTTGCCGTGGATGCCATGAAGGCCGGCGCGTATGACTTTATCCAGAAACCCGTGGATCCAGCGCGGCTCAAGCAGATTTTGCAGAATGCTTCCCGCCAGCGCGGCACGTCGGTAGAGCTGGAAGTCACGAAAAAGAAGCTGCGCGATACCGGCATCTTTGGCCAGATGGTGGGATCGTCGCGCGCCATGCAGGAGATTTTTCACCTGGTTGAGATGGTTGCGCCCAGCACGGCGTCCGTGCTGATCACCGGAGAAAGCGGCACCGGCAAAGAGATGGTTGCGCGCACCATCCATGATTTAAGCCCGCGCAAGAACAAGCCATTTGTCGCGATCAACTGCTCCGCCATTCCGGAAACGCTGATCGAAAGCGAAATCTTTGGCCATGAGAAAGGCGCGTTTACGGGCGCCATGGAGCGCCGCGCAGGCTGCTTTGAACTGGCTGAAGAAGGCACACTGCTGCTGGATGAAATCGGCGAGATGCCCGCTGCAACGCAAGCCAAGCTGTTGCGCGTGCTGGAAGACCGCAAGCTTCGCCGGCTGGGCAGCAAGGTTGAGACGCCCGTGGATGTGCGCGTGCTGGCGGCGACCAATAAAGTTCCGGAAGAGGCCGTCGCGAAGGGCGAACTGCGGGGCGATCTTTATTACCGCCTAAATGTTTTCAATATCCACCTGCCGCCCTTGCGCGACCACAAAGATGATATTCCGCAGTTGGTGGACGCATTGCTCGCCGACATGAATGCCAAGCATGGCCGCAAAGTGGCGGGCGTGGCGGACCATGTTTTGCAAATGTTCCAGAACCATAACTGGCCGGGTAATGTGCGCGAACTCCGCAATACCATGGAGCGTGGCGTAATTGTTTGTGACGGGTCACTGCTGGACCAGCGCCATCTGCCCCCGAACTTTGGCAACATGGGCGTCCGTGTTGCGGCCAGCGATGGCGAAGGAATCCGGCTGGAAGTGGGGACCACGGTGGGCGAAGCGGAAAAAATGCTCATCCTGAAAACGCTAGCGGCCAACAACAACAATAAGACACGCGCCGCGGAAGTTCTGGGGATCAGCTTGAAGACGCTGCACAATAAACTTAAGGAATATGGAAACGCCTCAGCCGCAGCCAATGAAGGCGCCGGCTGAAAGACCCTTTGCATTTGCCGTGACGATAGCTGAAGATGGCAAATGAAACATTGCAAGTTCACGCATTAAGAAGCAACTGATGCCTGCCTTGAGCCTGAAAACCAAGCTGGTTTTTGCCATCACCGCCATGGTGGCGGCGATTGTGGCTACCCTTGCGACGCTTTACATCTCTGAAGTGGTCCATCAGCGTATTCATGAGGTTTACACGGTAGCGGACGTCATCAAGCTGCACGTATTCGCCGTATCGAAACCGGCCTTGGGCGTAGACCTGAGCAGCTCCAAGATTGACCTGAACGATCCCAAACAGGTTGAAGCAGCGGTGCAGGAGTTGCTGCAATACGATACCGGCATCACCGCCCTGCTGGAATCCGTGACCGGCGATTCACCCAGTATTCTTGATGTGAGCATTGTGGATGTAGATGGTCTGGCGCTGTTGCACACCAACCCGGCGCTGCAGGGGACCATTGTTCCGGCGCGCGAGGATTTCAGCACGGTGTTGCAAAGCGGTATCCGGCAGCAACTTAAGCTGATTTACGGTCCGGCGCGGGCCTATGACGTCCGGTTGCCTTTGATCCATACGGCGACGGGCAAGCCGTTTGGCGAAGTGCGGGTCGGCGTTTATACCGCGTTCCTGAAGCAGGAGATCCAGCCGCAAATCCGCCGTGCGCTGGTTTTTTCCGGCACGGCAATCCTACTCAGCATGATTCTGGCTGCGGGGCTTTCCAACCTCGCGCTGCGGCCACTGGCAGCCATCAGCCGCCGGCTGGATCTGATCAGCTCCGGCAAAGCCGATCTGGCGGCGACTCCGCAAAAGCGTTCCGATGAATACGGCAGGGTCTCGACCAAAATCGAACGGCTAGGCCGGCAGATGCGCGACGTGAAAGAGGTCTTCTCCGCCCTGAAGGAAAATCTGGACCAGATGATGGCCAATCTGCAGGATGGCGTAATGCTGTTTACCAGCGACTCGAATGCGGTGCTGGTGAGCGCTTCCGCGGAACGGTTCATCGGCAAGGCACGCGGAGAGATGCTGGGCCGCCAGCCGGAGGAGATTTTCTCGCGCGAATCGATTCTGGGGCGCAAGATCCTGGACGCGTTTGCTTCGCGCGAGGCCGTAGGGCAGGAAGATATTGAAGACGCGCAGGGGCGGCACATACAGATTTCACTCGATTTCATTGAGGAGCACGGCGAACGCATTGGCGCGCTGCTGACGTTGCGCGATGCCGAGTCCGTCCATCGAATCGAAGATGAGATTGAGCTTTCACGGCGGCTCTCCGCCATTGGCCGGCTCACATCCGGCGTGGCGCACGAAGTAAAAAATCCCATCAACGCCATTGTGGTACACCTGGAAGTGCTGCGGCAGAAGATGAAGGAAATCGATCCGGACACGCGCCGCCACGTGGACGTGATCAGCAGTGAAATCCAGCGCCTGGATCGCGTGGTGCAAACGCTGGTGGACTTCACGCGCCCGGTGGAGCTGCGCCTGAATGACATGGATATGCGCAAGCTGGTGGAAGACGTCGTGAGCCTGGCATCGCCGGCGGCGGAAAAGCATAACGTGCTGATAGAACGCGAGACAGCCCAGGATGCGCTGCCCGTGCGCATTGATGCCGATCTGGTGAAGCAGGCGCTGTTGAACATCGTGCTCAACGGCGTTCAGGCCATGCCCGATGGAGGAACTCTGCGCCTGACATTGAAACGCGATGCCGATAATGCTCTGATCGGCATTCGCGATCAGGGAGTAGGCATTCCGGAGAATATCCGCGATAAGATTTTTAATCTATACTTCACTACAAAGATGGGCGGAAGCGGGATTGGCCTGGCCATGGCGTATCGCGTGGTGCAGATGCACCATGGATCGGTGGAGTTTACCTCGATCATCGATCATGGGACCACGTTTTACCTGCGCTTCCCGCTGGCAGAGGCCGCCGCTAACGGAGATGTGCCCGTAGTAGCGAAAGAGGATTCAGTCAGCAAGGCATGAAAACACTTCGTCTAAATCCGGCAGTCGCTGGCCTGTTATTGCTCGCGCTAATTTCATCAGGCTGCCAGCATAAGAAGCCAGTGCTGGTAATGCCGCAGCAGCCGCCTCCGACGGCAACTCCGCAAGCTACGCCCACGCCCGCCGAGGCTGAAGCGCAACCCGCACAGCAGCAGCCAGAAGCGCAACCAGCAGCAACTCCGGCTGAGCAGCCCCAAGAAAAGACGGCGGAAAAGACTAAGCCGAAACACGCGCGACATGCGGCAGCGAAGAAGCCGGGCGAGAAGCCTGAAGTCGCGCACAACAATACGCCCAGGAAAATCATTCCGGCAGAGCCCGCGCCCACACCACAGGAAGGCCAGATTTCTCCCGGCCCAACGCCCGCTGGCGGAAACAGCCAGACTTCGACTGATCAGCTTCTCCAAAGCGCGGAAGCGAACCTGAACGGGATCACGCGGACGCTATCAAAAGATGAGGAAGCGATGCGGGCGCAGATCAGGGAGTTCATCAAGCAGAGCCGTACCGCCACCACGGAAAACGATCCGGCGCGCGCACACACACTGGCAGTGAAGGCGCGCCTGCTATCCGATGAACTGGTCAAGCAGCGATAGTTTCTCGTGGCAAATAGGAGCAATTGTCGCTATTCAAGAGCAGTTCGCTAGCTTCATGAGCACTCGCTATTCATGGGGCGTTCTCTATCAGATCAGCATGTAGCTATTTTCAGATCAAAGATGGTACTTGGCCATTCCTGCGTGGCCGGCGCTTTCTGCTCCTGTTATCCTTCCGCGCATGAGTCTTTCAGTTTGCATTATCACGCTCAATGAAGAAGCGAATATCGGCCGCACGCTGAAGAGCGTGAAAGACATTGCCGACGAGATTGTTATCGTCGATTCAGGCAGCACGGACGCAACCGTTAGCCTGGCGAAATCATTCGGGGCAAAGGTGTTCGTGGAGCCGTGGAAAGGTTTCGCGCGACAGAAAAACTCGGCCCTGGAGAAAACGACGTGCGACTGGATCCTCTCGCTGGACGCCGACGAAGAAGTAAGCCCGGAACTGGCGACAAGCATTAAGGCGCTGCTGGCGTCAGGTACGCCGCAGTTTGCGGGATACACGATGAACCGCCGTAATCTGTATTTCGGCAAGTGGATCAAGCGGAGCGGTTATTATCCTGACCCCAAACTGCGGCTGATCAAGCGCGGCGCAGCGACCTTTGAACTGCGTGACGTGCATGAAGACATGAAGATGGCAGGCGAACTGGGCCATGTGAAGGGCGACATGATCCACCATGCGTATCCGACGCTGGAAAGTTTTATCGAGCATGCAAACCGGTATTCGTCATTGGGCGCGGACATGGTGGCGCGGGAGCGCAGGGTTGGGTTCAGCGTGGTGAATATAGTTTTGCGTCCACTGGTGCGGTTCATCTGGGCATATTTCTTTCGCGGGGGATTTCTGGATGG
>Ga0134125_10010398_pt1 | contig 10458 bp, 10 predicted proteins | sample KB31751_FD_96464 | JGI IMG/M metagenome (GOLD analysis project Ga0134125, IMG submission 96464) | Terrestrial soil microbial communities with excess Nitrogen fertilizer from Kellogg Biological Station, Michigan, USA - KB3-175-1 | ecosystem: Environmental > Terrestrial > Soil > Unclassified ... | reverse complement strand
GCATGATCACGGGGATCGAGCGGAATACCTTGTTGTGCTTGATCAGCGAGCACGTCTGGTAGCCGTCGAGGCGCGGCATCATGATGTCCACGAACACGATGTCGGGTTGGTGATCGGCGATCTTGGCAAGCGCATCGAAGCCATCGATCGCCGTGAAGACCTCGCACCCCTCTTTGGCGAGGAGCGTCTCGGCCGTGCGGCGGATCGTCTTGCTATCGTCGATCACCAGGACCTTGAGGCCCTGGAGCTTCGTGTTGCTGCCGGTCACGGTCAGACAACTCCTTCAACTTGACTTGAGGCTGGACCACTTCGGCGATCATCGGGCGGGCCGGAGACTACACGCAATGCCCGGCAGTTCGCCATCGACCCCTCCGCCTCCCGAACGAGGCGCAGCGGGTTTTAACATATCGGCCCACCCCGTGCCATGCTGCGCACGTCACGTTTTCATCATCTATTTGGCACAAAGTCGGCTGCGCCGCTTTGTGCAAGCCACCCCTTGCACCAGGGCCGAGGCGCATGGATGCGCCGAGTAAATCGCTCCCGGCGATTTGCGCGGCCAGCCGTGTGACCGGATTCACATCCGCGGCCCAGGGGCGGCCTGGGCCGCTCATTGATGCGCTTTCGCACATCGCCAGTCGCCGGGGGCGCTGGCATTATGTTCCCTATGCCGAAGCCAGTCCGCCTCGGGGTCGTGATGGACCCCATCGCTGCCATCCACTACGCCAAGGATTCGACGCTGGCCATGCTGCTCGCGGCCCAGGCGCGGGGCTGGACGCTCTTTTACATGGAACAGCGCGACCTCTCCCTGCGGGACGGCGTCGCCCGCGCCCGGCTGCGCCCGCTCACGGTCAAGGCCGATCCGGCCCGCTGGTTCGAGCTCGGCGAGGCACGCGTGGAATCGCTGGGGGATCTCGACTGCATCCTCATGCGCAAGGACCCGCCCTTCGATACCGAGTACATCTACACGACCTACGTGCTCGAGAGAGCCGAGGAGCAGGGTGCGCTCATCGTCAATCGCCCTCAGGGCCTGCGCGACATCAACGAAAAGGTCTACACGGCCTGGTTCCCGCAGTGCTGCGCGCCGACGCTCATCACCCGGGACATGGCGGACATGGAAGCCTTCCTGCGCGAGCACGGCAAGATCGTCTGCAAGCCGCTCGACGGGATGGGGGGCCGATCGATCTTCGTGCTGGAGGCGCACGACAAGAACATGAGCGTGGTGTTCGAGACGCTCACCGATTACGGCCGGCGCTTCGCCATCACGCAGCGTTACCTGCCGGAAATCGTCTCTTCCGGCGACTCGCGGGTGCTCCTCGTTGATGGCGAGCCGGTGCCCTACGCGCTGGCGCGCATCCCGCAGGCGCACGATAACCGCGGCAACCTCGCTGCTGGGGCACGCGGCGTGGGCCGGCCGCTCGAGGAGCGCGACCGTTGGCTCGCAGGGCAGATCGGGCCGGCGCTCGCGGCCAAGGGCATGCTCTTCGTCGGGCTCGATGTGATCGGCGGATTCGTCACGGAAATCAACGTCACGAGCCCCACCGGCATCCGTGAGCTCGAGAAGCAGTTCCACATCGACATCGCAGGCCAGCTCATGGCCGCCATCGAGCGGCGGCTGGCGGCCGAGTAGCGGCCGATGGCAAGACGCGCATTGATGCTGCGGGAAGGCAGAGCCCCGGTCTGGGATCGGCTGCTCGCAATGCTCTTCTTCGTGGCGCTGCTGCACGGCGTCGTCATCCTCGGCCTCACGTTCAAGTCCCCTATCGCCGGCAACGACAGCGCCCCTGGCCTGCAGGTGCTGCTGGTCTCCGACGAGGTGCCGGCAGCGGACCGCAACGATCACGCCACCTACCTCGCCCAGCGCACGCAGCTCGGCTCCGGCAACACCCGCGAGGACGTCACGCCGCGCAATCCCGCACAGGCTCCGCTCCTGCCGGAGCAGCCGGGGACCCCCGAAGGCAGGGCGCTCTCCGCGGACGGTGAGGCCCCCGGGTCACAGGATCGGCGCGTCCTCACCACATCCGCCTGGAGCACCGTCGTTCGCTACATGACCGACGAAGGCACCGCCGGCAGCGGCGCGGAGGAGCCCATGCTCCTCGATCAGCAGAACTCCGATCGCGACGGTCCCGATGATCAGGGACCGGTGCAGCTGCGCGGGCCAAAGCGCGATGAGCTCTGGGTCACTCCGGATACACGCGCCTCGGTCGTCGCGCCCTACCTAGTCTCCTGGCGCGCCAAAGTGGAGCGGATCGGTACCCTGAACTTCCCGGCCGCGGCGCAGCGCGACGGCAGCAGGGCGAGCCCGGTCATCGAAGTGGCCATCAATGCGGATGGCCGGCTCGATCGCGCCGCCATCCGCCGCACGAGCGGCGATCCGGAGCTCGACCAGGCCGCGCTCACCATCCTCAAGCTCGCCAGTCCCTTCGACCCCTTCCCGCCTGAGCTGGCGCACCGCTATCGTGTGCTGCACTTCGTCTACGAGTGGCAGTTCGTCGGCGGCAGGCTCGCGACGGGGACGCTCACGACGGCGCCGTGACTGCTTTCCTTGAGCCGGCGGCGCTCCATCCCCATACTTGGGGCTCATGAGCGAGCCCGAGCACAGCAGCGAGAGCGCGACCGCCGGCGGCGAATCGCTCGCCGATGAGGCAGAGGGCTCGAGCCTGACGAACCACCTGCTGATCGCCATGCCCTCGCTCATCGATCCCAACTTCGCTCAGACCGTGGCGCTCATCTGCGAGCACACCGACAAAGGCGCGCTCGGCATCGTTCTCAACAAGCCGCTACCCATGCGCCTGTTGGATGTCCTCACGCAAATGAAGCTCGAGCCTTCCACGGAGCACATCGCCGATCAGCCCGTGCTGCGAGGCGGTCCCGTCTCCGCCGACCGGGGCTTCGTCCTCCATCGGCCGGGCGGCCAGTGGGACCACACGCACAAGGTGTCGGAGACCATCCAGGTCACCACCTCACGCGACGTATTGGCCGCGATGGCACGCGGCGAGGGCCCGACCGATGCTTTCATCGCGCTCGGCTACGCCGGTTGGGAGTCGGGTCAGCTCGAGCGGGAGATGCGCGAGAACGCCTGGACATCCATGCCGGTCGATGCGCGCGTGGTGTTCGAGCTGCCCTACGAGGAGCGCTGGATCGGCGCCTGGCGACTCCTCGGCATCGATGTCGACCGGCTGAGCCTGGTCGCCGGGCATGCCTGAGAAATCCGTCGAGACCGTTCTCGCTTTCGACTTCGGACTCAGGCGTATCGGCATCGCGGCCGGCGACACGCTGACCACCACCGCCGCGCCCCGACCCGCCGCATTCGTGACCCGTACTGGCCCTGACTGGCAGGCGATCTCCCGAGAGGTCGATGCGCTCAAACCGCGGCGCCTCATCGTCGGCGCACCGTATAATGTCGATGGCACCCCGGGAGCGCTTGCTGCGGCTGCCCGCCGGTTCGCCAACGAGCTCGAGCGCCGCTTCAAGCTTCCCGTCAGCATGGTCGATGAGCGCTGGTCCTCCCTCGAAGCGGGCACGGCGCTCAAGGCGCAGCGCGCCGACGGCGGCCGGCGGCGGATCCGGCGCGAGGATGTCGACAGCGCGGCGGCAGCGGTCATCCTCGAGCGCTGGCTCGCGGGCGAGAGTGGAGAAGATCTGAAATGACAGAACAACTGCGCGCCAACGGCAGGCTGCGGCATCTCATCACCCTCGAAGGCTTGTCGCGTGAGCTCATCGAGCGTCTGCTGGAGCGGGCCCAGGGCTTCGTCAGACCGCTCGGCTCACGACCGGCGATCAGCCAGTCCCTCGCAGGCCGCACCGTCGCCAACCTCTTCACGGAGCCCTCCACGCGCACCCGCGTATCCTTCGAGCTCGCCGCGAAGCGCCTGGGCGCCGATGTCGTCAACCTCGAAGTCCAGCTCTCCTCGCGGGTCAAAGGCGAGAGTATGCTGGACACGGTGTACACGCTTCAGGCGATGCACGTCGATGCGATGGTCATCCGTGATGCCGAGGCTGCAGTACCTGCAGCGGTCGCCGCAAACGTTGCCCCTCACGTCAGCGTGCTCTCCGCAGGCGAAGCGCACGTCTCACATCCGACACAGGGGTTGCTCGACGCGCTAACGGTCCGACAACATAAGAACCGTCTCGAGAACCTGAGCATCGCCATCGTCGGCGATATCCGGCATTCACGCGTCGCGCGCTCCGCCTACCACGCATTTCGCACGCTCGGCTGCTCGGATCTGCGCATCGTCGGGCCGCCCGCCCTGATGCCTGCCCCGGAAGAATTCGCGGGCTGCTCGCGTCACACCTCCCTGAAGACGGGCCTGAAGGACACCGACGTCGTCATGATGCTGCGCATCCAGAAAGAGCGCATGGGCCAGGCCGATCTCCCCGACGCAGACCGTTACTTCGCCAAATACGGCCTCACACCTGAGCGGCTCGCTGGTGCCCGCCCTGATGCCATCGTGATGCACCCGCAGCCGATGAACCGCGGCATCGAGATCGCCTCCGACGTCGCGGACGGACCTCAATCGGTGATCCGGGACCAGGTACGTAATGGCGTCGCCGTCCGCATGGCGGTGTTGGACGAAGTCCTGACGTCAGCCGCAGGCTCCGCATGACAAAATCGCCGGGAGCGATATTGGACGGCGCCAGCCGGCCCGACGGGGTTTCCCGGTGAGCGTCGACTCGCGAAGGCGGCTCTCAGAGGGCGCAGGGACGGAGCCTCGCACCCGCGAAACCCGCGGCACCCTGCATCTCGAAGACGCCCGCGTAATCAAACAGACCGCATACGACGGCGAGCAGTTCGTACTGCGCCTCGCGGCACCCGCCTGTGCCACCCGCGCCCAGCCCGGCAGCTTCGTGCACCTGACCTGCGATCCGGCCATCCCGATGCGCCGGCCGCTCTCCATCATGCGCGCCGATGCCGGCGCCGGCTGGATCGAGGTCCTCTACAAAGTTCTAGGCCCCGGCTTGCAGGCGCTCGCCGCGCGTAGGCCCGGCGACTCGGTCAGCATCATCGGCCCCATCGGCAAACCCTTCACCGTCCGCCCCGAGCGCCCCCGCCCGGTCCTCATTGGCGGCGGCGTCGGCATTCCCCCGATGATCTTCCTGGCCGACCGCCTGCGCGACGAGCCACCCGGCCGTTACAAGCCGATCGTGTTCATGGGCTCCGAAATCCCCTTCCCCTTCCGCACCCGCCCCTCCGCCATCGTCGTAGCCGGCATCCCAACAGGCACGATCGCCTGCATGCCGCTCCTCGATGAATGGGGCATCGCCAGTCGCCTGGCGAGCGGCGCCGGCTATCCCGGCTGCTACGAAGGCTTCGTCACCGAGCTCGCCGAAGAGTGGCTGAAATCGCTCGGCCCCGAGCAACTCGCTGAAGTGGAGCTCTTTGCCTGCGGACCCACGCCCATGCTGGCAGCCGCTGCAGCCGTGGCGCGCAGGCACAAGGTCCCCTGTCAGGCCTCTCTCGAAGAATTCATGGCCTGTGCCGTAGGAGGCTGCGCCGGCTGCACGGTGCTCGTCCGCACTCCCGAAGGCGAAGCCATGAAACGCGTCTGCGTAGACGGCCCGGTGTTCGACGCCCTGACAGTGTTCTAAGACGTCGCGCCCGAGCGCACCCAATCCCATCTCAGCCGAAATTGATCTTAGCCTCGAGATTGGCCCGCGAATCCGCGTTGGCCAGCGCCTCCGCCATCTCCACCCGCCCCTCCTTGAAGAGCCGGTGCAGCGCCACATCGAAGCTCTGAATCCCGCGCTCGCTGCTGGCCGAGATGGCCTCCTTCATCCCGATCACATCCCCCTTCTTCACCAGCTCGGAGATGTGCGGCGTATTGAGCATCACTTCCATTGCCGCCACCCGCCGATTGTCCTTCCCCATCACCAGCCGCTGCGCCATGATGGCCCGCAGGTACTGCGACAGGTCGAGGAAGATCTGCGTATGCTGCTCCCGCGGAAACATGTTGATGATGCGGTCCATCGTCTCCGCACAGTTATTGGCATGCAGCGTCGCCATCACCAGGTGCCCCGTGCCCGCGAGGTTGATCGCCGCCTCCATGCTCTCCCGGTCGCGCACCTCACCGATCAGGATGACGTCCGGCGCCGCGCGCATCGCCCCGCGGAGCGCCCGCGCATAGGATTTCGTATCGAGCCCGACCTCGCGCTGATTGATGATCGAGCGCTTATTGGTATGCAGGAACTCGATCGGATCCTCGATGGTGATGATGTGGTCCGAGGCCGTCTCGTTGCGCAGGTTGATCATCGCAGCGAGCGTCGTCGACTTGCCCGACCCCGTCGCGCCCACCACCAGGATGAGCCCGCGCTTGAGCATCGCCAGGTCAGCGATGGTATCCGGCAGCGCGAGCGAATCGAGCCGCGGCATATCCGCCGTGATGTAGCGCAGCACCACGGCCGGATAGCCGCGCTGCAGGAACACGTTGACGCGAAAACGTCCGAGCCCGGGCTCCGAGATGGCGAAATCGATCTCGAACTCGCTCAGGAAGCGCTCCCGCTGCTCCGCGGTCATCAGGGCGAGCGCCGTCTGGCGCACGGTCTCCGGCGATAGGACCTGCTTGTTCACCGGGAAGATCTGTCCCTCGATCTTGATCTTGATGGGCGCGTTGCAGGTGAAGAAGAGATCCGAGGCCTTCCTCTCCACCATCAGCTTGAAGAGCGGCTTCGTGTTGAGCTGCGGTTGCGAGCCTGTGGCCGCGGCCCCTCCGGCCGGCGCCTGGAAGGTGCCCGTAGCTTCCAACGAGCTCTGCGACGCGGAGGCGCTCTGTTTCGCGTCCGACGGCATGCTCATGGATTTGTCTGCACGATGCGCCCGGCACGTTGCTCGGTTTGGATCATATCGGCCGGCCGTCTTCCTCTTCGACTATGCGCAGCGCGCCGCCGTCGTCGATTGCCTTGTTCTCTCGCTTGCTCTCGAGCTTGATGCGCAGGCGCAGCTCGTTCTTCGAGTCGGCGTTGCGCAGCGCATCCTCATAAGAGATGAAGCCCGTCTCATAGAGCTCGTAGAGCGACTGGTCGAAGGTCTTCATGCCCAGGCGCGTGGAGCGCGCCATGACGTCCTTGATCTTGGCGACCTCGCCTTTGAAGATGAGATCCTGGATGAGCGGTGAGTTCAGCATGATCTCCATGGCCGCGATGCGGCCGGTGCCGCCCTCTCGCGGCACCAATCGCTGGGAGACGAACGCTCTGATGTTGAGCGACAGGTCCATCAGCAGCTGCGTCCGCCGCTCGTCGGGAAAGAAGTTGACGATGCGGTCGAGCGCCTGGTTGGCATTGTTGGCGTGCAGCGTCGCGAGCACGAGGTGTCCGGTTTCGGAGAACTGAATGCCGTACTCCATCGTCTCGCGGTCGCGGATCTCACCGATCAGGATGACGTCCGGCGCCTGACGCAGCGTGTTCTTGAGCGCCGCGTGCCACGACTCGGTATCGACGCCGATCTCCCGGTGCGTGATGACGCAACCCTTGTGCTGATGCACGTATTCGAGCGGATCCTCGATGGTGACGATGTGGCCGCGCGTCTTCTCGTTGCGGTGGCCGACCATGGCGGCGAGGGTCGTCGATTTTCCGGAGCCGGTGCCGCCGACCACCACGACGAGGCCGCGCTTGGAGAGCACCACTTCCTTCAGGATCGGGGGCAGATCGAGCTCCTCGAAGCTCGGGATCTTGGCGTTGATCATGCGGACGACGCAGCCGGTGGCGCCCTGCTGGACGAAGGCGCTGACACGGAACCGTCCGATTCCGGGCGGCGCGATCGCGAAGTTGCATTCTTTGGTGCCGTCGAACTCGCGCGACTGCCGGTCGTTCATGATGGCCCGAACCAGCGTTGCAGCCTGCTCCGGAGTCAGCGCGCGCTCGCTCTGCGGACGGATCTCCCCGTCAATTTTGATGGCGGGCGGGAAGCCGGCGGTGACGAAGAGGTCCGAGGCCTTCTTCTCGACCATCCGACGCAGAAGGTCCTGCATCAGCTTGATAGCTTGATCACGATCCACGGCAACTCCCCATCGGCGCGCTCCGCGCCGCTTCACGGGCGGGGCTCGCTTCGAGCCCCGTTAAGACCTGCGCGCAGCGCATCACACAGAATCTTTGTTCTGGGCCTTGTACCGCGCCTCTTCCTTGCTGACGGCGCCCTTCGTCACGAGCTCGGTCAGACACTGGTCGAGCGTCTGCATGCCCGAGGACTGGCCGGTCTGGATGGCGGAGTACATCTGCGCGATTTTGCCTTCGCGGATCAGGTTACGGATTGCCGGGGTGCCGATCATGATCTCGTGCGCGGCCACTCGGCCGCCGCCGTTGCGCTTCAGCAACGTCTGTGAGATCACGGCCCGCAGCGATTCCGAGAGCATGGAGCGGACCATGTCCTTTTCCGCAGCCGGGAATACGTCGACCACGCGGTCTATCGTCTTGGCGGCGGAGCTCGTGTGCAGGGTGCCGAAGACCAGGTGCCCGGTCTCGGCCGCCGTCAGCGCGAGGCGGATGGTCTCGAGATCACGCATCTCACCGACCAGGATGATGTCCGGGTCCTCGCGCAGCGCGGAGCGCAGCGCTTCGCTGAAGCCGAGCGTGTCGCGATGCACTTCGCGCTGGTTGACCAGGCAGCGCTTCGACTCGTGCACGAACTCGATCGGGTCCTCGATGGTGATGATGTGGTCGGGCCGGTTGTCGTTGCAGTGATTCACCATGCCGGCGAGCGTCGTCGACTTGCCCGAGCCCGTCGGGCCGGTGACGAGCACGAGCCCGCGCGGCAGCATGCAGAGGTCGCGGAATATCTTGGGCGAGGCGAGGTCATCGAGCGAGAGGATCTCCGAGGGAATGTTGCGGAACACTGCGCCCGCGCCGCGGTTCTGGTTGAAGGCGTTGACGCGAAAGCGCGCCAGCTTCGGAATCTCGAAGGAGAAGTCGGTCTCGAAGAACTCCTCATAGGCCTTCCGTTGCTTGTCGTTCATGATGTCGTAGACCATGCTGTGCACTTCCTTGTGCGTCAGCGCCGGCATGTTGATCCGCTTCATGTCACCGTCGACGCGGATCATGGGCGGCACGCCGGAGGACAGGTGCAGGTCCGATGCCTTGTTCTTGACGGCGAAGGCCAGGAGTTGCGCGATGTCGACGGCCATTGGGGATTCCTAGGGGGTTCCTGGGACATTGGCACTCGCCATCGCGGGTCTTCGGGACCTGCGCCGGCGGGTGACGGACGTAGCGGCAAAATACGGCCAGGAGTATAGCGGAGGCGTTTGGGCGTCCATATGTTAAGGTCCTCGCAGAATTTACCGGATCGCATCGAGAATCTGCGTGCCCGGATGGCCGCAGCCGCCGCGAGGGCCGGCCGAAATGTCGACTCCGTCACACTCCTCGCCGTTTCCAAGGGCCAGCCGGCGGAGCTGATCCGGGCGGCAGCCGCGGCAGGGCTCACCGACATCGGGGAGAGCTACCTCACCGAGGCGCTCGCCAAGATGGCGGAGTCGGGCGACCTGCCCGTCACCTGGCACTTCATCGGCCGGCTCCAGGCCAACAAGACCCGTCCCGTGGCAGAGCGCTTTGCCTGGGTGCATGGCATCGACCGGCTGAAGATCGCCGAGCGCCTCTCGGCGCAGCGCCCCTATCACGCGCCGCCCCTCAATGTCTGCATCCAGGTGAACATCGCCGGTGAGCAGACCAAAGGGGGTGTGCCGCCTGCGGAAGCGCCCGCCCTCGCGGCCGCCGTCGCTGCGCTCCCGCGCCTGCGGCTCCGTGGCCTCATGTGCATCCCTCCCGAGGAAACCGACCCCGCCCGGCAGCGCGAGTGGTTCGCCAGGCTCCGGGCGCTCGAGGAGTCCCTGAATGCGGGCGGGCTCGGCCTCGATACGCTCTCCATGGGGATGAGTGAGGATTTCGAGGCAGCGATCCAGGAAGGGGCAACCCTCGTGCGGATCGGCACGGCGCTCTTCGGACCGCGCGGCTAGGATAAAGCGCTGGATCCGGGCGTCATGCCCGGCCCAGCGCGCATCCATGTGCCTGTTCCACCCGGTACAATCCCCATCATGAGCCACATCGACCTGACAGTCCTCGGCGCCGGCAACATGGGGCGCGCGCTCATCGGGGGCCTGCTGCGCCGAGGCATGCGCTCTGAGCAGATCGCCGTGGGCGAGAGCCAGGAAGGCGCGCGCAGTACGCTTTCGCGGGAGCTCGGCATAGCCGCCACTGCGGACAATGCAGCCGCCATCCGCAACGCCAATCTCATCGTCCTCGCCGTAAAGCCCCAGGACGTAGGCTCCGTACTCACACCGCTTGCCGGCGCGCTGCAGCAACGCTCGCCGACCGTCCTCTCGATGGCGGCCGGCATCCGAGTCCAGGCGCTGCAGAGCTGGTGCGGCGCGGGAGTCCCGGTGATCCGGGCCATGCCCAACAGGCCAGCACTCATCGGCGCCGGAGTAACCGGTCTCTATGCGCCCGCGGGGGTCGACGCCTCCCAACGCACGATCGCGG
>Ga0134125_10010397_pt1 | contig 10459 bp, 7 predicted proteins | sample KB31751_FD_96464 | JGI IMG/M metagenome (GOLD analysis project Ga0134125, IMG submission 96464) | Terrestrial soil microbial communities with excess Nitrogen fertilizer from Kellogg Biological Station, Michigan, USA - KB3-175-1 | ecosystem: Environmental > Terrestrial > Soil > Unclassified ... | reverse complement strand
TCACCGGCCAGGTGAAAACCGAGCTGATCGGCACCGACGGCTTCCAGGAGGCCGACATCCTCGGCGCCACGCTGCCGTTCGTGAAGCACTCCTTCCAGGTGACCGACGCGCGGCAGATCCCCGAGTACGTCCACGAGGCCTTCCACGTCGCCTCGACCGGGCGCCCCGGGCCGGTCCTGCTCGACGTCCCGTCCGACCTCTTCCGCACCGACATCGAGTACGAGGCACGCACCGAGCCGGTCGAGCTGCCCGGCTACAAGCCCTCCACCGAGGGCAACATCAAACAGATCCGGATCGCCGCCAAAGCGCTGGCGAACGCGCGCCGGCCGATCTTCTACACCGGCGGCGGCGTGATCAACGCGAACGCCTCCGAGGAGCTGCGCGAGCTGGCCGCCTCCGACGAATTCCCGGTCACCTCGACCCTGATGGGGCTCGGCGCCTTCCCGGCCTCGAGCGACCGCTTCCTCGGCATGCTCGGCATGCACGGCACCTACACCGCCAACACAGCGATGGACAAGGCCGACCTGATCGTCGCGATCGGCGCGCGCTTCGACGACCGGATCACCGGCAAGCTGGCCGAGTTCGCGCCGAACGCGAAAATCATCCACATCGACATCGACCCGGCGGAGATCTCGAAGAACGTCGGCGCCCACATCCCGATCGTCGGTGACGTCAAGCAGGTGCTGCCGAAGCTGACCCGCGAGTACCGGGCGCTGCAGACCGACTCCGGCCGGATGGAGAACTGGTGGACCCAGATCCGCGCCTGGAAGCAGGATCACCCGCTCTTCTACGAACCCGGCAGCGGCGCCGAGATCAAGCCGCAGTTCATGATCGAGTCGCTCTGGAAGGCGACCGAGGGGGACGCGATCGTCGCCTCCGACGTCGGCCAGCACCAGATGTGGACCGCCCAGTACTACGGCTTCGACAAGCCGCGCCGCTGGATCAACTCGGGCGGCCTCGGGACGATGGGCTTCGGTCTGCCGGCCGCCCTCGGGGCCAAGGTCGCCTGTCCGGACGAGCTGGTCGTCTGCGTCTCCGGCGACGGCAGCCTGATCATGAACGTGCAGGAGCTGGCGACCGCGGTGACCGAGCAGATCCCGGTCAAGGTCTTCCTGATGAACAACGGCTACATGGGCATGGTCCGTCAGTGGCAGCAGCTCTTCTGGGACCGCCGCTACAGCGCGGTGGAGATGGGCGCGAGCCCCGACTGGGTGAAGCTGGCGGAGGCGTTCGGCGCCACCGGCATGCGGGTCGAGGACGCTGCCGACCTGGAGGAGACGATGCGCACGGCCTGCGAGACCGATGGCCCGGTCCTGGTCGACGTCCGCGTCACCCAGGAGGAGAACGTCTATCCGATGATCGCCCCCGGCAATCCCGCCCGCGAGATGGTCGAGGCGCCGGGGCTGGTGCGCTGATGGAGGCAGGTACTCCGGAGCTGGTCAAACTCGAGGACCTGCGGGTCCCCGGACAGCTGAGCGGGCGCAAGCACATCCTCTCGATCCAGGTCGAGAACAAGCCGGGCGTGCTGGCGCGCGTCGCCGGGCTCTTCTCCCGCCGCGGCTTCAACATCGACACCCTGGCGGTCGGACCGACCGACGATCCGAGCATCTCCCGCATCACCCTCACGCTCGACGGCGCCGTCCACCCGATCGACCAGGTGACCAAGCAGCTGCACAAGCTGGTCAACGTGCTGAAGATCCGCGATATGGCGCCGGACGAGACCGTGGCCCGCGAGATGGCGCTGTTCAAGGTCTCCGCCGCGGTCGAGAACCGCGCCGAGATCATCCAGTTCGCCGACATCTTCCGGGCGAAAATCGTCGACGTGGCGCGCCGCACGATGACCATCGAGGTGACCGGATCGGCCGACAAGATCGAGGCCTTCGAGCGCATGATCCGCCCCCACGGGCTGGTCGAAATGGTCCGGACCGGGGAGATCGCGATCGCCCGTGGTCACGAGTGAGTCCCTTCCCGGGGCGCTCGAGCGGGGCATAGCTAGGGGAAGGCGGACGCTGGTCAGCATCACCGCCGCGGTGCAGGTCGACGATCCGTCCGCAGTGATCTTCGCCTCCAGGCTGGCGAGCGACCGCTGGTTCTGCTGGGAGCAGCCCGACCGCGATTTCGCCCTCGCCGGGATGGGGGTCGCGCGTGAGGCGGCATCGCGCGGAGAGCAGCGCTTCGCCGAGGTGGCGCGGACGGCGGGGGAGACCGGCCGGGACGCGATCCGCGACGAACCTCGCGGGCTCCCGGCCGGCGCCGGGCCGGTCTGGCTCGGGGGGTTCGCCTTCGACCCGGAAGGTGGGCAATCGGCGACCTGGAGCTCGTTCGAGCCCGGCTCGCTCTTCCTGCCGGAGGTCTCGATCTGCCGGCGCGGGGAGGAGTGCTTCCTCACCGTCAACGCGGTGGTCGGGCCGGGTGACGACGCCGAGCGGCGCGCGGCGGAGCTGGGAGCGCGGCTCTCCGGCCTGCGCACCGACGCGACCCTGCCGCTGCTCGATCCACACCCGACCGGCCGCCCGCGGATCCGCAGCGCCCGCCCGCCGCGTGCCTTCGAAGACGCGGTCGAGAAGGCGACAGCCCGGATCGCCACGGGCGAGATGGAGAAGGTGGTGCTCGCCCGCGAGGTGATCGTCAGCGCCGCCGCCGCCCACGACCCGGCGCCGATCTTCGGCGCGATGCGGGAGCAGTTCCCGTCCTGCTTCTGCTTCTGCGCCGGCACCCCGGAGGCCGCTTTCATCGGCGCCAGCCCGGAGCTGCTGGTGCGCCGCTCCGGCGCCGGGGTCTCGACCGTCGCCCTGGCCGGCTCGACCCGGCGCAGCTCCGATCCCGCCGTCGACGATCACCTCGGCGAGCGCCTCATGCGCTCGGACAAGGACCGCCGCGAGCACCGGATCGTCGCCGAGCGGATCGTCCGCCGGCTGCGGCCACACGCGGTCTGGGTCGAGCCCGGGCCGGAGCCGGAGATCGTCAAGGTCGCCAACATCCAGCACCTGGCGACGCCGGTGATCGCCCAGCTGGCCGAGCCGCGCTCGGCGATCGAACTGGCCGGGATGCTCCATCCGACCCCTGCCGTAGGCGGCGAGCCGTGGCCCGCGGCGGCGGCGCCGCTGGCGGCGCTGGAGCAGCTCGACCGTGGCTGGTACGCGGCCCCGATCGGTTGGATGGACTCGACCGAGGACGGCGAATTCTGCGTCGCCCTGCGCAGCGCCCTGCTGCGCGACCGCGACGCCCACCTCTTCGCCGGCGTCGGCGTCGTCGCCGGCTCCGACCCGGAGGCCGAGCTGGCCGAGACCGAGGTCAAGCTGCAGGCGATGCTGCCGCTTGTGAGCGACTGAGCAGTTCGTCAGTATGCGGCGCGTGCCGTGGTCAGGGATGCGCCGAATAGTCGGGATCGCCCTCGTGGCGAGCGTCGCCTCGCTCGTCCTGGCGGGCACGGCCGCGGCGGCGGTTCCGCCGGGTCCCCGGCTCACCTTCCTGGCGGCTGAATACCTGATCAGGGAAGGCAAGCCGCCCGCCGTGAAGCCGAAGTTCAGGGTTTCCGCGCGCCTTGTCAGCACCGATGCGGGCGGCGGGGACCCACGGCCCCTGCTGAGGGGATCGGGCGTGCAAAGCCTCGGTCCGGTCGCCTCGTGGAGCGCCGACGGCAGCGAGTTCGCCTTCTGCGGCAAGGTCGGCGCCTCGGCCTCGGCAGAGCAGCGGATCTACATCGCCACCGCCGATGGGGCCGGGGCCCGCGCGATCCCCGGGACGACCGGGGCGAGCGACCCGGTGCTCTCGCCGGACGGCAGCCTGCTCGCCTACTCGGTGACCCACGAACATCAGCCGAAGCTGAACCTGAAGAAGCTGCGGAAGCTGAAGAATCCGAAGGCCTTCCTCAAGCACCTGAAGAGCATCCTCAGGGCGCTCGAACACGGCTACATCAGCACGACGACCTGGATCGTCTCGACCGCAGGTGGCAAGCCGCGTCGGCTGACCGAATGGGACAACCGCCTGTACTCGGTCCCATCCTCGATCTCCCCCGACGATTCATCGCTCGCGGTGACCGTGCAGCGGACCGGGGCCACGCCGAAGGTCGTCGCGATCGATCCGGTGACCGGGAAGGCGCGCCTGCTCGAGGCGAACAGCGCCGAAGCGGCCTACTCGCCCGACGGGTCTCGGATCGCCTTCGCCACCTACCGCGATCACCAGTCGGTGGATAGCTTCGACGCACCCGTGCCGGTCAGCGAGCTGTACGTCGCCGCCGCCGACGGGACCGGCGCCGTCCGCATCACCCACACGCCGCACGCCCAGGAGGACGCACCGAGCTGGGACCCGGGCGGCACCACGCTCGCCTACTCGCGCTCGCCAGGCGGCGGCCTCGGCGTGCTCGAACAGCGAATCTTCGAGTCGAACGCCGACGGCACCTGCCCTCGCCCGATCGCGGTGCCGCCGCTGCGCCACAAGGGCTGGGAAGTGCTGATCGGCCACCCGACCTGGGTGCCCGGCGAAGGCCGCGCCGCGGGTTCGCTCAGCTGCTGAGCGCGGCGAGGACGCGCTCGGTGACGCGGCGATGGGCGGCGACGTTGGATCGGCGGTCGGTACGGACCTCGATCAGGCCGGTGCCCGCCGCCAGCGCCGCCGGGAGGTCGCCGAGGGAGTCGAGGCGGCGATAGGGCAGGTCGAAGAGGGCGGCGGCGCGCTCGACCGAGACGCCCCGCGGGGTCCCCAGGAGCGCCTCGAACTCGGCGCGCTCGAGCGTCTGCTGCTGGGGCAGGAAGTGGAAGATCCCGCCGCCGCCGTTGTCGATCACGAGGATGCGGACCGGGGTGGAGACGTCGCGGAGGGCGGCGAGGCCGCCGATGTCGTGCAGCAGCCCGAGGTCCCCGGTGACGATCGTGGTCGGCCGGCCGCTCGCGTGGGCGGCGCCGATCCCGGAGGACACGAGCCCGTCGATCCCGTTGGCGCCGCGATTGCTGAGGAAGAGCACGTCGGCGTCTCCCGGCGCCAGGAACGTCTCCTGGTCGCGGATCGGCATCGAGGACGCGGTGTAGACGAGGTCGCCGTCGCGATGCGCTCTCGCCAGCGCGAGATGCAACGCGGGCTCGGTGATCTCCCCCGTCCCGTCCAGCTCTTCCGCGATCGCCGCCAGCGCGACCGCCTCGGCCTCCAACCACGCCTGCGGAGCGGCGGCCCCTCCGGCCCTTTTCTCCAGGCGCGCTGCCCAGCCGCTCGCGCACTCGGTCGGATCGGCCCGCAGGATCGCCGCCGCCTTTCCGGTCGGCTCGTTCCAGCCCCCCGTCGGATCGACGACGATCTGGTCGGCGCCGGAGGCCGCCAGCCACTGCCGCAGCGGCTTGGAGGTCGGCAGCTCGCCGAAGCGCAGGACCAGCTCGGGGACCACGCCCTTCGCCCAGTGCTCGTCGCGCAGGAGCGTGTCGTAGGTGGTGACGAGGTAGGAGCGGTCGCGGGGGCCGAGGCGCAGCTGCGAGGTCGGCTCGGCGAGGATCGGGAAGCCGGAGGCGCGAGCGAGGTGGGCGAGCGGCTCGCGCAGCTCGCGGTCGGTTTGTCGCCCGGCGATGATCACGCCGGCGATCGCGTCGCCGATGTGGGCGGCGACCTCGTCGAGCACGAACTGGGTCGGCTCGAGATCGACCCGGGTCACGGCGGTGAGGGGACGCTCGCCGTCGCGGCCGTGCAGGGCCAGCGGGTCGGTCGCGGTCACCGCGCCCTCGACCGGCACGGGGGAGAGCGGCTCCCGCCAAGGGAGGTTCAGGTGGACCGGGCCGGGGCGGATCTCCCCGCGCGCCCGGGCCAGGGCCCGGCAGGCGACCGAGCGCATGTGCAGGAGCCCCGAGTCGTCGGCCTCATGGGTGCCGACTTCGCAGAACCAGCGCACCGATTCACCGAAGGTCTTGATCTGGTCGATCGTCTGCCCGGCGCCGATCCCGCGCAGCTCCGGCGGCCGGTCGGCGCTGAGTACGACCAGCGGCAGCGCCGATTCGTCGGCCTCGGCGACCGCGGGGTGGTAGTTGGCGAGGGCGGTGCCCGAGGTGCAGAGCAGCGCCACCGGCTCGCCGGTCGCCTGCGCGGCGCCGAGGGCGAAGAAGGCCGCCGAGCGCTCGTCGACGATCACCGTCACCTCGATCCCCGGCGCCCGCCACAGAGCGACGGCGAGCGGCGTGGAGCGCGACCCGGGCGACACCACCGCGCGCTTCAGCCCACCGCGCGCCAACTCCTCAACGAAGGCCGAAGCAAGTGCGGTGTTGGCGTTGGTGGCGTCCATGCTGGGGCGAGAACTTGTCGCTATACGACAATAAGTCGCCTCGGGCTCGGTCAGAGGCGGTGGCGTTGCAGCGAATCCTCGTCGATGACGACCCCGAGCCCCGGTCCTTCGGCCTCGTGCAGCAAGTCGCCCTCGAGTCGGCACTCGGTGGCGGCGATGGTCGCGGCGAACAGACGCTGCGTGGCGAGGCCATGGGCGAGGCGTTCCTCGGCGAAGCGGGGAGAGTCGAGCCACTCCGCCAGGCGGCGCGAGATCGCGATCCCCACCGGGCCGTCGAGCGCGCTCGCCACGTAGGACCGCATCCGTCCCGCGATCTCCCGACCCAGCTCGAACCCACCGACCTTCGACAGCTTCACCCCGGCGACCGAGAACGAGTCGGCGCGGACCGCCTCCTCGGCGTCCTCCACGCTGACGATGCTCTCGTCGCCGGCGAGCCAGATCCGCGTCCGGTTCGCCAGCTCGCTCGCCTCGGCGATCGTCTCCACCGGCTGCTCGACCAGCTCGATCCCGAGCGGTTCGACCGCGGCAAGGATCTCGGTGGCCTGCGCCAGCGACCAGGCCCCGTTCGCGTCGAGCCGGATCCGCGCCTCCGGCCCCACCGCCTTCCGCACCGCCGCCACCTGTGCGGCGTCGTCGCCGGCCCCGACCTTCAGCTTGAACGTCCCGAACCCGTCGGCCGCCCAGCGCTCCGCTTCCGCCGCGACCGCCGCCGGCTCGCCGCTCACAAGCGTCGCGTTGCACCGCACCGGCGCATGCCAGGCGTCGTCGCCCTCGCGCTTCTCCTTGAGGTCGATCGCCGCAGTCGTCACCGCGCAGAGAGCGGGTAGAGACAGTCCCTCCACGACCTCCCGAGAGACGCCTCCCTCATTCCCGGACGCAATTGCAATCAGGTCCGGGAATGAGGGAGGCGTCTCAGCCAGCCCCTTCAATTCCTCAACCACAGTCCCAAGCGTCACCCCACCGCGCAGGCTCAGCGGCACCGCTTCCCCGAGTCCCTCGACCCCGTCCTCATCCCTCACCCGCAGCAGCACCATCTCCCGCCGCGTCAGCGTTCCGCGCGCCGTGACGTACGGCTCCTTGAACGGGAGCGCATAAGGGATTACCTCGAAGTTCACGCCGAGAGCAGCAGACCGATCGTCACCAAGATGCTGTAGACGGCGAGGAGGCCGCCGGTCTCGGCGAGGCATTTGTTCAGCGCCGGGCCGTCGGTGCGGGTTTCCATCACCCGGATCGGTTTGATCGCCAGCGGCGCCGCGAGGAGGCCGAGCAGCGGCCACCACTCGCATTCGCCCGCCCAGATCGAGAACGGCAGGAGCACGAACGCCCCGCCGATCAGCAGCCGGTACATGTTGACCGCGTTGGCACGGCCCATCCGCACCGCGGAGGTGTTCTTGCCCGCCCGCCGGTCGGTCTCCAGGTCACGCACGTTGTTGACCACGAGGATCGCGGTGGCGAGGAAGCCGACCGCGATCGAGAGGCCCAAGGGCAGCGCGTCGAGTTCTTCCAGCTGCACGAAGTAGCTCCCGTTCACCGCGACCAGGCCGAAGAAGAGGAAGACGAAGACCTCGCCGAGCCCGGCGTACCCATAGGGGCGCGGCCCGCCGGTGTAGAGGACGCCGGCGGCGATCGAGGCGGCGCCGACGAGGAGGATGACCCAGCCCGCGACGATCGCCAGGTAGATGCCGCAGGCGACGGCGACCGCGAAGGCGACCCAGGTCGCGTAGAGGACGCGCTGCGGGGTGACCAGGCCGGCGGAGGTGACCCGCACCGGTCCGAGCCGGTCGGCGGTGTCGGCGCCGCGCCGCGCGTCGGAGTAGTCGTTGGCGAGGTTGGTGCCGATCTGGATGAAGATCGAGCCGACCAGCGCGGCGAGGAAGGCGACCACACGCGGCAGGTGCCCGGCGAACTGCCAGGCCGCGGCGGTGCCCACGAGCACCGGCGCGATCGCCGCCGGCAAGGTGCGCGGCCTCGCCGCCTGGACCCAGATCACCGGAGCCCCCGGTCGCGCTGGTGCATGATGCAGACGATATGAGAATCGACGACTGGCTCGCTCAACGGGCACAGAGCTGCCCCGAGCGGACGGCCTTGATCGCGGAAGGCGCGGAGGTCACCTACGCCGAGCTGGAGGCGGAAGCCAACTGGATCGCCCGCCGGCTCTACGCCCACGGGGTGCGCCGTGGCTCGACCGCGGCGCTGACCATGCATCCGCGCCGCGAGCAGGTCGTCCTCGTCCACGCGCTGATGAAGGTCGGCGCCGCACTCCTGCCGCTGAGCCCGCGCCTCACCGAGACCGAGCGGGCGACGATCGTCGCGGCGACCGAACCGATGATCGACCTCGACGATCCCGGCCTGCTGACCCAGACCGAGGCCGACATGCCGATGCTCGGCGAGCACGACACCGACGACATCTGCGCCTACGTCCTCAGCTCCGGCAGCACCGGCGCGCCGAAGCCGATCGGCCTCACCTACGGCAACTTCCTCTGGAGCGCGATGGGGGGCGCTTTCAACATCGGCGTCGACCCGGCCGACCGCTGGCTCTGCTGCATGCCGCTCAGCCACATCGCCGGGCTCAGCATCGTCATCCGCAGCGCCATCTACGGGACCACCGCGGTGGTCCACGACGGCTTCGACACCGAGCGCGTCGCCCGCGCCCTCGCCGAGGACGGGATCACCGTCGTCTCGCTGGTGACGACGATGCTCTCGCGTCTGCTCGAGGCCGGCGCCGACCTTTCCGGCCCGCGCGCGATCCTGGTCGGCGGCGGCCCGGTCCCGGAGTCGATCCTGGCCGAGGCGCTCGACCGCGGCGCCACGGTCGTCCAGACCTACGGGCTCACCGAGACCTGCTCGCAGGTGACCACGCTCGCCCCGGAGGACGCCCTGCGCAAGCTCGGCTCGGCGGGCCGGCCGCTGCTCTCCAGCCATGTGCGGATTCGCGACGGCGAGATCCTCGTCCAGGGTCCCACCGTCGCCCCCGGCCGCTACGACGAGTCGGGCTGGCTCCACACCGGCGACCTCGGCCACATCGACGAGGAAGGCTTCCTCTACGTCAGTGACCGGATCGACGACATGATCGTCACCGGCGGCGAGAACGTCGTCCCCTCCGAGGTCGAGGAGGTGCTGCTCGGCCACCCGGCGGTGGTCGAGGCGGCGGTGGTGGGGCGGGACGACCCCGAGTGGCAACAGGCGGTGACCGCGGTGGTCGTGCTGGTCCCCGACGCCGAGGTAACGCCGGACGAGCTGCGCCACCACTGCGCCGCCACACTGGCCGGCTACAAGGTGCCGAAGCGGGTCGAGCTCGCCGCGGCGCTGCCGCGCACGCCATCGGGCAAGTTGATGCGGCGAGCGTTGCGCTGACGAGGAGCGCGCTCCGCTAGCCTCATCGCCCATGAAAACCGACGACATCTTCTACGACAAAGACGCCGACCTCTCCAAGCTCGCGGGCAAGACGGTCGCGATCCTCGGCTACGGCTCGCAGGGCCACGCCCACGCCCTCAACCTGAAGGACTCCGGGGTCTCGGTGGTCGTCGGGCTGCGCCCCGATTCCTCCAGCAAGGCGAAGGCCGAAGAGGCCGGCCTCGAGGTCCTCGACATCGCCGACGCGGCGAAGCGCGGCGACGTGGTGATGATCCTGCTGCCGGACGAGAAGCAGGGCCAGCTCTGGCGCGAGGAGATCAGCGCCGGGATGGAGCCGGGCAACCTGCTGCTCTTCGCCCACGGCTTCGCCATCCATTTCGGTGAGATCGAGGCTCCCGAGGGCGTCAGCGTCGGCATGGTCGCGCCGAAGGGCCCAGGCCACCTGGTCCGCCGCCAGTACGAGGAAGGCAACGGCGTCCCCTGCCTGATGTCGGTCCACCAGGATGCCGAGGGCGACGCCCACGACGTGGTGCTCGCCTACGCCTCCGGGATCGGCGGCGGTCGCGCCGCGGTGATCGAGACGACCTTCAAAGAAGAGTGCGAGTCCGACCTCTTCGGCGAGCAGGCGGTGCTTTGCGGCGGCGCCTCGGAGCTCGTCCGGGCGGGCTTCGAGACCCTGGTCGAGGCCGGCTACGACCCGCGCCTCGCCTACTTCGAGTGCCTCCACGAGCTGAAGCTGATCGCCGACCTGATGTACGAAAAGGGGATCCGCGGGATGGAGTACTCGATCTCCAACACCGCCGAGTACGGCGACCTGACCCGCGGCAAACGGGTGATCGGCGAGGC
>Ga0134125_10010395_pt1 | contig 10460 bp, 7 predicted proteins | sample KB31751_FD_96464 | JGI IMG/M metagenome (GOLD analysis project Ga0134125, IMG submission 96464) | Terrestrial soil microbial communities with excess Nitrogen fertilizer from Kellogg Biological Station, Michigan, USA - KB3-175-1 | ecosystem: Environmental > Terrestrial > Soil > Unclassified ... | reverse complement strand
GCGAGCGCCGCGGATTCGTCCAGAACCGTCAGGATTTCGTCCAGCTCGATGACTCTCATGCCGCCGCGCGCCTCTTGAGGTTGGCCAGCTCGTTGTACACGGTGGCGCGGCTCACTCCGAGAACGCTCGCCACGTAAGCGGGGGACCGCCTGCCTTCGAAGCCGCCCGCCTGATACAGCGCGCCGATCAGCTCGCGGCGCGTCTGCCGGTCCAGACGATCCAACGTCGTCGCGCGTTGCCGGGTCCAGGACGCGAGGAAGCGATTGATCTTCTCGTGCCAGTCGTCGTGAAACGACGTTTCGACCGCGCCGGATTCCGCGGCGATGCCGAGAAAGCCCTGCAAGGTGCGGCGCATGATCTCGAACTGCGTGACATCGGCGTTCACACACAACATCCCGATCGGCTCCGCCGCAGCATCGCGCAGCACCACGGAAATCGCCCGGATGCGCCGTCCGTCCCAGTTGATCTTTTCGTAAGGACCGATCACCCGCGCGTCCGGCGCAAAATGGATTTCCTTCAGATCTGAGGGATCGCCGGCCTCGCGCGGCGAGAACGGGTTGGCGATGTGCGCCACCGTGTCCAGCGCGAGGTCATGCACGACGGCCTCGACCCAGGGCGAGAAGAGCGCAGCCAGCGCGTCCGCCACCGAAAACCAGGTCGCGAGCAAAGGCGGCCGCGCGCTTTTGCCCGCGCCGGAAGAGCGTCGCCGTGGCCCGCTTCCGGTCATTGCACGCCGTGCGCCCGCTGCCCGCTTTTGCACTCGCCCCTCCGCATCGGTACTATACTGGAATTCTAAGATAGACTTTTCTTCCAGTCCATCGGAGGCTCCCATGACGCGGCCGCTGTTTGAGAGAATCACACAGGCCCACACAGCGATCCGTCCGCAGGTGCCGGTGACTGCGCTCGAGCGCAGCTCCGTCCTCTCGGCCAGGCTCGGTTGCGAGGTGCTGCTCAAATGCGAGCATCTGCAGCCCACCGGATCCTTCAAGATCCGCGGGGCCACCAACAAGATCCGGCTCCTCCCGCAAGACGCGCGCCGCGCCGGCGTGATCACCGCATCGACGGGAAATCATGGGCAAGCCGTGGCCCGCGCGGGAGCCCTCGCCGGCGTACCCGTCACCGTGTTCGTCGCGGCAGCGACGGTGCGGTCCAAGATGGATGCGATCCGGCGGCTCGGCGCGGAATTGTCGATCATCGACGGCAATCCTCTCGATGCGGAGATCGCGGCGCGCCGGGCGGCTGCCGAGCAGGGGAAAACCTATATCGCCCCATACAACGATCTCGACGTCATGGCGGGCCAGGGCACTCTCGGCGTGGAGCTGTCGGAGCAGGCGCCGCAGCTCGACGCCGTCTTCATATCCGTCGGCGGCGGCGGCCTGATCGGTGGAGTCGGCACCGCGCTCGAGCACCTCAGTCCCAACACGCAGGTGGTGGGTGTCTGGCCGGAAAACTCGCCCTGCCTGCTGCGGGCGCTCGAGGCGGGCCGTCTCTTCGACGTGCCGGAGAGCCCCACTTTGTCCGACGGCACTGCCGGCGGCATCGAGCCGGGATCCGTCACGTTTCCGATCTGTCAGTCGGTCATCGATGCGACCATCACCGTTGCTGAGTCCGAGATCGCGGCCGCGATGCGCGAGATCGCCGCGGCGGATCACTGGATGGTCGAGGGCGCGGCAGGTGTCGCCCTTGCCGGCCTCATCAAGGCGGCCTCCGCCTGGCAGGACCGCAGGGTGGCGGTGGTCCTGTGTGGCCGCAACATCGCACTCGAGACGTTTCTCGGAGCGATCGCCGCCTAATCGCTCGCGGCGGTGCGGCGCGCACGCGCGGCCATGGCGAACGGAATGCACAGCAGCGTCAGGCCGATGGCCACGAGGATCCCCTCGTGATCGGCGGAGGCGATGAAGCACAGGATGGCGGCGTCTAACGCCAGCGCGAGTGCCGGCAGCCAGGGATAGCCGATGGCGCGATACGGGCGGGCGAGCTGCGGCTCACGCCGCCGCAGGATGAAGAAGCCGAGCTCGATGAGCACGGCGTTCGTGATGTTGAGAGTCGCGACCAGGCCGAAGACCAGCGCGAAGCGACCCGTCGCGGCGAGAACCAGCGAGACCACCGCCGACATCAGGAAAGCCAGTGTCGGGCTGCCGCCCGCATTCACGGTCCGCAGGGCGCGGGGCAGGATGCCATCTTCCGCCAACGCATAGAGGACCCGGGAGCTCGACATGGCGTTGGCATTGGAGCAGCTCGCCACCGCGATCGCGGCCGTGACCGCAAAGAGAAGCGCCGGCACCGCGCCTCCGAGCCGGGCGATCACGGCCGTGAAGGGCAGCGGCGAAGCGCGCATGCCGGCGGTCCCCAACGCGAAGAGCAGCCCACCGTTTGCGGCGATATACAACACTGCCGTGAGACCGATGCCGAGGAAGAGAGCGCGCGGGATGCTGCGGCCGGGGGAGACGTTCTCGCCGGCGAATATGATGGGCGTGATCCAACCGCTGTAGGCCGCCGCCACCAGCTTGTAAGCGAGGATGAAGCCGCCCCAGGTCCAGACCACGGTGGCTGCGGCGGATACCGAGGCCGCCTGAGCCGCGCTCGGGGATGCGGTCGAGATCAGGAAAGCGGCGATGGCGAAGAGCAGGAGCATGCCCGCCTTCACCGCGCTGGTGACCGCCTGGATCGCTCTGCCCTCGCGCAACCCGAGAAGATTGACGGCATAGATGGCGACCTGCAATCCGGCGGCCACCGCACCCTTGTGCGCGGCGGTCGCGGGCACGATCAGGGGCATGAAATCCGCAAAAGACACCGACGTCGCGGCAACCGCCGCCACGCAGGTGATCCATTCCGCCCACCCGACGACGAGCCGGCCGAGATCGCCGTAGATCTTCTGGGCCAGCACGTTCTGGCCGCCGGACTTTGGCACCGCGGCGCTCAGCTCGGCATAGATGTTGGCGCTGAGCACCGCCTGCACGGCGCCGAGAACCCACAGGCCGAGGATCACCGCACCATACGGCACCTCCGCCGCGATGGTGGCGGGCGCCCGCAGGATTCCGGCCCCGATCGCCGCGCCCATGGACACGGCCACTCCGAAGCCGACGCCGAGAATCTGCAGCAGGCCGCCGCGCGGCTGCGCGTGAGCTCCCGCGGCCCTCACGCCGCCTCGATGAGTTGGGTACCGCGCGGCCATCGCATGCATTCCCCCCAGAGTTCCGGGCTGCCGCGATAATGCACTTCTTTTTTCAGTAGTACAATAGTAGGCTAGCCACAGAGATCCCGAGGAGCCGACAGTGCGCTACGTCCGCATGCCCATCGAAGTGGAGTCGCCGGAGGAATACGGCTATTCCCGCATCCGCCACAACCTCTCGGAGAGCTCGATCTCGGACAGGAAGCTCTCCGATTTCGGGCTGACCGTGCCCGATCTCCCTCTGCACTACAACGATCATCGCGGCTCGCCCGCCCTGCGTGAGCTGATCGTCGCCGGCGAGCCGGGACTCTCCGCCCGCGACGTGCTGGTCACGGCTGGCGCCGCCGGGGCGCTTTTCATCGTCGCGACCTCGCTCCTGACCAAGAACGATCATCTGGTGGTCGTTCGCCCGAACTACGCCACCAACCTCGAGACGCCGCGGGCCATCGGCTGCGCCATCGGCTTCGTCGATCTCACGTTCGAAGACTCGTTCGCTCTCGATGTGGACCGAGTCAAAGCCGCGCTGCGGCCGAACACCAAGGTCATCAGCATCACCACGCCGCACAATCCGACCGGTGTCACGCTCTCGGGAGAGGTCCTCGGACGGTTGGCGGCGCTCGCGGCGCGGCATGGATGTCGATTGGTGGTGGATGAGACCTATCGCGACCTCTGTTATGAGGAGCCGCCGAATCTGGCTGCCTCGCTCGGTCCTCACGTCATCAGCGTCTCATCGTTGTCCAAGGCGTACGGCATGCCGGGGATCCGGCTGGGCTGGATCGTGACGGCGAACCGCGAGCTGCAGGAGTTGTTTCTGGCGGCCAAGGAGCAGATCAGCATCTGCGGCAGCGTGATCCACGAATGGATCGGCGAGAAGGTCCTCGAGCGCCGCGCCGCGATCCTCAGCGACACGCTCGCCGAGATGCGCCATCGGCTGGCGCTCGTCACCCGCTGGATCGCGGGCGAGCCGCTGCTCGAGTGGGTGCCGCCCGCGGGCGGCGTGGTGTGCCTGCCGCGGATGCGAAGCACGCCGCCGGGTGGCACGGCCGGTTTCTACCGGCGTCTGCTCGAGATGGAAGGGACTTACGTCGGGCCGGGTCATTGGTTCGAGCTGCCGGACAACTGTTTCCGGCTCGGCTATGGATGGCCCACCCGTGATGAGCTGCAGGCCGGCTTGCAGGGCATCTCCAGAGCCCTGCGCGCATGAAGACTTCGTACTGCGCGTCGTTGTTGATCGCGGTGCTGGCTCTCACGCAACCCTGCGGCGCGGCGCAGCCCCCCTTCGAGTGCCATGCCCGCGTCGGCTTCGACCTCAACTTGACGCTGCCCGGCTACATCCTGCCGACCAAGGCCGGAGCCAGAACCTGCATCCCCTTCACCTCTGTCGCCGCACACCCGCCGGAAGGCTACCGCGGCGACTTCTATGTGGACGAATTCACGGACGCGAAACTCCGTCAGCGGTGGGAGGCGTGCAAGCGAGACAAGAGTTGCTTCAATCGCATCCACAAGGAGCTGATCGCGCGGCATCCGCCGAACCGCGAGTTCTATCTGAAGGACGCGCACAAGCGCTTTCTGCTCGGCAAAATCGACGAAAAGGGCCCCGAGACCGACCTCACCGCGATACGCCGGCCCGGCTTCTTCGCGCGCGCGCCCTATCACGAGGCGATTGCCGCGGCTGACCCGGACACCTATGTCGTGGAGTTCACCGCACCGGCCGATCCGTACGAGCGCCTTCACCTGCACAGGACCGGTAACGTGCAGATCCGGGGCTGGTACATCCGCGGCACGGGCATCGAAGTTGGCCACGGCCGCCGCGAGCGCGCGCTGGTCATCATGAACGGCGGCGGCGGCGACCGCGTGACAGCCATCGACGATCCGCACGATGTTCCCTATGTCATCGATCCCCGGACCGGCAACGCCATCCAGAATCTCAACTGGCCCAATGCCACCACCGGCGTGCAGGGTCAGCGGCACTGGCGTGAGGTCTGGTTCCGCCTGCATCAGGCGGGGTTCGACGTGCTCGCCATGGACCGCCGCGGCGTGGGCATATCGGGGGGCTACGATGATGAGGATACGTTGCAGCAAGGGCGGGACATCCTCGACATCGCCGCGGCCCTGCGCAGCGGCGGGGGCATGCGGGCGCTCTCCCCTTCCAATCGCCTGGCCACCGGCCACGATGCCGCATCGATGGTCCGCGGCGGTCCTTCCAACAGGGGCCTGCCCGTTTTTCTGCTCGGCAGCTCGCGCGGCACGATGGCGAGCGGCTGGGCCATGACGATCGATTTCGACAGGGACTGCAGCTACGACATGCCGCAGATCCACTGCGCTCCGCCCCGGCGTGACACGAGCATTAGCGGCGCCATGCTGGTGGCGGATTTCTCCAGCGGCGTCGGCTACATCGAAGCGCAAACCACCCGCAAAGACGATCTTCGCGGCGTGGGGCGCGATCGGGGTCTGTTCATCGGCGGCATAGAAGAAGAGCACGACATCGTCTTCTTCCCCAGCTCCGCGATACTGGCGGGCATCTCCAAATGGCCCAGCGCGTTCTTCGCGCGCGGTCTATGGTGCTACGCGGACGGTCTCGAAGGTGAGATGGACGCGTACGATCGAGTCCGCGGCCTCAAGGATCTCGTCGTGGTGCGCGGACCGCATGAGTTCGGGGAGTGGCCGGCGCCGGAGCAGCGTCGCGTGACCCGGCAGATGATTGCTTATGCCCGCGCCGTACTCCTCGGCGCAAAGAGCGTCCCGGGCCACCGGAGCTGGTCCAACATGAAGGAGCTGGTCGGAACGAGCGGCGATGTCTGGGAACCCTCCACTCATCCGGGTCTGCATTAGAACCGGGTCTCCAGCGAGAATTTGATGACTGACGGCGGCCCTTCGGCGAGAAAGAGTGTGCTCGTCGATACCCAGTAGCGCTTGTTGGCGATATTGTCGGCGTTCAGACGGAAAGTCCACGGCTGCGCCCCGATCTCTCTCTGATACGCGAAGCCGGCGTCGAACAGCGTATAGCCCGGCACGTACGCCTGATCGAGATTGTTGATCGCACGCGGGCCGATATAGTAAGCGCCGCCCGTGACGCTCAGGCCAGACGCCATGCCCCCGAAGCGGTATTCGCTCGCAACGGACCACGTCTGCTTAGGCGTATTGTCGATCTCCCTGCCCACCGCCGTCGGCACCACCGTCGTGCCGCTGATCACCGTCGGCGCGCCGGATATCTGCTTGGCATCGAGAATGAGGCCGCTCGCATAGATCGAGAGGTGGCTATTGATCTCACCGGTCAGGCTGAGCTCGGTTCCCTTGTATCGTGCCCGCCCGTCCTCGACGTACACGTTGTTGGCATTGACATACGTGGAAGCGCGGTCGATGTTGAAATAAGCCGCCTGGAACAGAAGCCCGCGCAGAGGCTCGATCTTGATGCCGCCTTCCGTCTGTTTGCTGGTCGCCGCGGGCAGGACCACGCCGGCATTCGCCGACGTGATCGGCGCGGCCGCCGTCGACTCCAGCCCCTCGATGTAAGTGCCGTAGAAGCTCAACCACGACTTGGGCTTCAGCACCACTCCATAGGAGATCGGCGTCGGCGTCGCATGGAAGGTATCCTTGTCGGTCGTTACGTTGCTCTCCGTGTAGTCCGATTTGCGCACACCCGCCAGCACGTGCAGCCAATCCTGATACTTCGCATGCTCGAAGACATAGTAGCCGACGTCGTCGATCTGAGTGACCACGCCAACCGGCGGAGGAAGCGGGCTGGACGGGATCTGGACCGGGTCGAACATGTTCTGCACGCACGGGCAGCTGCCCCCGGTCGAGGTGGAATTGAATTGCCGGCGGACGTTCTTGGAAATGCCGACCAGGAGCTCATGATCGATGGGTCCGGTATCGAAGGCGCCCGCCAGCTCGACGCGACCTTCATAGTTCTTGTACTGATTGTCGTTCTGCAGCGTCGTCTTCTCCGTGCCGGCGCCCGATACGAGATTGGTCGGCGTGAACGTCGAGAATCGGCGGCTGCGCGAGGCAAGTGACGCACCGGTGTCGAACGTCAGGGCCCACGCCTGATTGATATTGTAGTTGCCATGAATCAGCGCATTGTCCTCCTTGGCCTGATTCTTCATCCATTCGGCGCCGAGGTTGGTCTTCGGGTTCAGCAGAGGCGGCAGAGCGACCTGCGGGTAGAGGTTCGTCGCAGTCGATTTCGGCGCCGTGAGCAGGAAGACGGTGGGCTCGGGCACCGTTTTTTCGATGTGCTCGAGGTCCACTTGAATGACCAGCTTGTCCGTCGGCCTGATGTCGAACGCGCCGGCGATGAGGCCGCGCTGCCCCTGCGTGAAATCGATGCCGGAATCGACCTTGGCGTAGACGGCATTGACGCGGGCACCGAAGATACCCCACCAATCGTTCGCATCGACGTGCGCGCCCACGCCACCATTGTCATCCCCGAACAAGTTGGTATCGACGAACGCAGTGTGCGTCGGCCGCTTCATGGTCAGGTTGATGATTCCCGACGGTGTCGTAAAGCCGTAGTAGAGGGCCGAGGCTCCTTTTAGAGCTTCCACACGATCCTTGTCCTCGAGGGGCAGGTCGATGAGGTTCACGATCGGCAGGCTGCCGTCGAGGCGGTAGTTGCCGCGGTTGTCGACCGGTATGCCGCGGATCGACAGGTTGTTGTAGACCGTGGGGCTCGTCTGCGACGAAGTGACGCCGGCAGTGTTCTTCAAGGCATCCATCAGGCCCTTCGCCTGCTGTGCCTGCAGCACCTCTTCCGGGATGACGCTGATGGTGAGCGGCGTGTCGAGCTGCCTGGCGCCCCGGAAGCTTCCCGCCTGCACGAAATCCGCGCTGTAGCTCTGGCGGTCCGCGGTGACGACGATCTGCTCGAGGACGGCGCCGTCATCGGAAGCGGCGGGCGGCGCGCTCTGCGCGCGCGCGGTCGCGGCGAGCAGGAAAACCGCGGACACTCCCCCGAGAGGCGCGCAGCGCGCGACGGTATGACGTTTCTGCTTCGACATCATGGCTCGACTGGGCTCCCCAAAACGCGATATGCGACGCCGGGGCCGCCGGAACGGGTCCGGCCGCGGCCAAGTTAATGTATTCTGCTTTTATAAAAAATAATAGTGATTTTTTACTCGCTAAAATACTATAAGTTCAAAATATCATAGGTTTCCGTGGCTTGGCACGTCGCCGCACAGATGGCGGCCGCGCCGGAGCGCCGCTCCTCAAGCCGGCGAAGCGGCGGACAAGTGCGGCTCCCCCGGTAGACGCGGTGTCGCCTCGACGAGCGCCCGCGTATAAGGATGGACGGCTTGCTCGAGCACCGTGCGCGTCCGGCCCCGCTCCACGATGCGTCCCTCCGACATCACCACCATCTGATCCGCGATGCTGTCGACGACGGACAGGTCGTGGGTGATGAAGAGACAAGCGAATCCATACTCCGACTGTAGCTTTTGCAGGAGTGCGAGCACTTGGGCCTGGATGGTCATGTCGAGCGCCGAGACCGGCTCGTCGGCCACCACCAGGCGGGGCCGCGACACGATTGCCCGGGCGATCGCAATCCGCTGGCGCTGGCCGCCGGACATCTGGTGCGCGAGTCTGCCGCCGAAGCCGCCGAGGCCCACCTCCTCCAGCACCTGCTCCGCCCGCCCGCGGCGTGCGTGGGCGCCGAGCGCGCGATCGTGGCGCAGCGGCGCCGCCACGATATCCGCGATACTCATGCGAGGATCGAGCGAGGAGAACGGGTCCTGGAAGATGAGCTGCGCGTCGCGGCGGAACCGGCGCAGCTGCTCGGCGGTCATCGCGCCGACCGTCATCCCATCGAAGCGGATGGCGCCCGCGGACAACGTCTTCAGGCCGAGCACTGCCCGCCCGAGAGTGGTCTTGCCGCAGCCGCTCGCGCCCACGACCGCGACAATCTCTCCGGAGCGCAGACTGAGCTCGATCTCGTGCAATACCGGCCTGTGCGCCGTCGCGCCAAACATCCGGGCGGCGCGCGAATAAGCGGCGCATGCTCGCTCCACCGAAAGGAGGACGGGAGCCGCATCCGAACTTCGCACCGCTCCGTGCGCACGTCCCGGACGCGACCCGATCAGACGCCGCGTGTACGCGTGGGTCGGACGGGTGAGTACCTCGCCAGTCGCGCCGGTCTCGATGAGACGGCCCTTCTCGAGCACCACACATCTCTCCGCGTAGCGCGCGACCAGTCCGAGATCGTGGGTGATCAGGAGCGTCGCGACCCCGTGGTCCCGGGCCAGCTCCACGATTAGATCGAGCACTTCGCGCTGACTCAACGTATCGAGCGCGGTGGTCGGCTCGTCCGCGATGAGGAGCTTCGGCCGCAGCAGCAGCACCGAAGCCAGCATGATGCGCTGGCGCATGCCGCCGGAGAACTCGTGCGGATGGGATTTCAGCGCGTGCGCCGGGTCCTTGATGCGAACGCGCGTCAGCATCTCCAGGCATCGCTCGCGGATCTCACTCCTGCTCCAGCCGAAGTGCAGCTCCAGCCCCTCGGCGAGCTGCCGGCCGACGGTGAGCGCCGGATTCAGCGATACCATCGGCTCCTGGAACACCATGCCAACTTCCGCGCCTCTGACCTGCCTCAGGGCGCGGGGGCTCAGTCGCGTGAGGTCCCGCCCGGCGAGGAAGATGGCACCGCTCGCGCGGCGTACGCCCGGCGGCAGCAGATCCAGGATGGCGCGTGCGGCGAGAGTCTTGCCGCTGCCGGACTCGCCGACCAGGGCGAGAAACTCGCCCCGCGCAATGTTGAACGATAATCCCTCCAGGAGGGTACGTACGGGTTCGCCCCGGCACGCGCTCTCGATACGCAGGTCTCTGATCTCGAGGAGCCGCTGTGGTGTCGTGGAGGTCATGCGGTCCGGATCGTGCGGCGCATGGAAATGGCTTGTCAATCGCATAAGAACAAATTGCGTGGGCCCGACCGTCCACTGCGCACGCTGAGGTACACTATGCCGAGTCCGCAGAGGTTGTATCGCGGGGATTGGTCATGCACATGAGTCGGAAGCGCGCCGGCACGGTGAAGGCGAGAGCCACCGCGGGCGGAGCTCTCGCCGCGAGTCGCCTGCAGACGGAGCTCGCGGGCCGCATTCTGTATCTTCTCAAGGAGCAGGGAGCGGGTCCCGGCCACCATCTGGTGGAGCAGGACCTCTGTCGGCACTTCGGCGTCTCGCGCACGCCCATCCGCGGCGCCCTGAAGCTGCTCGCCGCGCAGGGTACGCTGCAGGCCCGGACGCACAGAGGATTCGTCCTGCGCGGCCCCGTCAGGACGGCGCCGGAAGTCGAAACG
>Ga0134125_10010393_pt1 | contig 10461 bp, 12 predicted proteins | sample KB31751_FD_96464 | JGI IMG/M metagenome (GOLD analysis project Ga0134125, IMG submission 96464) | Terrestrial soil microbial communities with excess Nitrogen fertilizer from Kellogg Biological Station, Michigan, USA - KB3-175-1 | ecosystem: Environmental > Terrestrial > Soil > Unclassified ... | reverse complement strand
TACGACGACGCTGCTCTATGCAATCCAGCAGGCGACGACGGATTTCCACACTTACGCGCCGATGGTGTTCGTCAATCTGGCGTTGGTGGCGACGGTGCTGATGGTGCCGTTTGCCCACCGCATCAGCGAGATCGCCGGTGGCCTGCTGCTGGTCGGCGCCGAGTACGCGGCGCTGTTCGCTTTCACCGACTTCTTCAGCCGCGAGGGCGGAGCGCAGCTGCAGTACATCATTGCGGCGGCGGCTCCCTTCGTGATCTTCGGGCTGCAGCGCATCCGCCTGATCCTCGTCATTGTGGTGCTCGGATTAACTCTCCACGTTCTCGGCTGGTTCTGGTTTCCAGCCGAGGGCCGCATCGGGCCCGAAGAGCAAGCGGTGGTGGACTCCCTCTATACGCAGGCGGCAATCACCACCGTCGTCCTCATCGCGGCGTCGGTCTACTACGCCTTCAGCCTCGCCGAGCAGGCCAAGGCCGAAACGGACGCGGTGTTGCGCAACGTTCTCCCCGACGCCATCGTCGAGCGCCTGAAAGCCAAGCCCGGGGCGCTGATCGCCGACAGCATCGACGACGCTGCCGTGATGTTCGCCGACATCTCTGGCTTTGTCGCACTGACGCGGCGGCTCGGCGCCAACGCCACTGTCGATATGCTGAGCCGCCTCGTATCGGACTTCGATGCACTGGCGGTGCGGCATGGCGTGGAAAAGATCAAGACCATCGGCGACGCCTACATGGTCGTTGCCGGCCTGCCCGAGCCGGTCCCAGATCACACGGCGCGGCTCGCCCGCATGGGGCTCGCCATGCTCGCAGCCGTGGCGCGGATGCGGGAGGAGAGCGGGCTCAATCTCAACCTGCGTATCGGCATGGCGTCGGGACCGGTGACCGCTGGCGTCATCGGCACGCGCAAGTTCAGCTACGACGTGTGGGGCGATCCGGTGAACCTCGCAAGCCGGCTCGAAGGTCAGTCGTCGCCTGGCCGCATACTTATCTGCCCGGGATGCCGCGCCAAACTCGGCGAGGATTTCCTCTTCGAGGCGCGCGGGCCGATCGAGATCAAGGGCATCGGCGCGCAGGAGACGTGGTTCCTGCTCGGCGCGCGCGAGGCGGCGTCCGGCAAAGACGGGAGCGGGGCGCCGCCTACACCGTCGGACCTCCCTCGAACCCGAAACGCTTCTTGATGCGTTCGAACAGCTGGTCGCGGACCTCGCGGTAATGCATCAGCGTTTGCTCGCGGGTCCCGTGTCCCAGCATGACCGTTGCATCGATGGTCGGCCAATATTCGACGTCGACGGCCATGGTGCGCGTCAGCTCCAGCGCCTGATGGTGCGCCTCGGGCGACAGCGTGACGATGAGATCGAACGACGTGTCGTGCAGATCGTGCAACGTGTTCGGGGTATGCTGCGAGACGTCAATGCCGATCTCATCCATCACCACCGTCACGAATGCATCGTGCGTGCCTGCCCGCACGCCGGCCGAGGCCACGTAGCCGCGCTTGCCCGCCAAGTGGCGCAGGATCGCCGCCGCCATGACGGAGCGTACGGCGTTGGTCGTGCAGGCAAAGAGCACCGCCGCAGGAAGCTCCCGGGCCGACGTCACGGCCGCGCCCGGCAGGGCCTCGGTCTGCGCCATCGCGCCACTCGCGACCTCGCGAGACATGGCCGCTATCCCTTCCAGTGTAGGGCGCAGATAAGCGTGAATAGTCGGCGGGCGGTGTCGAGGTCGACGGTGATCTTGCCGGCGAGGCGCTCGAGCAACGTGCGACTACCCTCGTCGTGCAGGCCGCGGCGCCCCATGTCGATTGCCTGGATGCGCGAGGGCGGCGCCGTGCGGATCGCCTCGTAGTAGCTTTCGCAGATCATGAAGTAATCCTTCATGATGCGCTTGAGCGGCGTCAGTGACAGCATGTGCGTGACGACCGTCTCGCCGTCTTCGTTGCCGACCGCGAGAACGAGGCGATCCTCGACCAGACCCAGGCTAAGCTTGTAGGGTCCGTCATCGCGTCCATCGAGGGCGAAGGAGTTGCCTTCGAGGATGTCGAAGATGGCGACTTCGCGCTCGTGTTCGATATTGGAGTTCGACGTGGCGGTCGACTTCTCATCAAGCGTAATAGCGATTAGCCGCGACTTCGGCAGGAGGACCGGCGTTTCGTCGCTCATGTGGCGTGCTCGCGCGCGGTCTTGAGGCGGATCTCGGCGGAGAGGCGGTGCGCCTCGAGCCCTTCGGCGCGGGCGAGCGCCATGGCAGCGGGGGCAAGCGCGGCGAGCGCCTTGGCGTCGAGCTTCAAGAGCGACGTGCGCTTCATGAAGTCGAGCACGCCGAGACCCGAGGAGAAACGTGCCGTGCGCGACGTCGGCAACACGTGGTTGGAGCCGGCGATGTAATCGCCGATCATCTCCGGCGTCTGCGAACCGATGAATATGGCGCCGGCGTTGCGGATGCGCTCGCTCATGGCTTCGGCGTCGACGGTGGCGATCTCGAGATGCTCGGCAGCGATGCGGTCGGCCAGCGCCGGCGCTTCGTCAAGCGAATTGAGCTCGATGATGGCGCCGAACACGTTCCAGCTCTCGCCGGCGATGTTGCCGCGCGGAAGCTTCTGCAACTGGCGCAGGAGGGCGGCTTCGACAGCGCGCCCGAACGCGGCATCGTCGGTCATCAGGATAGATTGCGCGGCGGTGTCGTGCTCGGCCTGCGCTAACAGATCGGCGGCGATCCATTCCGGGTTGTTGTGCTTGTCGGCGATGATCAGAACCTCGGAGGGCCCGGCGATACTGTCGATGCCGACAGTACCGAAAACGAGCCGCTTGGCGGCGGCGACATAGGCGTTGCCGGGACCGACGATCTTGGCGACAGGCGCGATGGTCTGGGTGCCGTAGGCGAGCGCGCCGACGGCCTGTGCGCCGCCGATGCGGTAAACTTCTTCGACGCCGGCCAGCTTGGCGGCGGCGAGCACCAGCGGATTGAGCTCGCCATTGGGTGAAGGCACCACCATGACAATGCGCGGCACGCCGGCGACCTTGGCGGGAATGGCGTTCATCAGCACGGAACTGGGGTAGGAAGCGAGGCCCCCCGGCACGTAGAGGCCGACGGATTCGACCGCCGTCCACCGCCAGCCGAGCTCGACACCAAGCTCATCGGTGTAGCGCTCGTTGATGGGGATCTGGCGCTCGTGGTGCTCGGCGATGCGGTCGGCGGCGAACTGCAGCGCCTGCAGTGTCTCGGCGGTGCAGGCTTCGCGCGCGGCGCGCATCTCGGCCGCCGTCACGCGCAGGCCGACTTTGCCGAGGTCGACGCGGTCGAACTTCTTGGACAGCTCGATGAGGGCAGCGTCGCCGCGCGCGCGCACATCAGCGAGAATCTCCGCGACGGCGGCGCCGACGTCGTCGGAAGCCTCTCGCTTCTCGCCGAGGAAAGCGACGAACGCCGCCTCGAAGCCCGGATCGCGCGTCTGCAGCCGCTTGGGCATCTCGCTATCGGCCTCGCGGCCGTCTCCTTGAGGTATTGCCGGTCAATCGTCGCTCACATGCACGGGCTTTGTCCGCGCGCGCCAAGCGGCGCCGAGGTCGCGCAGCTCCGCTTCGATACATTCGACCTCGAGTCGCACTGCTCCGCCGCCGGCAAAGTGCATGGTGATGGCGCCCGACGGCTCCTCGGCGGTCTCGAAGGTCAGCGCAAGCAAAGCCAGCACCGTATCCTTCTGCTTCAGGTCGAAGCCCTGGATATGCGCGGACTTTACGCGCTCGAAGCGCAGGCCGGCGCGCCGCCTTTGGTAGCCGCCGCTGTCGCCAGTTGCCGCGCGTTCCCAATCGAAACGATTGGCAATCACGGCAAATCGCATGTCCTGCTTTAAGTATGCCATGTCGGCGACGCGGATCACCGCGTCTTGGAGATGGCAGGAGAGAACCTGCAGATCCTCCGGATCGAGGGCAATCAGCTTCAAGTCTTCCATACGGGCGGCGTCCCAGCGCTGAAGGCATTTAAGCCGCGAGCTTTCAATGTGTTGATAGCGGCGCTGCCGCAGCGGTGCAACCGACCTGTCTGACCTGGGGTCTACACAGGCAAAATGGACGCGGAGGCACACTTGTGCTGGCCGCCGCACCGGACCTACTGTCGGAATCAGGGGCGGCACAGGCGGAGCCAATGGGGAAACGTCATGGAGAACGAACACTTCAACCTTTCCTTGCGCCGCTTCCTGAAGGAGGTCGGCATCTCATCGCAGCAGGAGATCGAGCGCCTTGTTCGCGATCGCGGGCTTGAGGGCGCCGGCAAGCTGCGCGTCAAGATGGTGTTGACCGCTGAGGGGACCGACCTGCGCCACGAGGTCGAGGGTGCTATCGACTTGGATTAGCTGTGGATGCCCCGCACCCGCGCATAAGAAAGCGGGCCCCGGTCGAAACCGGAGCCCGCCGATCAAGGGCGCTTCGACGGGGCGACGGAGCGGAAGCCCCAGCGCGACCCTCGATCAAAACTCAGTAGCAGTACTGACGCAGCGTCCAACCTTTGATCTGGCAATGCTCGTTGCCGTTGGAATCGGTGGTGCAGACGCGGTTCGGCAGGCGCTGATACGAACAATAGTGATTGCCGGCCTTGCCTTCGTAGCCGCTCATCGGTTGATCGAACTGATAGTCCTGCGAATAGAAGTCCCTGCCGCCCTTGGCGAGGGCGGCAGGGGCGATGGCCGAGGCGACGAGGGCGCCAAGCATGGCGGTCTTGAGGATCGTCTTCATGGTGTTCCACTCCGTCATTGATGACGATCGGAATGTATGGCCACGCTAGTACCCTCGCTGTTCCGCTGGGAACAGGCGCAAGAGCCTGCAGATGAAGGCGTTCTTCTGATTTTACCGAGATTTAGCCGGTGAGGCGCTCGATCTGCGCTCCACAGCGCGACAGCTTCTGCTCGAGCTGCTCGAAGCCGCGGTCGAGGTGGTAGACGCGGTTGATCATCGTCTCGCCCTCGGCCATCAGCCCCGCGATGACGAGCGACACCGAGGCGCGCAAGTCGGTCGCCATGACGGGCGCGCCGGTAAGGCCCTTGACGCCCTTGATGGTCGCCGTGTCGCCGTGCAGCTGGATGTCGGCGCCGAGGCGCGCGAGCTCCTGCACATGCATGAAGCGGTTCTCGAAGATCGTCTCGCGGATGACGCTGGTGCCTTTCGCCGTCGTCATCAGCGCCATGAGCTGCGCCTGCAGGTCGGTGGGGAAGCCGGGGAACGGCTGCGTCTCAAGCGTCACCGGCTCGATGCCGGCGCCGTTGCGCGCAACGCGGATGCCGCTGTTGGTGGTTTGCACCTCGACGCCCGTCTGCGCCAACGCATCGAGCGCAGTCTTGAGAAGCTCCGGTCGCGCGCCTTCGAGCGTGACGTCGCCTCCGACGGCGGCAACGGCCATCGCGAACGTCCCTGTCTCGATGCGGTCGGCGAGCACAGAGTGCACAGCGCCTTCGAGGCGGTCGGCACCCTGAATGCGCAGGGTCGACGTGCCGATGCCTTCGATTTTGGCGCCCATCTTGACGAGGCACTCGGCGACGTCGCCGATCTCCGGCTCACGCGCGGCGTTCTCGATGACGGTCTGGCCACGGGCTAGCGCGGACGCAAGAAGCACATTGTGCGTGGCGCCGACGGAGACCTTAGGGAATACGACGCGGCCGCCGCGCAAGTACCCGCCCTTGGCCTTGGCGAGGACGTACCCAGCTTCGATCTCGATCTCGGCGCCAAGCTCCTTGAGGCCCATCAGATGCAGGTCGACCGGGCGTGTGCCGATAGCGCAGCCGCCGGGAAGCGAAACCTTCGCCTGGCCGCAGCGGGCGAGCAGCGGCCCGAGCACCCAGAAGCTGGCGCGCATGCGGCTGACCATCTCATAGGGCGCCACGGTGTCGACGATGTCGCGCGCCGAGAGGTGGAAGGTCTCGCCGATATGCTGGGCGGGGCCGGGGCGCTTGCCGTCGACGGCAAGGTCGACGCCGTGGTTGCGCAGGATGCGGGCGAGAAGATTGACGTCGGCAAGGTTGGGGACGTTTTTGAGCGTCAGCCTGTCGGAGGTCAGCAGGCTGGAAATCATCAGCGGCAGGGCGGCGTTCTTGGCGCCGGAGATCGGGATGGTGCCTGACAGCTTCGTTCCGCCGACAATCTTGATGCGATCCATGCAGATGTCCCCTCGCGCCAGCCATGTGCCGGCAATCCTGCAAATGATTAAGCGCTTCGCGAGGCCGGCAGCAAGTGTGACGGAAAAGCCCGCCGTATCCGTGGGTTGGCCCGGTGCAGATGCGGTAAGCTTGGGCTCGCCGTGGCATTATGCCGGCGATGAGGTTGCTATTGTGTCACTTAGCCCGGCGCGCGTCGCTATTTCAGCGTGCGAGCGAGATCGACGGACTTCTAAGTAGTGAGATTAGTCATTGGCGACGCGCACATTGAAGGCCGCCATCTCCTCCTGCATTGCCGCACAGGCGCGGGCTTCGACACGACGGTAGGCGGCCGCAACGCCGCGCCCGTAGTCGGTGAGCTTGGCGCCTCCACCGCGCGATCCGCCGGGCGCTGCGGAGACCAGCGTGTCCGGAAACATGTGATTGAGCGCATCGACCAGGAGCCACGCACGCCGGTACGACATGCCGAGCTCCCGCCCGGCGGCGGAGATCGACCCTGTGCGCCCGATGGCTTCGAGCAAGTCAACCTTGCCGGGCCCCAGCACCATCTCACCAATGAGAATGCGCACGTAAGGAAACGCGCGCTCGGACTTGCGTTTAACTTTGGGTTTCAACGCGGGCGTTGCCGCGCTCTTGCCAAGCGCAGCCACACGTTTCGTCTTCTTAGTCACCTTGCTCACCGCTCACCTTCTTCGCAGCGCAGACGTGAGTATATCAGCGCCACACCCAAGCGACGATCCAAGTCGCAGATGTGAACTTTGTTGCGCGCTGTATCCGATTGGATATAACGGGCCACTGTACTGCGTATTGGGGGGTTTCCGTGTCCAAGTTTGCGTACGTGGCGCTGTGTGGCGCCGCCATGAGCCTTGTCATGTCCGCGCCGGCCATGGCGCAAGATGCCGCGGCGATGACATCGGGCGGTGATGTCACCGCCGAAGAGGCAACGCCGCTACCGCCGGTGGTCGTCGAAGCCCCCTCCCAGCCGCTCGTCCGCAAGCAGAAAAAGCCGAAGAGTGTTGGCGCGGGCGGCAGTGCCGCGGCTTCGATAGCGCCTACACAAGGCCCTGCCGTCACCGACGGAGGCGAAGGATCGGGTCCCGGCACGGCCGGCGTCGGCATCTACACGCTCGGTCAGCTCGACCTCATCGGCGGCTCCACCATCACCAACGAAGCGATGTGGACGTTCAACAAGAACACGCTCGACGAGGCGGTCAGCATTCTACCCGGCGTTACGATGCAGAACTCGGGCGGCAGCCGCAACGAGCGTGACATCCTGGTGCGCGGCTTCGATCGTTTCCGCGTGCCGCTGTACATGGACGGCGTGCGCATCAACCTGCCGTACGACAACCGCCTCGACTTCAATCGCTTCCTGACCCCGGATCTGTCCGAAGTACAAGTGCAGAAGGGCTACGTGTCGGTGCTCAACGGACCCGGCGGCATGGGTGGCGCCATAAACCTCGTCAGCCGCAAGCCGACCAAAGAAGTCGAGCTGGAAGGCCGTGCCGGCGCCGTATTCGACGGCGACCTCGGCTCCATGGGTCAGTGGAATGCCTATGCCTACGGCGGCACGCGGCAGAAGGGCTACTATGCGCAGGTGAGCGGCACGATCGTTGATCAGGATCATTTCGATCTGTCGGGCGACTTTACTCCGGCGGGGCCCGGAACCACTGGTTACACGGCCGGTACGTCCTTCTATTCGTACGAGAACGGCGGCAATCGCGATCGTTCGGGCTTCGAGGACTGGCGCATCAATGCCAAGGCCGGCATCACTCCGAATGCGACCGACGAGTACAGCGTCAATTACACGACGCAGCAGAGCTCGAAGCAGGCGCCGCTGCACGTCAACCGGCAGGCTGTGCAGGGATATTTCTTCGGCAACAACCCGCGCTTCTGGGACTGGCCGCAGTGGGATATTTCCACGCTGTCTTGGCTGTCGAAGACGCAGATCGGCGACAAGTCGTACATAAAGACGAACACCTACTACAACACGTTCGACAACATCGTCTCCTTCTATCGCACGCGCGACTACACGACGAAGCTGGCCGACAGCCCGTATGAGGACAGCTCGTTCGGTGGCTTCGTCGAGATGGGTACCGATCTCATACCGATGAACACGCTCAAGGGCGCCGTGCACTGGCGCCGGGACGCGCACTGGGAGCAGGGCATCAACTACAAGGTCGACGGCTCGTTCGATTTCCTCGATCCGCAGAAGCAGCTGTCCGAGGAGACTTGGTCATTTGCCGCCGAGAACACGTTCCATGCGACGCGCTATATCGATTTCGTCACCGGCGTCAGCTACGATATGAACGAGGTGACGCGCGCCGACGGCACGCGACTGCCGCTTCCCGAGCTGGAGAAATGGAACTGGCAGGGCGCCGCCATCTATAGCTACAGCCGCGAGGGCAAGGTGCATGCCGACGTGTCGAGCCGCACGCGTTTCCCGACGCTGTTCGACCGCTACAGCACCCGCTTCGGCGGCCGCACAGAAGAGCCCGGCCTCGATGCAGAACGCGCGACGAACTACGAAATCGGCGTCAGCGACACGTTCTTCGACAGCGTGCACGTTTCATCGGCGATCTTCTACTCGGACATCGAAAGCCTTATCCAGACAGCCTTCACCGCGGCGAACGGCAACAACTCGCTCGTCGTTTACAACGCCGACGGCGACAATCGCGGCTTCGAGTTTTCGGTCGACTGGGATGCAACGCGCACACTGCGCATTGGCGGCAACTACACCTATCTCAATCGCGACGTGGACTTCGGTGCGGCCTCGCAGGTCTACATTGCCCCACCCGGCGGCAACCAGGCGACAGCAAGAGCCGCCATCGCGGCATCTCAGGTCGAGGGCACGCCTGAACACGAGGCATTCTTCTATGCCTCGTGGAAAGCAACGAACCAACTGACGTTGACGCCCAGCCTGGAGATCGCCGGCGACCGCACAGTGCTGGTCACGAGCTGTGATTCAACGCTTGTCGCGGTGGGAACGACGAACAATCAAACGCAAGCGGCCTGCGGTAAGGCTCCCGGTACTTTCACGGGAAAACCGAGCTACGTCGATATCGGCTCGTACGCGCTGTTAAATTTTCAGGCCGAGTACGCCTTTACGGACGGCATGACCGTCGCGGTCGGCGCCACGAACTTGCTCGATCAGAACTACTCCCTGGCCGAAGGCTTCCCGGAGCCGGGGCGTCAGTTCTACGCAACGGCGCGCGCCAAGTTCTGATGGCCCGTTGGCGCGCATGGACTAGAATGCCAGTCCGGGCGGGCTAGGCCAGAAGGACGAGAACAATGCGGATCAGCGCGCGCAATATCCTCAAGGGTAAGATCGTCGACGTCGTAAAGGGTCAGACCACCGCGCACGTCACTATCGACGTCGGTGGCGCCATCGTTACCGCGTCGATCACCAACGAGTCGGTCGACGATCTCGGGTTGAAAAAGGGAATGGCGGCGTCGGCCGTTATCAAATCATCGGATGTCATGGTTGCGGTCGATTGAGTTGCGCGGCGCGCTCGTTGCTTCGGTGCTGCTGCTGAGCGTGGCGGCGGCGCCGGCGCAGGACACGCCTGCCAAAGACATGCCGGAGAAGGGCATGTCGGGCGGCTGCGAATCGTTCAAGTGGCCGCTCGACAAGGAACGCGCCGCCTTCGACGACGACGGTCTCGAAAAGGTCGGCTCGGGCGCCGCGCGCGGGGCGTGGAAGGAGCAGGCGTTCGCGCTGGCGCTCGTTCCGGTCGCCGACGTCGCCTATGCGCTGCCGCCCGCCAAGAAGAAAAAAGACGCGAGCGGCGCGCAATTCGGCGGCATGCTGGCCTTCGCCGCACCCGACAGAGCCGGCGTCTACCAGGTGACGCTGTCCGACGAAGGCTGGATCGACCTCGTGCAGGGCGGCGTGGCACTCGGGTCAGCCGATCACTCGGGCGCCAAGAATTGTCCGGGGCTGCGCAAAAGCGTGCGCTTTGAAGTCGGCGCGGCTCCGGTGGTGCTGCAGATCAGCGGCGCACCCGCCGAGACCATCAAAATCGCCATTCGACCGGCCGAGTAGACGCTCTTACTCGTCGCCTTCTTCGCGCGGACCTGCGTCCGCCACCGTGTCCTTCGTTCCCGTCGTGCGCGCGCGAGCTTTCGCTTGCTCCTTGCGTTTCTTGAGGTTGGCGCGGAGCTCCGCTTCGAGCCGCGCCGCCCGGCCCTTGCTACTGCCCTTTTTGCGCTCGCCCTCGCTCACGGCGCGTTCTGCCTGAGGAACGCCGCATAGGCGTCGGCCAGGCCCTCGCGCAGGCCGATGCGCGGCCGCCAGCCCAGCTCACGTAGCTTCTCCCCGCTCATCAACTT
>Ga0134125_10010392_pt1 | contig 10461 bp, 13 predicted proteins | sample KB31751_FD_96464 | JGI IMG/M metagenome (GOLD analysis project Ga0134125, IMG submission 96464) | Terrestrial soil microbial communities with excess Nitrogen fertilizer from Kellogg Biological Station, Michigan, USA - KB3-175-1 | ecosystem: Environmental > Terrestrial > Soil > Unclassified ... | reverse complement strand
GCGCTCTCCGATGCCCTGCACGCCGACGGCGCCCGGGGTCACGGTTCGGCCGTCGTCCCGGCCGACGAGGCTCTCGCGCACGTCGCGCTCGAGGTGTCGGACCGGCCGTTGCTCGTCTCGAACGTCGACCTCTCCGACATGGGCGTCGGCGGGCTGGCGACCGACCTCGTCGCGCGTTTCCTGACCGAGCTCACGGAAGGGGCGGGGTTGACCTTGCATGTCCGGCTGATCGAAGGGCGCGACACGCAGCACGTGCTCGAGGCCATCTTCAAAGGGCTGGGGGTCGCACTGGCGCAAAGCTGCCGTCCCCGCCGAGGAAAGGAGATCGATGGCGACTGAAGCCAAGTCGATTGTCCGAACGGAGAATGCTCCGGCGCCGTTCCAGGGAGCTCCGTACTCGCAAGCGATCCGGACCGGCGACTACGTGTTCGTCTCAGGGCAGATCGGCCTCAAGCCGGATCACGGCGAGCTCACCGGCTCGATCGAGGAGCAGACCGAGCAGGTCTTCGCCAACCTCGGAGCAATCCTGGCGGAGGCCGGCACCGGGCTCGACCAGCTGGTGAAGACAACCGTCTTCCTGGCCGACTTCGACGATTTCGCGGCCATGAACGAGGTCTACGCCCGCCATGTCGGAGACTCGCCGCCCGCGCGCTCGACCGTCGAGGTATCGGCGTTGCCATCTGGCGCAAAGGTGGAGATCGAGGCGATCGCAGCGCTCTGAGCGACAATGTGGGGATGCGGTCCGAGACCGTCATCACAACCCACACGAACACCGATTTCGACGCGTTCGCGGCGATGCTGGCTGCCCGGCGCCTTTATCCGGAGGCTGTCGTCTGCATCGCCGGCTCGCTCAACCGGAACGTTCGCGAGTTCTACCGCCTGCACGCCGACGAGCTCGACTTCGTGGTCGAGGCCTCGCGGCTCGAGCTCGATGCGATCAGGCGCCTGGTCGTGGTCGAGACGGTTCACGCGTCCAGGCTCGGTGAGCTCGAAGGGGTCGCCCGCGACCCGAAAGTCGAGAAGGTCGTCTTCGATCATCACGGAGACGAGAGCCCCGACTGGGCTTCGGACGAGAGCGTCGTCGTCTCCCACGATGGGGCGTTGACGACGACACTGGTGGGGATCCTCGCCGAGCGCGAGCTCTCGGTCACCCCGGTCGAGGCGACGGCCTTCGCGCTCGGCATCCATGAGGACACGGGCTCGCTCACCCATGCGACCACGACCCAGCGCGACGCGGAGGCACTCGGCTGGTGCCTGCGGCACGGCGCCGAGCAGGAGCTGCTCGGTCGCTTCCTGCACACACCGCTGGGCGAGCCGGAGCGAGAACTGCTGGCGACGCTGCTCGAGTCGCTGGACGCGCACGAGACCGCGGGCATCGAGGTCCTCGTCGCCGCGGCGCCTGCACCCGCATACGTCGAAGGTGTCTCGAACCTCGCGCACAAGCTCGTCGACCTGACCGATTGCGAGGCGCTCGTCGTCCTCGTCGAGATGGACGGGCGGGTCTTTGCTGTCACCCGCAGCAGGATTCCCGAGCTCGACGCGTCCGCGCTCGCAGCCGTTCTCGGCGGCGGCGGTCACAAGGAGGCGGCCTCGGCGATTTTCCGCGGTCCTCTCGACGAGGCTCGCCGTCTCGTGGTCGAGCACCTCGGCGACGCCGTTCGCGAGCCTGCGCGAGCCCGGGACGTGATGTCGAAGCCCGCGCGGGCGATCCCACCCGACGAGACGGTCTCGCGGGCGATGGTCGCCTGCCAGCGGTTCGGGCAAAGCGGCATCCTCATCGCCGACGGAGACACCGTTGTCGGCTCGGTGAGCCGGGAGGATCTCGACAAGGCGATCTCGCACGACCTGGCGCACGCGCCGGTCAAGGGAATCATGAGCTCCCGCGTTTCGATCTGCGGGGAGGACACTCCCTTGTCGGAGCTGCAACGGCTGGTCGCAGGAGGCGACGAGCGCGTCGCCGTCGTGCGCGACGGCAAGCTGGTCGGCGTCGTCACGCGCGGAGACGTTCTTGGGGCGCTAGGCGAGCGGTCGGCGGCGGCGAGCCGGGACGCGGTCTCGCTTGCGGACGAGCTGGCCCGGCTTGAGCGGCTGGCTCCCCTCTTCGAGGCCGTCGCAGCACTCAGCGAGGCGTTCGACGGCGTCTACCTCGTCGGAGGGACGGTGAGGGACATCCTGCTGCGCGAGCGCAGCTTCGACGTCGACATCGCGGTGGAGGGTGACGCGATCGCCCTCGCCCAGGCGCTCGCCGACGCGTTGGGAGGGCGCGTTCGTGCGCACGAGAAGTTCGGCACGGCGGTTGTGGTCTATGAGGGCGGCGAGCGCATCGACGTCGTCACGGCACGAACCGAGTTCTACGACGCACCTGCCGCGCTGCCGGCGGTGGAACACGCATCGATCCGCGAGGATCTCTTTCGCCGGGATTTCACGATCAACGCGATGGCCGTTTCCCTCAAGGGCGACGACTACGGCCGGCTCGTCGATCCGTTCGGCGGCCGCGCCGATCTCGAGCAGCGCCGCATCCGAGTCCTGCACAACCTCTCCTTCATCGACGATCCGACGAGGATCTTCCGGGCGATCCGGTACGAGAACCGCTACGGCTTCCGGATGGACGAGCACACGCTGCGGCTCGCCCGCGGGACGATCGAGATGGGGCTGGTCGGCGACCTCTCGTCGGCGCGCCTGCGCGACGAGCTGGTGGCTTTGCTCGAAGAAGGCGAGGTCGAGCACTCGATCCTGCGGCTCGCCGAGCTCGGCGCGGACAAGGCGATCCACCCGCATCTCGCTGCGGACGACGAGGCCGTCACCCTGCTGGCGCGCCTGCGTGCGCTCGCGCAGCAGTATGAGGTCGAGGTCCCCGCGTGGCGCCTCGGCCTGATCGCGCTCGCCCGGAGGCTGCCGCCGGACGAGGTCTACGCCTGGCTCCAACGCCTCAAGGTACGACGCCGCGACGCCGAGCAGATCGCCGCTGCCGTCACGGTCGGGCCTCGGATCGTCGAGCGGCTCGAAGGAGGGGAGGTCGAGCCTGCGGAGGTGGTGGTGCTCGCCGATCGCTACGCCCCTGATGCGCCCTTGTTCGCTCTTGCCCTGGCCGACCTGGAGCCGCTGCATGCCTACTTCCGGGGGCTCCGCGACGTCCGCCTGGAGGTGACCGGCAGCGATCTTGCCCAGCTCGGCCTCGGGGAGTCCCCGCGCGTGGGGGAGATCCTCGCGGAGCTCCGCCGGCGAAAGCTGAACGGCGAGCTCGACGGGCGCGAGTCGGAGCTCGAGGCGGCACGGGAGCTGATCGGGCGGTGATCCGCTGGGAAAGCCAGGAGCCGTACGAAGTCGTCTTCACCACCCGTGAGGGCGGAGTCAGCGAGGGGCCGTATGCGTCGTTGAACCTGGGCCGGAGAACCGGCGACGACGTCGAGCGGGTCGACGAGAACCGCCGCCTGGCATGTGAGGAGATCGGTGCCGATGCGGAGCGGCTCGCGCTCAACTACCAGGTGCATTCCGCAACGGTGCTGCCCGCCCAAGCGGGGAGGCGCGGCGAGCACCAGGCAGACGGGCTCTGGACCGATCAGCCCGGCCTGCCGATGCTGGCGCTGACCGCCGACTGCGTGCCGGTCGCACTCGTTCGCGCGAACGGCGCGACGCCGGCTGCCTGCGTCATCCATGCGGGAAGGATCGGGGTCCTGGACGGAATCCTCGCCTCGGGCGTCGCCGCGCTTGGAGGCACGGTCGCCGCAGCAGTCGGACCGGCGATCGGGCCGTGCTGCTACGAGGTGGGGGAGGAGGTCGCGGAGCCGTACCGGAGGCGCTTCGGTGCGAAGATCATGTCCGGCCGGAATCTCGACCTGCCGAGGGCTGCAGAGCGAGCCTTGCGTGAGGCCGGTGTCGACCGAGTCGAGCGCTTCGACCTTTGCACGGCGTGCAATCCGCAGCTCTTCTTCTCGCATCGCCGGGATGGAAAACCGCGCGGTGTACAGGGAGTCCTTGCTCGGATCGCCTGACGAGATTCGCTCACGTTATGAGCGGATCAGGGAAGAGGTGGGTGACCACGTCACGATCGTCGCCGCGACCAAGTACGTCTCCGTCGAGGAGCTGGCCGTCTTGGCCGAGGCCGGGATCGAGGTCATCGGGGAGAACCGCGCGCAAGACCTGGAAGCGAAGCACGCTGTTCACGGCGATGCGTTTAAGTGGCACTTCATCGGCCATCTGCAAAGCCGCAAGGCAAAGGTGGTGAACGAGCTCTGCGAGCTCGTTCATTCGCTCTCGTCGGAATCGGCGGCGAGGCGACTGGAGATCCCGGCCCTCGTCGAGGTCAACCTATCCGGAGAGGAGTCGAAGTCGGGCGTCTCCGAGAACGAGCTCGACGCCCTGATCGCGGCCTATCCAAAGGTTCGCGGCCTGATGACGATGCCGCCGGAAACGACCGACCCCGAGAGCTCGCGTCCGTACTTCCGCCGACTGCGCGAGCTTGCCGAAGAGCGCCGCCTGAATGAGCTTTCGATGGGCACCAGCCAGGACTATCGCGTCGGCGTCGAAGAAGGAGCCACGCTGATTCGGGTCGGCTCCGTTCTCTACCAAGGTTAGGATTCCCTGGAAATGGGCTTTGCAGACGTCTGGAACCGCACACTCGTCTACTTCGGGATCGCCGAGGAGGACGACGAGTGGGACGAGGACGGCTACGTCACCGAAGAAGAGCTGGAGCGCACCTACAGCGAGCGCCCCAACGTTCGGCGCCTGAGTCCACGCAGCCGGCGGCAGGACTTCGACGACTGGACCGACCCCGAGGCCGACGCGACGCGCACCGCCGTGATCCGGCCGTCCAGGCGCGAGCGGCGGGCCGAGGTCACGCCGATGCCCGGGCCGACCGTTGTGCCATCCGTCCGCGTCCACCTGGTCGTCCCGCACACGTTCCAGGACGCGCAGCAGATTGCCGACCGCTTCAAGGACGGCATTCCGGTGATCCTCAACCTTCAGGCCACCGACCAGGAGCTCTCCAAGCGCCTGATCGACTTCACGAGCGGCTTGACCTACGCGCTCGACGGTGGCATGCAGCGGGTCGCAGACAAGGTCTTCCTCCTGACACCTCGTAACGTCGAGGTCTCGGCGGAGGAGCGCGCGCGTTTGCTCGAGTCCGGCGGTTTCTTCAACCAGGCCTGAGCCCGCGTTCCGCGTAGGAACGGGGGGTTTCGGGCCGAATCACAGGTAATGGGCGCCAGCCCCGGACCAGTCCTGCTCTTCGACACGGCATCGTCGATCAATCGTTTCATCGACGATTTCATCTGGGTCTACGTCCTCCTGATCTTCATCTACGTCCTCAGCTCGTGGGTGAGGCTTCCGTACTCGCCCTGGCTACGACGGATCCAGGATTTTCTTCGCGACGTTTGCGAGCCGTACCTGCGCCTTTTCCGGCGGCTGCTGCCCGCTTTCGGGCCGCTCGACCTCTCGCCCGTCGTCGCGATCTTCTCCCTGTTCCTGCTGATGAAAGTGGTCGACGCGATCTTCAATCGCCTCTGACCCGAAAGGGGTGGCCGCAATGGCCTTCACGCCGGTAGAGCTCAGACATGTCAGCTTCAAGCGAGGGTTGTTCGGGTACCGACGCGCGCCGGTCGATCGGACGATCGAAGAGGTGGCCGACTCCTTCGAGGTCGTCTGGCGAGAACGTGCCGACTACGCCGACCGCATCGAGCAGCTCCAGGCCGACCTCAGGCGCCACCGCGAGCTGGAAACACTGTTGCGCTCCACGCTCACGACGGCCGAGCAGTCGGCTCACGAGCTGAAGGACCAGGCGCGCCGGGAGGCGGCGCTCGTCCTCGAAGAGGCTCACCTGGAGGCGCGGAAGATCACCCAGGCGGCCCTCGAGGAGCGAGAGCGCCTGGGTGCTGAGACGACGCGGATCAAGGCATTGCTCGGCGCTGCGCTCGACGCAGTCGAGGACGCCGACGGCGAGGCCCAGGCCGAGGCAGCCTGAGCCGCCAACCGACGAACCTATACTTGCGCGCATGGCCCGCGGACGCCGAGCCTCGGCGCGAGCAGGCACAGTAGGGACGATGAACAGCAAGATCGACATCGAGCATTTCCGCGCTCGCCTCGAAGAGGAGCGCGCCAAGGCCCAGTCCGCGATCGAGTATCTCCACAAGGAGAGCCCGGGCGTTCCGGAGGACGAGACGGCCGGATTCGCCATCGGCAGCGGCGGCGACAACCATCTCGCCGACACGGCGACGGAGACCGTCGACCGTGAGATCGACTACACGCTCGAGGAGAACTCAGGCAACGTGCTCCGCGAGATCGAGGCGGCTTTGAAGCGCATCGACGAGGGCACGTACGGCATCTGCGCCGCCTGTGGCGAGCCGATCGAGCCCGAGCGGCTCGAGTACCTCCCCTGGGCGACCCTGTGCGCCAAAGATGCGCGCGGGAGCAGGGGTTGACCTTTGAGCCCTTGTTACACGTCAAGCGAATGCCGTGCCATCAGCCGGGTTTAGCGGTCGCGCGAGTGAATCGCGCGACCTCGTCGACGGCATCGCGAGCGACGCCTTGAACGAACAGCGTGCGGTCGACGTTCGCGTCGGTTCCTCTACCGACGCCCTGACGCCGATCTCGGTGGCCACCAGGTCACTGGCGGCACGCTGGCCGCAATGGCTCGGCCTCGGCCTCGTCGTCACGGCGGCCGTTCTCGCCGACCAGGTCACGAAGCACATCGTTTCGAGTCAGCTTTCGCTCGACGACCAGGTGCACGTGCTCGGGCCGTTCTCGATCCATCACGTCCAGAACTCCGGGATCGCCTTCGGTCTGTTCGCCAATGCGACGGGGCTCGTGACGGCGCTGACTGCGTTGGCGGTCGGCTGGATGCTCGTCTTCTTCGCCCGCTCCGGCGCGCGCCATCCGGTCCTGCCCGTCGCGCTGGGCCTGCTGATCGGGGGCAGCGCCTCGAACCTGGTCGACCGGATCCGGCTTGGACACGTGACGGACTTCCTGGACTTCCGCTACTGGCCGGCCTTCAACCTCGCCGACACGTTCATCGTCCTCGGCGTCGGGATTCTCTTCGCCGCGATCCTGCTCGGCGACGCCCGCCCACGCTAGTCGTCGTCCCAGTCGATTCAGCCGGCGAGCGGCTCGACCGCTTCGTCGCCTCCTTGCCCGAGGTCGCTTCGCGCGGCGAGGCGGAGCGCCTGCTCGGTTCGGGCGCAGTGCTCGTCGACGGCGAGGCGCGTCCGAAGAGCTTTCGCCTCGCGGGTGGGGAGGAGGTCGAGCTTCGGCTGACAGCCCCAACGATCGTTCCGCTCCAGGCCGAGGAGCTCGAGCTGCGAATTCCCTACGAGGACGAGCATCTGCTCGTCGTCGACAAGCCGGCGGGCCTGGTCGTGCACCCGGCGCCCGGGCACGAGGGTGGGACGCTCGTCCACGCCTTGCTCGACAGTGGCATCGCCGGAGGAGACCCGGAGCGTCCGGGCATCGTTCATCGTCTCGACCGCGACACCTCCGGCCTCCTGGTCGTCGCCCGGTCCGAGCAGGCGTACGGCCTTCTGCAGGACCTCGTCCGCGAGCGCCGGCTGGAGCGCGACTACCTCGCCCTCGTCCGCGGGCGACCACGCTCACGCAGTGGCCGAATCGACGCTCCCATCGGCCGGGACCGCCATGACCCGTTTCGCCGGTCGCTCGACACGGATGGCCCGCGGGAAGCGGTCACGCATTTCGAGGTGGAGCAGCTTTTGCCGAAACACGCGTTGCTTGCGATCCGACTCGAGACCGGCCGCACACATCAGATTCGTGTCCACCTTGCCGCAATCGACCTCCCCGTTGTCGGTGACACCGTCTACGGCGTTCCCGATCGCGAGCTCGGAAGGCAGTTTCTCCATGCAAACCGCCTGAGCTTCCCTCATCCTCTGACGGGCGAGCCGGTCGAGGCCGAGTCGCCGCTTCCCGATGAGCTTCAGGCGGCCTTGGAGCGTTTGGCCTCGTAGAGACGGCTGTCGGCGACCGCGAACAATCCGTCCGCGTCCTCGCCGTCGACCGGGGAGCGGGCAATCCCGGCGCTGATCGCGACGGGAACGGTCAGCTCACCTGAGGCTACGAGCTCGGAAATGCGGCTTTCCAGACGTGTGAGGAAGCTCATGCCGGTGTCGGGCTCGGACTCGACCAGGAACGCCGCGAACTCGTCGCCGCCCATACGGCCCGCGACGTCGGACCGACGCAGCTCGCCGCGCAGGATCTGGGCCACTCCGGCCAAGGCTTGATCACCGGCTTGGTGGCCGTGGGTGTCGTTGATCGCCTTGAAGTCGTCGAAGTCGAAGAACACCAGCGTGACCGAAGAGCCGTACCGCTTGGCGCGCTCGAGCTCGAGCTCCAGCTCCCGCGTGAAGGCAGCATGGTTGAGCAGGTCGGTCAGCGCGTCGTGACGGGCCTGATGCGCGAGCTCGGACGTCGCGCGGTCGAAGTAGGCCACCACGCATTCGGCGACGAGGCTGTCGATCATGTCGTGTAGGCGCTCTTCGAGCACCAGGACGTCCTGGGCGTCGAGCGTCGAACTGCGCTCGAGCACGAGCCGCCAGAGCACTCGCCGCAAGAGGAGGAACTCGGTGACGATGTCGCGCGGGGCGAAGCCGAGGGCCTCGCGCTCGCGAGCGTGATCGCGTACCAACGCGGCCAAGGGGCTGCCGCGGCGCAGGCGATCCGGTTTCGGTCGCAGCAGCTGATCAGCGAGCTCGGCGATGAACGTCGGCATGTCGCCGAGCTGGCCGACGCGGCCGAGCCGGGCGAGGGTCGGAATCGTGTCGTCTCGAAGCCCCTCGTCGACGACCGACAGCGCAAGCTCCCACGCTTTCGCCTTGATGTCGGCGGCGAGTTGAGAAAGGGGCTCTGAAGTCAGGTCGGACCCCGCCTCCATGTCCTGGTTATCGGCAATTGACCCCGGAACCTGAGTTCTAAGTGACATGGTGCCACTGCTAAGATGCAGCGGTTTTTGCCAGCGACCCGGTGGGGTCGGCTGGGTGGCGGTGCCGGCGTGGACGACGCCCGGTTCCACCCCGCTTCCACCGGCAATAGATCACCCAAACCAACAGAAGGGGGCTTAGCCCGTGGCAGTCGTCAGCATGCGAGAGCTTCTGGAGGCCGGCGTTCATTTCGGCCATCAGACGCGCCGCTGGAACCCGAAGATGAAGCGCTTCATCTTCGGCGAGCGCGGCGGGATCTACATCATCGATCTTCAGCAGACCCTGGAGCGCCTCGAGGAGGCGGCGGCGTTCGCGCGCAACCTTGCGGAGCGCGGCGGCTCGGTCCTCTTCGTGGGCACGAAGAAGCAGTCCATGGACGCGGTGGCCGAACAGGCGCAGCGCGTCGGCATGCCCTTCGTCCACCACCGCTGGCTCGGCGGGCTGCTTACGAACTGGCGGACGATCTCAAATCGGATCGAGCGCCTGCACGAGCTGCGCCGGTTGCGCGACGAGGGGCAGCTCGACCTGCTCCCCTCGAAGGAGCGGATCGCAATGCTCGCCGAGCTCGAGAAGCTCGACACGAACCTCGGCGGCGTCGCGGACATGCGCAAGCAGCCGGACGCCGTGTTCGTCGTCGACCTGCGTAAGGAGCAGCTTGCGGTGCGCGAGGCGCGACGACTCGGCCTGCCGATCATCGCGCTCGTCGACACAAACTGCGACCCCGACGAGGCCGACTACGTCATCCCGGGCAACGACGACGCGATTCGCTCGTGCTCGCTCGTGATCCGCGCGATCGCCGACGCGATCGAGGCCGGCAAGGCCAAGGTGACGCCGCAGGAGATGGCGCCGGCAGAGCCTGCGGCCGAAGAGGGCGCGCCCGAGGCTGCGCCCGAGGCTGAGGCCGAGGCCCAGCCGGAGGCGGAGGCTCAGCCAGAGGCGCAGGGCGAGCCTGAGCCCGAGCCTCAGCCGGAGGTCGCGGCCGCCGCGACAAGCGTTCCGTCCGAAGGCGAGGGCGCATGACCGAGATCTCAGCCGCCCTGGTCAAGGAGCTCCGCGACCTGACCGGCGCGGGGATGATGGACTGCAAGCGCGCGCTCCAGGACACAAACGGCGATCTCGAGGCCGCTCAGAAGCTCCTGCGCGAGCGCGGAATGGCGAGCGCCGCCAAGCGCGCCGGCCGCGAGACGACCGAGGGCAAGGTCGGTTACCGGGTCGCCGACGACGCCAAGCGCGGCGTCATCGTCGCGGTCGGCTCCGAGACGGAGCCCGTCTCGAACAACGAAGAGTTCCTGGCCTTTGCGGCCAAGGTGCTCGAGGCCGTCGAGGCCGAAGGCCCCGGCGCGGAGCAAAAGCTCGACGAGGAGCGTCAGGAGCTCGCAGCCAAGCTCGGCGAGAACATCGTCGTCGCCGGCGCTGCACGCTTCGAGGCTGTGGATGGCGCGGTGATCGAGGGATACGCCCACCCCCCTGCGAACAAGCTCGGCGTTCTCGTGCAGCTGCGCGGCGGCTCCGACGGGCTGGCCCGCAAAGTCGCGATGCACAT
>Ga0134125_10010391_pt1 | contig 10462 bp, 10 predicted proteins | sample KB31751_FD_96464 | JGI IMG/M metagenome (GOLD analysis project Ga0134125, IMG submission 96464) | Terrestrial soil microbial communities with excess Nitrogen fertilizer from Kellogg Biological Station, Michigan, USA - KB3-175-1 | ecosystem: Environmental > Terrestrial > Soil > Unclassified ... | reverse complement strand
GCGGTTCGCCACGGCATCGCCAAGGCGCTGACCAACTACGAGCCGGGCCTGCGCGCGGCGCTGAAGTCGCATGCCTTCCTGACCCGCGACAGCCGCGTGGTCGAGCGCAAGAAGTACGGCCGCGCCAAGGCGCGACGCAGCTTCCAGTTCTCGAAGCGCTGACGCCATTCCTCCTTCGGGAGGGCGGCCGGCGCGCCAGCGTCGGCCAACCGGGGACGTCCGACGCCTCCGCGGATCTCCGCAAGTCCCCGTACTGACCCTCCCCATGCAGGGGAGGGAGGTTTATGGAGGCTAGCATGGCGCCCAAGGTGTTCATTGACGGCGAGGCCGGCACGACCGGTCTCGAGATCCGCGAGCGGCTGCAGGGCCGGCGCGACCTCGAGGTGGTGTCCATCGACCCTGAGCGGCGCAAGGACGTCGAGGCGCGCCGCGAGCTCTTGAACGGCGCCGACGCGGTGATCCTCTGCCTGCCGGACGACGCCGCGCGCGAGGCGGTGGCGCTGGTCGAGAGCAACAGCGTCAAGGTGATCGACGCCTCGACGGCGCACCGGGTGGCCGAGGGCTGGGCGTATGGCTTTCCGGAGATGTCGACGACGCAGCGCGCGAAGCTCGAGGCCTCGCACCGGATCTCCAACCCAGGCTGCTGGCCCACCGGCTTCATCGCGCTGACTCGGCCGCTGGTGGACGCCGGGTTGATCCCGGCCGACTGGCCGCTCACCGTGCACGGCGTCTCGGGCTATTCCGGCGGCGGCAAGACGATGATCGCCGAGTTCGAGGACTCCCACGCGGCCAACCACACCGACGTCCCGTTCCGCCTCTATGCGCTGAGCCTCACCCACAAGCACCTGCCGGAGATGCAGGCCTATGCGGGCCTGAAGCATCGGCCGGTGTTCAGCCCGGCGGTCGGCCGCTACCGCAAGGGGATGCTGGTCGAGGTCCCGCTGGCGCTGGAGGCGCTGCCCGGCGCGCCGAGCGTGCGCGAGGTTCACGCCGCGCTGGCGGACGCCTACGCAGGCGAGCCCTTCGTCGAGGTGGCGCCGCTGGACGAGAGCGCCGCCGTCGGCGTGCTGGATCCCGAGGGTCTCAACGGCACCAACCGCATGAAGCTGTTCGTCTTCGCCAACGAGAAGACCGGCCAGGCGCGGCTGGTGGCGCTGTTCGACAACCTTGGCAAGGGCGCGTCGGGCGCGGCGGTGCAGAACCTCAACCTGGCGCTCGGCATCCAGGAGACCGCCTCGCTTTGCTGATCCGGCGCGCGAGCCTCGACGACATGCCGGCGCTGGCCCGCCTGCACCGGCGCACGGTCACCGTCTCGCTGCCGTTCGTGCCCCACCTGCACACGCCCGAGGAGGACGCCTGGTGGTTCGCCGAGCGGCTCTTCGCGACCAACGAGGTGTGGCTCGCCGACGGCGAGGACGGGCCGGCGGCCTACATCGCCTTCCGGCCCGGCTTCATCGAGCACCTCTTCGTGCGCCCCGAGCAGCAGGGCGCCGGGCTCGGGCCGCAGCTGCTGGCGAAGGCCAAGGCTGCATTCGCCGAGCTCAGCCTCTGGACCTTCCAGCAGAACCTGCGCGCGCGCGCCTTCTACGAGAAGCACGGCTTCGCCCTCGTCATGGAGACCGACGGCGTCGACAACGAGGAGAAGCTGCCCGACGTGCTCTATCGCTGGCGGCGCGGCGAGACCGGCGCTGGCGTGTAACGCCGAGCTCGGCTCTCGCGAACTGGAAGGCGTCATGTCCCTCGATCGCCGCTCGTTCCTCATTTCCGCCGCCGCGCTGGGCGCCTGCAGCCGCCAAATCGCCGCCCGGGCCACCACGCCCGACAGGTACGCCGCCTCGCCCTGGCGCAAGCTGACGCCGGCGCAGTGGCAGGCGCGGCTGCCGCCCGCCTCGTTCCAGGTGCTGCGCCAGGAGGGGACCGAGGCGGCGTTCTCGAGTCCGCTCGACAAGCTTTACGGGCCTGGCGTCTACGCCTGCCTCGGCTGCGGCCTGCCTCTCTTCAAGTCGCAGTGGAAGTTCGACAGCGGCACCGGCTGGCCGAGCTTCTGGACCGAGACGCCCGGCACGCTGACCAAGAAGGCCGACTACACGCTGATCGAGCCGCGCACCGAATACCACTGCGCCCAGTGCCTGGGTCACCAGGGGCACGTCTTCCACGACGGGCCGAAGCCGACCGGCCTGCGCTATTGCAACAACGGCGTGTCGCTGAAGTTTATCCCGGCCTGAGCCGGTTGCGCCGCTCGAGCTCGGCCGCTATCGTAGCCGCCGTCCGCTGAGCGCCGCTCGCGGACCGCGCGCCAAATCTCCCCAAAGAGACGGCCAAACACCGGGCCCGCCGACGCACGCCCGCAACACCGAGCTCGCGGAACCTCATGCAACGCTACATCCTCACCGGCGCGCCGGGCGCCGGCAAGACCGTGCTCCTGCGCCGGCTGGAGCTGGCCGGCTTTGCCGTCGTCGAGGAGGCCGCCACCGACCTGATCGCCCTCGTCACCGCGCAGGGCGTCGTCGAGCACTGGAAGGCGCCGACCTTCATCGAAGACATCGTCGCCCTGCAGCGCGCCCGCCAACAGCGCGCCGACGCCTGGCCCGACGCGCGGGTGTTCTTCGACCGCTCGCCGATCTGCACCTGGGCGCTTTGCGAGTACGCCGGCCGCGCACCGCCGGCCTCGCTCGTCGCCGAGGTGAAGCGCATCGAGCGCGAAAGCGCCTACGAGCGCCGCGTATTCTTCCTGGAGCTGATGGGCTTCATCACGCCGACGCAAGCGCGCCGCATCAGCCTGGCCGACGCCGAGCGCTTCGCCGCGATCCACGCCGACGTCTACGCGCGGTTCGGCTACGAGCTGATCCGCATCCCGCCCGCCGACGTGGAGGCGCGGTTCGAGAGGGTCATGGGGGCGGTGGGAGCGTGGGGTGGAATGACGACCCGTCGCGCGCCCCCAGCCTAGGACTTCACCTTCACGTAGCTGCCGGGGGCGTCCTCGAGCGGCTTCAGGGGGCCTTTCGACGGGTCCCGCGCCGGGACCTGGGCGCCCGAGCGCGCCTTCAGCCATTCCGACCAGTTCGGCCACCACGAGCCGGGATGCTCGACGGCGCCGGCCATCCATGCCTCGACAGTCGGCGGCAGCTCGGGATTGGTCCAGTGCTGGTATTTCCCGGCGTCGGGGTGGTTGATGACGCCGGCGATGTGGCCGGAGCCGGCCATCATGAAGTTGACCGGTCCGCCGAACAGCCGCGCGCCCTTGTAGACCGAGCGGTAGGGGGCGATGTGGTCTTCCTTGGACGACTGCACGTAGACCGGCGTCTTCACCTGCTTAAGATCGAGCTTGACGCCGTCCAGCACCAGCTCGCCTTTGGCGAGCGCGTTCTCGCCGTAGAACTTGCGCAAGTAGTAGAGGTGCAGGGCCTTGGGCATTCGGGTCTGGTCGGCGTTCCAGAACAGCAGGTCGAACGGCCGCGGCTCCTTGCCCATCAGGTAGTTGTTGACGAAGAAGCTCCAGATCAGGTCGTTCGAGCGGAGCGCGTTGAAGGTGTCGGCCATGGTCTGGCCGGAGAGCACGCCGCCGCCGGCGTCCATCTTGCGCTCCAGCTCCTTCAGCCAGTCCTCGTTGGTGAAGAGCAAGAGGTCGCCGGCTTCCGTGAAGTCCTGCTGGGCGGCGAAGAAGGTGGCCGAGGCGACGCGGTCGTCTCCCTTGCCCGCCATGTGGGCGAGCGCGCAGGAAAGCAGGGTGCCGCCGATGCAGTAGCCGACGGTGTTGACGGTGGCGACGCCGGTCTGCCGCGCCACCGCGTCGACGGCGGCGTAGATGCCGTCCTTCAGGTAATCCTCGAACGTCTTCTCCGCGAGCCGCGCGTCCGGATTGACCCAGGAGGTGACGAAGACGGTCAGGCCCTGGCTCGCCAGCCAACGGATCATCGAGTTCTCGGGACGGAGGTCGAGGATGTAGAACTTGTTGATCCACGGCGGGAAGATCAGGAGCGGGACCTCGCTGACTTGCTCCGTGGTCGGATCGAACTGCAGCAGCTGGATCAGCTCGTTCTGGAAGACCACCTTGCCGGGGGCGGTGGCGACGTTCTCGCCGACCTTGAACTGCGAGAAGTCGGTCTGGCTGATCGACAGCTGGCCGCCGCCGCGTTGCAGGTCGGCGGCGAAGTTCTCCATGCCGCGGACGATGCTGGCGCCGTGGCTCTGCATGGCCTCGCGCAGCGCCGCGGGGTTGGAGAGCAGGAAGTTCGACGGCGAGATCGCATCGGTCAGCATCTTGGTGAAGAACTCGACCCGCCGCTTGGTCAGCGGCTCGACGCCCTCGACGCCGGCCACCAGCTCGTTCAGCCAGTCGGACGTGATCAGGTAGGACTGCTTGATCACGTCGAACACCGGGTTCGCCGTCCAGTCCGGATCGGCGAAGCGCTTGTCGGCGCGGGCGGGCTGCGGGGCCGCGGTTTCACCGTGCGCGCGCTGGGCCGCGGTCTTCCAGAGGTCCATGTAGCGCGTGAAGAGGTCGGCTTGGGCGCGCATCAGTCGATCGGGCTGCGCCGCGAGCCTGGCCATCACCTCGCCGAGCGCCGGCGCGACGTGGAACGGGTCGGGCGTCAGCGCCGCCGGCCGGTCGGCCTGCCGCAGCGCCGCTTCGGCGATCGCGCCCTGCGCCGTCATCGCGGCCCTGGCGAGGTTGATCGACAGCTGCTCCAGCGCCTCGCGCTGGGCGCCCGACAGGAACTCCATCGAGGCGCTGGCCTGCGCCCCGGCCTCGGCGCTCGCCTGCGGCTGCTTCGGCGGCGCGGTCGCGGCGCTCGCCGCTTCGGCGCGGGAGGCGGGTTTGGCGCGGGCGGCGCCGGCCTGGGCGGCGCGCTTCGATGCCGCGGTCGGCTTCGCCCCAGCCCGCTTGCGGCGGGGCGCTGCGTCGGCGCCGGCGACAGGGGAATCTGTCATCCAGGTCTCCTCGAGCTGGCGTCACCGACCGGTCGGCCGCACCGGTCTTTTTTCCCACGCGATCATGACATAAGAGCAGGGGGAATGAACGGTTGCATGGTCAAATATTCCGCCATGATCGGCGCGCTGGCTCTCGGGTGGGCCGGCGGCGCCGCAACGGCCGCCGCGCAGCCGACGCTGAGGCCGCCGCCGGTCAACCCCAACCCGGTGACCGAGCAGGCGATCGCCGCGGCCTCCAAGACCACGGTCTATCCCACCTTCGCCCAGGTGCCGCCGCTGCCGAAGGATGTCCGCTCCATCAGCGCCTGGAAGGCGTCGGTCACCAGCATCAAGGACGAGGGCGTCGAGCTTGCCCAGATGGCGGCCGCCGAGCCGTGGACGCTGGGCGACACCGCGAGCTGGGCTGCGCGCGAGCGCGCCGAGGCCTCGCCGCCGCCGCCGGTCACCGCGGCCTCCTCGCAAGGCGACACCGAGGCCTTCGCCGCGGCCATGCGGGCCCGAGCTATCCCGCCTCCGCGGAAGCGCTAGGCCGCGGAGGCTAGGCAAGAGCTCGCAACCGATCCGCATGGCGCGCATCGCCGGCGCGGTCTATCGATAGCCCTCCAGGATCGCCGCGCGACGAAGCGGCAGGCTCACATGACTCCCGATTTCCCCCGCATCAAACGCCTTCCGCCCTACGTCTTCGAAGAGGTGAACCGCCTCAAGGCGCGCCTTCGGGCCGACGGCGTCGACATCATCGACTTCGGCATGGGCAACCCCGACATGCCGACCCCCAAGCACATCGTCGCCAAGCTGATCGAGACCGCCCACGATCCGAAGAGCGGCCGCTATTCGGCGTCGAAGGGGATCGCGGGCCTGCGCCGCGCGATGGCCGGCTACTACGGCCGCCGCTTCGGCGTGCGCCTCGATCCCGACCGCGAGGTGATCGCGACGCTGGGCTCGAAGGAGGGCTTCGCCAACCTCGCGCAGGCGGTGACCGGGCCCGGCGACGCGATCATCTGTCCCGACCCGGCCTATCCGATCCACGCCTATGGCTTCATCATCGCCGGTGGGGTGATCCAGGCGGTCCCGGCGCTCTCGCCGGAGGCCTACCTTTCAGGCGCCAGCCGCGCCATGACCCAGGCCTCGCCGGCGCCGAAGGTGCTGGTGCTGAGCTACCCGTCCAACCCGACCGCCCAGTGGGTGGACCTCGAGTTCTACAAGGACGCTGTCGCGCTCGCGAAGAAGCACGACATGCTGGTGCTCTCCGACATCGCCTATTCGGAGATCTATTTCGACGACAACCCGCCGCCGTCGATCCTGCAGGTCGAAGGCGCGAAGGACATCGCCGTCGAGGTCAACTCGCTCTCGAAGACCTACGCGATGGCCGGCTGGCGCGTCGGCATGGTGGTGGGCAACGAGCGGATGTGCGCGGCGCTGGCGCGGGTGAAGTCCTACCTCGACTATGGCGCCTTCACGCCCATCCAGGTGGCCGCGGTCGCGGCGCTGAACGGGCCGCAGGACTGCGTCGACCAGATCAGGGCCACCTACAAGTCGCGCCGCGACTGCCTGGTCAGCGCGATGGCGCGGGCCGGCTGGGACATCCCGACCCCGCCCGCCTCGATGTTCGCCTGGGCGCCGGTGCCGGAGCCGTTCAGGGAGGCTGGTTCGATGCTGTTCTCGAAACTGTTGATCGAGAAGGCGGGGGTCGCCGTCTCGCCCGGCGTCGCGTTCGGCGCCTGCGGCGAGGGTTATGTGCGCATCGGGCTCGTCGAGAACGAGCACCGCATCCGCCAGGCCGCCCGCAACGTGAAGCGCTTCCTCGAGCAGGCCGGCCAGCACCTGTGGGCCGCGCGCGAGGCGGAGGTCGCCAAGTGATCCGCGCCGCCTGCCACTGCGGCGCCGTCCGCTTCGAGATCGCCGAGCCGCCCGAGTGGGTGCTCGACTGCAACTGCACGCTCTGTCGGCGCTACGGCGCGATGTGGTGCTACTTCCGCGGCGAGGAGGGCCAGGCGAAGCTGCTGACGACGCCATCGCCCGCGGCCACGGACACCTATCAGTGGCTCGATGGCGACCTGGCGTTCCACCGCTGCAAGATCTGCGGCTGCGTGACCCACATGATGGCCGCCAAGGCGCAGCCGCCGGCGATCTACGGCGTCAACGCGCGGATGATGGCGGGCCTCGACCCGGCGACCGTCCGCGTCCGCCAGGTCGACAACAGCCACTCCGGCTTCTTCTGGACACGGGCCGACGAGCCGGTGACGCCCAGTCGTCATCCGCCGATGCCGCCGCCGACGTTCGAGGACTGGCGCTAGCCTCCGCCCTCATAGGCGAGGTCCGCATTCCATCCGCCACCGGAGCATCCAAGTCTTCGCCCGCTTGCGCTCACCAACGCCGCTCGCGATACCCCTATTGCAGCGTCGACTGCTGATCGCCAAACAGCTCCACGGCTTTGGCGATGAGATCCACCTGTCGCGCCAGCATCCATCTAATCGGGTGATCCGGGGGCATCACGCGCAGTTCCTCGCGAGCGGTCTCCAGCCAACGTTCGATGTTGCTTTTGCGCTCTCTCATTACCCGCCCAGCCTACCATAGCGAGCGGCTTCCGTGGGCAATTCAATGCCCGCTAGCGGGCGACGGGCCGTTGTCCAACGGCGACCCGATTGCGGACCTTCCGAGAGATCGACATGGTTGAGCTGTCGCCGTCGCAGACGGACTCTACCTATCCTCCCCTCCCGTATGAGTTGAAGGTGATTTGATGGGCTGGACAGAGATTTGGCGGTCTCAGCTGAGGCCGGAGGCCTGCCGCCTTTGTGCGGAGGGTAGGCCTGAGAACCCACGGAGAGGGCCGCGAGTTTTTGCTGGGCGCTGCACCGATGCTTATCTTTCCCGCGCCGGCGTCCAGCGTGGCTGGGCCACGGTGATTTGGCGCGGCCGCCATGTGGTCGAACCCACTGAGCTGACGTCCGAGGAAGCTTCCGCCTTTTTCGACGAGGTGCTGCAGGTGATGCGGGCCATGCAAGCCTACTACAAGCCCTTGAAAACAAACCTGCAGATGCTTGGAAACGCCTCGCCGCACCTGCACGCAATTCTGAGCATGCGGTTCGAGGACGATCTCTTCCCGAATGAACCTATCCCGCCGCTACGCGGCGAAGCGTTCCCTTCCGAGCAATTCACGCGGGACGCAGCTGCGCTTCGAGTCTTGCTCCGATCTCCGCGCTGAGCAGCCGCTCATTCTACGTCGCCCAACACGCGCAGGGCGTCTACCTATTTCGAAGCGATGGAAACTGAACTCGAAATCGCCAATCGATGGCGCTATCTGCGTCAACTCCGGCAAGAGCAGCTGCCCAGTTCGAGAACGGGAGCCTTCGGATACATGAGGGCGCCGACAACGTGAGTGAGGCTGCGATCGAGCGCCTCAAGCGAGAAATCGAGGACTTCGACGGCCTGATCCGCGTGAGCGATGGTCGCACCGCCAATGGGTCCTAGCTGACGGCGCGAGTAGTCGGCTGCGAATCTCAGAGAGGATCGTCGGCAGTGCTGGCTGCCGCCGAAAGGTGGTTATTTCCCCGTTCGTCCCCATCTATTGGACACGCCACCAGATGCGTGCCGCGAATTCTGCGGTCGATCGTTTCCGATGCGACGTCATTCCGAGAGAATGTATGCGCCACACCGCCGCGCGGCTCCCGAAGCGGGACACACTCGGTTCAGCGCGATCTCTTGCCGAATATCGCTAGCATGATCACGAGAAGCCAAACCAGGGCCGCCGAATATCACGCGAAGGCGATCGAGGCCGCTGCGAGCGCCGCAACCTGTTCTTTGCAACAGGTCCGACAACTGCACGAACTCGCTGCGGCCAAATGGACCCAACTCGCCCAGTTGGAAGATCGCAACACACTGAGTTTGGCGCGTCGCTTCGGCCGCGCTGCGAGATCCGCAGCGATCTGCTAGACGTTCCGCGGTTCGCCGCAGGCGCCGCCGCAGATGCCGCCGCGCCAAGTTTGACGCCCGGATTACCTACGGCCCGCAGTCAGGCCGCTGACGGTGAACCAGCGCATCGAAATTGCGCCGCCTATTCCGATTGAAAGCAGCCGGCCGTCCGGACCAGGTAACGTAAGAATAGCCTCCGGTAGCCGGTGGGGGCGAACGATGAGCGCTTCAGAGAGGGGGAGCGATTCCGGTTGCCGTGCGAGAGTGGACGATCGAAACCTTGGTGCCCGGACTTGCCCCGGCAATTCTAACTTCGGCGTTCAATTGCTTGGCTAGCGCCTCAATTATGCTCGTCCCGAGGCCGGGCTTGGCGCTTGCAGGGTCGGCCGGCATTCCGATTCCATTATCGCTCACGGACAAAGTCCAGTCGGGGCCTTCGGAGTTGTAGCCGACGGTTATCTCCCCGCGGCGCCGGCCAGGAAAGGCATGCTTCAGGGCGTTGATCACCAGTTCGGTGACAATGAGGCCAAGGCTCACGGAGATGTCCGAGCTGGCGACGCTCTCGTCGACTTCACATCCCAGCGACAGCCGCTCGGGGTCGGCGATCATCGAAGAGCTGATGCTTCGGCAAAGATCGGTGAAATAGGCGCGCACTGCCACTTCACCCGACCTGCTCGTCGCGAGCTGGCGCTGAAGCGCGGCGATGGACATCACCCGGCTGTACGCGTCGTTCAGGTGGCCCCGCAACTCGTCGGATGCCCCTCGGCCGGCGCTCTGCAGCAGCACGCTGGCGATGATCTGGAGACTGTTGGCGACGCGATGCTGAAGTTCCTGGAGCAGGATCGTCTTCTCGCGCAATAGGTCGTCTTTGTGCTTTTCGCTCAGGCGCGCTTCGGTGACATCGGATACCGAGAGAACGACGCGGATGCCGTCCGCCTCGCCGTATTCGAGCCTGTGAGCGCCGAACACGAGACGCCGGGTTTCTTTGCCGGGGCGTTTGAGTTCCATCTCATGGGCGGCCGTATCAGCTTCACCGCCGACGACGGCCTCAAGAAGCGAGCGCAGTTGAAGCACGTCCCATTCCCCGGCCCCCAGTTCGAACATCGAGCGTCGGGGCGCTGTCGCCGGATCAATCCCAAACGCTTCGCAGAAAGACCTGCTCGCCGCGACGACGTTCAGATCGCCATCGAGAAGAACCAGCGGCGCAGTGGAAGAGGCGATGAGCGCCAGCGCCATGCCGAGCGCTGCGTCGGATTGAAGATGCAGACGGGCGGCCATCGCCCCCTTTCCAATGTCCAGAGGCTCGCGAAGCGAAGGACGTTCCGGCGAGGATCATCGTCATCCAAACAAGCCGCAGATGATCCAAACGATAGCACGGATGGTACCGGCCCCGCGCACCTATTCGCCGGCTGCCGGCGCCTTGGCGGGTAGCGGCCTGGGGCAGACCTTTGAAGACCGTTGGCTTGCCGGGCGGACCCTGGCAAAGGTCCCTCCGAGGCCCGAACGCAGCGACGGCTTTCCCCCCTTCTCAGACAGTGGCGAGGTCCGCTTTGCGGTCGGTAGGCGCGCGCCGCAGTTGCGAGTACGCGCGCGCCTCGACAAAGCCAGTGGCGCTCGGCCG
>Ga0134125_10010390_pt1 | contig 10462 bp, 6 predicted proteins | sample KB31751_FD_96464 | JGI IMG/M metagenome (GOLD analysis project Ga0134125, IMG submission 96464) | Terrestrial soil microbial communities with excess Nitrogen fertilizer from Kellogg Biological Station, Michigan, USA - KB3-175-1 | ecosystem: Environmental > Terrestrial > Soil > Unclassified ... | reverse complement strand
GGGTGGCGCCGGTCGTCCTGGAGGTCCGCCACGTCGTTGGCGACGTACACCGACGAGGCGGCGAGCGAGAACGCGACGAATGCGAAGACCGCGGCGAGGAGCGCGTCGGGATCGAAGAGCACGTGCGCGGTGAGGAGCGGCACCAGCAGGAGGATGTTCTTCGCCCACTGGTAGACGCGAAGCGCCCGCGCGAGCGTGGCGGCCCGCGGCGCCTCGCGCGGGATCACGTGCACGGGCTTGCCCGCGGCGCGCGCCCCGGCGGCGAGCGAATCGCTTCCGACCACGTAGGCCTCGCGGGCATGGCGCCACACCGGCACGTCGTGGCGGTCCTCGCCCATGTAGTCGAAGCCCGCCTCGCCGAAGCGCTCGGTGAGCGCGCGCGCCTTGGCCTCGCGCTTCAGGTTCCTCGCGCCGTCGCTCGCGATCACGTCGTCGAAGATGCCGAGGTGGTCGGCCACGCGCTGCGCGAGCGAGCGATCGGAAGCGGTGGCGAGGATGAGCCAGCGGCCCTCGGAGCGCTGGCGGCGCAGCTCGCGCAGCACCGCGAGATCGTACGGGAGGAGCGCCACGTCCACGTCGCAGCGCTTCGCGAGCTCGCTCTTCAGCCGCGCCCGCCCATGCGCGAGCCAGAGCGGCAGCCGGAAGACCGTGAACGGATTCCTCTTCAGGGCCCCGGCGAGCGACTCCATCAGCAGGTCGGAGCGGATCAGCGTGCCGTCGAGGTCGACCGCGAGCGGCACGCCGTCCATGGTTGCTGCCGCTCCCGCGGGCGCGGGAGCGCCCATTACTTCACCTTGACCCAGGTCGTCTGCAGCCAGTTGTCGGCGCGGTGGATCACTTCCACGTTGGAGCGCGACGCCCACGGGATCACCTGCAGGTGCAGCGGGATCATGTAGACGTGGTCCTGGAAGTACTTCATCGCGGCGTCGATGGTCTGCTGGCGATGCTTGGGATCGGTGTCGCCCTTCGCCTCGTCGATCATGGCGTCGAACTTCTCGTCCTTGTAGTTCCCCCAGTTGTAGTCGCCGTCACCCTTGTCGTTGCGCGAGTGGAGCACCGGCTGCAGGGTGAAGATCGCGTCGGTCGTGGCGCCGCCCCAGCCCAGCATGCAGAAGCTCACGTCCATGCGCTGGGCCTTCGGGAAGTACTGTGCGCGCGGGATCGCGTTCACCTTGATGGTCACGCCGATCTTGGCGAGCATGCCCGCGACCGCGATGCAGATCTTCTCGTCGTTGATGTAGCGGTTGTTCGGGCAGTCGAGCTGCGTCTCGAAGCCGTTGGGGTAGCCCGCTTCGGCGAGGAGCTTCTTCGCCCCGGCCGGGTCGTACTTCACCCGCTTGTCCATCGACTTGGGGATGCCCGCCTTGTCCGGGTTGGGGAGCAGGATCGCCGTTTCCACGGCGAGGCCGCGCATCACCGTCTTCACGATGGCGTCCTCGTCGATGCCCATGTAGAAGGCCTTCCTCACGCGCTCGTCCTTGAAGGGGTTCTTGCCCTTCACGTTCGAGTAGAGGAGCTCGTCGCGGGCCTGGTCCATCTGCAGGAAGATCACGCGGTTCTCGCGGCCCTCGTAGACGTGGAGTGCCTTGTCGGCCTTCAGCTTGTCGATGTCCTGCACCGGCGGGTCGAGCACGAAGTCGATCTGGCCCGAGAGGAGCGCCGACATGCGCGTGTTGCCCTCCTTGATCGGCTGGTAGAGGATCTCGTCCACGTTGCCGTCGAAGCGGCCTTCCTTCAGACCCCACCAGTTCGGGTTCTTCTTGAACGTGCTCTTCACGTCGGGCTCGCGCGAGACGAGGATGAAGGGGCCCGTGCCGTTGGCGTTCCTCGAGGTGTAGGCCTCCTTCTCGTTGGTGAAGTCCTGGGAGTTCACCGAGTTGTTCTTCTCGCACCAGCTCTTGCTCATCATGAAGAGGCTGTTGGCGAGCATCTCGAGCATCACCGGGTTCGGGACCGGCGTGGTGAGCTCGACGGTGTACGGGTCGATCTTCTTCGGCACGCCCACGGCGTTGCCGTAGACGCGGAAGTTCGACGTCTTGCCCTGCAGCCGGATGATCGAGAACACCACGTCGTCGGCGGTGAAGTCGGACCCGTCGTGGAACTTCACGCCCTTCCTCAGGTTGAAGATCCAGGTGGTGGGCGAGGTCTGCTTCCAGCTGGTCGCGAGCGCGGGGAGGATCTCCAGCTTCTTGCCGCGCTCGACGAGGCTCTCGTACACCTGGCCGTTGATCGAGTTGGTGAGCAGCTCGTTCTGCGCCATGGGATCGGCGGAGAGGTAGTCGCCCTGGCTCGACCAGCGAAGCGTCTTCGCATCGGCAAGCGCAGCGGCGAACACGGCCGCGAAGAGGGCGGCGGCCATGGCGATTCGGGTGAAGGCGCGGCGTTCCATTGGATCCTCCCGGGTTGGAGCCGCCAATCATAGCTACAATCCAGCGTCCCGACATCTTTCATGTCCAAGTCCCGGAGAGCTGTCAGCACGATCGAAACCGGCCTGCTCCTCCTCTTCTGGGGGGTGTATGTCGCGGGGTACGCATGGAGCATCGGCTTGCCGGACACGGCGCGCGATGTCTTCGAGGCGTACCGCATCCGCCATGGCCTGGACCTGCCGCTGGAGGGCCCGGTCCTGGGGATCCCTCATGCGATCCACCTGGGGCCGATCTGGTTCTACCTCCTCGCGGTGCCGCTCTGGATCCACGACTCGTGGCTGTCCCTCGTGCTCTTCGAAGGCGCGATCGCGGGACTGAAGATCCCGCTCGCCTGGTATTGCGGGCGCATGCTCTGGGACAGCCGCTTCGGGTTGCTGTGGGCCGCCGCGATCGCGTACCCGGGATGGTCGAGCATGGAACCCCTGGTGCCGTTCAACCCGAACGCCATCGGGTTGGCCGTGTTCGTCCTCCTCGCGCTCGCTTTGCGGCTGCGGGCAGCGCCGGCGCCCGCGTACGTGTTCGCCGGCCTGGGGCTCGCGGCGGCATTCGCGATCCACGTGCATCCGACGACCGCTCCCATCGCCGTTGCGGCGATCGTGCTCGCGCTCCGGGCGCGGCGCGGCGACATCGCCCCCGGAATGGCCGCTCGCGCGTCCCTCGTGCTCGCGGGCGGGGCGCTTCCCTTCGTCCCCTACGTCGCGAGCCAGGCGATGGGGGGATGGCCCGACTGGTCCGGCGCCGAACGCTACGTCTCGTCGCAGCTGGGGCTGGGGACGATCGCGGCGCTTCCGGATCTCATCGGGGCGCTCTTCTTTTCCGGGGCTCGCTTCGCGTTCACGTCGCTCGCCGACTGGGGCGAGGTGCCGGGCCTCGTCGCCGCGCTCGCATTCCTCGCCCTCGCGTTGGCGGCGCCGATCGCGGCCTTCTGGCGGCGCGACGAGCGCGCGGCCGGCCTCGTCCGCGCGTCGTTCGCCCTGGTGCTCGCGCTCTCGTGCTGGGTCCTCCTCCTGCGGCCGACGACGCCGTTCTACTTCGCCTACGTCCTCATGCCGGCGGTCACCTGCATCGTGGCGGCGGGCGCCCGCCTGCTCGCGGGATCGCGCACGCGGGCCCCGTTCGCCATGGCGGGTTGCGCGCTCGCGCTGCAGCTGGGGTGCGTCATCGGAATGGCGGCGAAAGCCGAAGCGGGAGGCGGCTCCGTCGCCGCGCAGGCTCTCGACGTGAAGGGGCCGGCCGGGGCCCGGCTCCCTCCGGATTTCTGGTTTCCCGCCCGTCACCGCGCAAAGCTGGGGCGCCTGCTGTGCGAGTCGGGCGACGTCGTCGCCCTGCACGGATTGCTCGCCCACGTCGAGGATCGAAGCGTCGGCCTGGATGCGCTCTTCGAATGCGGCCGTGTCGATGGCCTGCGCCTGGGCGGCTCCGGGGAGGGCCGGCATTGGGTCGGCCTCGCGAGGGCCGACCTGTCGGCGGCCGGCGCGACTCCGGCATGCTGGATCGGGCCCCTCGGCGTGAGCGTCCCGGAGGCGATCCCCGTCTCGATGGAGCATGCCGTCGCGGACGGAACCCGGTATTTCCCGCGGCAGGTCTCGCAGGGCCCGGGCACGGTGGTCGAGCGCGACGTCGCGGCCCCGGGAGAAGGGTTGCTCGCGGTCTCGAACGTGCTCCATGGCTACCAGCATCTCGCCCTGGAGTCCGCGCTCACGGAAAACGCCCCGGTGCGGCCCATCCGGTCGGGCGAAGCGACGATCCTTCTCGCCGACCCGCGGGCGCCGGCCCGCGATGTCGATTGGCGCTTGCGGATCTCCACGACCGACCCCTCGGCCATCGATATCGTCGTTCTTCGCCGCAGCGCGAAGAAGGCGAGCTGCGGCTGACGCGATGCGGGAACGCTATCCCGTCGCCATCGCCGCGGCGCTAGTCGCCCTGGCCGCGGCCCGCGCCTGGACCTGCGACGACGCGTTCATCACGTTTCGCGTGGTCGAGCACCTGCTCGCGGGCGCGGGGCCCGTCTTCAACGAGGGCGAGCGCGTCCAGGTCTTCACCCATCCGCTCTGGCTCTTCGTGCTTGCCGCCTGGCGCGCGACGGGCGCTTCGCTCTTTCCGGGCGTGATGGTGCTGTCGGTGCTGCTCTTCGCCGCCGCGCTGGGCTTTCTCTGCGCCGCATTCCGCGAGAAGCCCACGGCGCTCGCGGTGGGTTTCGTCGCGATGTTCCTCTGCCGCCCGATCGTCGACTTCGCCACGGGCGGGCTCGAGACACCCGCTACGTTCCTTCTCTTCGCCGCTTCGGTGTGGGCGATACGCACGGGGCGCCGCCGACTCGCCCTGGCCCTTCTCGCGCTGCTCCCGTTGAATCGGCTCGACCTCCTTCCATGGGCGCTGCCGTTCGCATGGTTGTGCGCTCCCACGGGTCGCCGCGCGCGGGCGCGATGGCTTGCCGCGCTGCTGTTCCCGGCGGCCGCATGGATGGCGTTCGCGATGGTCTACTTCGGATCGCCTTTGCCGAATACCGCGGTGGCCAAGCTGGGCGGCATGCTCTGGGCTCGCCTGGACCAGGGCATGGCGTACGTGGTCGGTTCGCTCGCGAACGACGCGGGCTCGCTCGCCCTTCTCGTCGCGGCGCCCGGTTTCGCGCTGCGCGCCTGGCGGCGCCGCGACCTCGCGCCCGCCGACCGGCGCCTCCTCGCCGCGTGCGCCGTCGCCGCGTTGTACGGCTTCGCCTATCCCGTGTGGACCGGCGGCGATTTCATGCTGGGGCGCTTCCTCCTGCCGGCGCTCTGGTCGCTGGTTGCGATGCTGTGGGTGGCCTTCCCGGCTGAAACGCAGCCGGCGCCGCTTCGCAGGCGGTCGGCTGCCGCCGCGCTCGTCGTGCTCGCCGCCATGCACCTTGCCACCGGGCAATCGACGACGCTCCTCTGGATCGACCTGAAGGACGAATCGCTCCTTCGTGCGGTCGGGTTCGGCGGCGCGACGGACGAGCGGCGCGTCTACATCCCGTGGCTGGGCGCGTACGCGGCCAATCGCGTCCCGATGAAGCCGGACGGCACGCCGGTCACGGCCTGGGCGCGAACGGTGACGATGCTCGGGCAGAACGGCTACCTCGCGCCGCGAGGCCAGGTGGTCGTGGACGTCTTCGCGCTCGCCGACCCGTTCCTCGCCCGCATCGCGGTGCTCGGGCATACCCGGCCGGGGCATGATTTCCGCCCCGAGCCGCCGGAATGGCAGCAGTGGCGGGATCCCGCCCACCACTTCGCCGACGCCCGGCTGGAGGCGCTCGCTTCCGATCTTCGCCTCGTGCACCGCTCGGCGGACCTTTGGAGCGCCGCGCGCTGGAAAGCGATGCTGCGCGCCTTCTTCGCTCCGCACATCGACATCGGCGTATTCACGATCGCGGATACGGGCGAGGCCTACCGGATCTCCGGCACGCCGTCGAAGATCTACCGGCCCTTCGCCGCCCCGTCCTATGTGATGTGGATACGCCAACACGACGCGGCCCGGCTCAAGTACGGGATTGCCTTCCCGCACGGGCTGGGCCGCAATTGCGAGCCGATCGACGTCGCGCCCGGGAAGGGAGAGACCACCGGGTTCGTCGTGGCCGCCGGCGATTCGTTCGACCTCACGTGCCCGAAGTCCATGATCGGCCGGGACGGCATCCTCGTGCGCGTCGGCGCATGGATGACGGATCGGCGCGGTCCCCACGTCGAATACGACCAGGCGATCGAAGCCGTGCGCCCGCCCCTCTACTGGGTGGCCGGCGTGCCCGAATGGCTGGTGCAGGGCTGGCGCGAGATGCCCGACCACGCGATGATGGTGGCGTTCGTCCTGCTGCTCTCGGCGGGAGTCCTGCTGGGAAAGAATCGACTCGCGTGAAGGCCTTCATCCTCACCTACCATTCCCACAACATCTCGGGAAACGAGTACGCCACGAACGACCACGTCGCGCTCGCGGCCGACCTCGCGCTCCTGCACTCGTTGCATCTCGAGGTCCTCCCGCTGGGCGAGATCGTCGAGCGCTGCCGGGCGGGCGACGCGTCCCGGGGGCCCTACGTCGGGATCACCTTCGACGACGGCCCGTTGTTCGACTTCGCCGACTTCGACCATCCGCGCTTCGGGCCGCAACGCGGTTTCCTGAACATCCTGCGCGATTTCCGCGCCGGCCACGGCCCCTCGGCGCTACCGGGGCTGCACGCCACGAGCTTCGTGATCGCGAGCCCGGGGGCGCGCAAGGCGATGGAGACCTCGCGGGATTGCGGCTACACGTTCCTGCGCGATTGGCTCGCCGAGGACTGGTGGCGCGAGGCCGCGGCGAGCGGCCTCATGGACATCGGCAACCACAGCTGGGACCACGTGCACCACGCGTTCGACGGCGTGGTGATCGCCGATCCGCGGCGCGACGATTTCACCGCGGTGGACAACTTCGACGATGCCGAGAAGGAGATCCGCGCGGCCTCCGAGTACATCGCCCAACGCCTGGGGCGCGCGCCACGGTTCTTCGCGTATCCCTTCGGCCATGCGAGCGACTACCTCGTGAAGGAGTACCTGCCGCGCCATGGCCCGGCCCTCGGGCTCCAGGCCGCGTTCGGCACCGATGGCGCGGTGCGCGACGGCTTCGACGCCTGGGCGATCCCGCGCGTGGTGTGCGGCCACCACTGGCGCTCGCCCGGCGATCTCGCGAAGCTTCTCGCGGGCTAGAACACCCCGATCGCCGCGATCGAGTCCACCAGCTCGCGCTTCGCGGCCTCGCCCAGCGGGGCGAACCACTTCACGATCAGCATGTCGTGGTGCGTGAGCTCGTAGCCGGCGCGAAGGTCCACCGCGAGCGCCTTCGCGTCGCCGCAGAAGCCGAACCAGGCCTTGCAGTCGTTCAGGCGTTGCGCAGCGCATTCCATCATCATCTGGGCGATGCCCCCGCGGCCCGCGCATTCCCGATAGTGCTCACGGGGCATGCGCCGGTAGAAATTGGCGCGCACGCACATGCCGCCTTCCAGGTAAACGTCGCGGTAGCGGATCCAGTTGCAGAACCCGACGGTCTCCTCGCGTGCGTCCGGCCAGCGATACGTGGCGACGTACTGGTGCCAGTTTTCCGGAGGCGTCGGGATCGAAAGGCCGCAATTGTCGCGGGGAACCGGGAACGGGATCCGGAAGCATTCGTGGAAGAGCTCCCCCGCCAGCTGGGCGGCGTTGGGCACCTCGCGAATCGCGAGCCTTTGGTCCAGCGTTTCCATCCCCGGCATTCTAGGGCAGCCGCGGCGCTATAATTTCCGATTCCGGAGGTGACCCATGAACGCTGCCGTCGTGCAGGACCGCGCCGCGGTCCCGAATCTCAAGGATCCGAAGCTTTTCCGCGAAAGCGCCTACATCGATGGCGCGTGGGTAGAGGCGGACAGCCGCGCCCGCTTCGAGGTGGACAACCCCGCCGACGGCACCGTCGTCGGCCGCGTGCCCAACATGGGCGTGGCCGAGACGAAGCGCGCGATCGCCGCGGCCGAGGCGGCGCTTCCCGCGTGGCGCGCCCTCCCGGCGAAGGAGCGCTCGAAGATCCTGCGCAAGTGGTTCGACCTCATCGTCGCCAACGCGGACGACCTCGCCCTCATCCTCACCACGGAGCAGGGCAAGCCGCTCGCGGAAGCCAGGGGCGAAGTCCTCTACGGCGCGTCCTTCGTCGAGTGGTTCGCCGAGGAAGCCAAGCGCGTCTATGGCGACGTGATCCCGAGCCCGACCGACGACCGGCGCCTCGTCGTGATCAAGCAGCCCATCGGCGTCGTGGCCGCGATCACGCCGTGGAACTTCCCGAACGCCATGATCACGCGCAAGGTCGCTCCCGGCCTCGCGGTCGGGTGCACGTTCGTCCTGAAGCCCGCCGAGCAGACGCCGTTCTCCGCGCTGGCGCTTGCCGAGCTGGCGGAGCGCGCGGGCATCCCGAAGGGCGTCCTCAACATGGTGACGGGCGATGCGCCGCCCATCGGCGGCGAGCTCTGCGCGAATCCCGTGGTGCGCAAGGTGACCTTCACCGGATCCACCGAGGTCGGCCGAATCCTCATGCGCCAGAGCGCCGACACCATCAAGAAGCTCTCGCTCGAGCTGGGCGGCAACGCTCCCTTCATCGTGTTCGACGATGCGGACCTCGATGCCGCCGCCGAGGGCGCGCTCGCCTCGAAGTACCGCAACGCCGGCCAGACGTGCGTGTGCGCCAACCGGATCTACGTGCAGGAGGGCGTGTACGACGCCTTCGCCGCGAAGCTTGCGCAGAAGGTGAAGCAGTTCAAGGTGGGCCGAGGCACGGAGCAGGGCGTGAACATCGGGCCGCTCATCGACGTCCAGGGGCTCGCGAAGGTCGAGGAGCACGTCGCCGACGCGGTCGGCAAGGGCGCCAAGGTGATCCTCGGCGGCAAGCGCCACTCGCTGGGCGGGCGCTTCTACGAGCCGACGCTCCTCACCGAGGTCACGCCCGAGATGAAGGTCTCGCGCGAGGAGACCTTCGGGCCGGTGGCGCCGCTCTACCGCTTCAGGAAGGACGAGGACGCGGTGAGGCTCGCCAACGACACCGAGTTCGGCCTGGCGGCCTACTTCTACGCGCGCGACCTGGGCCGCGTGTGGCGCGTGGCCGAGGCGCTCGATACCGGCATCGTCGGCGTGAACGTGGGCATCGTCGCGAACGAGGTTGCGCCCTTCGGCGGCGTCAAGCAGTCGGGCCTGGGCCGCGAGGGCTCCCGCTACGGCATCGACGACTTCCTCGAGATCAAGTACGTCGCGATGGGTGGGTTGTAAGGCAGTGCAGCCGCAGATGAACACGGATGAACACAGATAAAACAGCCTTTCAGAGTGGATCGTGGCTGCCCGAACCCCGGCGCAGACCACTATCGACGGCTTGGGGGTTATCTGTGTCCATCTGTGTTCATCTGTGGCTAGCAAGTTTTTTGTTCGCATCACTCGTCGTCGCCAGCACCCTCGCTGTTGCGCAGGACCGGCCGTCGCAACCCGAACCGCCGAGCGGTTGGACGCCGAAGAGTGTCGCCCATGCGAAACGCTACATGGTCGCCGCGGCCAACCCGCTCGCGGTGGAGGCGGGGCTGCGCATGCTCGAGCGCGGCGGCAACGCGATCGACGCGATGGTCGCGGTGCAGCTCGCCCTCAACCTGGTCGAGCCCAGCTCTTCGGGCCTGGGCGGCGGGGCGTTCCTCCTCTTCTACGACGCGAAGGAAAAGCGCATCCACGCGATCGACGGCCGGGAGGTGGCGCCCGCGGCCGCAACCCCGCAGCTCTTCCTCGACGCCGACGGCAAGCCGCTCCCGTTCCTGAAGGCCCGCGTCGGCGGCCGCTCGGTAGGCGTTCCCGGAACGCCGCGGCTTCTCGAGGTGGCGCACGTACGTTACGGCAAGCTTGCCTGGAAGGATCTCTTCGAGCCGGCCATCGCGCTCGCCGAGAAGGGCTTCCCGGTTTCGCCGCGCTTCCACAAGCTGGTGGGCGAGGACGCGGGGCTCGCGGACGAGCCCGCGGCGCGCGCCTACTTCTTCGACGAGGGCGGCCGGCCCAAGGCGGTCGGCACCGTGATGCGCAACCCGCAGTTCGCCGCCACGCTGCGCACGATCGCGGCGCACGGCGTCGATGCCTACTACGAGGGCGATATCGGGCGCGACATCGTGGCCGCCGTGCACGCCCACCGAAACGCCGGGACGCTCGAGGCCTCCGACCTCGCCGCCTACCGGGTTCGCGACGTCGAGGCGCTCTGCGGCACGTACCGCGCCTATCGCCTCTGCGGGATGCCGCCTTCCTCGTCCGGCGGCATCGCGGTCCTGCAGATCCTGGGCGAGCTCTCGCGCTTCGACATGGCGGCGATGCGCCCAGGCTCCGCGGAGGCCCTGCATGTGGTCTCCGAGGCCGAGCGCCTCGCCTTCGCCGATCGAAACAAGTACGTGGCCGACGACCGCTTCGTGGATGTCCCGGTGAAGGGATTGATCGACGCCGCGTACCTGAACCAGCGATCGCAGCTCATCCGTCCCGAGAAGTCCATGGGCAAGGGCGAGCCCGGCACGCCGGCCG
>Ga0134125_10010387_pt1 | contig 10465 bp, 9 predicted proteins | sample KB31751_FD_96464 | JGI IMG/M metagenome (GOLD analysis project Ga0134125, IMG submission 96464) | Terrestrial soil microbial communities with excess Nitrogen fertilizer from Kellogg Biological Station, Michigan, USA - KB3-175-1 | ecosystem: Environmental > Terrestrial > Soil > Unclassified ... | reverse complement strand
TTCAGGGTAAAGTCTTCCAGGTCCGAATTAAAGTCAGTTGATACCACCGGCCTGCCCGAACCAAGATATTCAAAGAGTTTTAAAGGAAAAATATGATTGCTTACCTCATCTTTTTTAAACGGTATTATCGCTACATCAAACCCTTTTAGCACCGCCGGCATCTGCTCATAGGGAACAGGGCCTTTCAGGTAAACGTTTTGAGCTGTGTAATCTTCTTCCTTCAGGTAATACCGGTCTATTGGTCCGATAAATACAAAACTTTTATCAGCGTTCAGTTTAACCAGTTGGTTTACCAGGTCGTAATCTATTCTTCGCTCAATGGCTCCAAAGTAACCGATCACCGGCCTTTTTATGCCTGCCAGTATATCCGCTACCGGCAGTTGCGGATCAAGCGCCTTTTGGCTATGGCTGATGTTTGCAGCATTGGGTATAAAAAATGAGTTTTTATTTAATGATGCTTTTTTATTGCATAATTCCTTGCTGGTACAAATCACCATGTCGACACTTTTTACCAAGATATCTTCGGATATCAACCCATGTTTTGTTTGGTACGGCTCAATTATAGGGTCTACGCAATGATATACCGTTAAGACAGGGTCAATTAACTTATGAAGCGACGGGAAGGAGAAATTATAGGAGTTTATATAAATGTAATTTTCGATGTTTAGTTCTTTAATTACTTTTCTTAAACGTTTGCCTACTATCAGTTCGTTCATCTTGAGCGCCAGCCGATATAATTTGCCTTCGGGCAACATATTTATCGATGGTACGGGCGGTGTAATAATGATCTTTAAGTTCGGAATTTCCGTTTCGATGAAACTATTTTTTGATGAAAAAAAATGAGGCTTTCGGATGCAAAAACCAGGTGTGCCCCTGAATTTAAAATAGTCGCGCAGGGTGTACGGCCTGTCTACATAATACACATAATTATCTTTCGCCAGGTGTTTGGCCATCGTGTAATTTGTCGATTCGAGGCGACCGTCAAATTGCATTTGCGAAAAAATAATAATATGCTGGTTTTTAAGGCTCATGCTAAAAAAATCAAGGGCTTATTTGTTTATCATAAGGCGCTGGCACAACTTTCTTAAGCTTCTTTTTTTGAATATTTTAAAATCATACCGGCCGCTAGTGCCTTTGATTCGATAAAACCCATTTTTAATATGCCGAGCATGGTAAAATTAAGGTGTTTTTTTAATATCCAATATCCGTACAACACTCCCGACAAGAAAGTGAGTATCGAAGCCAGTGCAACCCCGTACAGGTTATGGAATATGAATATCCCGGCGAAATCACCCGCAATATTAACAATCAGCATGATTATAACCTTTGTCATATTGATGTGGGGCTTGTTCAGCATATCCAGCGTTATACCGAAAAAACGGTCGACCGGCATCAGCAACGCGAAACACATAAATATCCTGAAAATATTCGAGGCATAGGTGTTAACGTATTTATGACCGCCCAAAATATCTATGATCAGGTCAGCAAAAATAAATGAGCCCAGCGTAATTGGGATGATCAGCATAGTTAATATTCCTGCATATTTTTTAAGGATATAGGTAAGCTGGCTTTTGTCATCCCGTTGAACGGCCGCCGACATGGCTGGTAAAGCTGTAGCAGTAAAACTTCTTAAAGGGATTTCCACCACTTCCATCAGCCTTTGCGGCAGGTAGTATATGCCAACCACGGTAGGATCGATAAACATGAAGTTGATAATATAAGTGTCCGAACTCCGCAATAGATACGAGCTTACAGACGTGCCTACGCTATACTTGCCGAAGTTAGCCAACTGCTTTACACATTCGCTTGTTTTATACCTGATTGTAGCCATTTTTGCCCAGCCGGTAACAATTGAAACAAGGCTGGTGATCATGGCAGTGGAGCAATACGCAATAATTATTATCGAAAATGTTGCTTTATGAAAAAAGATGAGCAAAATAATCAGTGCCAGGAAACAGCCCTGCCAGGTGAGTTGCAGGATAAAAACGCGGTCGAACCGTTCCTCGGCTTGTAGTATCCACAGGGCCACGCTGGAAGGGAGCGTACTGAAAAATATGATAGCAAACCACTTTACGGTAAGTTCGACCACAGGGTGGCCATGGTAAAAAACAATGAGCAGCAAGCTTATAACTCCCAAAAAAGCTGTCAGCAAAAAGCCGATATACCACGTTGAACCCGTAACAATCCGCGCGCGCTCTTTGTCCGCGCTGTTATAAAATTTAACCAGCGCAGTCTGCAAAAAACCGCTCCTGAAAAGGTTGGCTAGCGTGAATGTCGTTAAGAAGATAATCCAGTGACTAAATTCAGGCTTTGACATCTTGTGGGCCAAAAGCCCGACCGTAATCATGCCCACCACCGGCATTACCGCGTTGCTTGCCAGTGAAAGCGCGTGTTTATTGATTAACTTATTTTGGATACCCATTATACCTTTTGCCAGCTATTGGTTTCAAAATTGTATTTTTTAATAACCCTGGCAGGATTGCCAACAGCTACAGAATATTGGGGTATGTCTTTCGTTATTACGCTCCCGGCGCCAATCACCGAGTGTTTGCCGATAGTTACTCCCGCTGTAACAACGCAGTTAGCGCCTATCCACACATTATCTTCGATGGTTATTTGCCTGGTTACTACTTTCTGCAGCCTCGGCGGCACGTTCACGTCTTCATATCCATGATTAAGCCCCGAAACAACAATGTTCTGGGCAAGCATCACGTAATTTCCAATTTTAACCGGACCGATAATCACATTGCTTAAACCGATGCCCGTATTGTTTCCGATAAATACATCGCCGACACCATTGTTTATGGTAGCAAAATCTTCAATAATACTGTTCGATCCTATTTCAAAGTTTTTAAAGGGCAGCAGATCCATCCTTGTATTGTACCTAATGATGGTATTCCGGCCTTTTTTATGAACGAATGGATTCACAAATAACCTAACCCATAGCCTCGGCCTGGCCTGCCCGTGGGGTATCAGGAGCCAATGTAAAAATTTTTTTAGTCCGGGATTTGATTTAACAGTATTCAGTAACTGCATTTTTTAATTTGTTTAGCCGGGCTAAATAGTGTTTAACGGGTACCGGGGGCGTTAATTCTCTTTTTTCAATATCCAGCCCCATTTTAACATTTAAAAGTGCTGCCGCCAAAAAGAATAGAATATTCGACGGGTATTGTACGATGGATTGCTGCGGATAGTTACCGATATCGAGTATGAAAATTATTAAAATCATCGCTAAACAATACGACTTAAGCTCGGGATCCCTGATGAGGAAGTAATAGCCTATGCCCTTGTACAGAATGACAAAATTGAAGACGCAAAATATCAGCAACCCTATCCAGCCCATTTCAACAGCAACCCTCACGTAGCCGCTATCAGGCGGAAAGTGGGCAAGATAGGAGTTAGGTGCGAACCGCTCGCCCCATACGCCAACCGCGCCGAGGCCGCCGCCGATCGGATGCGACAGGATAAAGGGTTTAATGCGGGCTTGGTTCCTGGCCCTTTCCTCAAAGGAGGCATCCTTTCCGGGTTTAAAAGCACTCTGAAACCGGGCCAGCGTTGGGTTTGACGTGGGCATAAGTATCAATATTCCCAGCGCAAACCCGCCCGCAACAACAAACATGAATGTCTTTTTATTAAAATTTAATATGGTCAGCATGCCCAGCGCGGCGGGAATGAGTACATATGCTGCGCGCGTGCCTGAATAAAGCATAACCATGATAAAAAACGCAGCCAATATACCCAGTATTAATTTTTTTGAAGTTTTAATATTGCTTATTATAAGAATGATACATATAATAGCGGCCATCACCATGTTAAAAGCGAACACAACAGGGTCTGAGAATATACCCCATTTGCGCAGGTGCCCACCGATAAACAACAGCTTAAAACGTTCGGGGACACGATAAAGCCAGCCGTGTTCAAAAGATAATAAGCCAAAATGTTCCTGTTGGAAGCCTGATATTGCACTAATAACCGCAAGGAGAAGCCAGAGCTTCAATAAGAATTTGATAAACTTTTTTGTGCGGATATGAAACAGGAATATATAATACATCAACATCAGGAAGCCAACGGTGCGGACGGTAAAAACCCACTCGAGAATTGATGGGGAAGACGGATTAATGACCTCAAAAAGGTTGTAGCCAATCCAGATTAGCACAAAATATGAGATCGGATTGTCGAAATAACTCCAGTCTTTTTCTCTTTTTTGCCTGATGAAAAAACCAAGGATCAACAGGTAGGTTAATGCATCCATCACCAGGCCGATCGGTGTTGACTCAGGTAAAAACCGGGACGAATAATTTATAAAAAATGAGGCGACAATCAATGCAACGATACCGAATTCGGGCCAGGCCGCTACGGCATAAACCGCCGGCAAAGCTAACACGCCGCACAAGATTATTACACCGGTTACATAGCCCTGCCGGGCGATAACCATGCTGATCATTATCGAAATCAGCAATAAAAAGATGATGACAGCAGGCGCGGCCAGTTTTTTAACAACTATTTTTTGAAGAAATGTTTTCCTTTGGATGTTATTTTCGAGCCGGTCGTTCTGCATCTTGCGGGAGCGGAAATAGTATTAGATAAATAAAATTACTACCACCCAAACAAATATACTCACAAAGGCAACAAGCACGGCGGCTACATAGCAGGCTTTTTGTGTGGGCGTTAAAACCTCAAAAGGGTCTTTGACTATTTTTTTGGCTTCAATCTTCATCGATCCTACGTGTTGAATAAATAAAGGCGGCAGGTGTTTTAATTCCTCTTTTTTGAATAATTACTTACAGCGGCTTTATTTAATACCCAGCCGGCAAATTTATTGCGAAGATTTTTCAAATAATCAATATACTGCCCCTCTGACCGGTCGATAGTTTTGTTCGCCTCAAACACGGCGATCGTTTTATTTGCAAATAGTATCCATTCTTTGGATTTATTTAGCGAGTCGAGCGGCGGCAAGTCAATCAGTATAATATCGTATCTTGATTTTAAATCGTTAAACTCGTTCCGGATATGGTTTTCGTCGTTAATTTCCAGCAAAGTTACATCGCCCCCTCGGTTGCCTAAAATACTGATGGCCGTTGTATCCCTTTCAATATATGCGTTGCTTCGGAAGTAATCCTCAATGAACATTTTTGGCTGAACAGTTTTACTAATGGTAGGATTGTCGAAATTACCATCGATCAGCAAAACTTTTTTATTGATTGCCGAATAGGAGTAGGCTAAGCTTGTTGCCAGCAATGTTTTTCCCTGCCCCGGGCCCAGGCTGGTTATTGCCAACACCTTTTCGCCCTTAAGTTCCTGGTCAATTTCAAATCTTACCGAACGGAGCAATTCTTTAAATTGCTTCATCCGCTGCCTGTTTTCTACGTCCCAAAGCTTCCTCAAATCCGGCTTTGGGCCGCTAATGGTGTTCAATGCGCCAAGCAAAGGTAACTGCGTCCGCCGTACGAGGTCCTCGGGTTCCTTAATATTATCATCCAGGTAAAAAAGTACGAATAAAACCAGCAGACATAAAAATAAACTTACTGCCCCGCTGAGAACGATAAGAAGCATTTTTTTTGACGGCTCGGCAATCGAGGGGGTTGCTTCCTGTACCTGGTCCAGCTTGATGGAAAAATTAGATTGCAGGTTAAGGGCGTTATACTTATTCAGCACATCCAGGTATTCCTGGCTGGCGATTGAGATGTCGGATTCAAAGGTTTTAACAGTAGCGTCAAAAGGAACAAGGCGGTCAAACCTTGCATTCAGGCCGGCCAGTTCCCTGTCAATAGCACCCACGCTGTATCGCGCAAGATCCCTGCTCACCTCAAGCTCCAGCTTTTTGGCCACAAGGTTATCTTTGTTTACAAGAGGATTGGTAATGTACTTATCCGAAGTATTGTCAATTTCAGCGGTGAGCTGTTTTTGCAGAGAATCCAGCGCCGGTTTGTACGATGGGTTAAATCCGCTATGTACGTACTCATCGGTTAATGTGCGCAGTTGGTCCTGCGTATTTGTAATGGCCTGGTTATACTGACTGATTGTCGATTCAATATATTTCCTGTCCTTCGGGTCGAATCTGTTATTTATAGCCTTAACGGCGCCATCGTAGGAGGCAATAGTCCGTTCTGCCTCAATCTTTTTATCTTTATAAGCGAGTATTTGCGTGAAGATAGATTTGGCCTGGTCATCAAGGTTTAAGATTCCATTTTTTATTTTGTATTGCTGCAGCGAATCCTTTTTTTCATTAAGGGCGTTTCTTTTCTCAACCAGCAAGTTTGACAAAAAGGTAGTAGCGTTTGATTCGCTTTGCTTGATATTTACCGTATAATAGTTCAGGAACTCTTTGCAAAGCGTGTTGACAACGTATGCGGAAAGCTGGGGGTTTTCTGATGTAAAGCTAACAGTAATAAAATCGCTTTCAACATCGCGCTGAACGTCGAGGTATTTACGCAGCGAGCGTTCATCGTATTTCATGGAGATCAGCAATTCTTCCAGGCCGTTTTCATCCTTATTGTATAATGACAATGGTTCGCCATTTTGCAGCTTGGCCCTATAAACCAAAAGTGCATGCTGTATGGCAGCTGCACTCAGGTTTTTAAATTGATGGTTAAGCTTTCGAAACGGGTCCGGACTGCTGAGATCATGTATAATTAACTGGTACGAGACATTGTCAATCAGCTTTTTTAGCTTTAGTATCTCGATCAGGTTGTTAAATTCCCGGTTTACTTCGTCTTGTTGGACCGCCGGGTTGGCATCTTTGTCCAAAATATGCTTGGATGCATCGGTAATGCCCGTGGAAATTTGGGTGGTTGAAACGTAATCATCCGGCAGGTTTTTGACAAGAAAGTATGAGGCAATTACCGTTGCAAGTACAATGATAATTATTATGTATTTATATTTTCCTAAAAGTGAAAAATAAGACGATAGTTCCATTAGTTATTTTATGCTCTCCAGCCTGGCCCCCAAAAACTCCTCGAGGTTAGTTTTGGCAGTAAAAACTGCCAACTCGGCCTGTAACCTGACAGATGTTTGATTATATAGGTTTGTTAAAGCTTCTTTGTAAACCTGGAATGTGGTTTCGCCCCTGTCAAACGTGTGCTTGAGCTGGTTTACAGAGGTGGTGGCATCCTGTACGGCATTTACTTTGTTCCGTAAATCCGCCTGGGCCTCCAGGTATGCAAAATAAAAGCGTTTCACATTTGCTTCAATAGTTAAAAAATATTGGTCTTTTTGTTCTTCAGCAATTTTTACGGCCACCCGCGCATTGTGTATGGTATATGGCTTTTCAAAAAGCGACCCAATACTAACGGTCGCAACCAATTGATAACCTTTAAAAATAACCGGTTGCGTGGCGTTTATCGCACTTTGCGGGCTGTAAATATATGATGCACTAAAAGCGTCGAGCCATGAGAAAGCTGATTGATGAAAAGTGCTCCTGGCTACGTTGATTTGGTTGTCAAGTATTTTAACCTGTGGATAATTCTTCTTTGCTGTAGCTATTAACTTTTCGAGATAGGCGTAGGAAAGGTCTTTAAAAATGGTCTCCTGGGCATAGGCGTTAGAAGCAAAAATTAAAATAAATAATGAAAGACAAAGCGCTTTAAGTTTATTGTTCATTTGTTTATACTTTTTCTTTCTGCAGCATAGCCGGAACAGTTTTCACCAGTATCTTCAAATCAAGCCAAAACGAATAATGTTGTGCATAGAAATTATCCAAATTTTTTCGTTCGCGCTCCGACATGTCCGACTTCCCGCGCTTTGTGATCTGCCATAAACCGGTTAGCCCGGCAGGCCCCAAAAAGCGCATCGACCACTCGTTCGAAGTCAACATTTCTGCTTCATAAACCGGCAATGGCCTGTTACCAACCAATGACATATGCCCTAACAGAATGTTGAATAACTGTGGTAGTTCGTCGAGGCTCGAATTTCGCAAAAATTTACCGAGTTTGGTTACACGCGGATCGTCTTTAATTTTAACAAATGCGGCTTTTGTGCCTCCATCCTCATTTGCGTATTGATTTTGTGTGGATAACTCGACAAGCATCTTATCAGCATCGGTGCGCATCGACCTGAATTTATAGAAATCAAACACTTTATAACCGGTTCCAACGCGCTTGCTTTTGTAAATTACGGGCCCTTTTGATCCCAGCTTTATTGCAATTACAATGGCCAGCATGATGGGTGAAAGCAGTAAAAGCATGGTGCCTGATATGAAAATGTCTATCAAACGCTTGCCAAGGGGAATCCGGTATTCCATGTCAACTTCCTGCGAAATTTCCATCAGCTTTGGCTTGACCAGTTTGAATTTTACCAAAAAATTCAGCCGCTCGTGAAGGTCCGACATGGAAAAGGGGTAAACATAAAAATCGTGCACTTTTAGCTGCATTGCGGCTAACCTGAAGTCCCTGTCGTTAGATAACGAAAGCAATACAATGATCATCCCATTGAACATAAAATTGCTCTTCAACCTTTCGATCAACGAAAAGCAATCGCCATTTTCATCAACTTCGAGCAAAACGATTTCGGGAATGGTTAGGATAGACTGATAGCCGAGGTATTCTTCGAGCTTTGCCAGCGAATCATTAAAAGTTATATTAAAATAGGGGTTGAGTTCAGTCGCCACTAAGTCTTTTAAGTCCGATCCTGCATAGGCGATCCTGGTGTGCGCACCTGCATTTTCATTCCACTCAGATGCTATAGGCTGCGTCATAAATATCTAATATTTGATGGATGGCTGATTTTAATGAAGTTGGGTTAAAGGGTTTTGGCATATATGCGTCAACCTGGAATGACATCTTGCTAACCTGTTCATCCAAATCGTGTGCTGCGGAAAGCATAATGATCGGGATGTCACGGTAAAGCCCGCTGATCTTTACATTTTTTATAAAAGATTGTCCGTCGAAATAAGGCATCTGGAGGTCCGATATGATCAATTCAGGGATGTTCCCATCCTCGAGCCAGGAAAAAGCATCGATACCATTATTTCTAACAACTATTTCATAGTCCCTTGAGAGAATGAAATTCAAGAGCTTTAAAATGCTCAGGTCATCGTCAACAATCAGAATTCTTTTTTTCATCGTACGTTGGTGTGAATATTTACAATTTTTACCTGATTACGTATTTTTGAAAAAAAGGTTCTGATAAACTATATCAGAAAACGTGGTTTATCCTTTATAAATCTAAGTTTATCTTTTTAAATTCTATAATTTATTTCGCCATTTCCCTGGCTCGATAAATATTATTTTGCTCTGCTAATATTTTAATAATAGCCAAAAAATTAAATAATATCTGCCGGCACTGGCCTTCAGTAACTTAACCGGATTGAAATATTGAAAGAGCGTTGGCTATCTTACAAATTAATATCCCAAAATTTGTGACTCGCAACTTTGGCGTTGCCAGCAACGCTTGCGATGTGCTGTTCATCTAATTTAAAAGTGCTTACCAGCCAGCTTTCGGTTGACAAAATTACTGTGCTTTCGGCATTGTGCGTTCCTTCGAGGCATGGAATTAGCTTCAAATCGTCGTCAAGCCCTTTTCCTGTGGCTTTGGTTAGGGCCTCTTTTCGTGTCCATAGGCTAAAAAAGCTTTCGAATGATGAGTTTTCATTGATATGGGCAATTTCGGCCGCGCTAAAGTTTTCCCTGATTATATCTTTATAATCAAAAGACGGGTCGGCAAATTCGGTGTCTGCGCCCACTTCAAAGTCTGACACCGCAATTATTACCCATGAGCCGGAGTGAGATACGTTATAAAACAAGGCGCTCGTTCCGGCATTCTTAATATAAGGCTTTTTATTGGTTCCGATTTGAAATTCAACCCCGGCAGGCGTCAGGTTTAAATATTTTCCTAAAATAACCCGGAGGGCCGCCCGGCTTACAATGAACCTGCTGGTATCTTTCTGGTGAAAATACCTGTCGGCCCTTGCCTGTTCGTTTAAGTTCAATATTGCCCGGAAACCGTCAAGCCGGGACAAATTGGCATTGATGTTTATTCGCCAGATATCCACGCTGTTTTGCGCCTTAAAACTGCACTCAATGGCATTAAGCCAGGTAATATCGGTTAAGTAACGGTTTTGTATAGTGATGACGGACATTCTAAGTTTGTAGTCTTAAGCCTTAAGTCGAAAGCACCGGCAAAGGTCTAAAAAAGAATTGACCTTTAGTAACATCAATAAATACTGATGACTTTGGACTTGAGACTATAGACTACAGACTTTCTACTTGTTAACCGCTTCGTCGAGGCATTTTTGCAAAATGCTGGCAAAAATTTTATCGTTCGGCGCCTGGAATATTGTATTATGCTCGCCAGGGATCGGATGAACGTTAACACCGTCAAGCGCATATGGCTTCCATCCCATGTGTTCGACATCATCAAGATAACACGTGCGGTTGTCGGCCCTGAAACCTTCCCCAGCACTATGGTAAGGCTTTCGTTGGTAATGTTTTTCGGCATATTCATTCCTCTCGTCAACCTTATTCGAATA
>Ga0134125_10010386_pt1 | contig 10465 bp, 8 predicted proteins | sample KB31751_FD_96464 | JGI IMG/M metagenome (GOLD analysis project Ga0134125, IMG submission 96464) | Terrestrial soil microbial communities with excess Nitrogen fertilizer from Kellogg Biological Station, Michigan, USA - KB3-175-1 | ecosystem: Environmental > Terrestrial > Soil > Unclassified ... | reverse complement strand
GCGATCACGGCGGCGACCTCGTCCGGCTCGCCGATGCGTTTCATCGGCACCAAGGTCGGAAAACGCTTCCACTCGTCCTGCGACAGGAAGGGATTGCCGTGCTCCTTCCTGATCAGGCCGGGGACCACGCAATTGACGGTCGTGCCGGTGGGGGCGAGCTCGACGGCGAGGGTCCGCACGATGACCTCGAGCGCAGCCTTCGCGGCGCCTGAGATCGGGTAGATCGGGTAGTCGTTGCGGAAGACATGAGTATTGTGCGTGCCGACGGCGACGACGCGGCCGTTCTGAGCCTGCTTGAGATCGCCGAGAGCGCGGGTCACGAGCCGGTAGAAGGCCAGCGGAATGGCATCGAAGCATTCCGCCGCGATCGCTTGGTCGGCCTCGAACCCGCCGCGCACGGGATAGCCGGCGACATGGATCAGGGCATCGATCCGCCCGAAGCTGGTTGTCGCCGTCTCGATGACCCGGTCGGCGGCATCAGCTTCGGCCAGATCGGCGCACAGCCCCACCGTCACGGCGCCCTTGGCCTCGAGCTCGCGCTGCACTTCGCCGACACCCTTGGCGTTGTCTTTCGCGTGGACGAGGACGCCGGTACCCGCACCGGCCAGGCGCCGCGCAGTGGCGGCGCCGATGCCGCTGCCCGATCCAGTGATGACGATCGCTCTCTCGACCGCGTGCTTCATGACGGCCTCCGTCGCTAGCGGAGCTGGATCCAGATGCTCTTGGTCTGCAGGTATTGATCGTGCGCCAGGAGGGACTTGTCCTTGCCGCCGAACCCGGACTCCTTGTAGCCGCCGAACGGTACGGCCATGTCGCCTTCGGAGTAGCAGTTGACGGAGACCGTGCCGGCCCGGATGGCGCGGGCCATCTTGTGCGCGACGTTGAGATTGTCGGTGTAGAGGGAAGCGGCGAGACCGTAGTTGGTGTCGTTGGCGATCTTGATGGCCTGCTCCGGATCCGAGAAGGTGATGACCGACAGCACCGGCCCGAAGATCTCTTCGCGCGCGATCCGCATCGAATTGTTTACGCCGTCGAAGACCGTCGGCTCGAAGAAATAGCCGCCGGTTTCCTTCAGGACGCGCTTACCGCCGAGCGCGATGCGGGCGCCTTCCTTGGTTCCGATATCGATGTACGACATGACCTTGTCGAGGTGCCGCTCCTCGATGAGAGCGCCGATCTTGGTGTCGGCGCGTAACGGATCGCCGACGGTCCAGGACGCGAAGGTGGGTTTGATCTTTTCGAGTAGACGATCCTTCACGGCCTCGTGGACGATGAGCCGCGAGCCGGCGCTGCAATTTTCGCCCTGGCAGAACAGGATGCCCGCCGCGACCTGCTCGACCACGGGCTGGAGATCGGCGACATCGCCCATCACGACCGCCGGGCTCTTGCCGCCGCACTCCAGCACGATGCGCTTCATATTCGACTCGGCGGCGTATTTGAGAAAATAGCGACCGACCTCGCCCGATCCGGTGAAGCTCACGCAATCGATATCCATGTGGCGGCCGATGGCCTGACCGGCTGTTTCGCCGAAGCCGGGAAGCACGTTGAAGACGCCCTCGGGAAGGCCTGCCTCGGCGGCAAGCGCCGCCAGGCGGAGCGCCGTGAGCGGAGTCTGCTCGGCCGGTTTCATCACCAGGGAGTTGCCGCCGGCCAGCGCCGGGGCGATCTTCCACATCGCGACGAAGAGCGGGAAGTTCCAGGGCAGCACCGTGCCGACGACGCCGATCGGCTCGCGCACGATCATCGACACGACATCGCTGGGGGTCGGTGAGACCTGATCGTAGATCTTGTCGATGGCCTCGGCATGCCAGCGAAGCGTCTCGATGGTGTCGGGCAGGTCGACATTGAGCGAGTCGCCGATCGGCTTCCCGCAATCGAGCGTCTCCATGACCGCGAGTTCGTCGCGGTTCTTCTCGATGAGATCGGCGAGCTTCAGCAGCACCTTCTTGCGCTCGCGCGGGGCGCGGCGCGACCATGAGCCCGAGTCGAAGGCCCGGCGGGCCGCCGCAACTGCGACATCGACATCGGCGCCGTCGCACTCCGTCACCTTGGCAAGCACCTTGCCGGTCGCCGGATTCAGCGTCTCGAACGATTTCCCGGAGCGCGACTGCACATACTTGCCATCGATGAAAGCGCGCGTCTCGAAACGCAGCTTGGTGGCCGCGTCATGGAAGTTGGTCGTTTGTGGCAGGTTCATGCGTGACTCCTTCCAGAAGGTCCGGACCGCTTCGGCGCGGCGCTCAGTTGTTGGGCCAAGTATCGCTCAGTCGATAGCCGGTCGGTAGCGGGTCCGAGGGATCGAGCACGTATTGGTGGAAGGCGGTAATCCAGGCGCGGCCAGTTATGGCGCAGCGTACGCCGGGCAGCGCGCCGACCTGCGCCGTCCCGACGATTTCGCCGGTGAACTTCGTCCCGATGATGGACTCGTGAAGAAAGCGCTCGCCGACGCCGATCTCGCGCTTGGCGTGCATGATGGCTAGCCGCGCACAGGTGCCGGTGCCGCAAGGCGAGCGGTCGATCCGCCCGGGCGACACGATGACGGCATTACGCGCCGTCTTGACGCCGTTGACCGTCGACAGCGGTGCGGCCCACAGGGTCTGGTTGATCGTATGGATCTGGGGGTTCTCCGGATGCACGCAGGGCAATTGTTCGGCGGCCGCCTTCTTGATGCGCTCACCGACATCGACAAGGTCACGGCCCTCCGACGGTTCGATCGCGAAGCCGAGCGCCCGGGCATCGACCATCGCGTAGATCATGCCGCCATAGGCAACATCGGTGACGACCGTGCCCAGCCCCGCCACCTCGACCGGCCGGCCCAAGCGAAAGACGAAGGACGGCAGATTGTGAAACGTCACGCTCTCGCACTTGCCATCCTTGCAGGCGGCGCGGACGCGGACGAGACCGCCCGGCGCCTCGAGCGTGAGCTCCGTCACCGGCTCCTTCATCGCGAGCATTCCGGTCTCCAGGAGGACCGTGACGGTGCAGATCGTGTTCGTACCGGACATCGGCACGTAGTAGTCGGACTCGATGATGACGAAGCCGGCGTCTGCCTCGGGCAGAGTGGGCGGCAGCACGAGGTTGACGCACTGGGTCACCTTGCCGCGCGGTTCGTTGAGCAGGAATTTGCGGAGATCGTCGCCTTCGGTCTCCAGCCAATGCATCTTCTCGAACATGGTCTTGCCGGGGACATCGAGCACGCCCCCGGTGATGACCTCGTTCAATTCGCCCTCGGCATGCGCGCCGACAACGGTGATCATGCGGCTGAAGCGCACGGCGGCGGATCAGGCCGCGAGCTTGCCGAGCTTGGCCGATTTCAGCTGCTCGTAGAGGCGGCGGAAATCTGCCTTCTCCGCGTCGCTGAGCGCCAGCAGCGGCTGGCGCGGACTGCCGACGGGAATGCCCGCGAGCTCGCAGCCATGCTTCACGTACTGGATATACTTGCCGCCGTTCTCGAGCAGATAGAACATCGGCAGCATGGCGTGCATCAGTTTCTGGCCCTGAACGAAATCCTTCTTCACGACGCAGGCTTCGTAGAGGGCCACATGCTCGGCCGGCAGGAAGTTCGAGGCGCCGGCGATCCAGCTGCGCGCGCCCCACAGGAAGCTGTCGACTGCCTGGTCGTCGGCGCCGCAGACGCGCTGGATGCGGCCGTCGAAATGGACGATGTGCTCGAGCATGCGCGCGAACGAACCGCTCGATTCCTTGATGGCGCAGATCGCCTTGACGTCGGCGATCTTCTCGAGGAATTCCCGGTTCATGTCGACGCCGGTGCGGGCCGGGAAGTTATAGAGGATGATCGGGAGCGACGTGTTGGCGGCGATATGGCGGAAATGCTGCGCCAGCTCATGCGTGCCCGGCAGGGAATAGAACGGCGCCGCGAGCATCAACGCCTGGTAGCCGAGCCCCTTGGCAAAGTTCGACAGCTCGACGGTCTCGTCGGGACGCGCGGAATTCGTGCCGGCCGCGAGGCGGATCTTCTTGCCGACCCGCTCGGCGACGAACGTCAGCACCTTCTTCCGCTCCTCGACCGTCTGGGCGTAGTACTCGCCGGTCGTGCCGCCGGGAATGATGTAGTGGACGCCATTGCCGATGAGGAAGTCGAGATGCTTGCCGAGAACGTCGAAGGCGATGCTGCCGTCTTTGGCGAACGGCGTAGCGACCACGCTCATGATGCCTTCGAAGGTCGGAATTTCCATTATCGTCTCCTGATGAAAAGGGGGCGTCGTGCGCGCCATGGGCAAGGCGAGTTTGTAATCGATTTCAGTGCTTCTTGCAAGAGCAGCCGCCTCGCCGCATCAGGACTTACCCTCTCGCGGGCTCGCCGTCGAGGACCGCACGATGAGATTGGTATCGAGCCGGATCGAGGCGATCGCGCGGCCCGTTTTCATCGCCTGCAGCAGGGCCTCGGCCGATCGCGCGCCCATCTCCAGCGCCGGCACGTCGATGGTGGTCAGCGGCGGATCGAGCAGGCCGGCGAAATCCTGGTTGTCGAAGCCGGTGACGGTCAGATCGCGCGGCACGCCGACGCCGAGACTCTTGCATTCCGACAAGACGCCGAAGGCAAAGACATCGCTGTTGCACATCACGGCGCTGGTCGCGGGAAATTCCGTGTGAATGGCCCGCATCGCCGCCGCACCTTCCAGCAGGGAGTAGGTCCGCTCGATGACATGGGTCGACTTCTCAATCCCGGCGGCCGCCGCAGCATCGCGGAAGGCACGGATGCGATTCTGCTGCCGATCGTTGCCGTGAGTGGGGCCCGAGATCATGACGATGTCGCGGTGGCCGAGCCGGATCAGATAATCAACCAGCTGTCGCGTCGCGGCGTAGTTGTCGAAGCCGATCGAGGGAAAGGCGCCGTCATGCTGATAGGAATATGTCGTCACCGTCGGAATGCGGCCTTCCTCCAGGAACGCCTGCAGCCGCTTGTCTTCGATGCGCCCGACGATGAGCAGGGCCTCGGCGCCGCGATCGACCAGCTGGCGCACCGGCTCGTAGATATCCGTGTTGTCGAAGCCGACCGCGAGCATGAACACCATGTAGCCTGACATCGACAACGCCGCCTGGAAGCTGTTGAGCATTTGCGCGTAGATCGCGTAGTCGAGCGTCGGAACCACGGCGCCGACGATATGCGTGCGCCGCATCCGCAGTGCCTTGGCGGCAGGGTTCGGACTGTAGCCGAGCGACCGCGCCACCTCGATGACATGCTTGCGGACTTCCTCGCGCACGGTGGCGGGCCGGTTGAAGCTGCGCGACACCGTGGCCACGGAAACGCCGGCGCGCAGGGCCACGTCGGACACCTTGGTCTTGGCCTTCATGATCGCGATCCGCTCCCGCCCGCCAGAATCTCCGGTCCAACCAGTCTTGTTCGCTGGCCCTTGCGCCGAGATCTCGATGTAATCGATTTCAGCTAGAAAAACAATCATCGCAACGATGCAAGGGAGGCGGCCACTATCGCAGCAGGCCGTTTCGCTCCCACTGCTGCGCGTCTCCACATTCGCAACGCGTCCCACGATGCGGCTGTGCCCCGCCGCCTTCCATTTCGAAGCTCCCGCAGCCGGACGCCAATTATTCTGTCGTCTTTATGTCGACAACCGGTCGCACTGCGAACCCAATCATATGCCAAGCCGCTTGATTTGATTGATGTTTTGGATCACAGCGCCTGCCTTGGCATTCCAAAGACTTCGGGCCCAAATCGGGTGGACATCATGTCGACAGTTGGATAATGCTTGTGGGGGCTCGCTGCGCGGACAAATCGATCGACGTTGAACGTTGGATCGGGCGTCAACCGGGCCAGAACATGCGACGGCATGAGCAGGAAGATGTCGGCACTACGCAAGGAGAAGGCAGGGGCCGGCGCTGCACGCGGCACGCGCAAGCGCGCCAGCGGCTCGTTGCGCATCTACGACAAGCTGCGCGAGGAAATTCTTTCGGTGACGCTGCGACCGGGGGCTCTGCTTGATGAGGTAAGTCTCGGTCGGCGGTTCAAGCTGTCGCGATCACCGGTCCGCGAAGCCTTGATCCGCCTCGCCGGCGAGAAGCTGGTCGTGATCCTGCCGAATCGCAGCACGGTCGTTGCGCCGTTCGATCTCGAAGCCGTACCCCGGCATATGGACGCCCTCGAATTGATGCAGCGCACGACGCACCGGCTGGCCGCGCAACTTCGCACCGACGAGGATCTCGTGCGCATCCAGGCGGCACAGCAGCGATTCAAATTGGCCAACGAAGAGCGAGACGTCAGCGCAATGATCGAGGCCAACCGCGACTACCATATGGCGATCGCCGAGGCGGGTGGAAATCCGTACTTCACGGCGCTTTACACGCGCCTGCTCGACGAGGGGCGACGGATGCTGCACCTGCACTTCGCAATCGAGACGGAGCGCGATGCGCTCGACGACAAGTCGGTCGTCATGGAGCATGCAGCGCTTACAAAGGCAATCAAGCAGCGCGACGCAGACCTGACGGAGCAGCTGGCGCTCGATCACGCCACCCAATTCCGCGAGCGCTTCGTGCGCTATCTCGACCAGAACTACGTCCGGAGCATCCGCCTGCGCGATCCGACCGGCGTCGAGCCGACAGGCAAGCTCGACCCGCGGCAGTCAGCTGCATGATGCCACGGCTTCCGAGCAACCGCGCGGCATCGTCCGATTGACCTCTCACTGCGGTGACTGCCGCACGACCCACCCGATCCGAACCGCTTATTCACCAGGGAGAATCCGCCATGTCCGACCTTAAAGGCATTTGTGTTCCGATCTGCACGCCGTTCGACAAATCAGGCGACCGCGTCGACGAGGGGGCGCTGGCCGCCCATGTCGATGCGCTGCTCGATGCCCGCGTGCATGTCATTCTGAGCTGCGGCGGCACCGGTGAATTCGCCTACCTGACGGAGCCGGAGCGCCGCCGCATTCACGAGGTCGTCGGTAAGCAGGTGCGCGGCAAGGCCGGCTTCATCGCCCAGGCCTCCGCCATCAGCACGCGCGACACCATTGAGAACGCCAAGGCCGCCCAGGATCTCGGCGCCGACGCTCTCATGGTCCTGCCGCCCTATTTCGAGGGCCCGACCATGGACGGCGTGATGTGGCACTACGAACAGGTCGCCCGGGCCGTGAAGACGCCGATCGTCGTCTACAACATTCCGCAGAATACCAATCGCGATATCACGCCGGCGCTGTTCGCGCGCCTGCTGCAGATCGACAACATCCAATATATCAAGGACAGCACGGGCGATCTGACCCGCATCCAGCAGCTCGTGGCGACCGGGGGCAAGATCTTCAACGGCGGCGACACGCTCGCCTATGCCGCCTTGGTCGCCGGCTGCTTCGGCTGCATCTGGGGCGGCGGCAATGCGATGCCGCGCGAAGCCGTGCAGCTCTACGAGCTGGTTTCGGCCGGCAAGCTGTCCGAGGCCGCCGCGTTGTGGCAGCGCATCCTGCCGACGCAGATCTTCTATTGGACGCACGACTACAACTCGTCGGTGAAGGCGGCGACCAACCTGCTCGGCGGCAAGGTCGGAATCTGCCGCAAGCCTGCCCTGCCTCTCGGCGACGCGGATATCGCCGAGCTGAAGCGCGCGCTCGGGGCCCTCGGCAAGCCGCTTGCGTCAGCCGCCTGAGCGAATTCCGCGCAAAAGCAGTCCAAAGATCGGGATCGGGGGAGAGAGCGCCCATGCGTTGGTCACAAACGTTCACCGTGGTCGATTGCCACGCCGAGGGGGAAAGCGGCAAGGTCGTCACCGGCGGCGTCTTCGACGTTCCGGGCAAGACGATGTTCGACAAGATGCGCCACCTCGAGGAGCATCGGGACGGACTGCGCAAGTTCCTGCTGTTCGAGCCCCGCGGCACGGTCAACCACAACGCCAATATTATCCTGCCGTCGAACAACCCGGCGGCGGCGATGGGCTTCGTGATCCTCGAGTCGACCGAATATCCTGCCATGAGCGGTTCCAACACCATGTGCGTGGCGACGGTGATCCTGGAGACCGGCATCCTGCCCATGAGCGAGCCGATCACCGAGCTTACGCTGGGGGCACCGGGCGGCCTCATCAAGGTCACCTGCCAGTGCAAGGACGGCAAGGTCACGCAGGTGAAATTCACCAACCAGCCGGCCTTCGTCTATCACCAGGACGCCATGATCGAGGTCGAGGGCCTCGGCAGCCTGAAAGTCGATATCGCCTATGGCGGCATGACCTACACCCATGTCGAGGCCGAGTCGCTCGGGCTGGCGTTGACCCGCGACGAGGCGCGCGATCTCTGCGCGCTCGGCCAGAAGATCAAGGCAGCCGCGGCGGCACAGCTCACCGTCTCGCATCCGGAAAACCCGAAAATTCCGGGCATCACCCAGACCCAGTTCATGGGACCGCTGCGCCGCGAGGGCAAGCGCCTCACCGCCAAGAACGCCGTCATTGTCTCGCCCGGCCGCAATGACCGCTCGCCCTGCGGCACCGGCACCTCGTCACGCCTCGCCGTGATGCACGCCAAGAAGCAGATCAAGCAGGGCGAGATCTTCGACCACGAATCGATCATCGGCACGCACTTCATCAGCGAAGTCGTGGGCACGACGACCATCGGCAAATATCCGGCCATCATCCCCACGGTCGCCGGACAGGCCTGGATCACGGCGATCTGCCAGTTCGGCTACGATCCGAGCGACCCTTTCCCCGAGGGCTTCACGCTGTCGGACACCTGGCTGCGGGCGCTCTGACGTCGGCGCGCCGCAGGCGATCGTCCGATGCGCTTCTCGCGGCTGATATCGACCATCGATGTTCATGCCGGCGGCGAGGTCGGCCGCGTCGTGACCTCTGGCGTCTTGGGTCTGCCCGGCGCGACCATGGCCGACAAGATGCGCTACATCAACGAGGTCGACGACAGCCTGCGGCGCTTCCTGGTGACCGAGCCGCGCGCCGCGGCAGCGATGACGACCAACCTGCTGCTGGCGCCGACCCGCCCCGACGCCGATGCGGCCTTCCTGGTCCTGCAGGTCGACCGCGCCCATGCCATGTCGGGTTCGAATGCGATGTGCGTGGTGACCGCGCTGCTGGAGGCCGGCATGCTGCCCATGCGTGGGCCCGAAACGGTGGTGCGGCTCGATACGCCCGCCGGCCTCGTCGCTGCGCGCGCCGCGTGTGCCGACGGCCGCTGCCACGGCGTCTCCCTCGACATGACGCCGAGCTTCGCCGGAGAGCTCGACGTTCGCCTGGCAACATCAAATTTCGGCACGATCGTCGGTGACGTCGGCTTCGGCGGCATCTTCTATTTCCTGGTCGATGCGCAGCAGGTCGGCCTGGCCATCACGCCCGCGAACGCGCGCGGGCTGGTCGCCGCCGGGGTCGAGATTCTCGCGGCCGCCAACAAGGCGCTGGATGTGCGGCATCCCGACAATCCGGCGATTCACGGCATCAGCTACGTCATGTTCCGGGCCTGGGATGACGGCGAGCACCGAATCATGCGCAATGCGACCGTTCTCTGGCCCGGCCGCGTCGACCGTTCGCCCTGCGGCACCGGCAGCTCGGCGCGCGTCGCCGTTATGGTGGCGCGCGGCGAGAAGAAACTCGGCGACTCACTGGTTGCCCGCTCGATCATCGGCAGCGAGTTCGCGGTGCAGATCATGGGCATGGAACAAGGCCCACGCGGCCCGATCACGCGTCCACGCGTCACCGGCCGAGCGTGGATCCACGGCATGACGCAGATCGCGCTCGATCCAACCGATCCGTTTCCCAGCGGCTTCGTGCTCTCGGACACCTGGGGGCCAGGCGTATCGGATCTCGCCAAACCGTAGCCCGACCGCGGGCTGCTACACTTTCGGCAGATAGGCTTCGCGGAGCTGGGGGTCGGCGAGCAGTTTTGTCCCGGGGCCGGACATCGTGCAGACGCCGTTTTCGAGAACGTAGGCAAAGTCGCAGATCTCGAGCGCGAAATTCACGTTCTGCTCGACCAGCAGGATGCTCACCCCGGTCTCGGCCAGCTTGAGGATGATCTCCAGGATCTGATTGACGACTCGCGGCGCCAGGCCGAGCGACGGCTCATCGAGCATGAGCAGGCGAGGCTCGGCCATCAGGGCGCGGGCGACCGCCAGCATCTGCTGCTGGCCGCCCGATAGCCGGCTGGCGAGACTGGCGCGCCGCTCAGCCAGGATCGGAAACAGCGCGAACGCCATATCGCGCAACTCGGCGAAGCCGCGACCCCGGCCGCGAATGTGGCCGGCGATGAGATTCTCCTCGACGGTCAGCCGCTGGAAGATCCGCCGCCCTTCCGGACAGTGGCTGATGCCGGCATGCGCGATGACGTGCGGCGGCCGCCGCGTGATGCGCTCGCCGGCGAAATCGATCTCGCCGGCATGCACGGTCGCCAGGCCGCTGATGGTGTTCAGCAGCGTCGACTTCCCGGCGCCATTGGGCCCGATGACGGCGACGACCTCGCCGTCAAGCAACGCCAGATTGACGCCTTTCAATATCCGCGTCCGACCGTATCCG
>Ga0134125_10010385_pt1 | contig 10465 bp, 9 predicted proteins | sample KB31751_FD_96464 | JGI IMG/M metagenome (GOLD analysis project Ga0134125, IMG submission 96464) | Terrestrial soil microbial communities with excess Nitrogen fertilizer from Kellogg Biological Station, Michigan, USA - KB3-175-1 | ecosystem: Environmental > Terrestrial > Soil > Unclassified ... | reverse complement strand
GTAGCGCGCGATTTCGGTCACGAGGAGGTTTTTCAGTTGCCCATGGAGCGGACGCCGGAGGACCTGAAACTCGCGCTGGCATGCGAACTTGGCGACGAAGCGGTATTTCACGAATTTCTTTCGAAGAAGCCGGACGCCGCCAGGATGCTGTCTGAGATGGAGCGGCAAAAGCTGCCCAACGCCGCGCGCAATAATAACACAAAGGCCGTTCGGCTGATGCTGGAGGCGGGTTGGCCGGTGGATACTCCGGGAGAATGGGAGCGACGGCGCTGCACTGGGCTGGGTTTAATGGCAATGCGGAGATGACGCGCGAGATACTGCGGTTCCATCCGGCGCTGGAATTGAAATCGCGAGAGTATGCGGGGACCGCACTTGCGTGGGCGGTGTACGGGTCCGGGAATGGTTGGCATCGCGACACGGGGGATTTCATTGGGACGATTCGGGCGCTACTGGATGCTGGGGCGGCTCTTCCGCCGCATGCGGAGGAACTTGGAGCCTAGCGCGGCCGTGCTGGAGGTGCTGCCATGAATGCGAACAAACGCCCCCTCTCCGTTACGATCCTCGGATGCCTGTATATAGCGGTGGGTACGGTCGGCTTTGTTTACCACTTGTCCGAGTTCCTGGCGAGGGATGCGTTTCAATACGACGCCGTCTGGGTCGAACTCGTCGAGTTCTTGGCGATTGTGTGTGGAGCATTTATGCTCCGAGGCAGCAACTGGGCGCGCTGGCTTGCGCTCGCCTGGATAGGATTCCACGTGATCCTGAGCGCCTTTAATGCGTTCCCCGAATTCGCCATCCACTGTTTGTTCTGTGCTGTGATTGCCTGGATTCTTTTTCGGCCCAAAGCCGCGTGGTATTTTCGCGGCAGTCAAATCGAACCAACATAGGTTCGAACTGCGCGCCGCGGCCGGTACCGCGACGGCCTTGGTCCAAGCGGTGAAGCGTCCGGTCAACGCGGTTGATCTCGACGCTTCCTTGCAGTTCAGAACAGATCGACGAGTCGCTCGCGCGCGAACGGCTGCTCGCCACGCTCTCGGGCTTCTTTGGTGGGCTCGCGTTGCCGCTCGCGACGATTGGACTATACGGCGTCACTTTGTACAACATCACCCAACGGCGACACAAAATCGGCATCCGCATGGCGCTAGGGAGCTCAACAGTCGCGCGTACTTCGCACAACGTTAGGAGAAGTGATGATCCTGATCGGAATTGGTCTGGCAATCGGATTGGCCGCGATAATCGGCGCTACGCATTTCATGGCGAGTCTTCTCTGTGGGATCACGGCAAACGATCCCTGGACGCTTGCTGTAACCGCCGCGATACTCGCCTTGCTGGCTATAGTAGCTGGATTCTGCCCGCCCTCAGAGCTTCGCGTCTCGATCCGATGGACGCTCTTCGCGAAGAGTAGGAGGCAGCACGAACTGCCGAATGTGCGCGCCCGCTCCATTGAAGCCGTCCGCTCCTTGACAGTCGCGGTTCAGTGCAGGCAACCGAGCGTCTTCATCAAGCTATGGCGGCCCGCCGGGCCATGGGCAGTCGGTTGAAGACGCTCTGAAAGCGCTGGGCGTGCGGTTGCCCGAACCCGCTCGCTCACGCGAGGCGGCTCTGAGTCGGCAACCTGGAAACGGAGCCGCCGCACGTCAGTGCGCGGGTTGTGCGATGGTCCGAACTGGCTCCGTTGAGTGTCCGTTCGGTGCAGGTAGCCGGCTTCTTCATAAATTTCCGTGGCCCGCCGGGCCATGGGCACTCCATTGAAGACGGTCGCAAGAACGTACCAGTTCAGCTAAGCGGCGCGCGGAGTACACATTCACTCCGACCAGTCGAGTGCTGCCCATAGATAAGACGAGTAAGCAAGATTATCGAACCGGAGATCCGAAAGGCCCTCGGTTTCCACACTTACCTTCGAAGCACGATTTCTCCAACCTGTCCTAATACGCCTCAATTGACCTGGCTTCAGGTGGAACGTCACTTCACGCATTTCAGGCGCGCTCAATGTAAGGACGATTTCGTGATCGGTAGGATTGTAAACATCCAGGCGCATCAATATTCTTGGAAAAGCGAATTGAAACTCGGCCTTAACCGCTTTCGAGTCGTTCGCGCAGAGAGAAAACGTGCTCATTCGACCCATCGGAGGGCAAGCTTTCCACTGGTCCTTGCCCCAATCGGCAACACCGGAAGGATACTGACCGGTCAGCGGCACGTTCGCACCGATATGAGGATTATCGAAGTCGATGATTTGAGGAACCGGCTCTTCAGATGCGCCTTGTATGTCGATGTCGCGCGACTCGTCATGGCGGATCCTCATCACATGAGTCGTGTCGTTAAAGGTATAACCTGCCCGTTTTCGATCAGTTTCGTTCGATTCCGGCAGTCGAGTCAGCTTGTGGCCGCCGGACCACACGGAAGTGGGCGAGAAGTTTAGGCGCAACATATCAGTCGAAGCCGGGTCAAACGTGGAGTAAGTCACGGAGCCCTTCCCGTAGACAATTCGGGTGACAACTGAGCTTGAGCCGACAAGATGTGATTCATCTGCCGGCGCCCATTCCGGGACGGCCCACAATCCATCCATCAACCGGCGCGGCCCATCCGAGAATTCATCGGTGAACCACCATTGGTTGCCAAACGGAGCGTGCGCGCCCGCCGGCATACCTTGAAAATAGGTAACCCAGTTAAAGGAACGGAAAGCCTCTTCGCGATAAGCAACATCGCCTGTGCGAGCATAGTAGAGAGCCTCAACCGCGGCAAGTCGCGATGTATGGCTGTCGCAGCATTCGTTCGGAAGGTTGCAGCAGAACGTCTTGCCGTTGCCTTGTTCGGTAGTGACGGTGGCGCCATGAACCACATACTTCGGCCATTTCGGCGTGGTCTTCACCCATTCAATAAGTTTGCGTGAATTCTCGCGCCAGTTCGGGTCTTTATCCGGGTTCAAAAGAACGTAGCGCGCGTATTCCAAAGGGATAACCTGATTCATGTTTGCCATGCTGGGCGTGACATCTTCGAAATATCCAACCCAGATATTATTTTTCATCGGATACTTGTGCAGCCATTCCCAGGCGCCTTGCCGAACCTGCTTGAACGTATTAACATCGCCCTGGCCGAGCCGTATGAGTTCGTCGAAAAGCATGATGGGTTCGACCACGTTAGCTGAGTACGGCCCCATGCTTTTCCCCTCAATCTTTCCGTCGCGGGCATAACAGCGGACCGGCCATGGCGATTTGTTCGCGTCGCCCGGCGCGTAATTCTTGGCAAGCGCCGTGGCGCAGCGTATCGCTTCTTCCAGGTACTTGGTGTTACCAGTCATTTCGTAGAACCGCAGATAGGCATAGCCATCTTCACCGACAATGGGAGGTTCTAGAAAATCCTCGGCGTGGTGGCTCCATCCCGTATAACGGCGGTCACCCGGGTTCGCCGACGTGTACGGCACATGGGCCCAGGCATAATTGTCGGGTGTGAGGCCATTTTCCAATTCGTAATCCATAAAGGCTTGCAAGAGCGTCAGAGTATGTGAGTCACCCGTATACGGATAGAGACGTTCGATGAAACCTTCCATCATGGCGCGAAGATAGGCGGTCGAATTCGCCCAATGAAAATCGGGCTGCATCTCGAACGTGGTGCGATCGAAGTCGAAACAACAGTGGAAATAATAGAAACGCTGACGATTGTATTGGTCCCAGAGAATGCTCCACTGTGTCATCAAGTGCGAGTTATAGGAATATCCGGTATCCTCGGGCATCGGCCAGGGAAGTAGCTTGCGGCTGGCATCCAATGCAATAGGCCGGCCGGCGATGGTGTGGGCGTCTACTGTCGAGACCGTCTGGAACGGTTCCTGCGCTGCGATCGTGAACGCTGCAGCCAGAACCAAGAGAGCACAACTGCAAAAACGGGACATGTTCATCCTCGAAATTGTCAAGCGGCGATCCGCGGAGCATCGCCGCCCTCCAAACTTATTTCTCAACAAAAGCAATCCGCAATGCGGGACGTCGCCATCGTTTATCCAACACGCGCCAGATTGCGCTCGGTTAGTAGTTGTCTCAACGTCACAGGCAAGCGCCATGGGGTCGCGCGCACCATGCACGAAAAAACATCTCCCGGCGATAACGTCCGATGTGTTTTAGCAATTATCGCTTCCGAAAGTGTAACCGGACAACTGGTCCAGGGCTCGATTACGGCAACATAGTGGCCTCGCCAACCGCCATAGCTTAACCACAACCAAAGATACGGACACACGTCGAGGGGAAATTCGAACAAGAGCCCGGTTTGGCGATCGGGATATTCTAGTGCGTACCAACCTGCGGTGAGCTCTGTCGCGTAATGACCCGTGGAAAGTTTGCCGGGCGGCTCAACGCGGCTCATATCGACGGAATCGCCCCGTGTCTTTATCAGTGGCCATTCATAGCGTTGTCCCGGTTCGCCTAGACGCGGATGATTGGCTTGGCCAACGATGCCGGTGCGCGCCGGAATGTGGATCACGCAACCTGGCTGGATCGCATAGGCCGGATGTGTGCCCCAAATGAAGTCAATCGGATGGTGGCCGATGTGGTGCACACTGAACTCAGTTTCGACAGAGCCATTGCAAAGTCGAACGATCTTCCGCGCCTTAATCGGACTAATGGGCCCGAATGACGTAAGGGTAATGGACGGCTCCGATGCGCCTGCATCCAATGGGTCTATCTCCCATCGAATGGAACGCAGTTCGCCAAGATTCGGATACGCTTCTCCGTTGTGCACGCACGCTTCACAAGTAGGAAATCCGTCGTCCCAGCCGCCGCACCAGTAGTTATCGAAATTGGCTTCGATTGGATAAGTTTGCGGCGCAATCCGCGGATTATGCCACAGGAAGTTGTGCCCGGTGGTCCGGTCGATAAGGTCGAGAATTTTCCCGCCCACTTCCGGAAGAATGGAAATGTCCAGCGATTCGCTTCGAAGGCGAAGTATTTGTGGATCGGACGATGAACTTGTGATCATGGTCTCCGTGTGATCCTAAACATCATATGTTTGGAGAGATCGCCCGTCAAGGGGCACGTGAAGCCGGAATCACGTTTCCTAGACGCCACGTGCGAGTTCGCGAACGAACTCTGTCCGCCGCAAATTTAAATTGGGTCAGGCGCTGCCGAGTTATCTGAAGAGCGCGGCATAAGATTGAAAGGTATAACCATGCAGAAGCGCAGTTTCCGAAACGGGCGGCTTAGCGAACAAGTGCTCCACGAAATGCAACGCCTGATCGCCGAGGAGTACCCCGAACCCGGTTCCCGGCTTCCGAAAGAGGCTGAGTTGGCGGAGCGATTTCAAGTAAGCCGAATCGTAATCCGGGAAGCAATGAAGATCCTGGAGGACCGGGGAATGGTGGAGGTGCGTGCCGGCCGAGGCACTCTGACCGTCGCTCCGAACCCCGATCGGGTGAAGGAATCGCTTCTCTGGCTCTTCCGCGATCAGCCGATGCCGACCATGGCGGAAATGGAATTGATGCTGGAGTTGCGACAGGTATTGGAGGAAACTAGCGCCAGCTTGGCCTCCGTTCGAGCCACTGAAGAGGACTTAAAGGAAATTGAAAGCGCGCTGCATTGCATGGCGGAGGAAGATGGTGGGCTGGAAAGCCTTATTGATGCCGACCTTCGTTTCCATCGTGCTGTTTTGAAAGCAGCTCACAATCCTTATCTTGAAATGGTGCTCGATCCCGTAATGTCGACGTTCTTGCAGCAAATTAAGCTTTCCAACAGCTTCAACCCCGGACTGGAGATGCATCGTCATATCTTTGTAGAGATTCGAGAACGGAATTCCGTCGGCGCCCGCCAGGCAGTGCGCCGGCTGATGAAGAGTACGTTAGAAGACTCTCGAAGGGCTTTGAAGAACCTTTCCTAGCGTCTCATCCATTCTTTGCCTGCTCAGCCCGCTGTTTCCCCCTTATTTTTTACGGCGATATGAAAAGTTCTTGACCACTCTCCCGGTTTAAACATATGATGTTTAAACAAAAGGGAGGTCTTCATGGCCCACTGTTCCTTAAAATCTCCATGGGGTGGATCGACGCATCTGCCGGTCTGGTTAACTCTCGTCGGTTGTGCTGTGTGGATGGCCTCTCCTGCCGCGGGTCAAATCAACACAGGCAAAATTTCGGGAACCGTTACGGATTCAGGAGGCGCCGCCATTGCAACAGCCACAGTCCGCGCCATAAATGAAGCAACAGACGTTATCACGACGGTACGGACGCAGGACAACGGCGATTATTTGATCAATTTTCTGATTCCGGGCCAGTACGCAGTCGAAATCGAGGCCCAAGGATTCGCGAAACGAGTCGAGAGAGGATTGGCCGTAACCGCCGGGCAATCGGCGCGGCTGAATATCACGATGCAGATTGGCGAAATTCGCCAATCCGTTGAAGTACAGGCGCACCCATTAGCGGTGAATACTGAGAGTGCCGAACTCAGCCAAACATTCGGATACAAAGCTCTCGATCAGTTGCCAAACATCGATCGAAATCCCCTCTATCAAATGAATCTGATGCCTGGGGCCAACAATAGCAGCGGAAGCGGCAACTATGGTTCAAATGGTGGCGAGAATGGCTCAGCCGTCGGGCTGACGCGACCGCAGTTGAGTTCGATTGGCGGTGTAGACGCCAATGCGAACGGCGTATACATTGAGGGTATTTTCAATCGCGAACCGCAGAATGCCTACATCGGAGTTGTGCCTCCCATTGAAGGTATTCAGGAGTTACAAGTATTCGCCGGTAAATACGATGCCGAGTACGGCTTTTCGGGCAGCACGGTAATCAACGTCATCAGCAAATCGGGCACGAACGAGTTTCATGGGGCGCTCTTTGAATTTCTTCGAAACAACGCCACCGACGCGCTGAACTATTTTTCCACGGACTCCACGCCCTTTCGGCGCAATCAGTTCGGCGGCGCGATTGGCGGCCCCCTTTTAAAGAACAAGCTTTTCTTCTTTGCCGACTACCAGGGAACCCTCTTTGGAACGAGCAATCACGAATACACGAGCGCCCCCACGGCGAAGATGTATAACGGCGATTTTTCAGAACTCTATTCGTTGAGCCCTCCCGCGGGGACAGATGCCAGCGCGTACAGCCAACTTTACGATCCCTTCTCGCGGGTTTTCGACGAGAGCGGCAATGTTGTCTCCGCCACGCCGTTTGCTGGCAACATCATTCCGGCTAGCCGGTTCGACCCGGCCGCGGCCAAAATGAATGCCGATCATGTGTTTGGCACGGCTAATCTTCCCGGCCTCACCAACAATCTTTACTACTTGTATCGCAACACGCAAGATGCTCATCAGGCCGATGGCCGCATCGATTTCAATGCTTCCGACAAGCATCGTTTGTTCTTCCGATATTCGATCCTCAATTCAACGGCCGCCAACTCGACCGATATCAACCAATTTTTTCAAGACGGTCAAGCCAATTCTCACAGTGTGAACCAAAATATGCAGATGACGCTATTCAGCACGCTGAATGCGTCACAAGCAAATGAAGCACGCATTGGCTATAACCGCACTCACGTGAATACAAATGCAAATTCGATGACAAAGGACTGGAACAACTTCTACGGGATTCCGAATGGCAATCTGGGAGACCCGATTACGCAAGGCATTTTCGAGATTTCATCGTTGCCCCCGATATCAAATTTTGGGCAACCAGATTGGGTTGCGTTTATAATCAGCAACACCATTGCGGCGACCGATAACTTCACTTGGGTGAAAGGGCGGCACACAATCAAGGTTGGAATTAACTTGAATCACATTGAGGATACCTCGGCGGATACCATCGGCGGCGACGATCCGCGTGGCTCCCTGACGTTCGATCCTGCGATGACATCGTTCAACGGCGTTGCGCCGCCCTTTGCCTATTCGAGCTTTTTGTTAGGCGCAATGACCAGTAGCGCCCGGGCGCGATTTGTGAACGGCTGGCCTTATCAAACCTATTGGCAGAACGCCTTCTACGCGCAGGACGATTTCAAAGTGCTGCCATCACTCACTCTGAATCTCGGCTTTCGTTATGAGTTGACCACTCGCCCTGTCGAGCGATACAACCGCCAATCGAACTGGAACACGGCTACTAATCAACTGGTAGTCGCCACGAAAGACAATCGAAGTCCGTCCTTAAACCTCGACAAGGGCGACATCGGGCCGCGCATCGGTCTAGCGTGGTCGCCTGATAACGGCAAAACGAGCCTGCGAGCAGGTTTCGGAATTTCATATTGGCAGACGTACTGGACTGGGCCGCTGACAGTTCTTGGACTCGGCTATCCGAACTATGCTAAGCAGCAACTCCTTTCATCCAACAACTTGACGCCGGACTTGCTCCTTTCGCGGGATGGCCTTCCACTGGCGTCCGCCCAATATGATGCGGCCGGCAACCTGATTATCCCGGCTAACGCCGTGATTAGAGGAACAAACGCAAACTGGAAGAGCCAGCAAGTGGCTCAGACTTCGGTGAACCTGCAGCGAGAACTGTTCCGCGGAGTGCTTCTGGACGTGGGCTATCTCAGTGTACGCGGCCTTCATAACAACCATACGACTAATGTCAATCAAGCGCCGCCGCAACCACCGGGAGCGAACTATAACCTGGCGAGGCCGCTTGCCGAGCAATATCCTCAGTTGGGAGACATCCCCGTACAGTTCTCGAATACCGCGAGTTGGTACGACGCAGTGACCGCGCGCGTGGTCGCGCAACTCGGCAGTGGAATCACCGTGAGCGCCAGTTACGCGCATGGGCGCAATTTTACGAACGGAAACAACATCGATCAGGAAAATCTCTATCAGTATTACGGTCCAACACAACAGGACATCGCACACACATTCAGTGCGCAATTCAGCTATGAACTTCCGGTAGGCCGCGGCAAGCGCTTTCTGGGGAACGCGAACCGCCTTGTCGATGGATTGGTTGGAGGATGGCAGTACTCTGGCTTCTTGACGATCCGCAGTGGGCTGCGATTCGATGTGCAGTCTTCTGTTAGCTTGCTCAATAATGGTCAAGGCAACCGATCAAACCGAATCTGTAGCGGGACTCTCCCGGATCCGACTGTCAACATGTGGTTTGACACCAGTTGTTTCGTGGACGTTCTTGTCCCGGATACTTACGGTAATGCCGGCATTAATCCTCTTCACAGCGATGCGCTTCAACAGCTAGATTCCTCGTTGTTCAAGACTTTTAAACTCACGGAGAGGATGAACCTGCAGTTCCGCGCCGATGCGTTCAACACATTTAACCATCCGAATTTTGCAGCCCCGGATGCGACCGTGGGCGATCCTTCCGCCGGCCAGGTTTTTTCGACGTCGGTGGATAACCGGCGGATGCAATTTGGATTGCGCCTTTTCTTTTAAACAATGCTCGCGTAAGGACTGCATACGAACATGGATTACCTGGAGATGTGGCGCGAATGCGTCTTGAAAATAGAATCGCGGTAGTGACCGGTGGCGGAGCCGGCATTGGACGGGCTATCGCCAGGGCATTTGCGCTGGAAGGCGCCAAGGTGGTTGTCGCCGATATTGACGGGGGCGCGGCGGCAGAATCGGTGTCTTCGATCCATGCGGATGGAGGCGCTTCCGTGCCCGTCACCACCGACGTGGCAAACCCAAGCTCGGTCCAAAGCTTGGTCGCCGCGACATTGCAACACTATGGCGCGGCTCATATTCTGATGAACAATGCCGCCATTCAAGTGAACAAGCGAATCGAGGATACGGAAGTTGAAGAATGGAATCGTCAAATGGCCACAAATATAGGGGGCGTATTTCTCTGTTCGAAATATTTCCTCCCTCACTTGCGCGCTACCCGCGGAGCCATTATTAATATGTCTTCTGTGAACGGCACATTTGTTGAACCGATGTGCGCGGGTTATTGTGCCACCAAGGCGGCCATCTTGGGATTCACCAAAGCGATTGCCATTGACCATGGCTGGGAAGGAATTCGTGCTAATGCCATCTGTCCGGGTTATATTGACGCCGGTTTGGCCGAGGGATACTTTCTGTCTCAACCCGATCCGGCGGCGGCGCGCGCGCAAGCCGGCAGATTACACGCTCTACGTAGAATCGGAAAACCCGAAGAAGTTGCCCGGTTGGCCGTCTTCCTTGCCAGTGACGAAGCGTCTTTTATGACCGGAGCCGCTGTCGCGGTGGACGGCGGTTTCAGTTCAGGTTTGCCGCCAGGAAATTAACTATGCGATTGACGGAGAGACAGCTTAGGCTGCTGAATCACACTTTTATCGACTATCAAGCCACGTCGGAATTCCTCGAATATCCGCTGATATTCGAGCGTGCGGAAGGTTTGTATTGCTGGGATACGGACGGTAAACAATATTTCGATGCCATCGGCGGAATTTTCGTCGCCGTGCTGGGACATCGCCACCCGCGCGTGATGAAAGCCATGCGTGACCAGATGGAGAAGATCACGTTTGCTCCGCCGCTGCTAAGCACCACTAATGTTCTATTGGATTTTGTCGAGAAGTTGGGACTGGCGGCGCCG
>Ga0134125_10010384_pt1 | contig 10466 bp, 9 predicted proteins | sample KB31751_FD_96464 | JGI IMG/M metagenome (GOLD analysis project Ga0134125, IMG submission 96464) | Terrestrial soil microbial communities with excess Nitrogen fertilizer from Kellogg Biological Station, Michigan, USA - KB3-175-1 | ecosystem: Environmental > Terrestrial > Soil > Unclassified ... | reverse complement strand
GCCCGGATTGCGCAACTGGCTGACGTTGTATGAAGACTCGTTTGTGGAAGACGAAATCTCGCCCATCGGCTATCCGCGCCGGGCGGCACATAATCCGGGTCTCTATCTCAGCCACTTCCCCCGCCTGCCGCGACTTGATATGAGGGTTGAAGGCTCATACACCAACCTGCCTGGCTTGATCCAGCCTCCGCAGGGGGGATTCTTCTACTGGAACGTCCGCTACCTCGACGGCTACACCAACAAGGGCAACATCATTGGGAATGCGACGGTTGGCCGGCAGGGGATCTCCCTGCGGGCAGAAAGCACCTACTGGGCGGCTTCAGACAAAACAATCACCTTTGGTTACCGCAACAACATTGCCGACGCCATGTTTCTGCAAGGCGGGAACTTCCGCGACTTGTTCGTGCGATCCAATTGGCGGGTGACGCCCAATGTGATGCTCTCCAGTTTCCTGCAGTATGAGTACTGGAATTTTCCGTTGCTGAGCGCCGGAAACAAGACGAATGATTTCACAACCTCTTTTCAGCTAACATACTGGCCTCACTGGAGCCTTAAGAGTGGAAGGTAGAGCAGCCACAACAGTACCGATTTACCCGCCTTCGCTCCCGGAGATGGAGCCGCGCCTCGGGGACGAAAAGGGCAAAATCGCAAAGCTGTGGCTCCTCTGGCATGAGCGCCGCTTGTTCTGGCGAGTAGCGTGGAAGACTTTTGTTCTGGCATTCCTGATCTCGTTTCTGCTGCCGAAACATTACGAAGCTGTTATCAAGGTCGTTCCCGGCGAAAACAGTTCCTCGGGCATGATGGGTATTCCGGGCAAGCTTGCCAATATGAGCAACTCAGCGGCCGGCAGTGGTATCAGCCTGGCACTAGATGCCACGGGCCTGCTGGGGGCAAAGACGCCAACGGCATTTTACGTGGAGATATTGAAGAGCCGGAGCGTGCAGGACCGCATCATCGATGGATTCAATCTCCGTGTGCGGTATTGGAAAACCGGGAAGTGGTTTCCCAGGGACTACTACACCACCCGCAGGAAACTCAAAAGCTTTACTGATATCGATGAAGACAAGAAGAGCAACGTAATCACGGTGACGGTCACGGACTATGACCGCGATATGGCGGCCCAGATCGCCAATGCATATGTCACGGAGTTGAACCGCGCCGCAGCCGAGCTCAACACCGGCGAAGCCCATCGCGAGCGCATGTTTCTAGAAGGCCGTCTCAAGGAAGCCAAGCAGGACCTGGACCAGACAGCGCTGGCCTTGAGCCAGTACTCGAGCAAGAACACGATCATGGATCCGCAGGACCAGGGCAGGGCCATGATGGATGCCGCAGCGCGCGTGCAGGGTGAGATCATTGCCGGCGAAGCCGAACTCAAGGGTCTCCAGCAGATCTACTCAGACGACAACGTTCGCGTGCGAACACTGAAGGCGCGGCTTGAGACCTTGCGAGGCAGGCTGCGATCGATGGCGGGCAAGCAATCGGAGGCCGCGTCAGCCGATTATCCTTCCATGAGCACGTTGCCCATCCTCGGCTATCGCTATTCCGACTTATCGCGACAGACGAAAATTCAGGAAGCCGTCTTTGAGTTCCTGACGCAGCAATATGAGACGGCAAAGATTGACGAAGCGAAAGAGTTGCCGACGGTGCGCGTGATGGATCCTGCGGTGCCGCCGGAAAGAAAATCAAGCCCGCACAGGATCCTGATCTGGATTTCCAGCGTGGCTGGGGTGCTGTTGCTTACGGCTTTCTGGGTGCTCGGAAAAAACTCGTGGGAGCAAATGTCTCCTGACGATTCCCGGCGGCTGCTTGCCGCCGAGGTTGGAGCAGAGATTCGGCGCGGAATAGAAAAGATTACTGGCAGGAGTTCTTGAAATTCAGACAGGCACGATCGAAAAGGAAGGGACACGATGCTTGTTGGAGGCAGCAACTCAGTTCGTCAGTTCACACGGGGTGGTCAGGCAACCACGGTAGCACAGTATTTTCAGCAACTGGAACGCCTGATTGTTCAGCTTCCTTTCCAGGAAATTGAGGAGATCATCGCGGTACTGCGGCGGGCGTTCGAAGAAGAGCGGACCGTGTTTGTATTTGGGAACGGAGGCAGCGCTTCCTCCGCCTCTCATATGGTCTCCGATATGAACAAGGGAATCGCCGATCTTTCCCGGGCGCGTCGCATGAAGGTAATGTCGCTGACAGATAACGTGCCGCTTTTGACAGCGTGCGCCAATGATCACGGATACGAAACCGTGTTTTCCGAGCAGCTCAAGAATTTTGTGCAACCGGGTGATGTCGCTTTTGCGATCAGTTGCAGCGGCGATTCACCGAATGTCCTCATGGCCTTGACCACCGCACGACAGGAAGGCGCCTTCACGGTGGGGCTGGCAGGTTTTGAAGGCGGCGCCATGATAACGCTGTGTGACTTCTGCGCCGTGGTTCCATGCGACAACATGCAGTTGATTGAAGATCTCCACCACTCCATTTTGCATTCGATGTTTACGGCTCTAAGAGAGCAGATCCGGACAGAGTCTGTTCAGGTGCTGGCGATGAGCGCCGGACGAACAGCAAAGTGATGCAACATGAAGATTGCCCTTGATCTGCGGAGGATCAGAAATCCCGGCATAGGCCGGTACATGAAGTGCCTCACCGAGGCATTACTGGCCGTTTCACCGGCGCACGAATACCTTCTGATTTTGCCGCCGGATGCGGCGCAAATGATTGAGGCCCCACCGGGCGCGCAGGCGGAAAAGATCGTCTCGTCGGCCAGGTACTATTCGCTTCCGGAACAAGTGGAGATTCCACGCATCTTGCGCGACCATCGCGTTGATCTGCTGCATGCACCGCATTTCAACATTCCTCTGATCTGCCGTTGCTCCAGGGTCGTGACTATTCATGACGTGATTTACCTTGCGTGCCGCGAAGATCTGCCTTCATGGGCAGGCAGGATGTATTACAAAGTCATGATGTCGTCGGCGGTCCGAGTGGCAGATGAGATCATCACGGATTCCAAATTTTCAAAGGAGCAGATTCGCCAATTCATTGGCACAGACCGCGACATCAGAGTTATCTATCCCGGAGTCGATCCGAGCTTCGCGCCAGTCACCGACGACGCGCGAATCCGCCAGGCGTGTTCCCGTTATGGGATCCGGGGCGATTATGTGCTGTACACGGGTATTTTCAAGCCCAGAAAAAATCATGCCGGGCTGCTGCGTGCTTTCCGGCGGCTCACAGACCTTGGGGTGGAAGCTTCACTGGTGATTGCCGGTCCAGTGGATGAACGTCAGAAAGAGATACGATTACTTGCGGAAGAGCTCAAAATCGCTGATCGAGTGGTGTTCACCGGCTTTGTCGATGAGGGTGATCTTCCCTCTCTGTATTCAGGCGCGCGTGTGTACGCCTGTCCTTCGTTGTATGAAGGGTTCGGTTTGACTGTCCTGGAAGCTATGGCATGCGGAACGCCAGTTGTCTGCTCGCAAGGGACCTCACTGCCCGAAGTAGGCGGAGCGGCCGCTCTATATGCCGATGCCTGCAATCCAAAGGAGTTCGGAGACGCGATCTACAAGGCGTTTGCAGATGTCAACCTCCGAGCTACGCTCCGGACCGATGGCTTCGCGAATGTCCGGCGGTTCAGCTGGAATCACACGGCGACGCAAACTTTAGAGGTATACCAGCGGGCGCTCGGAGGATCGACGAAGTCTGTGGTGGGCGCCAAGGTGTCAGACCGTGCAAGCGACGACTTCGTGATGCCGAAGGAGGGAGCGCAGTGAGTGTTGAAACAAAAACGGAAGTCAACGTCCAGCAGGCAGTGCCGTTCTTCAACGTGTCTGACATGGAGCAGTCGCTTCGTTTTTATCAAGATGGGCTCGGCTTCACGATGAAATATAAATGGATCGATGAGGGAAAACTGCGCTGGTGCTGGCTGGAACTGGGCAACGCCGCGTTGATGCTGCAGGAGTACAGGACGGAAGGGCACAATCCCTGGAAGCCGGAAGGAAAGGTGGGAGTGGGTGTCTCGGTGTGTTTAATGTGCCGCGATGCGTTGAGCATTTACCGTGAAAGCAGGTCACGCGGCCTTGAGCCCAGGAAGCCGTTTGTTGGAAATGCCTTGTGGGTGGTGAATTTCAAAGATCCAGATGGTTATGTGATTTGCTTCGAAAGCCCCACCGACGTGCCGGAGGAGACGGAGTACACGGAATAGTTATGGCGCGTAGCAGGAGCCAGCCCGAAATACGGACAAGGGTGTATGCCGCATGAGGATTGCTTTCGACACCTGGACGCTGGCCAGCCGCTTTCGCAACCAGGGAACCTACGTTTATGCGCAAAACCTCATTGGGGAATTGAAGAAAGCAGCGAAAAGAATGTCTGGAGTCGAGTTCTGCATTTTTGCGCCGCATCACGGCGGCAATGATGCGTCGCTGCTGGAGCCAGATACAGGATTCTCAGTTGCCAGGAGCAAATTGCTCAATCACGAGAGACTATGGCGGATGGGCGGAGCAAGTACGGCGGCAAAACAGATTCGCGCAGATCTGATGTTTTCGCCAAGCTGCAACCTCCTTCCTCTCGCGAAGCCACCGCTGGTTTGCACGATTCATGACGCGACGCCGGTTATGATGCCATCGCATTCAAAGCGAATGGTGATGGCTCAAAAAGTTTTCCTGCGCTCGGCGGCGCGGCGCTCATGCGCGATCATCACGGTTTCCGAACGTTCGAGACAGGACCTGGTGGAAACCTGCGGAATACCAGAAGACAAAGTGACCGTTGTTCACAACGGGTACGATAAACAGATTTTCAACGATGCTCCTCCGGAGGCCGCAGAACTGAGCGAGCTACGTGAGCGAGTGGGAATTCGACGCCAATATCTGTTTCATCACGGCGTGATCCAGCCAAGGAAGAACCTGAAACGGCTTGTTCAAGCCTACCGGCTCCTGCTTTCGCGCAATCGCGGCCTCGATCTGGACCTGGTATTGGCTGGTCCACTGGACTGGGAGCACCAGCAGGTGGTGGCAGAGGCGGAAGAATCACATAGCACACGAGGGCAGGTCATTTTTCCGGGAACGCTCAGCAGGCATGATCTGGCGTTGCTGCTCAAGGGGGCGGCGCTGGTGGTGATTCCGTCACTGTACGAAGGCTTTTGCCTGCCCATGGTCGAGTCGATGGCATGCGGCGTGCCGGCCATTGTTTCCGAAAATTCCTGCTTGCCTGAGATCTCCGGCAATGCGCTGGAGTATTTTGATCCGCTCTCCATTGACGATATGGCCGTGAAGATCGAAGCAGTTTTATTCGACGAGGAACTGCGAAGCAAAATCAGAAGCCGTGGACTGAGTCGCGCGGCGGATTTCAGCTGGGAACGGTGCGGCCGCGAAACTCTGGAAGTCCTGCTGCGCGCGGGCGGGCGGGAGTTCGGCAGTGGGGTGCCGGCATGAACCAGGCAATCATCGTGCCCGGAGATGAAGGATACAGAAAGTGGATCGAGGCTCTGCTCGTGGCCTCTGCCATAGGAATCACGTTGACAGCGTACTTCAGCCCGCTGGCGCTCGCTCTGCTTGCGGGTGCTGTGGTTTTGTTGCTGGCCAGCATGAGGTTCCGTCCCCTTCTATTGGGAATGATTTTTGTGATCCCGGTGAATCCGTATCTGAGCTGGGACCTTCCCGTCAAAGACATGCAGACGTTATTGAGATTGTGTCTGTTTGCGGGCGCCCTGCTGGCGCGGCAGCGCGCCGGTGAACCTTTGCGGCCATGGCTTTTTTCCGGACGGCTGACACGAGCCGTGCTGGGATATTTCGTGGTTGCAGTTATAGCGTCAACGGTTTTCAATTCACCGACCGGCGCCGTAGCGCGCGAGTTAATGCGTCTTGCTTCGTACCTCTGCTTCTATTACGCAATCCTGGACTGGGTACGCACCGAAGATGACCTCAAGGCGATTTTGCGGGCCCTGCTGATATCGACAATCATGGTGGCTCTTTTCGGGTTTTATCAGTTCATCATTGGCGATTACTCATCGCTTTATAACGCGCTTTATCCCATTCAGGAGGAGGCCCTCAAAAATCCGCCGTGGGCAGGCAGAATCACATCTTTTCTCAGTCATTACAACGGTGCGGCTGCATATTTGAACATGGTGGTGCCGTTCTGTATTGCTCTCGCTGTTCGCGCGCGGGAGAGAATGAGCCGCTTGCTCGCCGGCGTCTGTCTCGTTTTATCAAGTATCGCGGTGCTGCTGACGCAAAGCCGGGGCGGGTTGCTGGCGTATGTGGCGGTCCTGCTGATATCTGTCTGCCTGCTTGCGCAGACTCGGGCCGCACGATTTCGATGGCTGGCTGTGGTTGTGGTGTTTTCACTCGCGAGCGCGTTCTTTGCGGGTCAAATATTTGAACGACTCTCAGGAATTGACTCAAATACTGAAGTCACACGTTTGGGAATCTGGGCGGGCGCGGGCCTTCTCTTTTTGGGCAATCCCATCGTTGGCGTCGGCTATGGGAATTTCAAGCTGGCGCTGACCTCCGCCATTGCCGTTCCTGATGGATTCATGCTGGATGCGCATAATCTTTATCTGGAACTGCTGGCCGAAACCGGAGTGGTGGGCTTTTTGGCTTTTGCCATCTTGATTGTCACGTGTTTGCGTTGTGCAAGCCGGATGCAACGCGAGTCGTTGAGCGTTACTGAGGCTGTGATCGGCATCGCCACCATAGCCGCGATCGGCAGCGTTCTGGTCCACGGCACGGTCGAGTACGTCTTCCACAATGCGCCGCAATGTGCTGCGTTGTTTTTTATGCTGCTCGCTTTATTGGGTTCGTATGAGTTCAGGCGCAGCCACGCAGGCGCAATTGCAGAGGAGGGCGTGTGAGTTCGGCGACTTTCGAACCGCTAAATCGCCAAGCCGAGTCGATGGAGGAGGTGTCTGCGTGCTGTATATGCGGAAACCGCGACATCAAGCAGATCGATCCTGAATGCAATCTGTGCCGCTGTGGGCGGTGCGGCTACATCTTTGACAGTCCGCGTCCCAGGCAGGAAGAGATTGTTGCGTTCTACTCCCGGGCAGAGAAGTACGATTCATGGCTCAGTGAGCAACGGGGACGTGATGATTTGTGGCAACGCCGCCTCACAATGTTGTTGCCCTATCGTGCGCACGGAAACCTGCTGGATATCGGCACGGGAATTGGACAGTTCCTGCATCATGCGAAGCCGTATTTCATCGAAATCGAAGGTACAGAAGTTTCACAAAGTGCCTGCCGGATTGCGGCGGAAAAATATGGGATACGGGTGCTGAACGGCAAGGTAGAAGAACTGGAACTGCGCCAGGGCTTTTACAACAACGTGACGTTATTTCATGTTCTGGAGCACGTTCCTGATCCTGAACAGTTGGTTCGCAGGTGCCGCGATTTGCTGCGGCCGGGTGGCGTTCTGGCGATCGCTGTGCCGAACGATGTTCTGGCACTGGGCTCGCTGGTAAAGAGACTGGGCAGGAGAATTGGGCTTGGACCTTTCCGAAAGTTCAGTCGCGTGCTTGGCATTTCACGGTCTGGAACATCGAAGGAGATCCACCTTTCGCACTTCACGCCGCAGGTTCTGCGAATTTTGGTCAGAAACGCCGGATTGGAGATTGTGTGCGAAGGCCTTGATCCTTACTACGCTGCGACCGGCCTGCGAAAAGTGGCACATAGCGTTTATTATTCGGTCCATCGAGCGCTGTTTGTGGTTTTCGGCGTGAACCGATACGAAACCATCTGGGTGATCGCGCGCAAGGACGAGGAGCGCTCATCACCCATCATCAGTACACCGGGACATGCGCTATGAGTTCTCTTGCCGAACTGCAGAGGAACTGGGAAGGCTTGGCGCAGGCTGATCCGCTCTGGGCCATTTGCACGGACCCGGCGAGGCGCGAAGGGAAGTGGAGCAGGGAAGAATTCTTTGCCACCGGGCAGGATGAGGTTGAGCGCGTTATGGAGTGCGCGCGCTCGCTGAAAATGGAGATTGACCGCAATCATCCGGCCCTGGATTTTGGCTGCGGTGTGGGCCGGTTAACGCGCGCTCTCGCCGGCTACTTCCCGGAATCCTGGGGAGTGGATATTTCACCCACCATGATCAGGCTGGCGAAGGAACTGAATCGCGATTTTCAGCAGTGCCGCTTCGCACTAAACGAACACAGCGATCTGAGGAGCTTTCGCGACGGCAACTTTGGCTTTGTCTACTCCAGCATTGTGTTGCAGCATATTGCCCCCCGCTTCAGCAGAAAATATCTTGCTGAACTCGCGCGTGTCACCAAACCCGGCGGCATACTTGTTTTTCAGTTGCTTGATGAGTTCAGGGCGGGAAAAGTGGCGCGGTGGAGACAGAAACTCGGAGTCCGCAGAAGGCTGCGCAGAATCGCCGGCGGCAGGAATGGAAATTTTGCCATGGACCTGCACTGTGTCCGCGAGTCTGAGGTCCGCCGCCTGATGCAAAAGGCGGGCGCACGTGTAGTTGACGTACGCTACACCAACTCTGCCGAGCCCTCTTTTAATGGAAAACTGCAGTACCTTCAAAGCGAGCCTCAACGGGGCTACGTGAGCAAGCAATACTGCGTAGTCAAGGAACCATCGCACCGGGCAAAGGAATGAGCGCGTTTGATTCCCAAATGCCGAGGCGGCAGAGGATCCGCGTCGGTTTTGACGCGCGCTGGTACAACGATTCCGGCGTGGGGTCGTACGTAGCTGGCCTGCTCAGCGCGATGGTCCAAATGTCAAATGAAGTCGAACTGCTGGTTTACGAGGACCCCACCAACCCTCTTCCTTTACCGGTCAATTCACAGGCTCAGCGGATTGCGATCAAAGCGAAACGTTACTCCCCCGCCGGACAGATTGAGCTTGCGCAAGTGTGCCGGCAACACAGGCTTGATGTATTTCATAGTCCCTTCTATGTTGTTCCTCTGCTCGCAAGGTGCCGGGTGGTGGTGACGATCCACGATCTGATTCCATTTCTCTTTCCCATCTACTCTTCAATCAAACGATTCATGGTGCGCGGCGGCTACAGAATGGCGGTGCGGAAGGCGGATCACATCATTGCTGATTCAAACCACACGGCACGGGACATCGAAAGGATCCTCGGAATCGAAAGCAATCGCATTTCTGTCGTACATCTTGCGGCCCAGGAATGTTACAAGCCCGAGGGCGAGAGTCACGAACTCAACCTGCTCATGGAAAAATATGGCGTTCGTCCTCCCTATGTACTGCTGCCTAGCGCGCGCAACTGGCAAACCAAGAACTTGAAAACAGCATTGGAGGTCCTGAGAGCCGCGAAAGAGCAGAGCGGCGCTCGGTTTCAGACCGTCGTCTTTGGACCCCCGGAAGGAGTGGAAGCCGTTGGAAACGAAGAAAGCCGGCGTTGTGTGAACTTGCATTACGCCGGCTATGTTCCCACCTCGGAACTTGCGAGGTTGTATCGAAACGCGAACCTCTTACTTCTGCCTTCACTCTATGAAGGCTTTGGCTTGCCGTTGGTCGAAGCCATGTCATGCGGCTGCGCGGTGGTGTGCTCTGACGGCGGAGCGCTGGCAGAAATCGCCGGGAATGGCGCGCAGGTATTTAATCCCGCTGATATATCAGGTATGGCGAATGCTATCGCCGATTTAATGTGCGACGAGGGAAAAGTAAGGCGCTGGCGCGAGGCTGCTTTAAGGCGATCGCTTGAATTTTCGTGGCGCAAAGCCGCGCGGGAGACGATCTCGGTATATGATCGAACGCACAAGTCTGGCTTTTTGGCAGAGCGGCATTCGGTGGCTGGAGAGAAAGACGGTTTAATTTAGATCGAGGTTGGGAATGCGGGCATTAATTACGGGAATCACAGGTCAAGACGGCTCCTATCTGGCCGAATTCCTGTTGAGCAAAGGGTACGAAGTACACGGGCTGGTGCGGCGCAGCAGCCTGGAGAAGTACGACCGGGTTGCGGACATTGCAGACGATATTCGTTTTGTGGAAGGCGATCTCACAGACCAGAGTTCCCTGGACCATGCCGTTCAGCAAGTCAAGCCGGAAGAAATTTACAACCTGGCCGCACAAAGCTTCGTTCCTGTTTCCTGGAACCAGCCCGTCCTCACGGCGGACGTGACCGGACTCGGCGCCCTGCGGGTGATGGAAGCGATCCGCAAGCACTCTCCTAAAAGCAAATTTCTGCAGGCCTCGAGCTCGGAGATGTTCGGGAAAGTACGCGAGAAGCCCCAGACCGAGCAGACGCCGTTTCATCCGCGCAGTCCGTACGGTGTTGCCAAGGTCTTCGGCCACAACATTACGGTGAACTATCGCGAGAGCTATGGCATCTTTGCCTGCTCATCGATTTGTTTTAATCACGAGTCGCCGCGCCGGGGCAGTGAGTTTGTAACGCGCAAAGTCACGCAAAATGCAGCCAAAATCAAACTGGGCCTGGCTGACAAGCTGAAGATGGGCAACATAGACGCGCAACGCGACTGGGGATTTGCCGGAGACTACATCCGCGCGATGTGG
>Ga0134125_10010382_pt1 | contig 10466 bp, 9 predicted proteins | sample KB31751_FD_96464 | JGI IMG/M metagenome (GOLD analysis project Ga0134125, IMG submission 96464) | Terrestrial soil microbial communities with excess Nitrogen fertilizer from Kellogg Biological Station, Michigan, USA - KB3-175-1 | ecosystem: Environmental > Terrestrial > Soil > Unclassified ... | reverse complement strand
CGGCTCGGGTAGTACAGAAACGGCCCCGGAAACGGCGGCAGCCAGTCTTCGAGCACGCTCACAAGCGCGCCCGACCTCACCGCCCCTGACACGTAATCTTCGAATGTCGCCCAGAAGCCGACGCCGTCGAGCGCCGCCCGCATCGCAAGACCCAGATAGGTTGCGATCAGCTTGGCCGGCGGCGACACTTTGACGATGCGGCCTGGCTTCTCGAATTCCCAATCGAGCATGGCTTTACTGCCGAACCGGTTGCGAATGCAGGGGTGGTCGAGCAGGTCTTTCGGCTGGGTGGGGCGTCCATGCTGCGCAACATATCGGGGTGAAGCCACCACCGCATAGCGCTGCGGCGGGCTGAGCGACACCGCGATCATGTCCTGCGCGAGATGCTCGCCATAGCGCACGCCGGCATCAAAGCCCGCTCCGACGATATCGACGAAAGAGCTTTCGGCAACGATCTCCAGATCGATTTTTGGATAAGCCTTGAGAAACGGAGCTATCATCGGCGCCAGCACGAGGTCGACCGCTGGCGGCGGCGCATTGATGCGGAGCCGCCCCGATGGGACCTCACGCAGGCCCTGCACCCGCTCCAGGGCGTCCCCAAGTTCGGCCAAGGCCGGACCTGCGCGCGACAGTAGCGCTTCCCCGGCCTCCGTCAGTCCGACGCTGCGGGTGGTCCGGTTGAGCAGCCGCACGCCAAGCCGCTCTTCGAGATCGCGCAGCCGTTGGCTGAGACTTGACGTCGAAACGCCCTGCTCCCGCGCAGCGCGACGGAAATTGCGGGCATGGGCGATGGCCACGAAGGCGGCGAGGTCGCGATAGTCGAAATCGGTCATTGTTCGATATAATGAACAGCGTGTCCGCAACTGTCCAGCTTATCGTCGCAATTAAAAACCCGCATATCCCGGGTGTCTTTAGCGACGCAGGCAGCCGCCTGCCGCCATCTCGAGGAGAATCATCATGGACAAACGCAAACTCGGTTCGTCCGGCCCCACCGCCTCGGCGATTGGACTCGGCTGCATGGGCATGTCGGACTTTTATGGCCCCGCCGACCGCAGCGAGAGCATCGCCACCATCCATGCCGCGCTGGACGCCGGCATCACCCTGCTCGACACCGGCGATTTCTACGGCATGGGCCACAACGAAATGCTGATCGGCGAGGCGCTGAAGGGGCGGGACCGTGATTCCCTGCAGATCAGTGTCAAATTCGGCGCGTTGCGCGCCCCCGACAGAAACTGGCTCGGCTATGACAGCCGTCCGGTCGCGGTGCGTAATTTCCTGAGCTATTCGCTGCAGCGGCTCGGCGTCGACCATATCGATATCTACCGCCCGGCGCGGCTCGACCCCTCGGTGCCGATCGAGGACACCATCGGCGCCATCGCCGACATGATCAAGGCAGGGTACGTGAAGTATATCGGTCTGTCCGAGGTCGGCTCCGAGACCATCCGCCGTGCCCATGCGGTGCATCCGATCGCGGATCTGCAAATCGAATATTCGCTGATCTCGCGCGGTATCGAGCGCGATATTCTGAAAACTTGCCGAGAGCTCGGCATCGGCATCACCGCTTATGGCGTGCTGGCGCGCGGCCTGATCAGCGGCCATTGGTCGAAGGAGCGCTCGGGAAGTGCGGATTTCCGCAAGATGAGCCCGCGCTTTCAGGGCAACAATCTCGATGTCAATCTCACGCTGGTCGAAAAGCTGCGCGCAATCGCGCATCGCTTGGGTGCCACGCCCGCCCAAGTCGCAATCGCCTGGGTGGCCGCGCAAGGCGACGACATCGTGCCGCTGGTCGGCGCGCGCCGCCGCGACCGGTTAGCGGAAGCGCTGGGCGCGCTTGCTGTCTCCTTGACGCGCGAGGATCTCGCCGAGCTCGCCAAGGCCTTTCCGCCCGGCGCTGCCGCCGGCGAGCGCTATCCCGAATCACAGCTCGTGCACATGGACAGCGAGCGGCCGCTGACGGCGTGAGGGTCCCGCTTCGGTTTTAACCTCGCCCTGCTTGCGAGGAGAGGTCGCATCGCATCGAAAGATGCGATGCGGGTGAGGGGGATTCTCCACGAGTCGAGTGCGCGGAGCGAGCCCCTCCCCCCGACCCTCTCCCCGCGAAGAGCGGGGAGAGGGAGAAGAGCATCACACATGCGCGTTCAGATCGGTAATGGTCAGCCCGTCACCGTTGAGCGGATTGTTCGCGTCGCGCGCATAGCGCAAGGTCTCGAACCGCATGGTGCGCGCGTCCACCATCAACAGCCGTCCGACCAGACCTTCGCCGAAACCAACGATCTCGCGGATCGCCTCAAGCGCCATCATCGAACCAAGCAGGCCCGCGAGCGCGCCCATCACGCCGGCTTCCGCGCAAGGCGGCACGGTGCCGGGCGGAGGCGGTTCGGGAAAGAGGCAGCGATAGGTCGGATTGAACTCGCCCTTGTCATTCTGCTCATGCGCCCGGATCGTGGTGAGGGAGCCGTCGAAGGTGCCGAGCGCGGCCGTGATCAGCGGCCTCGCCGTGAGAAAGCAGGCATCCGAAACCAGATAGCGGGTTTCAAAATTGTCGGAGCCGTCGAGCACGAGGTCATAGCTGCCGATCAGCTCGAGCGCGTTGTCGGCCTTGAGCCAGGTAGCGTGCGCGGCGAAGCGAACGTGCGGATTGAGCGCATGGATGCGCTCCGCCGCGGTATCGACCTTGCGGCGGCCGATGTCCGGGGTGGTGTGGATGATCTGCCGCTGCAGATTGGACAGCGAGACCACGTCGTCATCGACGACGCCCAGCGCGCCGACGCCGGCCGCGGCCAGATACATCAGCGCCGGAGCGCCGAGGCCGCCGGCACCGATCACCAGCACGGAGGCCTCCTTCAGCGCGGCTTGGCCGGGACCGCCGACTTCGCGCAGCACGATGTGGCGGGCGTAGCGTTCGAGTTCCTCCTCGCTCAACATCTCAAGGCCCTCCCTCGGTCTTCCCATATCTGACGCGGGTTCCGATCAACGAGATGTGCTTAAGCTCAAGCAAGTTCAATCGCCTTCCCGGGATTTGTTACCCCCGGAAAGGCCGGATTCCCATAAAGGTAAAACCGCTTCAGAAACGTCACCGTCTCAAGGTCGAAACGTGCAACAGCAATGCGGATCGGCCGCGCCATCGCTCACCTCAACCCAAAGCGGACGCCCTCGCGCGCGAGTCCGCCGGACAGCCCGATCGGCGTGCCGTCGGCACGCCAGCAGGCCGCGCCCAATAGCGTCCCATCGTCGCAGAACTGGATCGCATTCATCCCGCCGGCGATCGTCGGCATCACAACGACCTGGTGCCCCATCGCGCGCAATGACGCCTGGACGCTTTCGGGAATCGCGCCTTCGACTTCGAGCATAAGGCCCTCCGTCCAGACCCGCGGCGCTTCGACCGCCTCCTGCAGGCTCATGCCGTGGTCGATCAGGTTGACCAGCGCCTGCATGGCGCTCGGGAAGATTCGTTTTCCCCCGGGCAAGCCGAGCGCATAAGCGAGCTTGCCGTCGCGCAAGGCCATCATCGGCGACATCGAGGTGGTGACGCGCTTGCCCGGCGCCAGCGACAGCGCGTGTCCGGGGCGGGGATCGAACAGGTTCATGTAATTGTTCGGGATCGTCCCGAGGCCGGGGATCAGGATTTTGGCGCCGAACAGATTGTTGATGGTCTGGGTGGTCGCGACCACGTTGCCGAACGCATCCGCCGCCGTCATGTGGGTGGTGTGCGCGCTTTCGAATTGTTCAACGCCTGCGGCCCAGGCTTGCGCCCGGGCCAGATCGATCGCATCGCGGCGCTCGCGCGCATAATCCTTCGAGGTCAGCCGTTCCACCGGCACTGCGACGTAATCGGGATCGCCGCTCGCCGCGGCGCGATCGGCAAAGGCGATCTTCAGCACTTCCGCAATCAGATGAATGGTGTCGGCGGTGCCAAATCCTAGAGCCCCGATGTCATAGCCCTCGAGGATGTTCAGCATCTGCGCGATATGGACACCCGAAGCGGCGGGCGGCGGCGGTCCCAAAATTTCCCAGCCACGATAGTCGGCGCGGATCGGCGCACGCTCCACCGTCCTGTAAGAGGTGAGATCCTGCTTCGTAATGAAGCCACCATGCGCCTTCATATAATCGACCAGGGTGTCGCCGAGCGGCCCGCGATAGAGCGCCGCCTCGCCGTGCTGCGCAATGTACTTCAGCGTCTCCGCATATTCCGCCTGCATCACGCGCGCGCCGGGCTTGAGCGGCTCGCCGTCCGGCAGGTAGATCGCGGAGATCGCCTTGTCCTTGCGCATCTCGCCTGCGCATTCGCGGATGCATTCATGCAGATAGGGCGTAACCGCATAGCCGCGCGCCGCATGCTTGATCGCGGGCTGCAGGACGTCGGCAAGGCTCATCGTGCCGAAGCGCCGCAACGTCTCACACCAGGCCTTCAGCGAGCCCGGCACGGCGACCGCCTTTACGCCGTTGAGATTTTCATCGTCTACCGTGTCGAACACATGTGCGGGCGCGCCCGGCATGGCGCGGTAGGTGTCCGGCCGCACTGCCGACGGCACCGTGCTCTGGCCGTCGATGAAGCGGTGGCTGCCGTCGGCCAGGCGGACATGCGCCATCCCGCCGCCAATGATGCCGACCATCATCGGCTCGACCACCGAGAGCGTGAACAGCGTGGCGATCGCCGCATCGACGGCATTGCCGCCGGCCGCCAGCATTTCGATGCCGGCGCTCGATGCCAATGGATGATTGCTGACCACCATGCCGCGGCTGGCGACCGCCGGCCGCCGCTCGCATTCAAAGACCGCAGCCGACCGATCGCGCCAGTTCGTCATGTCCTGCTCTTCTTATGACCTTGGCGGGCCAGCCAGCTTTCGCGGCTCACTTCCCACCTTTCGGAAACCTTGCCGCTGTGATTCGGCAGCTCGACATAGCCGATAAAGCGCGCGCCGGTCTTTTCCTTGACGCGACGCGACGCCTGGTTCGTGATCACGTTGCAGGCATAAAAGCGCTCCAGGCCGAGCGCGCCGAAGACAAAGTCGTCGACGGCCGCCACCGCCTCGGTCATCAAGCCCTGGTTCCAGTACGGCTCCGCGAGCCAGAAGCCGCGATTGCCGCTTGGAAGCTCGGTGCCCGCCTCAAATCGAATATTGCCGATCGCCTCGCTGTCACCGGAGCGCAGCACCAGGACCCATTGGTAGACCTGCTCGCCGCTGGCGATCTTGTCGAGCTCGCGCTTGATGAAGGTCTCGGCGCCATCCTGCGGGTAGGGCCAGGGGACCAGCGTTGCCAGATTCTTGATGATGTTCCAGTTGTCGAAATGGCGCTGGATCGCCGGCGCGTCGGAGAGCGCAAGCGGTCGCAGATTAAGTCGCCGGGTCTCAATCGTCGGAGTTTGCATCATCTTCTCACGGCGTCGCTGGCGCGGGATGGCCGTGCTCGAATGGTCATCCCGCTCTATTCTTCATTCTTCATCGAGCAGACTTTCGCGCAAGCGCTTGTCGCATGCCGAAAGATCTTGCTCCAGCTCGCGCGGCCGCCACATTCACGCGCGCTCGTACTCGTACGGAGTTGCCACGACTGTCACAATCGGCCATCCTTGACCATTAGCGAATCGGACTACCGCGATCTACCTTCCTTGGGATCGGGCCGGAACGTCCTGAGCGAGAATCGCTCGGCGTCGCGAGAGGCGATGCAACTCGGTGTGGCGTATCCGCGAAAACCCGTAAACTCCTAAGGACATCTCAATGTATACGATCGTTTTGGCCACCCAAAAGGGCGGCAGCGGCAAAAGCACGCTCGCCATCGGGCTCGCTCTGGCGGCAAGACAGAGCAGGCACAGCGTGCGGCTGATCGAGACCGACAAGCAGGGCACCCTGTCCAATTGGCAGAACCGCCGCGGCCTCGCCGAACCGATCGTGGAGCCGGTCTATAATGCCCCTGATATCGAACCGCGCCTGCGCGCGCTCGAACGGGACGGCGTGACGTTGACCATTATCGACACCGCAAGCGGCACCAATGCGGCGACCACGACCGCGATTCGTCATTGCGATCTCTGCATCATCCCGTCGCGCCCGAGCGTCGCCGACATCGAGGCGATGGTAGCGACGATCGCCGTGGCGCGCGCCTGGCGCAAACCGTTCACTTTCGTCCTCAACCAGACGCCGATCCGCGGCGGCCATCGCGTGAACGACGCCACCTCGGTGCTCGACCAGCGAGCGCCGCGTGATCTCGCCGAGGTGCTCGCACAACCCTTCATCGCGATGCGCAACGACCATCAGGATGCGCTCGCGGCGGGGCTTGCGGTTGGCGAATATGCACCGAGCGGCAAGTCGGCCACGGAAATCCGCGAATTGTGGCAATGGATTGACGATAGACTGAACGGCTGTGCAGCGGACGACGAGGAAAGCGCCAGCGAGTTCAAGGAAGAGCCGTTCCGATTCGTATTCGGGCAGAATCCCGTGCGGCCGATTGCACCCGCCGTTCCACAGTTTCCGGTCTGGCGCGACGTCGAGCCGTCGTGGGATGCGCGCCCCTAGATCCTGCTAGGCCTCGCTCACTTCTGGCACTTCGGGCACCAGAAGGTGGAACGACCGTTCTGAGTGAAGCGGCGAATGATGCCGCCGCAGCCCTTGGTCTGGCACTTCTCGCCTTCGCGATCGTAAACCTGGAACGAATGCTGGAAATAACCTAGCTCGCCATTGGCCTGGCGGTGATCCCTTAAAGATGACCCGCCGGCCTTGATCGCCTCATTGAGTACCGCGTGGATCGCCTCCACCAGCCGCGCCGCGTGCTCGGTGGGTCCGCCCTTTTTTGTCGCCAGTGTCGCCGCCAATCGACGCGGCGACAGGTGCGCGCGATACAACGCCTCGCACACATAGATGTTACCGAGCCCGGCGACCACGCGCTGGTCGAGCAGCGCCGCTTTCAGGCTGGTCTTCTTGTTGGCGCAGGCCCGCGCCAGCATGGCGGCATCGAATTCATTGCCGAGTGGCTCGGGGCCGAGCCCCTGCAACAGCGGCTCCTCATCCATCGCCTTGCGCGCGATGACCTTCATATAGCCGAAGCGACGCGGATCGTTGAACACGACCTCGGCACCCGATGACATCTGAAACACCACATGGTCATGGGCCTCGTCCTTCTCGCGCGGGTAGTGAAAGTCGCCGGGCGCCTGCTCCTTGCCCGATTGCCGGATGCGGAACGAGCCGGACATGCCCAGATGCATCAGCAACACGTCGCCCGAGGCGAGATCGGCCAGGAGGTATTTGGCCCTCCTGCCGAGCCCGGTCACGGTCTGGCCCTGCAGGCGGGCGGCAAAATCCTTCTGAAACGGAAATCGCAAGTCCCCGCGGCGGGCTTCGGCCTTGACGATCTTGGCGCCCTCCATCACCGGCTGCAGGCCGCGGCGGACGGTCTCGACTTCGGGCAATTCGGGCATTTCTCTCGTTCACCTTATGCGGATGACGTGATACCGCCATCGCGCCGGGCGCGCTATGGTCCCGGCACGATCACATCCACCTGTCATTGCGGTCGCAGCAAAGCAACGAAATCGGCTGTTGTGGACGTCATTCCCGAGGCCATGCCACCGGTCCGCGCAAGGCGCGGCCGGATGACAGGCTCCGCGTCGAACCCGGAAATCTCGAGATCCCGGGTCTGGTGCAAAACGCACCATCCGGAGTGACGGAGCTGGAGTGCTTCGCGCTCGCAATCACGGACGAAATTTCGTATGTCCGCCCCTGCCCCCGGCGGGGCCTCCAGGACCAACAGTATGAGTCAACCGGATCAGACCACGCATTTCGGCTTTCGCGATGTCCCGCTGGGCGACAAGCAGACCTTGGTTAACGAGGTGTTTCACAGCGTGGCCTCGCGCTACGACCTGATGAACGATCTGATGTCGATGGGCCTGCACCGGGTCTGGAAAGACATCATGGTCAACACGCTCAATCCGCCGAAGAGCGATGCCCCGTTCGCCCTGCTCGATGTGGCCGGCGGCACCGGCGACATCGCCTTTCGCACGGCGAAGGTGTCCGGTAGGGGCTTCCATGCCACGGTCTGCGACATCAACGAGAACATGCTCAATGTCGGGCGCGAACGCGCTGTTGCCCAGCATCTTGACGCCCGTGTCGCCTTCGTCGAAGGCAATGCGGAGACGCTGGCCTTTCCTGACCGCAGCTTCGATGGCTACACCATCGCGTTCGGCATCCGTAACGTGCCTCGGATCGATCTTGCGCTGAAAGAGGCGTTTCGCGTGCTCAAGCCCGGCGGGCGCTTTCTGTGCCTGGAGTTCTCCAGTGTCGAGGTACCGGGGCTGGATCGGCTCTATGATCTGTTCTCGTTCAAGGTGATTCCGCCGCTCGGCCGGATCGTGACAGGCGACGCCGAGTCTTACCAGTATCTGGTGGAATCGATCCGCCGATTTCCGAAGCCCCCCGCTTTCGCCGGCATGATCCGCGCCGCAGGCTTCTCCCGGGTCAGCTGGCAAACGCTGTCCGGCGGCATCGTGGCATTACATTCGGGCTGGCGTTTGTGATCTCAGCGGCAACCCATGTCCAGCGGCTGATGCGGGCCGCCTTTGTGCTGGCGCGCGAAGGCGTGTTCGGCGTCGTCGACCCCTCGCTGGTGCCGCCGCCCGGCCAGCTTGCGATCAAGATCGCGCGGCTTATCGAGCGGCGCGGCGCGAAATCCGGCCCCCGGCTGTCGCGCGCGCTGGAGCGGATGGGGCCGGCCTATCTCAAGCTCGGCCAGTTTCTGGCGACGCGCCCGGACGTGGTCGGCGTCGTGCTGGCGCGCGACCTGGAAAGCCTGCAGGACCGGCTGCCACCCTTCGCGCAGGACGAGGCCGAAACCGTGATTGAGGCCGCGCTGGAGCGGCCGATCGAACAGGCTTTCGCGAGCTTCGGTCCGGCGGTCGCGGCGGCCTCGATCGCACAGGTTCATCGCGGCGAGGTGTTGCGCGAGGGCGCGCGCCATCCGGTCGCGATCAAGGTGCTACGGCCCAACGTGGCGTCGCGCTTCCGCCGCGATCTCTCCGATTTCTTCTTTGTCGCGTACAAGGCGGAGGCCCATTCGGCGGAAGCGCGCCGGCTGCGGCTGGTCGAGGTCATCAACACCATGTCGCGCTCGGTCGCGATGGAGATGGATCTGCGGCTGGAGGCGGCCGCGCTCTCCGAAATGGCGGAGAACACCCGGGGCGATCCCGATTTCCGTGTTCCCGCGGTGGACTGGGACCGCACCGCCCACAATGTTCTGACCATGGAATGGATCGACGGCATCCCGCTGTCCGACCATGCACGGCTGGCGCAGGCCAATGTCGATCTGCCTGATCTCGGCCGCAAGGTGATCCAGAGTTTCCTGCGCCATGCGCTGCGCGACGGCTTTTTCCACGCCGACATGCATCCGGGTAACCTGTTCCTGGACGAGCAGGGCAAGCTGGTCGCGGTCGATTTCGGCATCATGGGTCGGCTCGGCATCAAGGAGCGACGTTTCCTCGCCGAGATCCTGCTCGGCTTCATCACCCGCGATTATCGCCGCGTGGCGGAGGTGCATTTCGAAGCCGGTTATGTGCCGCCGCATCATTCGGTGGAGAATTTCGCACAGGCCATCCGCGCCATCGGCGAGCCGATCCACAACCGCACCGCCGAGGAAATTTCCATGGCGCGGTTGCTCACGCTGCTGCTCGAAGTCACCGGCCTGTTCGATATGCGCACCCGGCCGGAGCTGATCCTGCTGCAAAAGACCATGGTGGTGGTCGAAGGCGTGGCGCGCAGCTTCGATCCCAAGCTCGACATCTGGCGCACCGCCGATCCGGTGGTGCGAGAATGGATCGAGCGCAACCTCGGCCCGATCGGGCGCCTGCAGAGCGCAGCGAGCGGCGCCGGCGAGCTCGGCCGCGTGCTGACCGGACTGCCGACCATTGCGAGCCGCGCGGTCGCCGTGCTGGAGCAGCTGGAGGTCCTGACGCGCGAGGGCGTGCATTTGTCCCCGATGACGATCGCCGCGATGGGGCATAGCGAAGGCAGAAAGAGCCGGTGGCGCACCATTGCGCTCTGGATCATCGCCGCGACCTTTATCGGTATCCTGGTTGCCGTCACTCGGCTCTGATTGCAATGCAATCACGCGCATGCTAGCATTGCAGGCATCTGTTCCAGGGTAGCTGCCATGGCCAGCCTGACCATCCGAAAACTCGATGAAGCCATCAAGGCTTCTCTGCGCCTCCGTTCCGCCAAGAACGGCCGCTCGGTCGAAGAAGAGGTCCGGGTGATCCTGCGCGAACATCTGGCGGATAATGCTGTGCCCGCAGGGACGGCTTCAACCCCACAGGCGAAGGAGCTGGTGGCGTCCTCTCCATTTGTCCCTGCTGACGCTGTCGAGGCCCGCGTCACGCTGATCATTGGCGGCGGGATAGCGGGCTACAAGGCACTGGATCTGATCCGGCGGCTGAAGGAGCGGCACATTCACGTGCGCTGCGTGCTGACCAAAGCCGCGCAGCAATTCGT